>Ga0316624_10001015_pt1 | contig 10572 bp, 7 predicted proteins | sample OWC_Aug_N3_C1_D5_FD_207657 | JGI IMG/M metagenome (GOLD analysis project Ga0316624, IMG submission 207657) | Wetland soil microbial communities from Old Woman Creek delta, Ohio, United States - OWC_Aug_N3_C1_D5_A | ecosystem: Environmental > Terrestrial > Soil > Wetlands | place: USA: Ohio...
CCGATTTCCTGGCAGATCAGCCTCTCTATACTCATGGTATCTCGCGCCTGGTGCTGATTCATACGACAATCCCCTCCCGCCCGCGTACCGAGATCATCACCTATACCGTGAAACCGGACGATAACATCTTCGCCATTGCGGATATGTTTGGGCTCAAGCCAGAAACAATCTTATGGGGCAACCTGTACACCCTGGCGGATAACCCGGAGCTCATTTACGAGGGGACGGTGCTCAATATCATGCCCACCAACGGCATCTATCACCGCTGGTCGGAGGGGGAGGGGTTGAATGGGGTCGCCCATGGCTATAACGTCACCCCTGATGTGATCGTCAATTGGCCAGGCAACCATCTTGACCCGGCCACTCTGGGAGATTACTCCCACCCCAACATCGAGCCAGGCACGAATCTATTTGTGCCTGGTGGGACGCGTTCCTACGTGACGTGGAGTGCTCCTCGCATCTCCCGCGATAATCCAGGTGTGGCACGTATCCTTGGCCCCGGCTCTTGTGGCACAGTTGTAGATGGGGCAGTGGGAACGGGCTCATTCATCTGGCCGGCTAATAACCACTGGCTGTCGGGATATGATTATTCACCTTCCACGAACCATTTCGGCATTGATATTGCCGGGGGCCTGGGGGATGCCATCTATGCCTCCGATAATGGTGTGGTGGTATATGCCGGATGGAATGATTGGGGCTATGGCAACGTGGTGGTTATTGACCATGATGCGGGCTGGCAGACGTTGTATGCGCACATGAGCGTGTTGAACGTGGGCTGCGGCCAGAGCGTTTTACAGGGGGACGTGATCGGCTACTTCGGCAGCACGGGCAGGTCATCAGGCCCGCACCTGCACTTCGAGATGCTGAACGAGAGCTACGGCAAGGTGAACCCGCACAACTTCCTGCCGGCGCCTTAAGCGGAAGAAAACCACGAAGAACACTAAGGGTATGATATTTAAACCCTTAGTGTTTTTATTTAAATCACCTATCTCAGAAATTCGTTGGTTGGGCATTGTCCGGTATGCTCTGTACCGGGTGAGCATGGTGGTCTGCCATGCGAAACCAACCTTCATGTAACGTTGGGTTTCGGGTTGCGCCCTCAACCCAACCTATCACTTAGGGGAGATGGTTTCACATCCCGTGCTCCCGGGCGTGCTGACGGTACTGGCAATAGTCACAATCCACGCCGGGGGCAGGAGGTTCAGGCAGTTCGAGCAGGGTTAAGACCCGGTCAAGGAAGCCGAGGAAGCCGCTCTCCATAAATGGGATTTCCATCCAGGTGGAGCGGAAATGGAATGAAATTTCACTGGTGGTGGCGGTGAGGGTGGCATGGGGGGTTTCAACATATATGCCCAGGAGGGAGATGGGGCTTCGGCTGAGGCGGTTGGGGGCGGGATGCTCCAAGGCATAGGCATAGGCGTGCAGCTGGCGGCTGTAGAAAGGAATATGGCTGGCAGCGGGGGCGGAGGTCTTGAAATCCACCACACCGTAGGAGCCGTCGCTGAAATCGAGGATGGCATCGAGCTTACCCCGGATGAAGCAAGCCAGGCTATGGCCGGGAAGCATAATCGGAAGGGACTCGATCCATTTTTCGGTGACCATCACAATTCCGGCCGGCAGGGATGGATCCAGGTCTGAGGCTGGGTGACCGGCGAACTGGGCCTTCATCAGGCGGTCGATAGCGCCAAAAATAGAAGGGAAGGGCGCAGCCGGGCGGTTAATCCCGTGGATATATTTAAGGTAAAAACAGCGCGGGCATTCATCCCACAGGAAGGTCAAATCGGAGGGGCTGAGCTTGATGGGGTTAGGGGGCATGTATCACCTCATCTCAAATAATTGAGTGGACCAACCTGCCGCGCTTGATCACCGCCTGCACCAGGTTGCTGCCGAAACGGTAGCCAAGGTGGCGGTAATCAGCTACTTTAAGGATGAGCAGGTCAGCCTGTTTGCCGGGCTCGAGCGAGCCGATTGAATCGGCGCGTCGGATGGCAGCTGCGGCGTTGATGGTAGCAGCGGCGATGGCCTGGGCAGGGGTGAGGCGCATATAGCGACAGGCTAATGCAATGGTGAACTGCATATTGCCCCCCCAGGCAGTGCCCGGGTTGAGATCGCTGGCCAATGCCAGAAGACCCCCTGCGGCAATGATCTCGCGGGCGGGGGTATATTCGCGCTCTGCCAGACCGAAGGGCGTGCAGGGTAGAGCCACCGCCACGGTCTCCGAGGCTGCCAGAGCGGTAATATCGGCCGGTGAGGTCTTCACCAGGTGGTCAGCTGAGGCGGCACCCAGCTCAGCGGCCAGGCTGGCGCCACCCAGGTTGGCGAACTCGTCAGCGTGGATCTTGAGCGGGAAGCCCAGGGACCTGGCAGCCTCCAGGATCTGTCGGGATCCTTCCAGGCTGAAGGCCCCGGTCTCGCAGAAGACGTCCACGAAGGGCAGGGGATGGGACGGCACGTGGGTTTTCCACCAGTAGTGGACGGCGGGCAGCATTTCCCCACACAGGTGCGCCGTGTAGCCCTCGGGGTCACCTTTATATTCAGGGGGTATGGCATGGGCTCCCAGGAAGGTGGGGATGATCTCGAGGGGTCCCTCGGCATCCAATAGCAGCAAAGCTTGCAACATACGCAGCTCAGTCTCCGCCTGCAAGCCATACCCGGTCTTGCCCTCCGCGGTGGTGGTGCCATAAGCAAGCATCTCTCCCAGGCGCGGGCGGGTCTCGTCGAGCAATTTGTTGAGAGAAGCCTGGCGGGTTTGGCTCACCGTGGAGAGGATGCCTCCCCCCTCAGCCAGGATCTCCAGGTAGCTCTTGCCTTCCAGGCGCATCTCGAACTCCCTGGCACGGTCACCTGCCCACAACAGGTGGGTGTGGGGGTCGACCAATCCCGGCATGACCACGTGACCAGAGGCATCGATGCCGTCTTCGTGCGGATAAGCCTGCTGCAATTCAGCAGTGGTGCCAACCGCCATGATCCTCTCGCCCTGGATGAGCACGGCTCCATCGGGGATGATGGACAGGCGCCCAAGCTCGTGCCCGCGCTGGGGCGGGCCGGTGAGGGTGAGCAGCTGGGAAGCGGAGTGGATAAGCATGCGTGACTCCTGAGCAAAAAAAACGAGCGGGATGATCTATCCGCTCGTTATTATAATGGCCTTCTTATGGATTCGAGCCATGATCAAGCGAAGTGTAAACGTGTGCCTACGCTGGTCTGGATGTACGCTTCTGGCAGCTGACGAGCCAGCTCGTGGGTGGCCTTCCAGCCGGTGCAATGCCCTGGAACGATGATGTCAGGGGAAAATATTGACATCAACCCTTTCGAAGTGTATATTGGGTTATTGTCCATTGATTGCAGGGTACGAAAAATTAAAACCACAAGATATGGGATCAGGCGCCCACAGGTAAGCATCAAGTGGACCGCAGGTAAGAGATCACTGGATAAAACAGGAAAAAGTGGATATGGGAATGGAACAAGTAGTGCCTCAAGCGAGTGAAGAGATGGAAACGGGCAGGCAGCGTGACAGGGAGCTATTGCTGCAGGAATGGCGGATAAAAATCTTGAATGGTTTCCTGCTGGTCGTCAGCTTATTATCTCTGCCTGCGTATATTGCGACCATTATCAAGGGGGTAAGCACGGCGAATTTTTGGGGTCTCATCCTGCCTTTCTCAGTGGTCGAGGTGTTCCTGCTTGTAGTGACCTTCTACCGGGCGCTCGATATGCGAGTGCGGGTGACAGTTCTCCTGGTTATCGGCTACGCGGCGGGTATTGTTAACCTGAGGCTGAGCGGAATAACCTCTACGGCACCGCCCTACCTGATGGTGGTGCCCATCGTGGCCCTGATCCTGATGGGCAAGCGGGCAGGCATCATTGCCACGCTCATCAGCGCTTTCCTGGTAGCTTTATTTGCCATCCTGATTAATTTGGGAGCCATGCAGATCATGGTGCCAGCCAGCAGCTCGTGGGATGTGATGGCCACCATCTTAATGCTGCTGGCCAGTGGCATGGTATTGCTCCTGCTGTTTTATCGCTTCAGGGATAACTTATTTGATAATGAATTTGGCGCGCAAGGAGAGCTGCTGAAGGCACAAGCCTTGCTGGAGGAACAGAAACAGAACCTTGAGCAGACCGTCCAGAAGCGTACTGCAGAGCTGCTGAGGAGCAACAAGATCCAGACCGCACTCTATAAGATCACCGAAGCAGCCAGCAACTGGCAGGACATCCAGGATTTCTACCGGGAGATCCACCGCGTGATTGGCGAATTGATGTACGCCAAGAACATGTTCATTGCCCTGTACGACCGTGCCAGTGGAATGTTGAGCTTCCCCTATTTCGTTGACGAGAAGGACGAGCCCTTCCCTACCCAGCCATTGGAAGATTTTCAAGGGATGACCAGCTATGTCATCCGCACAGGCACGCCGATCACGCACGGCTGGGAGGAATTCAATCAACTGGTCGAAAAAGATGAAGTGGAATTGGTCGGTACCCCCAATGTGGACAACATCGGGGCACCGCTCATCTCGGAAGGCAAGATCCTGGGTGCCATCTTCGTACAAAGTTACACGGAGGGGGTCTATTATACCGACCAGGATAGCGAGGTGCTGGCGTTCGTGGCGCAGCATCTGGCTACCGCCCTGTCACGCCGGCAGGCCTTGGAGGCGGAGCGAAAGCGGACGGCTGAGCTGGCCACGCTGTACTCCGTCAGCACAGAGATAGCCAAGACATTGGATGTGAAAACGCTGACGCGCATGGTGGGTGATAAGATGCGGGAGATTTTCCAATCCAGCTCGGCGCAGATCATGTTAGTAGACCGGCAAACGAACCTGATCCACGTGCTTTATGAATACGACCAGAACGAAGGGGGATATATCGATTACGTGGAGCCTTTCCCGCTGGGCACAGGATTGTCCTCTAAGGTGATTACCACCGGGCAACCGTTGCTGCTCGGCACTCTGGAAGAGGAAATTGCCAATGGGGCATACTTCCCACCGGAGATTATCGAACAAGGCGCGGGGAATTTCGGCCAGTCGTGGGTGGGCACACCCATCGTAGCCAAAGACAAGGTGCTAGGCCTGATGGCCCTGGCAGATGATCGCCAACATGCCTTCAATGACAGCCAGCTGCGCCTGCTGCAGACGCTTTCCTCCAGCATTGGGGCGGTCTTGGAAAATGCCCGCCTGTTCGAAGCTGAGCAACAGCGGGCGGCTGAGCTGGCAATCATCAACAGCGTGCAAGCGGGGTTGGCTTCACAGCTGGATATGCAGGCCATTTACGAGCTGGTGGGGGAGAAAATCCGCGAAATCTTCGAGGCGAATACAGTGGTATTGGCAACATTTGACCCGGAAAAAAACCTGATGTACCGGCACTACGTGTTCGAACAGGGGGTGCGGTATTACCTTGAGCCGGGACCGATTTCAAAATTGTGGACGCATTTTATACAGCAGGCAAAACCACTGTGGGTTTCTCAGCATTTATTGGAATTTACCGAGCAGTTTAGCCTGGATTTCACGGTACCCGTGGGGAAACCGGCCAAATGCCTGTTAGCTGTCCCGATAAAGATGCAGGGAAAACTGTGCGGAGTCATCAGCTTGCAGAATGTCGAACGTGAAAATGCTTTCACTGAGTCTGATTTGCGCTTACTGGAAACCCTGGCAAACAGCCTGAGCGTGGCCCTGGAGAATGCCAGGTTGTTCGCCGAAACCCAGCGCCTGCTTAAGGAAACTGAACAACGCGCGGCCGAGCTGGCGATCATCAATAGCGTACAGGCTGGCCTGGCTTCACAGCTTGACATGCAGGCCATTTACGAGCTGGTGGGGGAGAAAATCCGCGAAATCTTCGAGGCGAACGTTGTGGTCCTGGCAACATTTGACCTGGATAAAAACCTGATGTACCGACACTACGTAATTGAACAGGGGAAGCGTTTTTATCAGGAGCCGATGCCCATCCCCCAAATCTGGAGGTATTTCATCGAGCGAGGACAAACCCAGTGGATTAAAGACCATTTCCTGGAGCAGGCACTGGAGGTTGACCCTGATTTCAAACCGCAATATAGAGAAGTGCCTAAGTGCGGCATCGCCGTGCCGATAAAAATCCAGGGGAAACTACAGGGTGCCATCAGCCTGCAAAATGTTGAGCGCGATAACGCCTTCAGTGAATCAGATGTACGCTTGTTGGAAACCCTGGCGAATAGCCTGAGTGTGGCGCTGGAGAATGCCAGGTTGTTCGCCGAGACCCAGCGCCTGCTCAGGGAAACTGAACAACGCGCAGCCGAGCTGGCGATCATCAATAGTGTGCAGGCCGGCCTGGCTTCACAGCTGGACATTCAGGCAATTTACGAGCTGGTGGGTGAAAAGATCCGCGATATATTCAATGCCAACACCGTGCAATTGGCTACTTTTGATCTGGAAGAAAACCTGATGTATCGTCGCTATACCGTCGAACGGGGAGAGCGGTATTATGTTGAACCCATGCCAATTTCGAAAGTATGGGCGAATTTTATTCAACAAGAACAACCAATATTAATCAATCGAAGCGTGCACGAAACGCTGTTACGGATTGATCCTGAATTCAAGGCACCCGCGGGAGAGGTACCCAAAAGCCAGGCGATCGTTCCGATCAAGATTCAAGGCAAGCTATCAGGGGCAGTCAGCTTGTACAATGTTGAGAGCGAGGATGCCTTTAACGAATCGGATCTACGCCTGTTGGAAACGCTGGCGAACAGCCTGAGTGTGGCGCTAGAGAATGCACGGCTGTTCGATGAAACCCAGCGCTTGCTGAAAGAGACCGAACAACGGGCAGCTGAGCTATTAGCGGTCAACACGGTCAGCTCGGCCCTGGCAAGCGAGCTCGACTTAGGGACATTGATCCAGCTGGTGGGCGAGCAGACACGCTCGATCTTCAATGCGGATATTGCTTTCGTGGCGTTATTGGACGAAGCCAGCCAGATGATTAATTTTCCATACACTTACGGCGAAGAGATGGTGCCGATCCATATTGGTGAAGGGTTAACCAGCAATATCATCCTTACCAATCAACCCTTGCTCATTAATGAGGAGATGGGGCAGCACATGACAGAGATGGGCGCAACGCTGGTCGGCCGGGAATCGCTTTCCTTCCTGGGTGTCCCGATCAGCGTGGGTGGCAAGGCGGTGGGCGTTTTAAGCGTGCAGAGCTGCAGCCAGGAGGGTATCTTCGATCAGGATGATGTGCGCCTGCTCAGCACCATCGCCACAAGCGTAGGCGCGTCCGTCAACAATGCCCAATTGTTTCAGGATGCACAACAGGCACGCGCCGACGCCGAGCAGGCCAACAGTGCCAAGAGTGCCTTTCTGGCGAACATGAGCCACGAGCTACGCACCCCACTGAACGCCATCATTGGCTTTACCCGCATCGTACGGCGCAAGGGGGAGGGAGTGCTACCAGAGAAACAAGTTGAAAACCTGGATAAAGTGCTGATCAGCGCCGAGAACTTATTGGGGCTGATCAATGATGTCCTCGATATATCCAAGATCGAGGCTGGACGCATGGATGTCATTGCTGCCAATTTCCGCATTGGGGCTCTGATCGACTTATGCGCCAACACCGCCCAACCGTTGCTCCAGCCTGGGGTCAGCTTCGAGAAAGGTGTGGGAGAAGGCCTGGAAATCATACACTCTGACCAGGATAAGATCCGACAGATCGTCCTGAACCTGTTGAGTAATGCCGCCAAGTTCACCCCGGAAGGTAAAATCTCCTTGATTGCCGCTAAGGAAGGTGAAGCCAGTATGCGCATCTCAGTGGCGGATACGGGCATCGGGATAAGCGCTGAAGCGCTACCGCGCATCTTCAAGGAATTTGAACAAGCCGACACCACCACCACGCGTAAATACGGTGGTACAGGCCTGGGCCTCACCATCAGCCGCAACCTGGCGCGTTTATTGGGTGGGGAACTGATTGCCGAAAGCGAGCCAGGTAAAGGCTCCACCTTCAGCCTGGTAATCCCAATCCAATACCGGGCAAAAATCCAACTAGATGATTAGAGGAGGCGGTCTTGAAGACGATCCTGATCGTGGAAGATGTTGAGTATAACATTGACCTGCTCACCCAGCTGCTGGAGGATGATTACAACCTCATCATCGCCAGGGATGGCGCACAGGGCGTGGCGCAGGCCAACCAATACAAACCGGACCTGATCCTGATGGATATCGCCATGCCAGTTATGGATGGTTACGAAGCCACTCGCAACATCCGCAAGAATTTCCACAGCACGCCAATCATTGGCCTGTCTTCCCACGCCATGCCGGGTGACGCAGAGAAGGCCAGGGAGGCAGGCTGCACCGATTACCTGACCAAGCCGGTGAATGAAGACCTGCTGTTCGAAAAGCTGAAAGAATATCTTGGGTGAAGGGGCTATGGACAAGCCAAAAATCCTGATCGTCGACGACGAACCCTTTAATGTAGATTACATCGAGCAGGAGCTGGAGGATGCCGCTTACGAGACCCTCACCGCTTCTGATGGCCAGGAAGCACTCGACCAGGTGAAGCGTGGGAAACCGGACCTGGTGTTGCTCGACATCATGATGCCGGTGATGGATGGCTTTGAGGTGCTCAGCCGGCTCAAAGCCAGTGTAGAGACTCGCGAGATCCCGGTGATCGTGATCTCTGCCAGCAATGACTTGAAGAGCGTGGTGAGAGGCATCCAGCTGGGGGCTGAGGATTATCTCCCCAAGCCCTTCGAGCCCACATTGCTGGGCGCACGCATTTCGTCCTGCCTGGAGAAGAAGCGCCTGCGAGACCTGGAAAAGATGTATCTAAAAAGCCTGGAACGCGAGCTGGAAATCGGGCGCGAGATCCAGATGGGCTTCCTGCCGCCCGCATTGCCAGTAGTGCCTGGTTGGGAGATTGCGGCATATTTCAACGCCGCCCGAGAAGTGGCTGGAGATTACTATGACGCCTTCCTGCTGCCCGATGGCAACTTGATCTGCCTGGTGGGGGATGTATGTGGCAAGGGAGTGGGGGCGGCACTCTACATGTCACTATTTCGCAGCCTGATCCGGGCGACTTCAAAAACCGGTTACTTCTTCACGCAAACTGGGTTGAGTGAGCAAAATCATGCTGAGCGCCTACAACAGGTGATTTCATTCGTGAATAACTATGTCGCCGATACCCATGGGCACACCAGCATGTTCTCCACGGTGTTTATATTCATCCTGGACCTGGAAAAGAACACCTTCACCTATATTAACTGCGGGAATGAGCCGGCGTTTTTGGTGAGGAAGGATGGAGAGGTGATCACACTGTGGCCAACCGGGCCAATCGTGGGGATCATCCCCAACGCCGGGTACACTGCCACGCAGTTGGACATGGGGGAGGACGACCTGTTGCTGGCTTACACGGATGGGGTCACGGATGCCCTGAATACCAGTGGGCAGGCCTACGGCAGGCAGCGCCTGATGGATTTGGTGAAGGCCGCCCAAACCAATACGATCACCTGTGACGGGCTGCTGAAATCCATCCAGGGAGAGCTGCAGCAATATATAGGCACAGCCGTCCAGTTCGATGATATTACTGCGTTGGGGGTGAAGAGGTTGAAAGCTCACTGAGTGTCATTTAAATTGGTTTTATAACCTTATAGAACTATTTATTATTTACGGTACGATTTGGTTCGCATTACGAACACCTGTATTATAATTATTGGAATTATATATCTGGAGTTCGATATGCGTGCTAAGCCTGAAAATAGAATTCTTGCAGAGAAACTTCGTGTTGAACAGGGCCTCTCTTATAATGAAATTTCTTCTTTAACAGGTACAAGTAAAAGTACATTATCTGGTTGGTTGAAAGGTCTCTTATTAACAGAAGAGCAGCGATTAAAACTACAAGAAAAGATGGAAGCAAACCGCAGTACTTTCGCTCAAAGAGCATGGCTTGTGAATAGGGAAAGACATGAAAAAGCCCATACAATTGCAGTCCAGGCAGGGATAAATGTTGTAAATGAATTACCAAAACATCGAAGTATAGACGAGCTATCTCTAGCCATGTTATACCTTGGTGAAGGATCCAAAGGCTATGGACGAGTACAGATCGCCAGTACGCAAGCAAATATCTTACTATATTTTCTGGCGATGTTAAAAAAGCTATATCAGATCAATGAAACACGGCTTAGTTTTCGTCTCAACATGGTTAATGCGGCGAAACCGCATGAAGAGGAGTATATTCTTTGGTGGAAAACAGAATTGCGTTCACCCCACGCCCGGTTTTTAAGAACACAATATGATCCTCGTTCACGAGTAACAAAAATCACCAATGGTTATCATGGTGTGTGTACATTGACTTATTACAGCACAGCTTTACAGCAAAGGTTGATAAATCTTGCAAACGCATATATATCTCGTTCTTCGGATGGATAATAAATAAAAAGACCGTTTACGAACGGTCTTGGTGTGGGCGGAATAGGACTCGAACCTACGGCCTCACGGATGTCAACCGTGTGCTCTAACCAACTGAGCTATCCGCCCGCGAGAGTGCCATTATACCATGTCGATGCGTATATTCGCTCGCCTGCTCAGTGCAACCACATACATTATCCATCTGTTTTTGCGACCT
>Ga0316624_10001016_pt1 | contig 10565 bp, 9 predicted proteins | sample OWC_Aug_N3_C1_D5_FD_207657 | JGI IMG/M metagenome (GOLD analysis project Ga0316624, IMG submission 207657) | Wetland soil microbial communities from Old Woman Creek delta, Ohio, United States - OWC_Aug_N3_C1_D5_A | ecosystem: Environmental > Terrestrial > Soil > Wetlands | place: USA: Ohio...
TCGTTCTTTTTTATCTTTCTCAACGATGATCATGGGTAATTCAATATTTTCCAAAGCGGTTAACGTTGGATGGAGATTAAAAAATTGAAAGACAATACCAATTTTTTTTCCGCGTAAACGGGCAAGGTCAGATTCTTTTAATGTTGAAATGTCGACGCCATCGAGAAAGACCTTTCCGGATGTTGGTTTATCTAGCGCACCGACCATGTGTAGCAGCGTTGATTTTCCTGATCCGCTAGGACCCATAATAGCGACAAATTCACCTTTGTTGATTTTCAGGTTTATGCCACGAAGTGCTGGTGTTTCCACACCATTCATTTTATAGATTTTTTTTACGTCTTGCAGTTCAATGATTATATTGCTCATTTCTTTCACTGTTACCGACTACTGAGATCCTCTTCTGTGTTTTGTCCGATATCCGGTCATGTAGTTCATCATTACTCTGAAATACTTCTGGAACGTATATAGTCATTTTTCCCAAATCATTCCCAAATTGGTTCCGAATTAGGAAAAAAATCTATTATTTATTTCTATTAATTTTTTTTCAACTAAATGTTAATCTACGATTATTAATTATTAATAAACTTAAGTCATTCATCTTAAAACGATATCATCGGAAAAGGGAACACGAATTTGCCAGTAAAAATCATTATAGATTGATAGTGCAGGGGAAGGGATTGGAACTCCAGTTTATCAACTGGATAATAATTGATTTTTATGATATGAAAACATTTTATCGTATTTATCTGCGTTATATTTCTTAACAAGTTTATTCGCATATTTTCTAATTTGTTTTGTGTATTCTTTGTCACAGTAATTTGTTGTATACAGTTCTTCATAGTTTGAAACAAACGAAGGAAACTGCTCTTTGATAAAAGGCATGATTCTGCTTCTTGCTTCTTCACGGAAATTAAGCGTATCAACAATAACATAATCAGCACCATTCTCTACCAGGGTTTTAATGAGTTTTTCCAAATCCTTCTCGCTATCAGTAATGCGAGGAAAAAGCGGAATTGCTGTTACGCCAACTGTAATACCTGCGTTATGAATTTTATTCAAAATTTCAATTCGCTTCTGAATACTTGGAGCCTTTGGTTCTATCTTTTTCCTTAACTCTTCATCCAGCATGGATATAGTTAGGACAATGTTTAGAAATCCTGTTTTCGCTATCTCTGAGAGAATATCTAAATCTCTTAGAATCAAATCTGATTTTGTTGTAACCATCAGTGCGTTATGATGTTTGAGAAACACTTTGAGGACGGCTCGTGTTATGTTAAATTGACGTTCTGCTGGTTGATACGGGTCTGTAACAGTTGACAGATTGACAGTCCATTTTTTATCCCATTTTTCTTTGGAGAGTTCCTTATCAAGTATCTCTGCTGCATTATCTTTGATTATTATCTTATGGGCAAATTCACCGGTTGGCAGACCCAGATATTCATGAGTATATCTCGCATTACAATAGATGCAGTTGTGTTCACATCCTCGATAGGTGTTAATGCCCCATCGAAAAGGTAAAAACCATACATTCACACGATGGAGAATATTCTTTACCTGAGTATGTTCATAGATTACATCGCCTGTTTCTGTCATTTCTTCACTCTAATACGTTTTATAATTCAATTAGATTGAAAAGTAAGTATTGTTTTTATATAAAATGATAGGTGTAAATGCGAAGGGGAAGGATTTGAACCATTAACAATAGTATACCCACTTAGATCACACTAATTAAGGGTCCAAAGCCCCATTTTCTATTTTTTATAACGGAAAATAACATTTTTTTGTATTTTTTACAGGAGAAAAAATGGTATTGATGAGCCGACGGAGGGATTTGGACCCCCGACCTGCTGATTACAAGTCAGCCGCTCAACCGGGCTAAGCTACGTCGGCATGTTTTGTAGCGGTAATATCTAAACCTATATAAAATTCTCTTGGTGCATAGGATTTAATCCGATGAACCTGCACATCTGCTAAGAGGTAACCTTGTGTGTGCGCGATTTTTTTCAAAGAAAAAATTCTTCCTTCAATTTCTTCCTCTTGTATAATATCATAATAGTGTACTTTACATGTCGGAGCGGCAATGGAGAGCGCGACTGCAAAGAACTTGTGTGCAGAAAAGGGAAGATTCATGATGACGCGATCTGCTTTTACCGGTATTCGTTTCTCTGCATCTTTCGCATCCGCATGGATGACCTCGATGGTCTGAAGGAGATGGTTCTGTTTCACGTTCTGTTTTGCTAGGGTGATCGCCTCAGGGTTTTTATCGACCGCATAAATAACTTTTGGATGGGCAAATCTTGCAATCACAATAGAGAAAGGCGCTACCCCTGCGAACAGATCCACGATGGTCTCCCCTGGTTTTACCTGGGTAGCCACCCGTTTTCTTTCTGATGCCAACCGCGGAGAGAAATATGTGGTTGCGACGTCCACCTGAAAGGTCAAACCATATTCAGTATGGGTCGTCTGTGTTTGGTTCTCCCCTGCGATAATCGTCACATTACGAGTACGAAGTTCTCCTGAGACGGGGTCGATGAGGCAGACCGTTCGAATGTGTTTATGGGTCTGGAGGAGCGCATTCCCGATTCGAGTACGAAACCGATATAGAGGGGAAGGTAACTTGATAAGGATAATAGATCCGATTACGTCATAGGAGGTGGGAAGCTCCCGCTGAAGATCCTTTGGTAGACGAAGAAGATCTTTGTAACAATAAGGAGTTTTTTCTCTTACGTCGAATGATCTGGTGACAAGAGGATAACCCGGAAGATCCTTTGAAGGTTTTCTGATGGGGAAAAAAATGGTATCTCCTTCCTTGAATATCTTGAATTCTTCTTTTAATAGATGGTTGTCTTTTAAGGTTCTTCGAAGAAGCTCAGCGTGACTTAAGGGGACACTGAGGGCTTTGGATCTCTTTTTTACCATATCGTCAGTCAGATATAAGATTCTTCAATAAATAATATAGTATCGAGAAAAAAAGAGTCCCGCCTCCCGGATTTGAACCGGGGACCTGCCGGTAACGGCCATAGAGTCTACAGCCGGCCGCTCCAGCCAGACTGAGCTAAGGCGGGATTCTGTTCTAGCCCACATAATAATAGGTATATTTATTAGTTAAGGTTTCTTATTGAGTATCGTTTTCTATGAGGTTTGGTGTCATCGTCTGTCCAGAGTGCAAACAAGTAAAAGGAATCGAGCTTTCTTCAAAGACGACCAAATGTATACGGTGCGGGAAAACACTTCCGCTGAAAAAAGTAAAGATATTGTATGAGACTGATTCACAAGAACAACTACGCCAAGCGATTGGTCTAGTAAATGTCAAGTTGGATGATAACTCACACACGCACAAGAAATTTTTATACAAAAAATAATCATCGAAATACGTCGACATATTCGTCATTAATCTTAATTTTATACCAATAGTTGTTTATAAGATTAGGAAGGAAAATCGTAATGTATATAAACAAGGTAGATATTTACCTCACCTGAGGTCCGGTGAGGACACAGATATAAGTTACCTACATCTACACTAGTGAGGGACTTATATAGTGGTTCACGGTGTGAACCAGGCGTGTTTTACCAGACCATTATGAAGCAATATGCAAAATGAATTTAGGAGGAACTAAAAAATGAAAGGAAACAAAATAATCGCTACCCTGGTAGTAATGGCAATGTTACTATCAACGCTGGTAGTTTTAAAACAATTAAATATCGTAAATCAAGTAAGTGCACAACCCGGTGTTGATGAATGGGGGAACGCTAATGAAGAAATCGTTTACGGCGTATCCTATGCGAAAAACACTATTGAGATAAACACAACGGGTTGGAGTACCGGTATTCATTGGTTGTGGTATCCAACCTACGAATGTGGAACTGGAGCGGGTAGACCTGCAACAGATTTTCTCTGGAGTGGACCATTCGAAGTGTCAGGTGATCAAGTTTACATCAACGCAACCGATGCAGATGATGACCTCCTCTATACCTATAATCAAGCAATTACGTTCAACCGATCCGGTATGTGGCTTCTTGATGATGACGGAATTGCACCATTTGACGGATATATCTGGGTGAACACCTCCACAGCATATTCAATTAGTTCAATCAATGATTTTGCATTTGGTTCAACAAATGACGTTTCAATTGAAGTGAAAGAAGGAGACGTGTTTGTAAATTGCCGAATCGCTCTGATAGACCCACAGGGTACAACGATACTGAATACCGCCACGGGAGCCGATGTCGTAACTGTTGACGCTGATGATTTCACGATGGCCGGTGACTATACAGTAAAAGCCTACAAAGATCTGGATGAAGTGTTAGCACAATACTACTACTTGGATGAACCTGGTGATGCCGCTTATGGACCATTATATGGATCCGGAGCTACATTTGTTGGTATGGGTCTTTATGACTACGCGACTGTTGGTCCCTTTGATCCGCCAGAGAAAAACGCAACAGAGAAAACCTTCTCGGTTACGACCGCCAAACCAACGATGGTTCTTACGAACACAACCTTATATTGGGGGTATGCAACAAGCATTGACGTAAACATCACTGCACCAGATGGAACAGGCATCATTGCTTCAACGGACAATCTCGCTTTACGAGCACCAAACGGGACGTACTATCATGAAGCAGATTTCACCTATATTGACTTCGTCGATAATGGGTTAGGTAATTATACGGTTGTCTTCCCACAATGGAACGAAGGAACAACTGATGCAGATTGGAACCGTATCGTAAGTGGTACTTGGTATATCATCTTTGCTTACAATGTAAGTGGCGACAGTACCGAGGAATGGAACAGCAGTGTCGGATCGATGAACAGGTTCGTTGTTAAAACGACTCTCGCTCCAGTCCAATTGAAAATCACTAATGACGGTGACGGCAATGCAAATAAAAAAGTAGACATCCCGTTATTTACTGATGGAGCGGGTATCAATGGAATCACGATTCTGTTCAACATTACTGGTACCAGTATCACCAATGAAGGTGGACGACTCTATTACGGTGATAATACTGGAGAGGATTGGAGAAACATTACAGTGACCGGTGATCTTCTCTGGCCTGTTGATGAAGACACGAATGCAGGCGAGGATGTCCTTTGGTATGATAACGGATGGCATTTATATGTCCTCCCGACGACGCCAGGTGGAACCATCACTATCGCGGTCGACTGGCCTGGAGATGACAATGGAACCGCAAGTCAGATTATCGATGTGGTCAATGGTTCCTTTGTGACAACCAATTTCGATGCATTTGCCATTGGTGAAAATGTCACACTTACTGTGACTGTCAAAGACATGGATCAAGAAGCCTTGAAATACGCAAACGTCTACTTAGTGTGGCAAGCAAATCCTGGTGAGTTAGGATCTGAGCTGAGCGCATTTAATTCTACCACTGGAGATAACACGGTTGGAAATGGAAGGAACGGAGAGTACACTTTCCTGGTTGATACCGACCAAATGGGAACCTGGGCTCCCAGAGACCTTACAGTCGCAGTAAACGACGATTCAAGTGGTCTTACCGGGTACCATAATATCGTCATGCAGAAGCGGCATAATATGCAAGTGAACATAACTCCGGTGACTGCCTATGCTGGTGATTCTGTTGAATATGATATCACCGTCAGCCTAATCGGTGGTGGAGAACCTGAAGAATCTGGTTTATCCGTGATGATCTACAATGCAACCGGAGACCCAGTCACAGATCCAGCAATAGTGAGTGGAATCTGGCCCATCGATAACTCTGCGGAGATTACAGACCATGAGATCATCCTAGCAGCGGGCACCTATTATATCCATGCGTATAATGATACTCATGATAGCCAGGGATATAACGCGACTCTCACCATAAGCAGTTATACGGTCACCTCTTCACCATCAGTTCTAGCCTGGTTAATAGATACTGCAACAAACGTCACTTTCCAGATAGCACCCGCAGCTACCGGAACATTAAAACTCATGAACATGACAAGCACAAACGGGACATGGTTAGAACACGAAACCTTTGTTGACATTGAAAATGGGTCTGGTGTCCTAGATGAGATAAATGCAACCACCCTTGGAAATGTTACCTACGAGTTCCAACCGTTTGGTGGAGACTATCGACATGCGGGAGGTCTTCTCCGAATCACAACCGCAACTGCAACGCCAAATCCAGCGACTATCTACCTTGGTGAGCCTACCGTCGTGACCATTACCATCACTCATCCTGCTACTGGTACACCCTTGGTAGATGTCCGAGTCGGACTTGATCATGGACTGTTACTCAATGAGTCAATTCTCGCCAAATTACCTTCGGATCTCTACACCGATGCGGCAGGAAGAGTACAATTCTCAATTACTGCGGATGCGAGTGGTGACGTCGTTATTTACATCGAAAATGAAACCGATCCTGACAATGAATTCGTCATCACTGCTCAAGCTCGGAAACCAATGGCCATCAGCCTGAATCCATCGGTTGACGAAGGAAAAACCTTCACCGTCGAGGCAAAATCTAACGGTGTCCTCATCACTGATGCCACCGTGACATTCACCTTCGATGGACAAACCTGGCCGACGACCACGGGTGTTGCAACCCTGACCGCTCCAGAAGTCTCAACCTCCATTGCTTACCCAATCACAGCGACTGCTGAAGGATACGTACCAGCGTCAGGTGCGATTGTGATGGTGTTGAACATACCCAAACTCATTGTCGCAGTCAGTGGCGAAGTCAAAGCAGGACAGACCTTCACCTTAACCATCGCAGATGATACCGGAGGCCCAGTCATCGGTGCAACGATCACCTTTGACGGGAAGACCTACACCAGCGGTGCCGGTGGGGTTGCCACAATCACCGCCCCCTCAACTGAGGGTAGTTACCCAGTGACAGCAACCTTCCCAGGATATGAAACGGTTACATCGACGGTGACTGTTGTAAAAGGTGGCGGGATCCCTGGTTTCGAGCTGCTGACACTCGTTGCAGCAATCGGAGTAGCATTCCTGCTCCTGAGACGCCGACGGAACTAAACACGAACATAAGGGGTAAAACCCCTTTTCTCTCTCTTTTTTTAATGTTTTTTTTTCAAAACCCTTTTAACCCCCTTGTTTTTATACTCTCTCTAGGAGTGAGTGAATCTGAAGGTCAGTATTGTCATCCCTGCTATTAACGAAGAACGAGGGATTGGGAAAACCATTGACGCAATCAACAAAGACTATTTTAACAGCAAACACTGGGATCTTGAGATTATCATCGTCGATGGAAATTCAAAGGATAAAACAAGGGACATTGCTGCAAACAAAGGAGCAATAGTCCTCCTTGAGACCCGGAAAGGATACGGAAGAGCCTATAAAGTCGGTTTTGCACATGCGACCGGTGATGTCATCGTCACAGGTGATGCTGATGCGACCTATCCCTTTCACCTTATTCATGAATATATCCAGATGCTCCTTGACCAACATCTTGATTTTCTGACGACAGATCGTTTCGCAGCCCTTAAACATGGGTCGATGTCATTGAAACACCGATTTGGGAATCTGACCTTAGCCTGGACGCTTCGCATCCTTTTCTTAGTCAATATCAGAGATTCTCAATCAGGCATGTGGATTTTCAAACGAAACGCCCTTAAAAAAATCCAACCTTTAGAAAAGTTCAATGATGGAATGCCATTTTCCGAGGAAATAAAAATAGAGATGTTCACCAATAAACAGATTAAAGCAAAAGAGATTTCCTCAACCCTTTCTGCTAGAGAAGGTCAAGTGAAGCTGGAAAGCTTTAAAGATGGGATAAAAAACCTTAGATTCCTATTTGTGAAACGGGTCGCCCCTTCGAAGGATACCTAAAGCAGAAAAGATATTTCAATATCTTCTCCTATCTTCTCCGAGGTAGAATTATGGATCCTTTAATGACCATCTGGGTATTTTTTATTGGATGTTTTATAGGAATCCTCCTTGGAGTGATACTCTCCTATCGGACCGCGGTGACACCCCTGCAGCACAAAATATCAAAACTCATGTCTCAAAAGGAACAGTATCATGAAATCATGAAATACTATCCGTACAGTCCTGAAACATTCCATTTCCTTGGGGGACCTGTTGATGGGCTTCAGTTTGAAGATGATGCTATTTTGTTCGTACGATTCAAGCAAGATAACTTGCCACTTACAAAAGAACAAGAAAAAATCAAGAACCTTATCACGAATAGAAAGGTCCGATGGTTTGAGTTTACAACGAAATGAATTTTACAAATCTATATTCAGCCGACGACTGAGAGTTCTTTTTCGATGTTCTTCCCTTTAAACCGTTTCAATGCAAGGCTCTCTAGGACATCTGAGGTTTCTCCTTCGACAATAAGATTGGTGAGTAACCGAGAAACCATTGGGGATATCATAAATCCATGTCCACTGAATCCATTACATTGGATGAAACCTTTTATTTCTTTGACCTCACCAAGGATTGGTCGTGCATCAGGGGTCACATCATAGAACCCAGTCCAATGCCGCAACAGATTCACATGTTTCAATAGTGGAGCGTACCTCGTCAATGTTTGTGACATATGTTGAAGGAATGAAAATGTCGGCATTGTTTTGTACCCTCCTTTTTCTTCAGGGATTGGTATACCACCAACAATCTGTCCTTCTTTCTGCTGACTAAAGTAAATTCCGTCCCTAAAAGAGATGACCATTGCTTCGAACAATGGTTGGAGTCGCTCTGTTGCCATGATTTCTTTCCGAAATGGAGTGAGCGGGAGTTTAACCTGAACCATCTCTGCAATGGTTTTCGAATCTATCCCTGCGGCGTTCACTACAATATTTGTTCGGATTGTCCCTTTGTCAGTTATGACACCTTGTATCGTTTTTTTTGATGCTTTCAGATTGACAACCATGGTATGAGTATTGATTTCTGCGCCAAGGTTCCGAGCCGCATCCGCATAAGCAAATGTAGTTCTGAATGGATTTGCATGGCCGTCTGTCGGGCAGAATGTTGCACCTATCGCCTTCATCCCGTGAACATCAAGGATAGGAACGATATCGGTAATTTCCTCGGGTTTTAGGATTTCAACTTTCAATCCAAGGGATCGTTGCATCGAGACATTCTTTTCTGCCTGTTTCATTTCTTTTTCATCATGGACCGCGATGAGATATCCTCCTTGACGGAACTCAATATCTTGATTTAGCTCACGGCTTAATTGTTCAAAAATTTTAACACTCTGGATGGCGAGCGATGCATTCTCGCGAGTTGACCATTGCTGTCTGATTCCTGCGCCGCAGGCGCCGGTCGCGCCAGAGGAGAGATAATTCTTCTCGACAACGACGACATCATCGAGACCTTTTTTTACGAGGTTGTACGCAAGGGAACATCCATTGACCCCACCGCCTATGATGACTACATCTGCTCTACTTTTCATCTTTCTCACTTGCCAGTGTCCCTAGAGAAACCGGGACTAAGGGAGGTCGTACGGTTGGAAGTGGTATGGTTGCTACCTTCTTGCCAGTTTTTCTTTCAAGAATCCGTGCAACCAGTTGGATACAGACTCGTCCTTGACAAGGTCCCATGCCTATCCGGAGTTTTTTGCGGAGTTCCTCGATATCGGTATATCCCTTATCAATTGCCTGAATGACGTCTTCTTCACTGATATCTTCACACCGACAGACGATGCTTCGTTTCATAGGTTAGACCTTTATATTTCTGATATCCATGGCTACATCGCTGTCTATCTCAATCGTGATGACCATGGTTTTTCCTTGTTTGATTACTTTTTTTACGAGTGCTTTCCCGCGATTGGCACCAGTCCTGTCTAATGCGGTTACTGTCTCCCCTACTTTGGGAGAAGGTACAAATTCATAGGGGAGTGTCACCCATGCCTTATTCCCTTTTACTTTCACGACAAATATCGCTAAGCCTGGGCAAATACCGACACATTTTGTGCATCCGATGCATTTTTCAAAATCATTGACCGGTGGTGCATTGATATCTTTCATAGAGATTGCATGGACTGGGCAGGATTCAACGCAGGGATTGCAGGGAATATCCTGTACGCATTCAAGGATAGCGACTCCTTTTTCGAGTTGTTTTTTTGAAGGGACCTGCAGATCCTTTATTGAAAGGATTCCAGTTTTTTCATATTGACGCATGAGACTTCTCCTTCATTTTCGCTATTTTCTGTTTCGCGATTCTTGGTTTTTCACCAAAGGGACCTGCGCGAAGTTGAGAGAGTTCTTCACGATACTTGTCCAACAGTTTTTTGTCTTTTGAACATCCAAGCTGGATAACTGCAGCCAGACCTGCGATCTTCCCTTCGATCATGGCGGTGGATGCTTCCTCGATTCCTGATGCATCGCCTGCTACATATATTCCCTTTACTGAAGTCTGCATTGTCTTATCATGGAGCGCGACGAATCCACCTGCTTCAGGGATGAATGCAAGTTGTGCTCCAATCTGTGATAGTAACCGCGTAGATGGAGTCAAACCAACTGCAAGACAAATCGTATCACATTTGATGTACTCCTCCGAATTCTTGATTGGTTTCCAGTCCTCGTCGAGCTGGACGATAATTGCTCCTTCGACTTTCTTTTCACCACACACTTCTTTAATCGA
>Ga0316624_10001019_pt1 | contig 10549 bp, 6 predicted proteins | sample OWC_Aug_N3_C1_D5_FD_207657 | JGI IMG/M metagenome (GOLD analysis project Ga0316624, IMG submission 207657) | Wetland soil microbial communities from Old Woman Creek delta, Ohio, United States - OWC_Aug_N3_C1_D5_A | ecosystem: Environmental > Terrestrial > Soil > Wetlands | place: USA: Ohio...
CAGGACAACCGCTCCGTCGCGCCGCGGCAGGACAACCGCTCCGTCGCGCCGCGGCAGGACAACCGCTCCGTCGCGCCGCGCCAGGACAACCGGTCGGTCGCGCCGCGCCAGGATAACCGCTCCGTCGCGCCGCGCCAGGACAACCGGTCGGTCGCGCCGCGCGATTACGGCAGGCAGCAGGCAATGCCGCGCTACAACGCACCGCAACAGAATTATCGATACGAGCCTCGTCGCGACGAGGGCCGCGTCTACGGCGCGCCGCGCGGCTACGTGGCGCCTCGTGCGCACATCGCGCCTCGCATCATCTACAGGCCGGACTACCGCTTCATCGCGCCGTATCGGCCGCATTACTTCCCGCGGCCGTACTACGTGTTCCGGCCTCGCTTCAGTATCGGCTTCGGGTTGTGGCTCGGGTTCGGCATCCCGTATCCGCGCGCTTATGTCACCTACCCGCCGCCGGTCTACGGTTACTACCAGGGTGCGGTGCGCGTGGTTCCAGGCGCGACGGCCTACGGCGGCATCAGCTTCGACATCGCGCCGCGCGATGCGCAGATCTTCCTCGATGGCACCTTCATCGGCTACGCGGGCGACTTCGCGCCCAACGCCGCGCCGCTCACGCTGACGCCGGGCCCGCACAGCATCCAGGTGCAGGCGGACGGCTACCAGCCGATGTCGTGGGACGTGGATATCGTGCCGGGGCAGGTGATTCCGTTCCGCGGCGACATGCAACCGTATTAGGGCGTGTTCGCGCGCACCGCTCAGAAAGCAAGGGGCGGACCTTCCGGGTCCGCCCTTTCGTTTGTACGCGCGCGCGCACGCCCGACGCTCGTGACACGACGCGCCACCCAGGAGGGGCGACCGCGGAGCATCAGCACCTCCGTTGAATCGAGTCAACGAACGTTCCGCTACTTCGCGACGGGTTTCGAGAACATCGACTCGTCTATCGGCTTGAGGTGCTTCTCGACGATTTCGTCGGCGGTCTGCGCCTGCGCCTGCGCGGCGCAGAGCAGAGTCAGCGCCGCCGCCACACAGCATGCAACAGCCCTCATGTCCCTTCCTCCATCCATTGGGTCCGCGTATCATTTCACACTTTCGGGGGTCAGATCTGAAACTGCCGGTTTTTCCAGGCCTGACCCCGTGGTAAGGTGGCGACGCGATACCGCTGCGCAGGAGGCAACTCGTGGCATCAGCACCTTCACTTGCCCTCGCGCTCATCGCCGTGCTCGCACTTTCCGGCGCCGCCTGCCGACCCGCGTACGCGCCCGGCCCGACGCCCGCGACACCCGCCGCGGCCCCCGGCCTCTGGCAGGTCTACAACCAGTCGCTGAAGGGCGCGAAATACATCGACCTCACGCACACCATCACGCCGGCCATCCCGGTCTGGAAGGGATTCGGGCCGTCGAAGTTCGGGCCGACCGTCGATCCGGCAACCCGGAAACCCTACACGTACGCCAAGGACGGTTTCGAAGCGACCGCGTACACTCTCGCCACCGACCAACTGGGTACGCAGCTCGATCCGCCAGCCCATTGGGCGCCGGAGTACCCGGCCATCGACGAGTTGCCGGCGACTTACACCCTGCGTCCGCTGGTGGTTGTGTCCATCGTGGACCAGGTCGCAGGCAACCCCGGATATCACCTGCAGGTTGCCGACATCGAGCGATGGGAGGCGAGCCATGGCAGGGTTCCCGAAGGTTCGGTCGTGATGGTCCGTTGTGACTGGTCCAAGGAGTGGCCGAATCCCGCGCTCGCGACCCGGACGGTCTTTCCCGGCGTCTCGCTGGCCGCGCTCAAGTTCCTTCACGAGCAGCGCCACATCCTCTTCCACGGCCACGAACCGCTCGACACCGACACGACGCCGACGCTGGAGGGGGAGCACTGGTTGATGCACAACGGGTACACGCAGGCCGAGGGCGTGGCCAACCTCGACCAGGTTGCGGAGACCGGTTGCCTGATTGCGATCGGCTACCCGAAATTCGGCGGCGGCACCGGCGGCTATGCGCGTTACATCGCCATCTGCCCGGCCGGGTGGAAGTACGGTGTGTCGGTCGGCCAGGTTCCAGACGCGCCGCTGCCCAAGAGCGACAAGATCCTGCGATGGGAGGCTGCGGGGGGCATGCGCGTGCGCCGGTAGCGGCCGGACGCAAACCTGTAACGGCGCGTACTATTTTGGACCGGCGGCCGGCCGGGATGCCGCATCAGGGTCGGAACCTCAAGCGAGGCGTGGAGGGGCGGGCCGGTATGGCCTTTGCCCTCCCGACTTCAGGGGGTGGTATGGGCAACGGGGCATCGATCGTCGTCAAAGGGCAGATCGCGGCGTCCGAAGACTTCGTGGTCACGGGTCGCGTCGAAGGAAGCATCCGCCTGGATGCCGGCGTCCTGACGCTTTCGCAGGGCTCGCAGGTTGTCGGAGAGATCGCTGCGCCGGCAGCAGTGGTGAACGGCGAGCTCCAGGGAAACGTCGTGGTCACTGAACGGCTGGATGTGCGCGCGACGGCTGTCATCCGCGGCAACCTGAACTCGCCTGCGCTGGTGCTCGCCGATGGGGCAAACGTGACCGGCCGCGTCGAGATGCCGGTCGTGAAGCACACGGCGCCCCTGAAGTTCCCCGTGGCGGTGTAGTTCTACACCGAGTCCGGAGTCTGGCGTGTCGCCGCCCGACGAAAGAACATGTCGAGCGGCGGCTGCACCCGTCGCTCGTTGCGCGGCAATGGTCGCTTCGCGACTCGCGTCTCCGCTCTCACGCGGGCGGCAGTCCTTCCTCCCACCGCCGGGCACGGAAGAAGATCATCAGGAGCCCAGGTATCGCCAGGAACACGCACAAGACGTAGAAGTGCACCCACCCGAGGCGGTCCACGATGAATCCCGCGCTCGCGGGGATGATCGTCCTCGGAATCCCCATGAAACTCGTGAGCAGGGCGTATTGGGTGGCGCTGAACTTCCGGTTGCACAGTCGCAGCATGAACGCCGTCAGCGCCGAGGCTCCCATTCCCAGCGTCAACGTTTCGACGGCCACGACGAACGCGAGCGCCAGAACGTTGGGCCCGGTCGCAACGAGGATCGAAAAGGCCAACGGCGAGATCCCCTGCAACACGCCGAAGGCCATCAGGCACCTCCTGATGCTGTAGCGCGTCAGGATCGCTCCCCCCACCAGGCCGCCGATGAACGTCCCCCAGAACGAAATCACCTTGTAATAGACCGAGATCTCCGTCAGCGTGAAGCCGATCTTGATGTAGAAGGGCGTCAGGAGCGCGCTGGCCAGATTGTCGCCAAGCTTGTAGAGCAGGACGAACAGCAGGATCTCGATCGCACCCGGGCGTTTGAGATAGTCGAGGAACGGGCTGACGACGGCCTCCCTGAGGCTCCTCGGGACGTGAATCGCGTTTCGCGGGTCCGGCGCGATGAAGGTGCCGACGACGCCGATGAGGACGAACGCCGCCAGGATCGCGAACACCTGGCTCCATGGGAGGAAGTCGCCGAGAAACAGGCCGAGCACGACGCCGATGTAGCGATAACCGATCAGGTAGGCGTTGACGGCGACGGCCGACCCGAAACCGAGCTCGGATTCCTCCAGTACGTCTCTCCGGTACGCGTCGATCACGATGTCGTGGCTGGCTCCGGCAAACGAGATGAGCGTGGCGAACGCCATGATCGGCAGGATGGCGCGGGCCGGGTCGAACTGCCCCATCATGACGATCGACACGATCATCAGCACCTGCGAAATCAGCATCCAGCCCCGGCGCCGCCCCAGGAAGGGAGGGACGAACCGATCCATCAGCGGGGACCAGACGAACTTCCACGTGTAGGGCATCTGCACGAGCACTGCGAGCCCGATGGTCTTCAGATCGATCCCCGATTTCGTCATCCACGCCTGGAGCACGGTCAGGACGATGCCGAGCGGGATCCCGGAGGCGAGCCCCAGGAACAGGATCGTCAGCATCTTCCGGTTGAGCATCTTCCTGAGCATCAGCGGTTCCCATTGCCCGGCCGCACGTCTCGCGTTTGACGCGGCACCAGGTCGGGCAGAGTCGTGCGCATCCGCCACCGTTGAAATGGGCGCAGTATACGCGAGTGCGTGCGGGGACGTGCGTTACTTGTCCACCACCAGCGGCAATTCTATGAAGCTCGCCTGGTCTGGCGTGTGGTAGATGCGCTGCACGGCCTTTCGGTAGTCCGCGGGCTTCGCCCAGAAGATGTTCGGCACGAACGTCTGCGGATTGCGGTCGTACAGCGGAAACCAGGTCGACTGCACCTGCACCATGATCCGGTGCCCGCGCAGGAAGACGTGATTCGCCGTCGGCAGGTTGAACCGATAGACCAACGGCGTGTCCGGCGTGATCGGTTTCGCCGCTTCGAAGCTCTCCCGGTACCGTCCCCGGAAGATGTCTGCCGACACCATCAGCTGATAGCCGCCCATCGACGGCTGGTCGGCCACTTCGTCGGGATACAGGTCGATCACCTTCACCACCCAATCAGAGTCGGTCCCGCTGGTCGACGCAACCAGGTTGGCGATTGGCTGCCCGCTAATCTTCACCGGCGCCGTCAATACATCGGAAACAAACGCCAGCACGTCGGGACGGCCGGACGCCTCGCGTTGGTCGTCCACGAGCCATTGCGCCCACCCCGGACCGCCGGCCGGCTGGTTTGGCCGCGGCCGATACGGGACGGGCTTTGACGGATCGGAAACGTACTCGTCGAACGCCGACTCGCCCGCCTTCGGTGTGTCCAAGCCGGCCTTCAGCCCGGCGCGCAGATAGAGAGGCATCGACCGGATCGTGCACCCGCTCGCACAGCCGGAGGGCCACTCAGTCAGGCGCCGCCACGCGTTGGCTCCTGTCTCGAACGCTGAAACCGGCGCCACATCCGCCTTCGGTGCCCCATCCTTCAGGTACTGCGCCAGGAACGGGGCGAGGATGTCGCGACGAAACGACAGCGCCGTGTCGCTGTCGAACCGGATCGGGCCCAGCGCGCTGCCGTCTGCGATTTCCTGCCCGTGATGCCAGGGTCCCATCACCAGGAACACCTTGTCGTTGCCCGTATCTTTCGGTTCGATCGCCTTGTAAACCGCGATCGCGCCGTAGATGTCCTCCTGGTCCCACAGGCTGTGCACCAGCATCGTCGGCACGACGAGCGGCTGCGCGGCCAGCACCTTGTCAACGGCCTGGTCGCGCCAGAAGGCATCGTAGGCCGGATGCTCGAGGATCTTGCGCCAGAACCCCGTCTGCTCGAGCCCGTGCTCGCGCCCGAGCTCGCCCGCCGATCCCGCCTGCAGGTAGGTGTCGTAGTCGTCGAAGTGGTTGGTCCACCACTTTTCGTCGGATCTACGCGTCCCCTCCTGCTCGTAGATGTAGGGCATCATCTGTTCGCGAAACGCGCCGTTGTGAAACCAGTCGTCGCCCATCCAGCCATCTACCATCGGGTTCATCGGGACGGCCACCTTCAGTGCGGGGTGGGGATTCACCAGCGCCATCAGCGGCAGGAACCCATCGTAGGAAATCCCGAGGATCCCCACCCTGCCGTTCGTTTCGGGGATGTTCTTCACCAACCAGTCAATCGTGTCGTAGGTGTCGGTCGCGTGGTCTACCTGCGTCGGATTCAGCGGACCCTGGAGCGGCCGGTTCATCACGTAATCGCCTTCGGATCCGTGCTTGCCGCGGACGTCCTGTACGACGCGGATGTAGCCGCCCGCGACAATGACATCGGTCGCGTTGTCGTACCCCTGGAGGACCGAGGCCAGGTGCGCGCTCGATGCGTGACTGGTGAGCGCGGTCGCGTCGTACGGCGTGCGCGTGAGAAGGATCGGCGCGCTTTTCGCACCTTTCGGAACCAGTATCACGGTGTGCAGCTTTACGCCGTCGCGCATCGGGATCATCACGTCGCGCCTGACGTAGTCGAAGCTCGCAGTTACCGGCTGGAGCCGGTCAGGCATTTCGCCCGGCAACGCCGGATAGGCCGGGGGCTTCTGCGGGATGCCCTGCGCGGACAACGGTCCGACAAGTGATGGACCGACGACGATCGCGGCGAGCAAACCAGCCTTGCGGACAAGCGCACTCATCATCCTCGTCTCCTGTCATGCGGAAGACCGATTATAGGGTGTAGGCAGGGCGCCGGGGGCCACCCCAGCCGAATGGGGTTCGGCCGCCTAGCCCGCAATTGATTGCATACAACGCGCTTCGGCCATACCCGAACGGCCCGTCGGTGGTACAATCGTCTGCAATCATCCAGGCCACCGCCCATGAAGCGCATCGTCAGCGTCAGCCTCGGGCCTGCGACTGCGGATTACCAGTTCACCGCCACGTTCCTTGGACACCAGTTCCATATCCGTCGCGTCGGCGCGAACGGCGACGTCGCGAGGGCGGCAGCCCTCCTCGATTACTTCCAGTACGAGGCGGATGCGTGCGGTCTCGGCATGGTCGGCGACCATGCGTCGGTCGGCACGCGGCGGGTCGTCGATCGTCTCACGGCGCGGCTCGAGCAGGTCGTAACGCGGGTGCCGCTGACGACGGGCGCGGCGCTGAGGACGTTCCTCGACGAATGGGCCGTGCGCCACGTGCAGAACGAGGAAGGCGACTACTTCACCAACGCCCGCGTGCTCTTCCTTTCCGGTTTCGGCAACTACCGCGCGGCCGCGACACTTGCCGAGTACACGAGGAACCTTCGCTTCGCCGATCCGATCACGCGCGACGGCCTGCCGATGGTGCTGCGTTCGCTGCGCGCGCTCGAACGCTACGCCGACCTGTCCGCGCAGCTGGGCCAGCGCAGGCGAACGGACGGGCTGCCGGCCGACGGCCCGCCGCGGCTGGCGTGGAACCGGCGGGCGATGCGGAAAGCGATGAAGTGGGCGCATTTCCTCGTCGCCCCGTACTACGAAGTCGAGGAGTACAGCGCGGAGGAACTGCAGCGCAAGGTGCTGGTGACGTCGTCAATCCCCGACGAATCGTTGAAGCGACTTGGCGAGAAGGGCGTCTACGTCGTCATCGACCGCACGCCCCAGCTGCTCGATCGCGTCGTCGGATTGAACATCATCGACGCCATGATCCTGGCGGCGCTCGAGAAGCGGTCCGGCGAGATCTCGGACGATGACTACCTGGACGTGTTCGCGGGGCTCGATGTCGCGCCACGCATGCTCTATCCGACCGGGCGCTACCGCCGCATCAACCGGTGGGCGTTCGTCATCCACCCGCTGTCGCAGGAGTACTTCAAGGAGGTCAAGGCCTTCGAGATCATCTCCCGGTCCGCGGGACGGCGGGCGATGAATCTGATCGAACGGATGATGGCGCACACGCCGCCGTTCGTCTACTCGCACGTGACCGGGATCGAGTCGCCGGGCGGCGTCTCGGCCGAGGGCTGGCTCATCGGCGTGGGCGGCACGCCCAAGCAGATGCTGTCGCACAGTCCCGAGTTCACGTACCGGCGGCTGCTGGCGGCGGCGCGGATCGCCGAGCGGCTGGGCGCGCAGATCATGGGGCTCGGCGCGTTCACGAAGGTCGTCGGCGACGCGGGCATCACGGTCGCGAGGCGGGCCAGCATTCCGATCACGACGGGCAACAGCTACAGCGCGTCCGGCGCGCTGTGGGCGGCCGCCGACGCGGTGCGACGCATGGGGCTGGTGCCGCTGACGAAGGGCGGGAAGGTCAGGGCGAAGGCGATGGTGATCGGCGCGACCGGCGCGATTGGATCCGCATGCGCGCGGTTGCTCGCGCAGGTGGCCGAGGAAGTGGTGCTGGTGTCGATCGAGACGGCCAAGCTGCTCACGCTGCGCGACAGCATCCTGAAGGACACGCCCGACGCGAAGCTGCGCATCGCGCGATCCGGGCGCGAGTCGCTGGCCGAAATGGACATGATCGTGACGGCGACGTCGGCGGCCGGCAAGAAGATCCTCGACATCACGCGCGTCAAGCCGGGCTGCGTGATCACCGACGTCGCGCGCCCGCTCGATCTGCCCCCCGAGGAAGTGGCGAAGCGCCCCGACGTGCTGGTGATCGAGTCGGGCGAAATCTGCCTGCCCGGCGACGTGCGCCTCCGCGACATCGGCCTGCCGAAGAACGTCGTATACGCCTGCCTGGCCGAGACGATCGTGCTGGCGCTCGAGGGCCGCTTCGAGAACTACACGATCGGGCGCAACATCGAGTGGCAGAAAGTGAAAGAGATCTACAAGCTGGGGCTGAAGCACGGGATGCGGCTGGCCGCGATCTCGGGCGTGAACGGCGTCTTCACCGACGAGGACATCGCGCGCGTGCGCGAGCTCGCGCAGGCGGCCCGGGCAACCTCGACCTCACAGACCCGGACGGCCGTACCACCTCATCCACTGACCCCCGCCACCGCCTGAAATTCACCCCTGCGGGGTCAGGTCTAAAACCCGCGTTGCGCGTCCTCCGCTCATCCCGACCTTTACCGGCAGATCGCCTGATTTGGGTATTGCGCGCCCGGCTGTCCGGTGCTACTGTGCGGCCACCGCAAACCGGGTCTCGAAATCCCAAACACGCTCAAGGAGGCCGCCATGTTCGGCGAAGATCCAAAACCTCGCTGGGTCGTGCTTGCCGTCTTCCTGCTGATGCTCTTCGCGGCAGGTGCGCGCGCGCAAACCACCGGGGCCACGCTATTAGGGACCATCCTCGACGAACAGGGCGGCGTGCTGCCCGGCGTCACGATCACCGTCACGAACACCGAGACGGGTTGGACCCGCACGATCGTGACCAACGAGCGCGGCTACTATCGCGCGGCGGCGCTGCCGCCCGGCAAGTACGAGATGAAGGTCGAGATGAGCGGTTTCAACAGGGAGATCCGCTCCGGCATGACGCTCACGGTCGGGCAGGAAGCCACGATCAACCTCACGCTCAAGGTGTCGAGCGTCCAGGAAACGGTCACGGTGACCGCGGAGTCGCCGGTCGTCGAAACGACCAAGAGCTCGATGGGAACCACGATCAACAGGTCGCAGCTCGACAGCCTGCCGATCCCGGGGCGCGACTTCACGCAGCTCGCCCAGTTGACGCCCGGCGTCACCGGCGTCGGCGGGGGCGGCCTCAACACCGGCGGACAACTGAGCCGGAACAACACGTTCCTGATCGACGGCGTCAGCAACGACGAGGTGGCCCTGAACACGACGCGGGGCGGCATGTCGCTGGAAACGGTCCGCGAGTACGTCGTGATGGCGAGTCAGTTCGCCGCCGAGTACGGCCAGGCCTCTGGCGCGATCGTCAGCGTCGTCACCCGCTCTGGCACGAACAGGACCGCGGGGCGGGCGTTCGTGTTCGAACGCGACAGGTCGCTCAACGCGCAGAGCTTCCTGCTCCGCGACCAGGGCAAGCTCACGAAGGCGCCCTTCAGCCAGCAGCGCTACGGCGGCTCACTGGGTGGCCCGATCATCCTCGACAAGGTGCATTACTTCGGCGCCTACGAGGGGGTGCGGCAGCGCGAGACCTCGGTCGTCACCGTGCCCGGCAACATCCTCCAGGCGTTCGGGTACAACCCGAACGAGACCACCTATCCGCGGAAGAACGACGGGCAGCAGCCGTTCTTCAAGGTCGACACGCAGATCAACCAGCAGCAGACACTGTCGGTGCGCTATCGGTTCGACCAGACGAAGACGATCGGCGGAGGGATTGGTGGGTCTTCGCCGAGGGAAATGGGAACCGACTCCACCTATCGCAACCAGGACTTCGGCGGCGGCCACACGTGGATCATTTCGGGCCGGGCGTTGAACGAAGCGCGCTTCGTCTATTCGACCGAGCTGAGATGGACCAGCGTCGACGGATACGCGAGCAGCGCGAACGCCGTCAGCATCAACCGCCCCAGCATCAACCTCGGGAAGTCCAGCAACCAGCCGCAGGGCGACAAGGCGCGCTACTTCTCGTTCATCGACAACTTCACCTACACCTTCGGCTCGCACAACCTGAAGGCCGGCGTCAGCATGATCCGGCTGGTTGACGACGCCTACTTCCTGGGGAACAAGGACGGCACGTTCACCTTCACGACGGACCTGCCCTACGACCCTAACAACACGGCGACCTGGCCGACGCAGTACCAGCAGAACATCGGCGACTGGTTGGACCACGAGATCGACCAGATCTACGGGGGGTTCATCCAGGACGCGTGGCGGCTGAAATCCAACCTGACGTTGAACATCGGGTTGCGTTACGACGTGGAAACCGCCTGGTCGCACGCCAACGTGATGCGCGTCGCGGACGCGAGCACCAACTATGCGCCGGTGGCGCAGAAGGTGAAGAACGACTACAACAACATCCAGCCGCGCGTCGGGTTTGCCTGGGACCCGTGGAACGACGGCAAGACGGCCATCCGCGGCGGCTACGGGATGTACTACGACCAGACGTTCCTCAACATCACGGGCAACGTCTCGATCTCCACCAAGGCGCGGGGCATCATCATCAAGAACCCAAGCTATCCGGATCCGTTCCAGGCCGGCACGCAGTCGGCGCCCTCCCCGACCGCCACGGTTGCGGCGCCCGATATCCAGGTGCCGAGCACGCGGACGCTCAGCATCGGGATGAAACGCGAGCTGCTCCCCGGTGTTGCCGTGTCGGCCGACTACGTG
>Ga0316624_10001020_pt1 | contig 10546 bp, 7 predicted proteins | sample OWC_Aug_N3_C1_D5_FD_207657 | JGI IMG/M metagenome (GOLD analysis project Ga0316624, IMG submission 207657) | Wetland soil microbial communities from Old Woman Creek delta, Ohio, United States - OWC_Aug_N3_C1_D5_A | ecosystem: Environmental > Terrestrial > Soil > Wetlands | place: USA: Ohio...
CTGGGCGAGCTGGCGCTGGAGGCGGGCGTGCCGCCGGGGGTGTTCAACGTCGTCCCCGGCTTCGGCGAGGAGGCCGGCAAGGCGCTGGCCCTGCATGCCGACGTGGACCTCGTGACCTTCACCGGCTCCACCGAGGTCGGACGCCTCATGCTGCGCTATGCCGCCGACTCGAACCTGAAGCGGGTCGCGCTCGAACTCGGCGGCAAGACCCCGCAGGTGGTGTTCGCGGACGCCGACCTTGCGGCGGCCGCCTGCGACATCGCCTGGGGCATCTACTACAACAGCGGCGAGACCTGTCACGCCGGCTCGCGCCTCATCGTGCACGAGAGCGTCAAGGAGGCGCTGCTGGAGGCCATCGCCCGCGTGGCCGCCACCATCACCCTCGGGCATCCGCTGGAGGCGAGCACGCAGATGGGGGCCCTGATCGATGAGCGGCACCTGCAGCGGGTGCTCGGCTACATCGAGGGCGGCATCGCCGCCGGCGCGCGCCTGGCGCTCGGGGGCAAGCGCGCGCTGACCGAGACGGGCGGCTACTACGTGGAGGCGACGGTGCTCGATGGCGTGCGCCCGGAGATGCGCGTGGCGCGCGAGGAGATCTTCGGCCCGGTGCTCTCGGTCATGAGCTTTCGCGACGAGGCCGACGCGGTGCACCTGGCGAACGACACCCCCTATGGACTGGCCGCGGCCGTGTGGACCCGCGACATGAACGTCGCGCACCGCCTGAGCCACGCGCTGCGCGGCGGAACCGTCTGGGTGAACTCCTTCGACCGCTCGAGCATGGCCACCCCGTTCGGCGGCTTCAAGCTCTCCGGATCCGGCCGCGACCGCTCAGCGCACGCCATCGACAAGTACGTGGACCTGAAGACCATCTGGACGGCCTATCGATGAGTCTGCGCGAACACGTTACCGCGCTCCTGTCCTCGCGCCGGGCGGGCTTCGCCCTGCCCGGCGCCTTCTTCACCGACGAGGCGCTGTATCAGGCGGAGCTGGACGGCATCTTCGCCCGCCACTGGCTGTTCCTCGCCGCGGAGCCGGAGATCCCCGAGGGCGGGGACTACCGCACGTACCAGATCGGCCCCTACCCCATCTTCGTCCTGCGCCACGACGACGGCTCCATCGGCGCCTTTCACAACACCTGCCGCCACCGCGGCTCGCGCATCCTGCAACAGGACACCGGGGTTGCCGGCGCCACGCTCATGTGCCCCTACCACCGCTGGACCTACGATCTTGAGGGTCGCGTCGTGAACTGCGGGGCCACCGGGGAGTCCCCCGGGGCGCAGCCGCCGCTGAAGTCGGTCCACGTGAAGCAGCTGGCCGGGCTCATCTTCGTGTGCCTCGCCGCGGAGCCCCCGGCGGACTTTGACGACATGGCGGCGCGCATGGCGCCGTACCTCGCGCCGCACGGGCTCGCCCGCGCCAAGGTCGCCCGCCAGGTCGACCTCATCGAGCAGGGCAACTGGAAGCTGACCATCGAGAACAACCGCGAATGCTTCCACTGCGCCGGCCACCCCGAGCTGCTGCGCTCGCTGTTCGACTTCTTCGGGCCGGTCGATGCGCAGCGCATGTCGCGCGAGGAGCACGCCAACTACTGCCGCTACCTGGGTGCCCGGGAGGCCTCGGAGACGCTGTGGCAGCGCGCCGGCCTGCCGTTCGCTGCCATCGAGGAACTGCACGGGCGCGCCACGGCCTTTCGCACCGAGCGCCTGGTGCTCGACGGCGCAGGCGAATCCATGACGCCGGACACGCGCGCCGCCTCGCGCCGCCTGCTGGGCGAGTTCACCGAGGCGCGCTTAGGATCGCTGCACTACCACGTGCAGCCCAACGCCTGGTTTCACTTCCTCGCCGACCACGTGCTGACCTTTGCCACGCTGCCGCTGTCGCGTGACCGCACCCTGGTGCGCAGCACCTGGCTGGTACACGCCGACGCGCAGGAGGGCGTCGACTACGATCTTGAGAATCTCACCGGCGTGTGGAACGCCACCAATGCCCAGGACGCCGCCTTCGTGGCCGAGACGCAGCGCGGCGCCTCCAGTCCCGCCTACGTGCCAGGTCCCATCGGGGGCAACGAGTACATGGTCAACCTGTTTCACGCCTGGTACGACGAGCGCATGCGCGCCGCCTTTGCGCTCTAGCGGCAGGCGGCGCGGCGTGTCGAGCGTGCCCCTAGAGCGGCTGGCCCGCGGACTCCAGGTGCAGCTGGTCCCCGCCGTAGGGATGGCGGGCGATGACTTCCTCGTTGAGCTCGACCCCGAGCCCCGGCTCGCGCGGTGGTATCACGTAGCCGGCCTCCCAGCGGATGGGCTTCAGGAGCAGCTCCGCGTGGATCCCCTGCCAGCGCTCGATGCCCTCGAGGATCAGGAAGTTCGGGCTGCAGGTGGCGAGGTGGATATTGGCCGCGCCCACCACCGGCCCGCAGTACAGGTGCGGGGCGAGCTGCACGTGCTGCACCTCGGCCATGGCCGCGATCTTCTTCGCCTCCAGGATCCCGCCCACGCGCCCGAGGTTCATCTGCAGGATCGCGGCCGCCTGCGCGCGCAGCACGCGCGCGAAGTCGTACTTGGTCGTCAGACGCTCCCCGGCTGCAATCGGAATGCGGGTGGCGCGCGCCACGAGGGCCATCTCCTCCGGGGCATCCGGCGGCACCGGCTCCTCGAACCACAACGGATCGTAGGGCTCGATGCGCCGGGCGAGCCGCACCGCGGCGGCGGCCGTCATCTGCCCGTGCGTGCCGAAGAGCAGGTCCGCGCGCGTGCCGACCGCCTCGCGCAGCTCGCGCATGAAGCGCTCACACAGCTCAAGCTGCGCGAGCGACAGCTGCCGCCCGTCGAAGGCGCTGTAGGGGCCGGCCGGGTCGAACTTGATCGCGGTGAAGCCCTGCGCCACGTACTCGGCGGCGCGCTCGGCAGCGAGCTGCGGGTCCTGATAGACGTTGACCTTGTCCCCGGGACGGGCATAGATATAGGTGTAGGAGCGCAGCCGCTCGTGCACCTGCCCGCCGAGGAGCTTATACACCGGCTGGCCGGCCGCCTTGCCGATGATGTCCCAGCAGGCCATCTCCAGCGCGCTGAGCACGCCCATCAGGGTAAGGTCCGGGTGCTGCGTGTAACCTGCGCAGTAGACGCGTCGCCAGATGCTCTCGATGTCGTGCGGGTCCTCGCCCTCCAGGTAGCGCCCGAACACGTCGGCGAGCATCCGCGCCACGAGGTGCGGGTGGAACGGGACGCAGTAGGCTTCACCGACGCCGTGCACGTTGTCGTCGGTCGTGAGTTTCACGAACACGAAGTAACGCCCGCCGTTGCCGGGCGGCGGGTTGCCGACGACGTAGGTCTTGATGCCCCTGAGCTTCACCGCGCGATGCTTACCACAGAATGACCGAGTATGACTACATCATCGTGGGTGCGGGCGCGGCCGGCTGCGTGCTCGCCAACCGGCTCACCGCCAGCGGCGCGCATCGCGTGCTGCTGCTCGAGGCCGGCGGCTCGGATCGCTCGCCGCTGATCCAGGTGCCGATCGGCTACGGGCGTACCTTCAACGACCGGCGTTACAACTGGATGTACGAGGCGCAGGCGGACCCGGGGCTGAACAACCGCGCGCAGTTCTGGCCGCGCGGCAAGGTGCTCGGCGGCTCGAGCTCCATCAACGCCATGGTGTACGTGCGCGGCCAGCCGGGTGACTTCGATGACTGGGCCGCGGCGGGCGCGCGCGGCTGGTCCTGGGCGGAGGTGCTGCCCTACTTCATCAAGCTCGAGGATCACGCCTGGGGGGCATCCGCGTACCACGGCGCCGGCGGGCCGGTGCACGTGAGCGACGTCTCTGCCATGGTGCACCCGCTGTGCGGCACCTTCCTCAAGGCCTGCGAGGAGATCGGCATCCCGGCCACGCGCGACTTCAACGGCGCGCAGCCCGAGGGCGCGGGCCTGTGGCAGGTCACCATAAAGGACGGCGTGCGCGTCTCCACCGCGAACGCGTACCTGAAGCCCGCGCGCGCTCGAGCGAACCTCGAGGTGCAGCTGCATGCGTTGGCTGCGCGCGTGATCTTCAGCGGCACGCGCGCCACCGGTGTGGAGTACCTGCGCGCGGGCACGTCGCAGGTGGCGCACGCGCGCCGCGAGGTGCTGCTGTGCGGCGGCTCGATCAACTCCCCGCAGCTGCTGGAGCTCTCCGGTGTGGGCGACGCGCAGCGGCTGCGCAACCTCGGAATCGCCGTCATCGCCGACTCCCCGGCGGTCGGGGAAGGCCTGCAGGACCACCTGGCCGTCTCCTACTTCTACCGCTCGCGCGTGCCGACCCTCAATGACCAGCTCGCACCGTTCCTCGGCAAGGTGCGCGCAGCGCTGCGCTATGCGCTCACCAAGCGCGGGCCGCTGGCGATGAGCGTCAATCAGGCGGGCGCGTTCCTGCGCAGCCGCGCAGGACTCGCACGCCCGAACCTGCACATCTACTTCAATCCGGCGAGCTACAGCACCACGACGCTGGGGGCGCGGCGGCGCCTCCTGAACCCGGACCCGTATCCGGGCTTCCTCATGTCCTTCAACACCTGCCGCCCGATGAGCCGCGGCTCGGTGCACATCCACTCGACCGATCCGCGCACGGCGCCGACCATCCTGCCGAACTCGCTGTCCAGCGCGGCGGACGTCGCCGACGTCTACGACGGCGCGCGCGTGCTGCGCAGGATCGCCGCGGCCGCGCCGCTCGCCGCGGTGACCGCCTCCGAGCGCGAGCCGGGCGCGCAGGTGCGCACGGACGCCGAGGTGCTCGAGGACTTTCGCCGGCGCGCCGGCTCGGTCTTTCACGCCAGCTGCACCTGCGCGATGGGCACTGATCCGCGCACCGCGGTGCTTGATCCGCAGCTTAAGGTCCGCGGCGTCACGGGCTTGCGCGTGGTAGATGCCTCGGCCTTCCCTAACCTGACATCGGGCAACACGCAGGCACCCACCATCATGCTCGCCGAGAAGGCGGCCGCGCTCATTCTTAAAGACAGTCCGGCGCCGCAGGCGTAACCTGCCCTCCCGCACCGCTGAAACGGAACGCAATGAGCGAAGCGCAATCGAGCACGATCGCGGAAGCCCCGGGGGCGGGAGTGGTACCGGCGCAGAGCGCCTCCTTCGGGGAGCGCTGGTACGTGCTCATCATGATGTGCCTCGTCTACACGCTCAGCATCGCCGACCGCTACGTCGTTTCGACGGTGCTGGATCCCATTCGCCGCGAGCTGCAGCTCACTGATGCGGGGATCGCCTGGCTCACCTCCTGGCCGCTGGCGCTGTTCTATGTGACGCTCGGATTTCCCCTGTCGTACCTGATCGATCGGCGCAGTCGCCGCAAGATCATCGCCGTGTGCCTGGTCGCGTGGTCCTTCATGACGACGCTGTGCGGCTTCGCCCGCTCGGTCGCGCAGTTCTTCCTGGCGCGCGTGGGCGTGGGAGTCGGCGAGGCCGGTGGCACCCCCGGGGCGAGCTCGCTGCTGTCGGACTACTTCCCGGCCAGCCGCCGCGCGATGGCGCTGACGGTGTTCTCGCTGGGTGCGCCCATCGGCGCGTGGCTCGGCTATAACGTTGCCGGCAACATCGCCGACCACTACGGCTGGCGCGCGGTGTTCTTCGCGCTCGGCGTACCCGGGGTACTCGCCGGCATCGCCGTGTGGTTCACCATCCGTGAGCCGCGGCGCGGCTGCCTGGACAGCGCCGACGACACCGGCGTGCCCTCCTTCCGCGAGACGATGCGCTTCCTGTGGAAGCAGCGCTCGGCGGTGCACGTCATGATCGGCAGCGCGGTATGCGCACTGTGGGGCTGGGGCCTGATGTACTGGACGCCCGTGTTCCTGCAGCGCACGTACCACATGTCGCTCGGGGAAGCCGGCGCTGCCACCGGCTGGGCGCACCTGTTCGGTGGCTCGATCGCGACGATCGCCACGGGCTGGTTGATGGCCCAGCCGGTGATGGCCGATTCACGCCGCATCGTGTGGCTGCTGGGTGCCGGCACCGCGATAGCGACGATCGCCTCAGGGATCATCTTTTACACGCATGATCTTGCGCTCGCGAAGGTCATGTTCTGGATCTACATCCCCGCGATCTACTTCTACATCGGTCCCTGCTTCGGTCTGCTCAACAACCTGGCCCAGTGCCGGATGCGGGCCATATTCTGCGCGACGACGCTGTTCCTCGCCAACGTCGGCAATCTGCTGATCGCGCCGGTGCTGATCGGTACCCTGAGCGATTGGTTCGGGTCCGCCGAGGTCTCCAACGCCGAGTCGCTGCGGCTGGCGATGCTGTGCCTCGTGCCGACCGGCCTGTGGGCCACCGTGCACTACTTCATCGCCGCGCGGGACATCGCCCAGGACCAGCTGCGGGCGCGCAGCTTCCCCTTCTAAGGCCGCGTGCCGCGCGGCGGCTCCCGTCTGGGGCCCTCGCCCGCGCCGCCCGGACTTAAGGGCGCGGTTGCGGCTGTGGCTGTTGCGGTGCCGGCCGCGACGGCGGACCCTTCGGCCGCAGGGGCGGTTTGCCTCCGGCGCCGCCACCCGGGGGTCGGCCTGCACCCCCACCACCGCCTCCGGGCGGCCGGCCGTTGCCGCCTCCCGGGGGTCTCCCGCCCCCGCCACCGGGCGGCCGGCTGCCCCCGCCGGGAGGCCGGCCATCCGCGGGCGGCCTGCCGCTGCCCGGTGCAGGGTATGGGGGCGGTCGCCAGCCCGGAGGCCGCGGGTACGGCGGCGGCGGACGACCGTGCGGATAGCGGTTCCAGTAGTTGTAGTAGTAGCCGCGGCGCCCGTACCACGGACGCCCGCGGTAATACGTGTCCCAGTAGGTTCCGAAGCTGAAGGCGATGATGGGCAGCGCGAGCAGCACGCCGCCGTCGGCGACGATAAGGGGACCCGAGGGACCCTCGGCCTGCAGATACTCCGCGGCGACCCAACCGCGATTCATCCCCACCTGCACGTCGCACCAGCCGTAGCCTTCCTCGCAGCCGAAGACCTCGACGAAAGCCCCCGCGCCGAGAATCGCCACCACCGGGTACTCGATGCTCGGGCCCGCACGCAGGTTCACGGTGGCCACCACGCTCGCCGAGAACGCCGCGGCGCCGTGGCTCCAGCCGCTGAAGAGCAACATGCCCAGCAGCGGCAGCAGTCTCAACCCGAGCGCTCTCCTGTCTTGCATGGGGCCCGCCCTAGCCGCCCGACACGCGGCAGTTCAACAAAGTGTAGCCGGCGCGCTGCCGCCGCGCACACCTGCGGGGCGGTCCCGCCGCGCCTGTGCCGCTCGGCACGCCGCTGGCTAGGGTGCGGTGCGGATGTGCGGCCTGGCACCGCTACGCCTGAGCTACCATGGCGGCTACGCATGGCCGACCCGGACCCTCCCCTGGCACGACGCGCGCGCTCCGGCACGCGCGCGGCCCGCAAGGCGCGCCGTGCGCGGCAGCCGGCGGCACCGGCGTTCATCACTCGCGAGCTCCCCCCGTACGAACTGCTCGGCGAGGCGGGCCTCCTTGCCCTCGAGGCGCATGCCGACCGGCTGCTCGAGGAGATCGGCATGGAGATTCGCGGCGACGAGGCGGCGCTTGCGCTGTGGCGGGCCGCGGGCGCCGAGGTCGTGGACGGCTGCCGGGTGCGCGTGCCCCGGGGACTGGCGCGCGCGCTCGTGCGCGGCTCGGCGCCGCCGCAGTTCATCCAGCACGCCCGCAACCCGGCCCGCAGCGTGGTGATCGGCGGGCCGCACACGGTGTTCGCACCCGCGTACGGACCCCCGTTCGTGAGCGATGCGGCGCGCGGCCGCCGCTACGGGACGCTCGAGGACTTCACCAACTTCGTCAAGCTCACCTACCTTGCGCCCTGGCTGCACCATTCCGGCGGCACGGTGTGCGAGCCGGTGGACCTGCCGGTCAACAAGCGCCACTTGGACATGGTGTATGCGCACATGCGCTACTCCGACAAGCCCTTCATGGGCTCGGTCACCAGCGCGGCACGCGCCGCCGACTCCATCGAGATGTGCCGTGTGCTGTTCGGATCCGAGTTCGTGCAGTCGCACTGCGTGATCCTCGGCAACGTGAACGTGAACTCCCCGCTGGTCCTCGACGGGGAGGCAAGCCGCGTGATCCGCACCTATGCGGCGGCCAACCAGGCGAGTGTCTGCGTGCCCTTCATTCTCGGCGGCGCCATGGGGCCGGTGACCACCGCGGGCGCCCTCGCCCAGTGCTTCGCCGAGGCGCTGTTCTGCGTGGCGCTCACGCAGCTGGAGCGCCCCGGGTCGCCCGCGATCCTCGGCAACTTCCTCTCCTCGATGTCCCTGCGCAGCGGCGCCCCCACCTTCGGCACCCCGGAGCCCGCGCTGGCGTACCTGGCGATCGGGCAGCTGGCGCGGCGGCTGGGCGTGCCGCTGCGCTGCGGCGGCAACCTCTGTGCGTCCAAGGTCCCCGACGCGCAGGCGGCCGCCGAGAGCGCCAACTCGCTGTGGCCGGCCTTCCTCGCCGGCGCCAACTTCATGCTGCACGCGGCCGGCTGGCTCGAGTCAGGACTCGTCATGTCATACGAGAAGTTCGTCATGGACGTGGATCAGCTCGGCGCCTTCCACACCCTCGCGCGCGGGCTCGCCCTTGATGAGAACGCGCTCGCGCTCGATGCCTTCCGCGAGATCGGCCCCGGCAAACACTACCTGGGCGCGCGGCACACCCTGGCCAACTACGAGAGTGCCTTCTACGAATTCGAGCTCGCGGACAACAACTCCTACGAGCAATGGAGCCAGGAGGGTAGCCGCGACCAGCTGGCGCGCGCGCATGATCGCTGGCAGGCACAGCTCGCCGCCTACGAGGCGCCGCCGCTGGATACGGCGATCAACGAGGCGCTGCGCGACTACATCACGCGAGCCAAGAGCGCGCTGCCGGATGAGTTCGCCGGATGAAGCCTACGGCGCCTTGGGTGCCGGGGGATCGGCGATGAGCACGTCGGCCTTGAGCCGCGTGCCGCCCACCTGCAGCTGGTTGGGCAGGCAGGTCGAGCTGTACTCGACGTTGCGCGCCGTGAACAGCGGCAGGATGCTTTCCTTGATCTGCTCGGTGAGCTCGCAGTCGCCGGCCGCCCGCACGGGGTCCCCCGGCGGCGCGAGATCCACGCGCTTCCAGTGCGCACTCACCGTCTGCGTGCCCGCGGGCGGGGGCTTGTCGCCGAGCGGCTGCAGTACGTTGAGCGTGGCCGCCACGCCCGGGAAGGGACTCACGCGGCCGAAGCCCTCGGTGCAACCGGTCGGCGTGGTCTTCAGGTCCGCGCGCGCCCCGAGGGTCAGCAGCGTGCGGCGCACCCGGTCGCCGAGGCCGTCGCAGGAGTACTTGGAGGTGAAGCCCAGGTAGGTGAAACGCAGCTGTTTGGGCGCCCACACGGCCTGCACCGCGGCGTCGTCCGCGCGCGCCGCGCTGCCCAGTCCCGCGGCGGCCACCGCGAGGCACGCCGCCAGCACCGCCCGCCTCGAACCTGACTGAACCGGTTTCATAGTCTCGACTCCGCTGTCCTGCCCGTACGCGAGCGCCCTGTGGGTTTGGAGCCCTTGGGACGCCGCCGGGTTCCCCCGGCCCGCACCCGGCGCCGGGCATGATCCGCCGCGACCGCCGCGAATGAATACCCGCAGTGTGTCGATGCCAGGTGGGCTCGCGGTTCTCTCGCTTTCGGATTTGTGGCTGTAGCGGTTCCCCGCGCCGCCCCTAGCGCGCCACGGAATCCAGCAGGCCCGGCAGGCGCTGCAGCAGCGCGCTGCGGGCCCGCGGGCCGGCGCCCGAGTCCTGCGGCGCCTCATCCGCAATGACGCTGGCGAAGACGACCGTGTGACCCGGCTTGCTCGCCCAGCCGACAAACCAGCCGATCGGGTGCTTCAGGTCCGGCCCGTCCTGCGGCTTCATCTGGTAGCCGGTCCCGGTCTTGCCGTGCACGTCCCAGCCGCCGCGCAGCCGGGCCACCGAGGTGATGCGCGCGGTCATCGCGTAGGCCCGCGGCGAGACCGGCAACTGGCGGTTCACGAGCTTCTGCAGGAACGCCACCTGCTCGAGCGGCGAGATCCGCAGCGAGGAACTGAGCCACGCCTGCGTCAGTCCGTCGTTCATGCCCGGATTGCCGCTGAGGTCGCGGTTGCCGTAGTCGAACTGCGTGACGTAGCGCTGCAGGCGCTGCCGGCCGAGCCAGGCCGTCAGCTGCTGCGAGTACCAGACTACGGAGTTCTTCATCCAGCTGGTCGGATCGATCGTGGACTTCCACGAGGGGTACAGCGCCACGTAGCCTTCGCGAAACGGCAGCGCCGGGTGGTGCGCATCGGTCAGGTAGCCGGCGTCATAGCCCATCAGGCTCAGGGGGATCTTGAAGGTCGACGCCGGCGAGAGGCGCTGCTGGCAGTCGCCCTGCTGCTGCAGGATCCCGCCGCTGTCGCCATCGGCCAGCACGGTGCACAGCACGGCGCCCTGTGCGGGGCCGGCCGCACACGCCGCGCAGAGCACCCATACGCCTGCAGCCAACCGCGACATAACACCCGCGCCGAGCAGCGAGGCAACCGACCTCGAGCGCCCTATCATAGAGCACGGC
>Ga0316624_10001021_pt1 | contig 10546 bp, 6 predicted proteins | sample OWC_Aug_N3_C1_D5_FD_207657 | JGI IMG/M metagenome (GOLD analysis project Ga0316624, IMG submission 207657) | Wetland soil microbial communities from Old Woman Creek delta, Ohio, United States - OWC_Aug_N3_C1_D5_A | ecosystem: Environmental > Terrestrial > Soil > Wetlands | place: USA: Ohio...
CCATAGGGCCCTCGATTTCGCGGCCTGACGCACCGCTTCCGATTGCAAGCGGCAAGAGGCCCAAAGCGGTTGCCGAGGCTGTCATGAAAATCGGGGCAAGCCGTTCCGAAGCCCCCCTGATAGCAGCTTCAAGTCCCCATGTCATTCCCTCAACCGAAACCAGATGCTCATAGTGGGAAATCATCATGATGGAGTTGCGGAGTGTGATTCCAAAGAGTGTAACAAAGCCGACCATTGAACCAATCGAAAGCCGTCCACCCATAGCTAAAACTATAAGTATCCCGCCAACGAGCGCAAAAGGCAAGTTCAGAAGAACCAGCAGCAAATTCCGGGAATGACCCAGCACGATTGATAAAAGTAAGACTATCCCTATGCCAGCCAACGATGAATGAATGACTAAATCCCGCATGGATTGGGCCTGTGCTTCTGCGGTACCGGTAAATTCAATGTATGTTCCGGGCGGAAAGCCGACCGCAGAAGATATCTGCTTTTTTGCATCAGCAGTAAACGAACTGATACTGCGCCCTGTCACATTGCAGGTTACTGTCTGAACCCTTCTTGTGCCATCGTGTACAATAATATTATGCCCCGAGGTTTCATAGATATCTGCCAGTTGACGCAGATAGAGGTAAGTCCCTGAGGAATTGCGAAGGGGCAGCGAACCGATATCTGAAATACTTTTTCGATCTTTTGGATCTAAGATTACAGAGATGTCAAAGACACGGTCTTCTTCGTATACCTGGCCAATAAAACTACCCTGATATGCTGTGTTTATGACTTCAAGAACATCGACAGGCTCAAAACCCCATCGTGCGAGATCCGATTTCCGTAATTTGATCATTAACTGAGGTGTTCCCGGAGGGGATTGTACCTGAACTTCCCCGGCGCCCCGAACTTGTCCAAGAACTGCAGCAATCTCCAGGGCTTTTTTCTCTATGATATTAAGATCATTGCCATATACATTGGTGGCTACGGGGGCGGTATATCCTGAAACAGTTTCCTCAATACGTTCTGTCAGAAACGTATTGACAGAATAGCTGATGCCAGGAAATTGGGACATAATCTTTCGTATTTCCTGCCTTGCAAACACAGTCTGCCCCCTGTTAAGAGGTTTAAGGCTGACAGCAAGCTCGCTGGAATTAGTCCCTCTGGTTTCTTCTCCCTGTTCTGCCCTTCCTGCACGCTGGGCAACGGAACCTACAAAAGGGAGTTTAAGAAGCTCAAGGGTTATCTGACGGCCTATACGCAGTGATTCGTCAAGTGAAGTTCCGGGGACTGCTGAAATGTGAATGATGAAATTTCCCTCTATGAGTTCCGGTAAAAAATCACCGCTGAGAAAAGGAATCGTGGCAAGTACTGCAATAATAAAAATTGCCACTATACCAATCACCGCTTTCGGATGTTTCTCGATTCTCAACAGATTTTTTTGATATTTTTCCTTTAACCATGACATGATCGGCGATTCCTTTTCCGACAAGTCCCGTCGTCCGAGGAGCAAAAGACACAATGCCGGGGTAACCGTGAGTGCAACAATTAAAGAGGCGAGGATAGCAAGGATATAGGCAAGACCAAGCGGCTCGAATATCCGTCCTGTTACACCGGAAATTGTCAATAAGGGAATAAAGACCAGGACTACTGCAAAGGTAGCGTATACTACCGCACTTCTCACCTCGAGGGAGGCATCAAATATAACTTTTATAACAGGATGCGGTTTTTTCAGACGACGGTTTTCCCTCAGTCTGCGCAGGATGTTCTCAACATCTATAATGGCATCATCCACGACTTCACCGATAGCGATTGCCAGTCCGCCGAGTGTCATCGTGTTGAGGCTAAATCCAAGGTACTGCAAAACTGTCGCTGCAGTCAGCAAAGAAAGGGGTATAGCTGTGCAGGATATGGCCGCTGTCCGGAAATTAAATAAGAATAAAAACAATATAATAACGACCAGAACAGCGCCTATAAGCAATGATGATTGTACATTGTGAATGGCTGTTTCGATAAAGCTGGCAGGCCTGAAAAGGGCCGGATAAAGATTGATATCCTGCTTGGTTAGCGTTGGGCGGATTTCTTTTATAGCTTGTTCAAGTTTTTTGGTCACCTCAACGGTGTTGGCTCCATACTGTGCTGAGACCTCGAGAATTATGCCAGGATTTCCCATTATTGCGCCTGCACCAATAGGTGGTTCTGGCGCATAAACCACATTAGTCGCATCTCCTAATGTCACGTTGGCCCCGTCTTTATGCAAGAGAATGGTTTTTCTTAGTTGTTCAGGTGTCAGAGACTGTCCCTCAGCCTGAAGAACCACCCGCTGATTTTCGTTATCGACGAATCCTGCCCCCATAATGCCTGTTGCACGCCTGGCTGCGGTCAGCACATCTTCAACAGAAAGGTTGTACTTAATAAGATTGCCAGGCCGTATCTGTATCTGAAACTGCTTTACATCGCCACCAAATGCCGCAATTTTTGCAACCCCAGGCACAGCGAAAAGAGCTCGCTTGACAGTCCAATCGGCTACAGTCCTGAGGTCCATCAATGTGCGCTTGTTTGAGGTCAAACCCAGTACCAGTACAACGTCTGTGGAAGATGTAAGGGGTGTCATAACGGGCACCTGTATTCCTTGCGGCAGTTGCCCGGCTAATGAGGAAATCCGTTCCGCGATCATCTGCCGTGCAATGTAAATGTTACTGCCCGGTCTAAACTTAACCGTTGTTGCAGAGAAACCCTGTATAGAACTGGAGCGAAGGGATTCAATCCCTTCCACACCATTAATCGCGCTTTCAATAGGTCTTGTCACCAGCACTTCTACCTGCTCCGGAGAGAGACCGGGGGCCTCGGCGTGAATGACTACCTGAGGAGGTGCAAATTCAGGGAAGACATCATATTTCGCTTTTGTGAGGGTATATATGCTATAACCGCAAAATATCAGGGCAAGTGTGATGATTATGCCTTTAAAGCGTAAAGAAAACCTGACAACTGGACCTAATATTCCGTGTATCTGATCATCATCACTAATCTTCATCCCCTTCTTCCTTTTTTTTCACTCCGCCGGTTTGAACCTTCAGAACCTCCTCGGACAAAAGGATCTGCGCACCCTTAATAACAACTTGATCTCCAGGTGTAAAATTTTTCGATATAAAATAGCCATCCTGGATAGGGTTTAAGGTAGAGACTTCCCATCTGACAAAATGCTCTTCATCTGTCTGCTGGTAGGCCCATGCCTTACCGTGCATCCATACAACAGACGGAAAAGGGATGACAACGCCTTTAACTTTAGAACCTAAAGGCAGTAATGCCTGCACATTCATTCCGGGGATTAGGCGTGAAGTATATGAAGGGGCAGCATAGACAAAACTTATTCCCTGTGTGCGTGGATCTGTGATCGGGGCGTGGGCAATTAGTTTGGCAGATATAATAGTTGCTCCAGTAGACTGAATGCTGATTTTTCCCGGAGCGGACTCGATGTGAACGTCCGAGGGCAGCGTGACCTGAATCAGGACGTCCTTCATATCTATCAACCTTTGAAAGGCCGGAGAAAAATCAAAGATCCATCCTGCTATAATCCTTCCCCATTGGAGCACTGCAGCATCTTTAGCGGATTGAAGCTTCTCGCGAGATGCAGAAGCGTTTGCTTCATCGGCCTTCAATGTTGCCTCGGCGGACTGCAAAGCTTTATCGGAAATATTTTTGTCGTGAGCATTGAGCGCTTTCAAACGATAGTACTCTTTACGGGAGGCATCCAATGCCGCAAGTGCCTTATCCACAGATGCCTTGGCTTCAATATAACTATTTCGCATATCAATCAGCGCCTTGGGCTGAAGAACAGTCCCGTAAGCTTGTAGTTCCTTTTGATGGAAGAATGGCTTAAGAGGGGCAACAACAATTCCTGCTCTGTTTTTAGCTTCCTTGCTGAGAAAAAGGACATCGGCTATCTCATGAACTGAGTTTTGATATTCTACTTCCGGTATTTTTTTTATTGCAATTTTTGTTTGCCTCTGTCTTGATATGAATATCCAACCCAAGAGGATTCCTGTTATTGCGAAGGCAACGATTAAGAATGTTGTTTTTCGGTTTTTGAATTTCACCTTCGGATTTCCTCTCCCGTCTTCTGGTTTATCTCAGGTGAAGCGGGAAATGTCTCTATGGAAGTAAGAGGCTGCTGAACGGCATCTTCAAGCCGGCCTAAAGATTGTTGTAGTAAAGCAAATGATTCGAGCCGTAAAAGTTCGTTCGAAAACATTTCTATTTCTGCATTCTTCAGGGCGATACGGTCTTTCTCTCCGAGATCAAACTCTTCCTTTATTGTCTGCGTCTGTCCTTTCTGGGTTAGCAACATTTCATCAGCAGCCTGCAATTTTTTTAAAGCTTCATGATAACCAGCCGATTCGCGATCAATCTCGCCGACAACCCTGGCTTGGAGTGCAATAAATTCGGCAGCTGATTCTTCTCTGCGTGCTTTGGCTTCCTCAATCAGTCCCTCATTTCGATTGAAAACAGGCAGTTGGACAGAGAATCCGAGTGACCACTTATTTTCCTCCTGATCAAACTCGTAGCCGGGGCCTAAGTGAATGTCTGGATATTGCTTTGCAATTTCGAGTTGAAGTGCAGACTGAGAGGCTTCATATTCTGAAAGTGCTGACAAGATGTCTGACCTGTTCAACAAAGCCTGTCTGCGGATATCCCGTGACGGGAGATTTTCAGGCAGTTTTTCGAGAAGGTTAAAGGCTATTTCTGTTCCGGCGAAGGCTTCTACCGGCAACCCTAGAGCTTCTGCTATTCTCACCCGATTCTCTGCGATCTGTTTTTGCGTCCCGTTTAATATACTGCGTGTTTTGTCAAGTGAGATACGTTCAATGGTTAGCTCAGGCAATGATATTTCTCCATATGCCAGGCGTTCCTCAAGTAATTTAACAATGTCCTCTTGTATCGCAATCTGTTTTTCGAGAATTTTTTCTGTTTGTATCGAGGTATAAAAGTCAAGGAGGCAGGTACGCAAGCGGCTTCTTACATGCCATGCAACAGTTCCAATATTCAGACGTGCAGCTTCGGAAAGATGTTTTGCCTGGGCGATACGGTAACCGCGCTTACCAGCAGTCTCAACGGGTATATCAAACTTTAAGCCGAGAATCCATGGAGATACTCCAGCCGGCGAGTTGAAGGCATACTCAGGAACAAATCCTGTGCCGGGATTGGGAATCTCGCCTGCTGTAATTACCTTTGCCTTGGCAACATCCCATTCGGCCCGCGCTATATCCAGTTCCGGGTGGTAGTAAAAAGCCGCAAAGGTGAGCATTGTAAGATCCCACGATTTTGGCGGCCACGGTGTCACTGCGCGGTGAAGATTAGCTTCAATGAACTTCTTGAGGTCAGCGTTATCGAGCGTTCGGGCTTCAAAGCTCGATGCCGTCTCTAACGGTGATATAGGCTGGGCGTGGAAGGTTGCACATCCCGCTATGAGAGGAATGATAGAGATAATGAGTGAGGTGATGGTTAAAGAAAGGCGACAAGCGCTCATGGAATGTGCAGGAGTTATTCCATTCCAGCTTCCTTCAGGTTCGCTACGACAACGAGAATATAATTTTCAGGGTGCAGGTACTTCTTTGCTGTGCGCAACATGTCTTCAGATGTTACAGTATTGATCAGAGATGGGTACTTGTCAAAATAGTCAAGGCCGAGATGGTAATATTCAACCTGAACAAGAAAGCCGGCCAGTTTTATCTGGGTGTCAAAGCGCATGGGGAAACTGCCGATAAAATATTTTTTTGCTCCTTCGAGTTCTTTTTCAGTGACCCGTTCTTTTAGGATCAGCTTCAGTTGCTGCAAGGCGATATCAATAGCCTCTCTGGCAGAGGGATTTTTTGTTTCCATGACGATTTGAAAGGAGCCTGGGAATTTGCCTGCATCAAAAAAACTTGTGACTGAGTAAGCAAGACCCCTGTTATTTCTTATCTCTTCCAGCAGTCTTGAAGCAAAGCCTCCTCCCCCCAAAATATAGTTCATGACGGTAAGGGCATAATAATCAGGATTCTCTCTGCTTATTCCCGGCTGGCCGAGAATTATGTTTGCCTGGGAGATATTTCTATCTATTTTCACGACCTCCGGTCCTTTTGCAAAGCGCGTTGCGACCTCCTCTTTTTGAATTTTGGAGGCAGGCCAGTCAGTGAGGCGCGGGATGAGCTTCTCCTTTATGTCATCAACAGTGATGTCCCCTACGATTGACATGATGGCATTGTTGGGATGATAAAATGTCTCGTAGAATTGGATGACCTCCTCCCTTGTTAGTTTTGATAATGAATCCTGTGTGCCCTCTACAGGATGTCCGTAAGGGCTGCCGAGGAAAAGGGCCTTACAGAATGACTTCTCTGCAACTTCCATGGGCTTTTGTTCAGCAGACCTAATGGCTCCGAGTGTTCTTTGTATTTCCCTCTCGATCTCATTCTTCGGAAACGTGGGCTGCATGAGCACCTCGGTGAGGAGATTGAATCCTTTGTACAGATCTTTTTTCAAAATCCGAAGGCTCAGAACAGCATAATCTCTGCTGCACGAGGTATCGAGAGAAGCACCCATGAAGTCAAGTTCCTCATTGAGTGAAGTAATCGTATGTTTCAACGTTCCGAGAAGAAGGCTATTGGAGGTCAGGTTGGCCAGACCTTCCTTCCCGACAGGATCCTGCCGTGAGCCTGAATTAATAAGAAGCTGAATCGTGACCATCGGGAGTGAATGCTCCTCGCTCACAAGCAGGACGAGCTGATTAGGAAGAGCTATTTTCTGTACCGGCGGCATGGCATGAACAGCCAGTCCTGACTGAGAAGTCCAGAACAGGGAAAAAAGAAGAATATAAAGAAACGGTTTTTTCTTCATCAAGACTTCCTATCGTATCATCCTTTCTCTCAGAGGCGGCGAGCTAATCGAGGGCTTCCGCTCTTCGTGAGGTACGGGAATTAGAATACCCACAGTCCTATTATCAGGAATCAGGTATTTCTTGGCCACGCGCTGAATGTCTTCCGGGGTAACCTTCCTCACAGAGGGAAGGTAATCGTCAATTCCTTTCCATCCGGAAGTGATTTCGTACTGCGCAAGGAGCATGGCCTGGAAAAAACGCGAGTCCTGCCCGTAAACGAAACTTGCCTCTATCTGGTTCTTTGCCTTTTCGATCTCATGTTCCGGGACGGGCTCGCTCTGTAACTGCTCAATTTCGTGGTTCAGGGCATTTTCGATATCGTCTACTTGCTTGCCGGGCAAAGGTTCTGCAGAGAGAGAAAAAAGATCGGGATCATGTGAGAGGAGAGAATTGTCTGCATTAGCTTCGATGACGAGCTTTTTTTCCAAAACGAGGTTTTGATAAAGTCTCGAACTTTTCCCACCTGAGAGAATTGCCGCAATCACCTCAAGTACGTAGCCATCAGGGTTTTTTAGGTTTGGAATATGATAGCTCATGACTATGTACGGAAGTTCTGCCTCCCTCTTAACAAAAACTCTCCGTTCGCCGCTCTGAGGTGTATCTATGTCTTTTTTCTGATCCGGTGCCGTCCCGCCGGGTATCGGAGCGAATGCCTTCTCTATCCTGCTCAGAAGGTCGTCTCTGTCAAAGTCTCCCACCACGACAAGGAAGGCATTAGCAGGGTTGTAATATTTCTTATAGTAGGCTTTCACGTCATCAAGGGTAAATTTTTCTATATCTTCTTTCCAGCCTATCGTAGGCCAGTGATACGGAGATGTCTGGAATGCCGTTGCATTCATCTGTTCTATCAGATAGGACCTGGGATTGTCCATGGTGCGGAGTCTTCTTTCCTCCATCACGACCATGCGTTCTGTCAGGAAGTCCTTTTCTTTGAGGCTGAGGTTCTGCATGCGGTCAGACTCCAGGTCGATCCCTATATGTACCTTGTCAGCACTCAAATTCTCGAAATAGGCGGTAAAGTCATTCGAAGTAAAGGCATTGCTGTTCCCCCCGTTTTCCTGAACGATCCTTGAAAAGTCTTCAGGGGCAATCTTCTCTGTCCCTTTGAACATCATATGTTCGAGCATGTGAGAAAGACCCGTTTTCTCCCATTCTTCATTCCTGGATCCCACCCGGTACCATACCTGAAACGTTACGAGAGGCGCCGTGCGGTTTTGAAGGAGAATTACCTTCAGTCCGTTCGGCAGAACTTTTTCATATACCTGATCTTTCACGGCTGCATCCGACAGGGAAATCCAGACGAAGCACGAAAAAAAGAGAAAAAGAAATCTCCTCATACATCTATGAAACTTGGATTGACACATAAAAGGTCTGTACCCCTCTTTTTATCAGGAAAAGCATGGCAGTGTTCTTATCGACCCTGCTCATCTCGGCATTAAAATTGTGAAGATTTCTGACCGGCTTATGATTCACTTCTTTGATTACATCACCCGGCTGCACTCCGGCATCGTCCGCCGGGCTGCCCGGTTCTACATCCAAAACGACCACCCCGGTCTTATCGTTGATTCCAAGTTCTTTCTGCCAGCGAGGAGTTATGTTGTCGACCTTCATACCGAGACTTGGCGGCGGCATTTGGGATGCCATTCTCTGCTCTGTCATTTCTGCCACTTTCAGTTTCATCTGAATCTCTTTGCCGTCCCTTATGACAGTAACGTCAACTTCTTTCCCAACGGGGGTTTCTGCGGTGATTACAGGGAGATCTGACATCTGGTTAATTGTTTTGCCGGCAAAAGAGATAATGATGTCCCCTCTCTTTATTCCAGCCTTATCAGCAGGTCCTCCTGGTACGACATCTCCGACAAGTGCACCTTTTGACTCTTTTAGTCGGAATGCCTGCGCTATTTCCGGCGTAACGCTCTGCACAGATACGCCAATCCAGCCACGGATCACTTTACCTTTTTCCTTCAACTGGGAAATGATTGATTTTGCCATATTACTGGGGATGGCAAAGCCGATGCCCTGTCCAGAAGCGATTATGGCAGAGTTTATTCCGATTACCTCTCCTTTCAAGTCTATGAGGGGCCCACCACTGTTTCCCGGATTTATCGGGGCATCGGTCTGGAGAAAATTGTCGTAGGGGCCTGAACCGATGACCCTTCCTGTTGCGCTGATGATTCCCTGCGTGACGGTATGCCCCAGTCCAAAGGGATTTCCGATGGCAAGTACCCAGTCTCCCACCCTCATTTTGTCGGAATCACCAAGCGGGATGGTGGGGAGATCTTTAAAAAGAGAAGAAATCTTGATCAATGCCAGGTCAGTTTTTGAATCTCTTCCCACAACCTTTGCTTTGAAATCTCTTCCATCAATCAATTTCACCTTGATTTCATCTGCTTCCTCAACAACGTGATTGTTTGTGATGATGTAACCTTCCTTGTCGATGATGAATCCCGAGCCGAGGCTCTGCTGTTTTAATTGTTGGTCGGGGACGTTTCCGAAGAATTTCTTGAAGAAACCTCCGAAAGGACTTTCTTCATCGGGACCGAAAAAATGCCTAAAGGGATTGCCGGGAATTCGGACGGTGGTGGTAGTACTGATGTTGACTACGGCAGGCTTCACCTTTTCCGCAAGATCCGCAAAGGACTGGGGAAATCCGACTACTTCAGTTTGTTCTCTCTTGCAGCCTTGAAAGACGAACAGAGCTCCTGTGGCAATAAATAACAATGCAGTGATGACGACTATGAAAACTCTTTTTTTCATGACTCTCCTCTCATAATTCCTAACTCGTGTTTGATGTTTCCTAAAAATATAGAACGAAAAATCAGAAAGAGGCAATTGGTGTTTATCTGATTTTTTTGTAAGATTTAGGATAATTTTATTGTCGGAATTTGTCTTACAAAAATTATATCTTGATCTTTGTCTGCCTTCGCCTGAAAAAATGAGAAAGATGAGCGAGACTTAATTTTCTTTTTCAAACAATGATTTATCTGCTCCACATACAGGGCATACCCAGTTATCCGGCAAATTATCGAAGGATGTTCCCGGTTTGATCCCTGAGTCAGGATCACCTATTTCAGGATCATAAATGTACCCGCAAACGGTGCATTTGTATTTCTGCATTTAAGCAAACCTCATACTATTCATAATTCATAGCGAACTCTGTTCCGATGGTAATCTGTCATTCCCGTCCGATGCGCATCTCCGCGAGGAGCGCTCCGACAGGCATAACAAAAGCACAACCAAAGATCTCAAAAACTTTTAAGATATTTGAAAAGCAATAACATAATGACGCCTCAAAATTTTATAAATTTTACACCCTGCGGTCTCTGCCGTAGTTCCTTATTCCTGTCATTCTGGCTTGTCCAGTCACCTCGGCGACTCGCCTGAGGCGAGAATCTTTTTGCGATCCCGAACAGTCGGAAGGATTCCCGACAAGCGGGAATGACACTGAAAACAAATATTCAATTTCTTACACCCTGCGGTCTCTGCCGCAGGGTTCTTCACTTATTCTTTTTCCAGAATTTCAAAGTTCTTAATAAATTGGCCGACCTGGACACCGAGATAAACGCATTTAATTCCATCCATGCAGTCGTCGGCATCTTTTTTCTCAAGGTGCGTTGTCAGATCATGCCTGTCTTTCTTGAATTTTAC
>Ga0316624_10001022_pt1 | contig 10545 bp, 16 predicted proteins | sample OWC_Aug_N3_C1_D5_FD_207657 | JGI IMG/M metagenome (GOLD analysis project Ga0316624, IMG submission 207657) | Wetland soil microbial communities from Old Woman Creek delta, Ohio, United States - OWC_Aug_N3_C1_D5_A | ecosystem: Environmental > Terrestrial > Soil > Wetlands | place: USA: Ohio...
TCGCCGGAGGGCCGATGCGCGCGGTGTTCGAGGTGATGGGCGTGACCAACGTTCTGGCGAAATGCTTCGGCTCGACCAACCCGTACAACGTCGTGCGCGCGACCCTGAATGGCCTGCAGGCGATGAACACGCCCGCGGAGATCGCTGCCAAGCGCGGCAAGAAGGTCGAGGAAATCCTTTCCTGAGGCGCGCTATGTCGAACGGCAAGATCAAGGTGAAGCTGTTAAAGGGCCTGGCGGGCTGCAAGGCGAGCCACGTCGCGACGGTGCGCGGGCTGGGGCTTAGGCGCATCAATCACACGGTCGAACTCGTGGACACGCCGGAAGTGCGCGGGATGATCGAGAAGGTCAATTACCTGGTTAGGGTGATCGGATGAGCGGCGATGCTATCGTGCGTCTAAACGGGCTCAAGCCTGCGCAGGGCGCAAAGCGCGCGCGGCGCCGGGTGGGGCGCGGTATCGGCTCGGGCCTGGGCAAGACCGCGGGCCGCGGACACAAGGGCCAGAAGGCCCGGTCGGGCGGATATCACAAGATCGGTTTCGAGGGCGGACAGATGCCATTGCATCGCCGCCTGCCGAAGCGCGGCTTCACTTCGCCGACGCGCGATGCCACGGCCGAAGTGCGCCTGTCGGAGCTGGAACAGATGAAGGCGAGCGAAATCGATCTCGACGTGCTCAAGTCCGAAGGCATCGTGCCGCGCCAGGCCACGGCGGCAAAAGTGATCCTCTCGGGCAAGCTGGCGCGCAAGCTCACGCTCAAGGGCATCAGGGCGACCAAGGGAGCGCGCGCAGCCATCGAGGCGGCGGGCGGCAAGATCGAGGAGGCGCCGGCGGCGCCTGCCGCGTAAGGCGCCTAGAGCGAGGACATTAGCTTGGCAACTGGGCTACCCAACGTCGGCAAGACGGGCCGCTACGGCGACCTGAAGCGGCGCCTGCTGTTCCTGCTCGGAGCGCTGGTGGTGTTCCGAATTGGTGCGCATATTCCCGTGCCGGGGATCGACCCGAAGGTACTCGCCGACCTGTTCCAGGGGCAACAGGGCGGCATCCTCGGGATGTTCAACATGTTTTCGGGCGGTGCGCTGAAGCGTTTCACGATCTTCGCGCTCGGGATCATGCCGTACATCTCGGCCTCGATCATCATGCAATTGATGACCTCGGTCTCGCCGCAGCTCGACGCTTTGCGCAAGGAGGGCGAATCCGGCCGGCGCAAGATCACCCAGTACACGCGTTACGCCACCGTATTCCTCGCGCTGTTCCAGGCGACCGGGATCTCCATCGCACTGCAATCGCAGCCCGGGCTGGTGCTCCATCCGGGACTCATGTTCCGCCTCACGGCGGTGACAAGTCTGGTTACAGGCACGATGTTTCTCATGTGGCTCGGCGAGCAGATCACCGAGCGCGGGCTGGGTAACGGGATCTCGATCATCATCTTCGCCGGCATCGCCGCGGGCCTGCCGAACGCCGTTGCCGGGACGCTCGAGCTCGTGCGCACTGGCGCCATGAACCCGTTCACCGCGCTGCTGGTCGCAGCAGCGGTCGTGGTGGTGACTGGAATCGTGTGCTTCGTCGAGCGTGGTCAGCGCAAGATCCTGGTCAACTACGCGAAGCGCCAGGTGGGCAATCGCGTCTACGGTGGGCAGAGCTCCCACCTGCCATTCAAGCTAAACATGTCCGGCGTCATCCCGCCGATCTTCGCAAGCTCGCTGATCCTGTTCCCGGCAACCCTGCTCGGCTGGTTCGGATCGACAGAGGGCTTCAATTGGCTGCGCGATATCGCAGGAACCCTCACGCCCGGGCAGCCTATCTACGTGCTGCTCTATTCCGCGCTGATCGTCTTCTTCTGCTTCTTCTACACGGCCCTGCAGTACAGCCCCAAGGAGACCGCGGACAATCTGAAGAAATCGGGTGCGTTCGTTCCCGGGATCCGGCCGGGCGATCAGACGGCACGCTATCTGGAGCGCATCCTGACGCGGTTGACGCTTGCGGGCGCGGTCTACGTCACCCTGGTGTGCCTGCTGCCTGAGATCCTGATCCTCAAGTTGAACGTGCCGTTCTATTTTGGCGGGACTTCGCTGCTGATCCTCGTGGTGGTGACGATGGACTTCATGGCGCAGGTGCAGGCCTACGTCATGAGCCACCAGTACGAGAGCCTGCTGCGCAAGGCCAACTTCAAGGGCGGCCTGCCGGTGCGTTAGGGATCCGGGCGAAATGGCCAAGGAAGACGTGATCCAGATGCAGGGCGAAATCATGGAGACGCTGCCCAACGCGACGTTTAGGGTTCGCCTCGAAAACGGGCACGTGGTGCTGGGGCATATCTCGGGAAAGATGCGCATGCACTACATCCGCATCCTCCCGGGAGACAAGGTAACAGTGGAACTGACCCCCTACGACCTGACGCGTGGACGCATCGTCTTCCGCGCAAAATAGGCAAGGAGCAGGACATGAAAGTAATGGCATCGGTGAAGAAAATCTGCCGCAAGTGCAAGATCGTCCGCCGCAAACGGGTTGTGAGGGTCATCTGCAGCGATCCGCGCCACAAGCAGCGCCAGGGATGATTAACTTCTTGATGTGGCAGAGTAATTCGCTTATCATTTCGGGTTTTCCCCTTTCGGCCCAGTTTCGAGACGCACCATGGCACGCATAGCTGGCATCAACATTCCCAACCACCAGCACGCTGGTATCGCCCTCACGGCGATCTACGGCATCGGTCGCGCGCGCGCGGGGGCGATCTGCGCGGCTGCGGGAGTCGACAAGGCGCGCAAGATCAAGGACCTCACCGATGCCGAGCTGGATCGACTCCGCGAGAACGTCACGCGCCTGACGGTCGAAGGCGACCTGCGACGCGAGGTGTCGATGAGCATCAAGCGGCTGATGGACCTCGGCTGCTACCGTGGCGTGCGGCACCGCAAGGGGCTCCCGGTCCGCGGACAGCGCACGCGCACCAATGCGCGCACGCGCAAGGGACCGCGCAAAGCCGCGGTCAAACTGAACGTTCAAGTCGGCAAGGTGTAAGGGGCGCAAAGGACATACATGGCGACCAGGAATCCCACGCAGCAACAGCAGCAGCAACAGCAGCAGGCCGCGCGCGTACGCAAGAAGGTCAAGAAAAACGTGGCCGAAGGCATCGCGCACGTGCACGCGTCATTCAACAATACGATCGTGACGATTACCGACCGGCAGGGCAATGCGCTTGCCTGGGCGACCTCCGGCAACGCGGGATTCAAGGGCTCGCGCAAGTCCACTCCGTTCGCGGCGCAGGTGGCCGCGGAGCGTGCGGGCCGCGCCGCGCAGGAGTGCGGCGTCAAGAACGTGGAGGTGCGCATCAAGGGCCCCGGGCCCGGCCGCGAATCCGCGGTGCGTGCGCTGAATGCAATCGGACTGAAGATCACGAGCATTGCCGACGTGACGCCAGTCCCACACAACGGCTGCCGCCCTCCGAAGCGGCGCCGCGTCTGAGTCGATCGAGTAGGTAAACATGGCCAGAAACCTAGATGCCAAGTGCCGCCAGTGCCGGCGCGAAGGCGAGAAGCTCTTCCTCAAGGGAGAGAAGTGCTTTACCGACAAGTGCGCCATCGAGCGCCGCAGCTACGCGCCCGGCCAGCACGGCCAGCGCAGCGGCCAGCGGCTGTCGGATTACGGCAAGCAGCTGCGCGAAAAGCAGAAGATCCGCCGGATCTACGGGATCCTCGAGCGCCAGTTCCGCAAGACGTACGCCGAAGCAGCGCGCTCGCGGGGCGTCACCGGGGAGCGCCTGCTACAGTTGCTGGAGACGCGCTTGGACAGCATGGTCTATCGCATGGGATTCGGGGCGTCGCGTACCGAGTCGCGCCAGCTGGTGCGTCATAACGGCGTACTGGTGAACGGCAAGCGGGTCAACATCCCCTCCTACCAGGTCAAGCCGGGCGACGTTATCGAGGTCACCGACAAGGCGAAGAGCCAGCTGCGGGTCAAGGCGGCGGCCGAGGCCGCCGAGGGCCGCGGAATTCCCGAGTGGCTGGAAGTGGACGCGAAGGCTCTAAAAGGGACCTTCAAGGCCCTGCCGGCGCGTACCGAACTGCCCTCGTCAATCAACGAGAGCCTGGTGATCGAGCTCTATTCGAAGTAAGGACGACAACAAATGCCGCAAACCGGATTTCTCAAGCCGCGCATCGTCGATGTGCAGAATGTGTCGCCCTATCACGCCAAGGTGACGATGGAGCCGTTCGAGCGCGGCTACGGCCACACGCTCGGCAACGCGCTGCGCCGCGTGCTGCTTTCCTCGATGACCGGGTACGCGCCGACGGAGGTGCAAATCGCGGGCGTCGTGCACGAGTACTCCACGCTGGACGGGGTCCGCGAGGACATCGTGGACATCCTGCTCAACCTGAAGGGTGTGGTGTTCCGCCTGCACAACCGGCAGGAAGCGATCCTCACGCTGAAGAAGAAGGGCGAGGGGCCCGTAACCGCGGCCGACATCGAAGCTGCGCACGACGTCGAGATCGTCAATCCCGACCACGTGATCGCGACCCTCGCCTCGGGCGGCAAGCTCGAAATGCAGATCAAGGTCGAGTCGGGCCGCGGTTACGTCCCCGGAAACATGCGCTACCTGCCTGAGGAAACCAAGGGCATCGGCCGAATCATTCTGGACGCTTCGTTCAGCCCGGTGCGCCGGGTGTCGTACGCGGTGGAATCCGCGCGCGTCGAGCAGCGTACCGACCTCGACAAGCTGATCATGGACATCGAGACCAACGGCGCGATCGAGCCCGAGGAAGCGATCCGGCACGCGGCTCGCATCCTGGTCGACCAGCTCTCGGTGTTCGCCCAGCTGGAAGGCACTGCGGCGCCCGCCGAGCAGCCCAAGTCTCCGCAGGTGGATCCGATCCTGCTGCGCCCCGTCGACGACCTCGAGCTCACGGTGCGCTCCGCCAACTGCCTGAAGGCGGAGAACATCTACTACATCGGCGACCTGATCCAGCGCACCGAGACCGAGCTGCTCAAGACGCCCAATCTCGGGCGCAAGTCGCTGAACGAAATCAAGGAAGTGCTCGCCTCGCGCGGGCTCACGCTCGGCATGCGCCTCGAGAACTGGCCGCCGGCCGGTCTCGAGCATCACCACCGCGTCTAGGCGCCCCCGAAGAACGAGGACCTAAGCCATGCGCCACGGCCACGGACAACGCAAGCTAAACCGCACCACGAGCCACCGGCTCGCGATGTTTCGCAACATGGCGAACTCGCTGTTGCGCCACGAGGAGATCACGACGACGCTGCCCAAGGCCAAGGAATTGCGGCGCGTCGTCGAGCCGATGATCACGCTCGGCAAGAAGCCGTCGCTCGCCAACCGGCGGCTGGCGTTCGACCGGCTGCGTGACCGGGAGATCGTCGGCAAGCTTTTCGAAGACCTCGGCCCGCGCTACGCCAAGCGAAACGGCGGCTACCTGCGCATACTGAAGAGCGGGTTCCGCAAGGGCGACAATGCGCCGCTCGCGCTGGTCACGCTGCTCGACCGGCCCGAGCAGCCGGCGCCCGAGCAGAAGGAAGAAAAGAAAGCCGCTTGACCGCGCACAGGACGTGATCGTCCTGTTCACAGATTTCGGCGGCGCCGATCCCTACGTCGGCCAGGTCAAGGCGGTCCTGCACGCGCGCGCGCCACGCGTACAGGTGGTCGATGCGCTGCACGACGTTCCGGCATTTGGCGTCGAGCCGGCGGCGCACCTGCTCGCGGCTCTCACTCCCCACTACCCGCGCGGAAGCATGTTTCTCGCGGTCGTCGACCCCGGCGTCGGCGGACTTCGGGAGGCGATCGTGGTGCAGGCGGATGGCCGCCGCTTCGTCGGACCGGATAACGGGCTGATGTCGCTCGTCTGGCAGCGCGCCGCGCGGCGCGCCTGCTGGCGCATCGTATGGCGTCCGGCGCGATTGTCGGCGTCGTTTCACGGCCGTGACCTCTTCGCTCCTGTCGCCGCGGCGCTTGCGCTCGGACGAGCGCCGCGCGGCTGCCTCGTGCGCCAGCGCGCGCCGAAGGTGCTGCTCGATGCACGCGACCTCGGGCAGGTGATCTACATCGATCATTACGGCAACGCGATGACCGGGCTGCGCGCGGCGGGCATCGCGCAGACGGCGCGGCTGCGCGTTGCGGGACGCCGTCTCGCGCGCGCGGCTACCTTCAGCGATGCGCGCGCCGGCGCGGCGTTCTGGTACGAGAACAGCATCGGGCTGGTGGAGATCGCGGCTAATGGCGCGAGCGCCGCACGAAGGCTTGGACTGCGCGTGGGCACTTCCGTGCGAGTATGACGCGATCTAGGCGACGACGATCGCGCGATAGTCGTTCACGTTGGTGCGCGTCGGTCCCGTGACTAGCAGGTCGTCCAGTGCGGCGAAGAAGCCGTAGCTGTCGTTCTTGGCGAGCAGCTTGCGCGCGTCGAGTCCTGCCGCGCGCGCGCGCGAAAGGGTATCGGGCGCGAGCAGCGCGCCGGCGTTGTCCTCCGAGCCGTCGATGCCGTCGGTATCGGCGGCGAGCGCGTGGATCGCCGGCACGCCTTCGAGCTCGATCGCCAGTGCGAGCAGGAACTCGCTGCAGCGCCCGCCGCGGCCGCCCTCGGCACGCAGCGTGACGGTGCACTCGCCGCCCGAGATGAGCGCGACCGGCGGCGGAAATGGGGACAGGTATCGGCGCAGCTCGCGCACGAGCGCGGCCATCACCTTCGCGACCTCCGTCGCCTCGCCGGTCACCGTGTCCCCGAGGATCACCGGCCGGATGCCGCGCGCCGCGAAGACGGCGCCCGCGGCCTCGAGCGAGGCGTGCGCGGTGGCGATGACGCGATTCTCGACGCGGGCGAACACCGGGTCGCCGGGCTTGGGCGTTTCGGCGATGCCCCCGCGCGCGCCTTCCTCGAGCCGCGAACGCACCGCCGCTGGCGGGGCGACGCCGTACTTCTGCAACACGTCGAGCGCGTCGCGGTAGGTCGTGGGGTCCGCGGCGCAAGGACCCGACGCGATGTGCGTCGGGTCGTCGCCGGTGACGTCCGAGATGATCAGCGCCAGCACCGCCGCCTTGCACGCCGCGGCGAGCCGTCCGCCCTGGATCGCCGACAGGTGCTTGCGCACCGTGTTGATCTCCTGGATCGTGGCGCCACAGCGCAGCAGCTGGGACGTCACCGCCTTAAGGTCCGCCATCGACAGCCCTTCGGCGGGCAGCGATAGCAGGCTCGAGCCGCCGCCGGAGACGAGGGCGAGCAGGAGGTCATCCTTTCCGAGCGCGCGTGCCCGCTCGAGCATCTCGCGCGCGGCGGCCTCGCCCGCCTCGTCGGGAACCGGGTGGCCGGCCTCGACGACGCGGACGCGCTCGGTGGGCAGCGCGTGCCTGTAGCGCGTGACGGCGAGGCCCTCGAGCTGCGCGCCCCGGGGCCAGGCGCGCTCGACCGCGAGCGCCATCGAAGCGGCTGCCTTGCCGGCGGCGACGACCAGAGTACGCCCGCGCGGTGGAGAGGGGAGCTGCGGCGCGAGGATTCCGAGGGGGTCGGCGGCGGCGACCGCAGCGCGGAAGCTTTTCTCGAGCAGCGCGCGCACCGACGGCCCGTGCGCGCGTCAGCCGAAGGTCTCGCGCGCGGCGTCGCGACCCAGGCCGTAGAGACGCGGGTAGAACTCGCGGAACGCCCGCTGGATCTCGGCTGCGGGCACGTCGGCGAAGCTGCCGCGGTCGCGCAGGTATTCCATGTGGCGGCGCTCGTCGGCGTCGTAGGGATGGAAAATCGAGTCCTTGCGTCCGTCGAACTCGAGCGGCTTGACGCGGAACTTCGTGCACAGGGCCAGGTTGAACGCAGGCGTCGCCTTGACCCACTTTCCTTCCAGGAACAGCTCCGTGTAGCCGTGGTAGACGAATAAGTCGCTGCCGATGTACTCGAGCAGCCGCGGCGTCGAGAGGTGGTTTCTGACGTCGGCAAAGCCGACCCGCGCGGCGATGCCGACGGCGCGCGCGCACGCCGCGAGCAGCGCGGCCTTGCCGACGCAGAAGCCCTCGCCCGCGGCGAGGCAGTGGCTCGCCCGGTACGCGGACTCGACGGTGAAATCGAGGAACGGGTTGTAGCGGATATCGTCGCGCACCGCGTAGTACAGCGACACGGCGCGCTCGACGTCGCCCGCGCCGCGCAGCTTGCGCCGCGCGTAGGCGACGACCGCGGGGTGGTCGCTGTCGATGAAGACGCCGGGCTGCAGGTAGGTTTCCAGCGCTCCCATCAGCGGTCCAGCTTCATCATGCGCTTCGCCCCGGCGAACAGCGCGCTCGCGGGATTGGCGAGCTCGTCTACCACCGAGAAGTGATGCCGGCCGGGCATCGGTACGTCGGCGGCGACCGCCGACCTCCAGCGCTGCGCGAGCAGCGCGTTCTGGCGCTTGAACTCGGTGCTCTCCAGGCCGCCGACGCAGGTGTAGACGGGAGCACGCGTCGCCGGCGGCAGGAACGCCGGCGAGACTTTCAGCGCCGACGCCTCGTCCAGGCGCAGGTCTGCGCTCAGAAAGTCGACCTCGACCAGCGGGCGCAGGTCGTAGACGCCGCTGATCGCCAGCCCGCCCTTGAACAGATCGCGCGGCAGGCCGGGATCGAACACCGGCCAGAGCGCCGCCATTAGCATCGCGGTGAGATGCGCGCCGGCCGAATGTCCGCAGACGAATAGCCGCTCCTCGTCCATGCCGTACTCCTCCGCGTGGCGATACAGCCACGCCGAGGCGCGCAGCATCTGGCAGACGATCTCCTCGATCGTGACCGTCGGGCACAGATCGTAGTTCACGACCACCAGCGATACGCCGGCGTCGACCCAGGTGGGTGCCAGGTAGGAGAAGTCCCGCTTGTCGAGCGAACGCCAGTAGCCGCCGTGGATGAACATCAGCACCGAGCCGTCGCCCTTGCGCGCAGGGAAAATGTCGAGCTTCTCCCCGGGGGTCGGCCCGTACTCGCGGTCCAGGTAGCAGGTCATGGTCGCCCGGGCGTGCGCCGATCGCTCCGCCCAACGGGCGAAGTATTGTGCGTGGTCCGGTACCAGCGCGCGGTTGTTGTACTCGCGGCTGAGGAAGGCCCTGTCGTTCATGCACGCTCCTCGCGCCACAGCCCGAGCGCAAGCTGCGCGGGGCGATCCGAGTAGGAGAACAGTACGCATTCGCCGTCGGTCTCGATGCTGACGCGCTGCCAGCTCGGCACGACGAACGTGTCGCGCGGTTCGAAGGCGAAGCGTTGCCCGCCGATGTCGACCCGACCGGTGCCCTCGACCACCGAATACACGGTCGCGTCGGTCGCGCGGTATGCGCTGGAGCGGAATCGTCCGGGCAGCAGCTGGATGAAGGCGCCCATGGTGGTCATCGCGGGGCCGCCGGTGAGCGGATTGATGAACTTCATCTTCCAGCCGTGGCAGTTGTCCGGTTCGCCGTTCCGCGAAAGCGCGTGCAGCGTCTCGCGGCTGCGCGCGTAGGGATAGTTGAAGATCGGCGAAGTCTTCGACACCGGCAGGCCCTCGAGCGGCACCATGTTCGTGCCGTAGCGCGCGTACGAATCACCTTCCGGGCGGCTGACCGGCTGGGCCTCCTCGGGGAAAGTTTCCATAAAACCCGCATCGAAGAATTGCACGATCGGGATGTCGAGCCCGTCCATCCACACCACCGGCTCGTTGCCCGGATTGCCGTGGTCGTGCCAAGTCCAGGGCGGCGTGATGATGAAGTCGCCCGGATGCATGGTGGTGCGCTCACCGTCGACAGCCGTATAGGCGCCGGTGCCCTCGACGATGAAGCGCAACGCGGACTGGGTGTGCCGGTGGCTCGGCGCGATCTCGCCCGGCAGGATCAGCTGCAGGCCGCAGTACAGGCTGCGCGTAATGCAGCTTTGCCCGCGCATCCCCGGGTTCTCGAGCACGAGCACGCGGCGAATGGCCTCCCGCGCCGTGATGACCTTGCCCGACTCCATGACGTAAGGACGGATCTCGCGGTACTTCCACAGGGCGGGAACGCACGGGGTCTGCGGCTGCGGAGGAACCAGGTTGTGCAGAACCTCCCATAGCGGGGCGAGGTTGTCGCTGTCCATGCGCCGATACAGCTCGGTGCGCGCATTATTGACGGCCGGTTGGGCAGAGATCTGCATGCAGGCCTCCTCGAGGAGGTTTCAGGGCGAGCGGTGATCTGGTGGACAATTCTAGCAAAGCACCCGGCGCAGTTTGCCCCGTTTTCGCAGCCGATACGGGCATGTTCGGCCCGCAGCGGCGCCAGGCGGCCGCCGCGGACGGTTGGCGCGGCTCAGCCCATACGCCCCGGCAGGTAGATGGCGATGATCGGGAAGCTGATCAGGATGGTGAGGCGCAGCAGATCGGTGATGACGAACGGTATGACACCCTTGAAGATCGTTGTGAAGCTCACATTCTTCACGACGCTCTTGATCACGAATACATTCATGCCGACCGGCGGGTGGATCAGCCCCAGCTCGACGGTCATGACGATGATCACGCCGAACCAGATCGGATCGAAGCCGAGCGACGTGATCACCGGGAAGATGATCGGCACGGTCAGGATGATCATGGCCATGGCGTCCATGA
>Ga0316624_10001023_pt1 | contig 10536 bp, 8 predicted proteins | sample OWC_Aug_N3_C1_D5_FD_207657 | JGI IMG/M metagenome (GOLD analysis project Ga0316624, IMG submission 207657) | Wetland soil microbial communities from Old Woman Creek delta, Ohio, United States - OWC_Aug_N3_C1_D5_A | ecosystem: Environmental > Terrestrial > Soil > Wetlands | place: USA: Ohio...
CGCGTGCTTCGCCCTCGCGCTGCGCGACAACGGGGCGGGGCGGCTCTTGTTCGTCGACCCCTCCTACTCGGTGCTCGCCGACGGGCCGTTCAAGACGGTCGGCGGCACCTCGCAGTGGGACGACGCGGCGAAGGTGGCGCGCCGCTTCGGCCGCTTCGGCGTCGGCGACCTGGTCAGGCACTACCGGATGCGCAGCGACGAGTTCTTCGCGCGCTACGAGGAACTCGGCCTGCCTTCGCTCGACATCGCCTTCATCGACGGCAACCACTCCTACGACAACGTGCGCCGCGATTTCCGCGGCGCGCTGCGCCGCATGCGCAGGAACGGCTACCTGCTGCTGCACGACACCAACATCTACGTGCGCGAGCTGGTGCGGCATGCCGGGGTGAAGCGCTGGCTGAAGGCGGTCAAGGCGCGCAAGGACCTGTTCGAGGCGATCGACTTCCCCTTCTCCTCGGGGGTGGCGCTGGTGCGCGTGCTCGAGGACGACGCGTGGCGGCACCTGGACAGCTCTCCGCGGCGCTGATCGCGGCAGGCGCACTCGCCCTCGGCGGCTGGTCGTTCTGGCGCTACGTCTGGTTCTTCCGCAACCCCGAGCGCGCGGTTCCGCCCGGCGAAGGCGTCGTCTCCGCGGCCGACGGCACGGTGGTCTACGTGAAGGAGGTCGCACCCGGCGCGGAAGTCGTGAGCGTCAAGCAGGGGCACGCCGCGACGCTCGCCGACATCGTGCGCGAGCACCTCGAGGGGCCGAAGCTCGTCGTCGGCGTGTTCATGAGCCCTTTCGACGTGCACTACAACCGCGCGCCGATTTCCGGCACGGTCGACTTCGTGCGCCACTACCCTGGGCGCGGCGCGAACCTGCACATGGGGCCCATGCACTGGCGCATCCTGCGCCGCCGCCCGCCGTACTACGCGGGCGCCGAGCACATCGTGCGCAACGAGCGCACGGTCACCAAGATCGACGGCGCGCTCGGCGGCGAGGCGCTCAGCTGCTACGTGGTGCAGATCGCCGCCAGGACCGTGGCCGGCGTCGACAGCTACGTCGCACCGGGGGCGCGCGTCGAGCGCGGCGCGGTGTTCGGCATGATCCGCGTCGGCTCGCAGGTGGACGTCGTCCTGCCGCTGCGCCCCGGGCTCAGGCCGCTGGTCAGACCGGGACAGCGTGTGTGCGCGGGCGAGACCGTGCTCGCCGGCTAGGCCGGACCGCGCACGGTCCGGCCGCGCCGGCCGCGAGGGTTGCTCAGATGCCCAGGTTGGTCTGCCAGTACTGCTTGATCGCCGCCACCGTGCTCGGCGGCAGCGGCCCAAAGGCGATCGATTCGGCGATCTTCTGGCCGTGCTCGAAGCCCCAGTCGAAGAACTTGACCACCTCCTCGTTGGTCGCCCTGGGCGCGCTCTTGCGCAGGATCTGCCAGGTGCAGCCCGAGATCGGCCACGACTCCTCGCCCGGCTGGTTGGTCAGGATCACGTAGAAGTCCTTGGCCTTGGTGAAGTCGACGTTGGCCGCCGCCGCCTGGAAGCCCTTCAGGCTCGGGCTGACGACCTTGCCGGCGGAATTGACCATGCGCGCGTACTGCAGCTTGTTCTCGATGATGTACGCGTATTCGACGTAGCCGATCGCGCCCTTGATCCGCTGGACGTAGGCTGACACGCCCTCGTTGCCCTTGCCGCCGACGCCGGTGGGCCACTTCACGGACGTGTCGGCGCCGACTTTCTCCTTCCACTCGGGGCTCACCTTGGACAGGTAGTCCGCGAACGTGAACGTGGTCCCGGAGCCGTCGGCGCGGTGCACCACCACGATGGCGAGATCCGGCAGCTTGACGTGCGGGTTGAGCTTCGCGAGCGCGGGATCGTTCCACTTCTTGATCTTCCCGAGATAGATATCGGCGACCACCGGTCCCGACAGGATGATCTCGCCGGGCTCGATTCCCGGCAGGTTGTAGACGAGATCCTCGCCGGCGATCGCGGTCGGGAACTGGATGAGGTTCGACGCCGCCAGCTCTTCCGACGTGAGCGGCTTGTCGCTTGCGCCGAAGGCGACCGTACCGGCCTTGATCTGCTGGATGCCGCCTCCCGAGCCGATCGACTGGTAGTTGATCTTCGTGTCGGTCTGCTTCGCGTATTCGTCCGACCATTTGGCGACGAGCGGATACACCCACGTACTGCCCGCGCCGGTGATCGAATTCGCCGCGTAAGCCGAAATGCTGATGGCCGACGCGAGCACTGCCGCGGCGAGCCGCGCAACTGACGGAACCATGGTCCGATCCTCTTTTTGAAGTTGGAAGTAAGTTGGCGGCCTGCGCGAATTCGCCTCAGTCCTGCCGGGGCTCAATTGGACCAGCCGGATGTTTCAATCTCGTGACACGCGGCACGCCGCGCCGCCCAAAGCTTGCGTCGAACTGACGAGCGCCGCCCGGCCCGCGCGTACTAATATCTGCGCCACAAGGGAGGAGGAGACCCCATGTCCAATAACGCAAGCGCAACGATTCCGGCGCGGCTCGATCGCCTGCCGCGCTCCTGGCACGTCTGGCGGATGGTGGTGCTGATCTCGCTCGGCGGCCTGTTCGAGTTCTACGACCTGTTCTTCACCGCGTACGTCGCCCCGGGCATGATCAAGTCGGGGCTCTTCACGCCGCAGTCGCTCGGGCCGCTCGCCGGGCTGCACGTGATCGCGGTGGCGGGCTTCGGCACCTTCGTGTTCGCGACCTTCGCCGGGCTGTGGGCCGGCGCGCTGTTCGGCAGCCAGGTCGCCGACCGCATGGGGCGGCGCACGATCTTCACCTGGGCGCTCATCTGGTACATGGTCTGCTCCGCGATCATGGCGTTCCAGACCACCGGCTTCGCGCTCAACATCTGGCGCTTCATCGCGGGCGTCGGCCTGGGCGTCGAGCTGGTGACGATCGACGCGTACATCTCCGAGCTGATCCCGCGCCGCGAGCGCGGCCGCGCGTACTCGATCAACCAGTTCATCACATTCAGCGCCGTGCCGATCGTGGCGTTCCTCGCCTGGCAGCTGGTGCCGATCGCCCCGCTCGGCTTCGACGGCTGGCGCTGGGTCGTGCTGATCGGCTCGGTGGGCGCGATCGTAGTGTGGTTCCTGCGCCTCGGGCTGCCCGAGAGCCCGCGCTGGCTCCTCAAGCACGGGCGCTACGAAGACGCCGAGCGGGTGGTCGCCGCGATCGAGAAGGAGATCGCCGCCGAGACCGGCAAACCCCTGCCCGCTCCCGGAGCGGCGGTTGCCGAGGCCGAAGGCCACGGCGCGCTCGCGGAAGCCTTCCGGCCGCCCTATCGCGCGCGCACGATCATGCTGTCGGTATTCAACTTCGCGCAGACGATCGGCTTCTACGGCTTCGCCGCCTGGGTGCCGACCCTGCTGATCAGCCGCGGCATCCACATCACCCAGAGCCTGCAGTACGCGTTCATCATCGCGATCGCGAACCCGTTCGGGCCGCTCATCGGGGCGCTGTTCTCCGACCGCATCGAACGCAAGTGGCAGATCGTGCTTGCGGCGCTGGGTATGGGCGTGTTCATGGCGATCTTCTCCGCGCTGAACGACCCCGCCGCGCTGATCATCGTGGGCGTGCTGTTCACGCTCTGCGCCAACACCCTGTCCTACGCGTTCCACAACTACCAGGCCGAGCTGTATCCGACCCGCATCCGCGCCCGCGCGATCGGCTTCGTGTACTCCTGGAGCCGGATTTCGGCGGCCTTCGCCGGGCTTGCGATCGGCTACATCCTGAACGTCGCCGGCGTGCCGGGCGTCGCGGCGTTCATCGGCGTGGCGATGCTGGTGGTGATGGTCTCGATCGGATTCTTCGGGCCGGCGACCCGCGAGCTGGCGCTCGAGCAGATCGCGCACTGAAGGGGGGCGGGCGGTCTCTGGAGGGGGGCCGCCCGCCCCGTGCGCCTGGCGCTCGGGGTGATACGAAGAGCGCGCCAGCGGGCCGACCGCGGTGCGCCTAATCCCGATCGTGCGCGAACGGCGCGAACGTATCCGGATTCACGTAGCCTTGGACCGGCCGATGGACTCGCGCCCCCTAGTACGCCCTAGTTCTTCGCGGGCTCTTCGTCCAGGGTGGAGAACTTCTTTTCGAAGTAGGCGCGCACCTGCTTCGCCTTGGCCTGGTCCATATGCGGGCGGAACAGCGTCTGCACCGCGTACTGGATGCGCTCGTAGTCGCCGTCGCAGTTCTTGGCGCGCCACTCCGGCAGGTAGCCCTTGGTGACCACATCGGCGAATACCTTGGGCTGCCCACCGTAGGCGAAGCATAGCAGCGTGTAAAAGCGCGCCTGCGTGAGCGGATGCGCTTCGGCAAGGTCCTCTTTTTCGAAGGTCTTGGCCTGCTCCTTCGACTTGCGCGCGTACATGTAGGCCACGCCGCCGATCGCCGCGCGCGCGAACTTGTTGCCGAACTGCATCATCGAGTAGGCGGCCACCGCGTCGGCCGAGTCCTCCTCCGGCCCGAGCAGCGGCATCTTGTACTGGTCGAACAGCATGTGCCCGAACTCGTGCAGGAACACCTCGGCCGTCGGGCCGATCACGGCGTCTTCGGGCGTTATGCCCGCGGGCGTCGTTTCCTTGGGCGCGTGGTCCATGACGTCCTGCAGGTACTCGTAGCACACGGTCACCGTGTGATCGTCGTCGTCGTACCAGGCGTTGCGCACGCCCTTGCAGCCCTTCAGCCGGACCGTGATGTTGAAGTTGAGCTTGAACGGGCTCAGCACCATCTGCATCTGCTCGAGGACCTCGCGCTTCTTGAGCAGCTTGTATAGCTCCTCGTGCTTCGGGTCCTCGGGGGCCACGTACTCGATCGATACCTTGCCCGGCCGGCCGGGCGCAACCTTCGTCGCGGCCGTCGCGCTCGAAGCGAAAACCAGCGCGGCGAGGGCGATGAAGAGCATTCGTGGAAGCTTCGAGAAAGCGGGCATGGGGTTCTCCTGGGTCCGGGGCATGCATCGACCGGGCGCGCAACGCGCACCCGGACGACGCGGGCAGCTCAATTAATGCTTCGTCGAATCTTTGGCGTAGTCGCTTTCCTTCTGCGACTCTTTCGCGTGGTCGCTCTCCTTCATCGACTCTTTTGGATGAACGCTCTCCTTCATCGACTCTTTCGCGTGCTCGCTCTCCTTCATGGATTCTTTCGCGTGCTCGCTCTCCTTCATTTTTTCATCGGCGAAGGCAGAAACGCTGGTCGCCGCGAACAGCGCGGCGATGACGACGGGCAAGAAGTTCTTCATCTGTTTCTCCTAATCAGAACACTGTTAAGTGGGTGGTACAACGATGGTCTTCGCGTGTCATCCGATATTGATCGCCCGGACCTCCGCAGCGCGCTCGTCGATCGGGATCGTGGGCAGTTCGCCACGGTTCTTGACCGGCAAGCCGCGCAGGTGATCCATGATCGCCTGCCATTCCTTGATCTCGCGCACAGCCTCGTTCCCCGCCCCCGTCGCGACGCTGCTCCTGTCCAGCGTGCCCGGCGGCGGTAGCAGGTAGGGCGTCTCGCTGCGGGGAACGTCGAGCGCCTGGACCTTGGACTTGAGGGGCTGGCCCGACTTGTTCTTGGCTACCAGCGCGAGCTTGCCCTTCGTGTACTTCGGTATGGCGACGATGATCACGCCGAGATACAAGGGGCAGGTGAGGCTGTACAAGCGCTCGTCCTTCCCGCTGATGTCGATCGCGCGGTAGCCGCGGTCGATGTCCCCCAGTTGGATGGCCGTCACGGCGTCGAACTTCGGGCGCGATGGGCCGTAATGGAACCTCATGCCGGAAGCGCGGGGGAAGTACTCGCCGGGGTGTGCCGGGTTGTCCACGAGCAGAAACTCCAGCAGGTGCTTCAGCTCGAGACCCGTGAAGTACCCGGTTACGAGCGCGCTGCCGGCCGTGGGATCCACGACACCAGCGCCGAGGGGCGCGACGGCGAACACATCGTAGACCGTCTGCACACCCGACTTGCCGCGCGTGAAGCCGGCACGCAACATCCCGTTGGCGGTGAAGCCGATGTCCGCCTTCGTTGCGCTTCTGAAGGCGTCGGTGACGAGATTGGCGAGAAGGGTGCCGGCGGCGATGTCGGTGAACGTGTTCGGCAGGTCCCGCGGCGCCACCGCCAGCGGCTGATCGATGCTGTAGCCGCGCGACGCGAACACGGCCGCGGTGACCCCCTTCTTGAGCGTTTCGATCTCGTCGGCAGTGGCCCGGTCGCCGGCAATGGTGTCGTCGATCGCGTAGAGCCGGTAGGACTCGACCTCGAGCTTGCCGCCGTCCAGGGCAATCACCAGTTCGCCGAGGTTCTGTCCTTCCTTGCCGGTCTGGACCACTGGCGTGCGGCCGTCGACGATGATCGCTTCCTGCAGTTCGGTGTGGCTGTGGCCGCCGATCACCACGTCTATGCCCGGCACAGCCTCGGCCAGGCGAATATCGTCGCCGTCGCTGTAGCGCCCATCCTTCCCCTTCTCGAGGCCGCCGTGGCTGAGAGCGATGACGACGTCCACCTTCTCCGTCTCGCGCAGGACCTTCACCAATTCCTTCGCGGTCTCGATGGCGTCGGTGAACGAAACCGCACCGCCGCTGGTGTAGAACTGGGCCTCTTTGCCGAGCACGCCGAAGAGGCCGAAGCGCGTGCCGCCGCGCTCGATTACGAGGTAGCGGCGGATCACGCCGGCCCTGGCCAGACGCTGGAGATCGGCCAGCGTCGCGTCGTTTGCCGCGAAGTCCGAATTCGAAGCAAGCACCACCGGCAACCGGCCCGCTTCGGCAGCAACGCCGATCGACTTGCCCAGGCCATCAGGCCCGAGGTCGAACTCGTGGTTGCCGAAGGTGGTGGCGTCATAGCCCATCCTCGACATGAGTCGCAGCTCGCCGCCGATCTCGCGGCTGGCGGCGCCGAACGGGGTCCCCATGCTGTAGTCGCCCGCGTCGAGCACCAGCACAGGACCCTGACCCTTGCGCGCGGCCTTGCGCTTCGCGATCAGGCCGGCCAAGCGGGCGAATCCGCCGCGGGTCGTGTCGTCGTTGAGCTTGAAGGGAGTGTAGTCCGTCTCCGGGCCCATCCCGATGAACGCCGAGTGCATGTCGTTGGTGTGCAGGATGGTGAAGGTCTTCTTCCCGTCCGCTGCCGCGGCCAATTCTCCGGGCAGGACGATCGTCGCGCTGAACGCCGCCGCGCCCGCCAGGAACTCACGGCGGGAGAACGGCTCGCGTGACATCAGTTGCTGCCTTTGGGCGGTGAGGTCACCGCTTCCATCACCCGATCGAGGCTGAAGCTGCCCGGTTTCATGCGCGGCGGAAATTCGCGGAAGCTCTGCAGCCAGTTGCCGACATACGTCGCTGCGGGGCCGAACGCGAACATGTGCTCGATATACCACCTCTGATAACCCTCCGCGTTTTCTTCTTCCGCGCGCTCGAACGGGTCCATCCGCAAGTTAGTAAGTAGCGGCGCGCGCAGTTCCTCGAAAGGATGCTGCCAAGCACGAAGGCCCAAGGCATTCTGTTTCAGAAACATCACCTTGAGATTGTCATAGCGAAGGGCTGCGACGCTGCCATCGTCGGTCCAGTAAATGAACTCATGACGCGGCCACCCGCCCTCGCCCTTGAGTGCGGGGAGCAGGTCGTAGCCGTCGAGGTGAACCTTGTAGGTCATGTCGCCGATCTTCCGGCCTTTCAGCAGGTCTTGCTTGGCCGTGGTGTCGCCCGCCGCTGCGAGAAGTGTCGGCATCATGTCCTCGTGCGCGCCGATGTCGTTGATGATGGTGCCGGGCTTGATGACGCCGGGCCAGCGGATCAAGGTGGGGACGCGGAAGCCGCCTTCCCATGGCGTGTTCTTCTCGCCGCGGAACATCGTCGTCCCGCCGTCCGGCCACGAAAGACTCTCGGCGCCGTTGTCGCTGGAATACATGACGACGGTGTTCTTTTCGAGGCCGAGCTTCTTCAACTCATCGAGCAACTTGCCGACGTCGCCATCGTGCTCGACCATGCCGTCCGCCTCGATGCCCAGACCGGTCTTGCCTTCCCACTTCGGGCTGAGGTGCGTGAAGACGTGCATGCGGGAGGAGTTCCACCACAGGAAGAACGGTTTCCCCTCCTTGTGCGCCTTGTGCATGAACTGAATCGCCCCGGCAGTGACCTCGTCGTCGATCGTCTCCATCCGCTTGCGGGTGAGGGGTCCCGTGTCCTCGCACTTCTGCTTGCCGACTTTGCCGAAACGCGGGTCATCGGTGGGATCGTCCTTGTCCGTCGCAAAACAGTGCAAGACGCCGCGAGGACCGAATTTCGCCTTGAAGGCCGGATTCTTCGGATAGTCGACATTCTCCGGTTCCTCCTCGGCGTTGAGGTGATAGAGGTTGCCGAACCACTCGTCGAAGCCGTGAACCGTGGGCAGCATGTCGTTGCGGTCGCCCAGATGGTTCTTGCCGAACTGGCCGGTCGTGTAGCCGAGCGGCTTGAGCAACTCGGCAAGCGTCGGGTCGGCCTTGGTCAGGCCTTCCTTTGCGCCCGGCAGGCCGACCTTGGTGAGGCCGGTGCGGATGGGCGATTGCCCGGTGATGAACGCCGCGCGGCCGGCGGTGCAGCTCTGCTGGCCGTACCAGTCCGTGAACAGGGCGCCTTCCTTTGCGATGCTGTCGATGCTCGGCGTCTTGTAGCCCATCATGCCCATGTTGTAGGCGCTGACGTTGAAGATGCCGATATCGTCGCCCCAGATGACGAGGATGTTGGGTTTCTTCGCCTGCGCCATCGCCGGCGATGCAAACGCGAAGAGCGATAGCGCCGCAAGCGTGCTGCACCAACGGATGAATCGTTTCACGTCTGTTTCTCCATTCCTCGCGTCGAGTGAACGCAAAAAGTCGTTGTCGAGCCCCCAAATTGAAGATAGCGCGGCAGCAGCACGCGGTGTATTGGACCTTGGTCCCATTCCCTAGCATTCGCACCATGCGGACTAGGCGCCATTCGCCGTGTCCGTCACCCAGCCGATGGCGTCCAGCAATGCGCGGTCGTCGACCGGCTTGCGCAGAAAGAACTTCGCGCCCAGCGAGCGCGCCATGGAGCGGGTATCGTCGTTGTCGCGCGCCGACACCGCGATCACGGGCAAGCTAATACCCTTGTCCTTGAGGCGCCGCTGGACTTCGAGGCCGCTTACGCGGGGCATGGTGATGTCGAGCAGCACGCAGGCGGCGGGTGTTTCCCTGACCGCGGCGAGGAATTCGCCTGCCGACGCGAACGTGTGCGCCTCGATCCCCGCCGAGCGCATCAGGCGTGAAAGTCCGGTGAGGACCGAAGCGTCGTCGTCAACGATGTAGACGACGCGTGCAACCGCGGCTGCGCTCACTGGCTGCCGCCATCGACATCGAGAAAGTGTTTTGGCATTTTTCCCCGCATGGAGCTTAGTACCGGGCCAGCGCGCGAGGTATTGGACTTTGGTCCCATGCGGCGGTCGGGCGCCTGAGGGATCGCAGTAAACTTACCGCTTCCCTCAGGGGCGCTTCCCGGCCGCAGGATGAACGCAATACTGGTACCGGCTCTGTACGGCCTGTCAGGCGTTTGCGCCTATGCCATGCTGACTCATATCCTCATCGCCTGGCGGCGGCCCGTGGATCGCACGCACCTGCTGTTCGCGGCGGTGTGCTTGTGGGTGGCGCTGTATGCCATTGCCGAAGCCGGCGCTTACCGGGCAGAGACAGCGCAGGCGCTGGTGGCCTTCCGCCGATGGCAGATTCTTTTCGGCACGCTGGTCGTCGGAACCTACGTCTGGTTTGTCGCCAGCTACATGGACACGACGCGCGGTTGGGTGCCCGCTGCGCTGAGCGCATGGATCGTGCTGCTCGGGGCGGGGGTGAATTTCGCGCTTCCCTACGGTATCAGCTATATCTCGCTTCCGGCGCTGGATCACCTCAGCCTGCCTTGGGATGAGCAGGTCGTGGACCTGCGGGTAAATCAGCACAGCGCATGGCACGCCGTCATGTGGCTCGCCATCGTCGCCGCATTCGTCTGGAGCATCGTTGCCTGCGTACAGCAATACCGACGCGGCATCCGTCGGCGGGCACTCACGCTTGGGCTGGCCACCGTGTTCTTCCTGGTGTTCGCGGCGTTCAACGAGATCGTGAATTTCGGTCTCGTCAGGTTCGTTCATTTGGCGGAATTCGGCTTCCTTGGCGCGGTGGTCGTGATGAGTCTCGGATTGACTCATGAGTTGCGCGAGAGCGAACGGCGGCTGCAGGCAATACTCGACAACGTGCCCGCGATTGTGTTCATGAAGGATCTGCAAGGACGCTACCTGATGGTCAATCGCCATTTCGAAGCCTTGTATCGTCAACCCGGCTCCACAATCGTCGGCAGGACTGCGCGCGACATATTCCCCGCGGCGCAGGCCGTGACTCTCCTGGCGACCGACCGCAAAGTGCTCGAAACCCGCCGCGGCCTGGAATTCGAGGATGTCTACCATGTCGACGGCGAGGCACGTACCTTCGTCTCGCTCAAGTTTCCGCTGTTGGATGCCCACGACCAGCCCTACGCGATCTGCGGCGTGTCCACAGACGTGACCGAAC
>Ga0316624_10001024_pt1 | contig 10534 bp, 7 predicted proteins | sample OWC_Aug_N3_C1_D5_FD_207657 | JGI IMG/M metagenome (GOLD analysis project Ga0316624, IMG submission 207657) | Wetland soil microbial communities from Old Woman Creek delta, Ohio, United States - OWC_Aug_N3_C1_D5_A | ecosystem: Environmental > Terrestrial > Soil > Wetlands | place: USA: Ohio...
AGCCAATTTCGAAACGGGGAGAGGGGTAGAGGGTATTTCGTGTAAGCCAGGGTGGCGAATATGCCATAGGTAATCGCACTGAGAATGGCTGATATAAAACAGACAGGTATTCGAATTTTCATGGTTTTATCCTCTATCCATATACTGCACCAGGATTCCAAATACGAGCTGGTTGATTTCTTCTTACACCATCATAATAAACGTCTATAACAAAATCGTTACGGGCGCGTTAAAAATGGTTAATCGTTCGACGCGATTACTTCGGAGGGAAGAGGGAATATTTTAGAAATAAGCGGATAGGAGTGGTATACTTTTTTGCGAAGCTACCATCGCTGCCGGGTCAGATATAAGGTGAAATACCAGATTTATTAAAAGCCGTTTATGAGTGGACGGCTGCCTGGAATCTAGAGTGGTAGAAACAACCAAGAGTACAGCAGAAAAAGAATCCCCGAAAGCGGGATCTGGTTGGGCGATCCCGTTCTTTTCACTATGGACCAGCCAGGCGTTTTCCCTGTTGGGCAGCCAGCTGGTCTCTTTTGTTCTGATCTGGTACTTGACCGAGACTACCGGGTCAGCCGCTGTGCTGACCTTCGCCATGCTGCTTAGCATACTGCCTCAGATCTTTCTGGGCCCGTTCGCCGGCGCATTCATCGATCGTTGGAGCCGGAAGAAGATCCTCATCGCTGCTGATCTCCTGATTACCGTGGCTACCTTCGGACTGGCGTATTTGTTTGCTTTCGGGGGTGTAACCATCGTATCTATCTATTGGTGGATCTTCATCCTTGGATTAGCTAATGGGTTCATCAATCCAGCAATGCTGGCAGTGACCTCATTGATGGTGCCCGACCAACATCTCACCCGCCTGCAAGGGATGAACCAGACTCTCCAGGGTGGATTAAATATTATCTTTGCTCCATTGGGCGCTCTGCTTTACAATGCCTTGCCCATGCAGAGTATTCTTGCCGTGAACGCCCTACCCGCGCTGGTCGCTGTGATCTGCCTGTTCTTGATTACTGTACCCCAGCCGCAAGAGAGCGGACAGGTGGTCGGGAGGATCGCCCGAGAAATGCAGGCCGGCCTCCGGTACATCTTGAACTGGCCCGGATTGGGTATGCTGATCGGGCTAGCAGTTATCATCAACTGCCTGGATGTTCCGGCCACGGCTTTAATTCCACTCCTCGTGTCGAAGCATTTCGTGGGGGGCGCTCTCCAATTAGGATGGATGAACTCGACCTTCGGAGTTGGGGTCATCCTGGGCGGACTGATCCTGGGCGTATGGGGCGGCTTTCAGCGGAGGATGGTTACAACCGTGTTCGGCATCATCGGAATAGGAGTGGGGGCAATGCTAGTGGGAATGGCGCCTGCTACCGCTTTCTGGCTGTCGGTAATCGGCATTTTTATTAAAGGCGTAATGCAGTCGATGGCCAATGCGCCCATCCTCGCCACATTGCAATCCACAGTCGACCCAGCCATGCAGGGTCGAGTAATGGCTCTGGTGCTCTCACTTACCTCAGCAGCCGCACCGGTGGGTCTGTTGATCGCCGGGCCGCTCGGTGAGAGGCTGAGCGTCCAGATATGGTTTATCTTTTTGGGCGGCGCATGCTTACTGTTGGGCAGTGCGGGCTTCTTAATCCCATCCCTGATTCGCTTGGGTGAAAAGGATCAAATCCCCCGAGAGAATTGAATTACCCCCCAATTTCGGATACAATGAAATTGGAGAATTTCCGTGTCTCGATTGCGGATTTCCTTTTTAGGGCCCCCTCAAGTTGAGTTAGAGGAAAAGTCGGTCAGGTTGGAAACACGCAAGTCACTGGCCATCCTGGCATTTTTAAGCGTGTCGAAACGGCAGGTACCCCGTGAAGTACTGGCGGCGATGTTTTGGGGAGAATATGATCAGCAGCATGCCCAAGCAAATCTGCGCCGGAATTTGTCTTCGCTCAATGCACGATTGAGTTTTGAATGGTTGATAATAGAACGGGAAGCGATCTCACTCGTCAACCCGACTAATTTATGGCTGGATGTTGAAGAATTTATCCATCGGCTAAACAATTTTCGCCAGCACGGTTGTGAGCCGCAAGGGATATGCCCGGAGTGTGTCGGGCACCTGGAAGCAACCGTCACGCTCTACCGGGGTGATTTCCTGGAAGGATTAAATTTAAGAGATTGCCCGGAATTCGATGATTGGCAATCCAACCAGCGTGAAATGCTTCGTAAACAGCTTGCATTCGCCTTGGAGAAATTGGCGTTCCACTATGAAACCCGGCAGAATTGGGAGAAAGCGATCGAGTATACCAAGCGGTGGGTAGCGCTGGACAACCTGGATGAGGCCGCTCAGCAAGCTCTCCTGCAGCGATATGCTCAGTCCGGCAATCGGAATGCTGCGCTTCGCCAGTACGATGAATTTACCAAACTTTTGAAGGAGGAGTTAGACCAGGAGCCCGAGCAGAAACTTAGAGAGCTCCACGAACAAATCCGAGTAGGCGAGTTTGGGGAAAATCAGGCTAGGTACCAGTCACAAAATCTTTCGGAAAAAATCTTCTCAGAAAAAGAACCCATTCTTAAGATCAAAATCTTCGTTCCGTCGCCGTCTCACGAAAGAGTGGTACGTGCGCGCCTGCTGACTATAATTCAAAAAGGCCTGCAATGCCCGCTTACCCTCATTTCTGCACCGGCCGGTTTTGGGAAGACCACGCTTTTGTCCGAGTGGGCATCAGAAGCCCCAGTCCCCATTGCCTGGTTTTCGATCGATAAAGGCGATAATGATCCGGCGCGGTTCATGACTTATCTGGTATCTGCACTGGAAAGCATCCAACCGGGGATCGGTTCTGAAGCGCGATTGATGCTCCGCTCCTTCAGGCCAATCGCCATGCAATCCATTCTGGCAGGTTTAAGTAATCGGTTATTTTCAACTGAGACCCCTTTTGCACTGGTTCTGGATGATTATCACTTGATTGAGTCCCAAGAAATCCATCAAACCGTGACCTATCTCCTGGAGCATCTTCCAACCCATGTGCATGTCATCATCTCGACCCGCTCTGATCCCCCCCTGCCATTGTCTCGTTTTCGTGCTCGCAACCAGATGGTGGAGATTCGCACCCAGGATTTGCGTTTCACCTCAGAAGAATCGATCGATTTCCTTAACCGGGTGATGGGATTAACGCTGGCTGAGGAAGACGTTGCCATCCTGGATTCACGGACCGAAGGCTGGGCGGTGGGCTTGCAGCTGGCAGCTCTATCCCTCAGGGGCAGAGCAGACACAGCCTCTTTCATCCGAGCATTCTCCGGCTCTCATCACTATGTCCTTGATTATCTGGTCGAAGAAGTCCTGAACCGGCTGCCTGGGACTATCATTAATTTTCTTTTACAAACCTCGATCCTGGAGCGTTTGAATCAATCACTGTGCAATGCGGTCACAAACCAACCGGATAGCCAGAAAATTCTAGAAACTATTGAAAAGGAAAACTTGTTTCTGGTGTCTTTGGATGACGAACGCTGCTGGTACCGCTACCATCATCTGTTCGCCGAATTGCTACAGGCGCGTTTGCAGGAAATGATGCCGGATGGTATTCCAGAACTGCATCACCGGGCTGCATTATGGCATGAAGAACATGGATCCGGCGCTGAGGCTATCCCGCATGCTTTAGCTGCGATGGATTACGCTCATGCAGCCCGCCTGGTAGAGTATTCTGCAAATACACTCTGGTTTCACAATGAAGGATTTACCCTTTTTCAATGGATGAATGCGATACCAGACCGGGAGATCCAGTCGAGGCCTCGTTTTAATTTATTCAAGGCCTTGGTGTTCCTGCATGACGCTCACTTCGAGGAAGCGCGCATCTGCCTGGATTCGGCTGTCGAGTGGTTTAATGAGAACTGGAATCCAGATGAGCCCGATCGTTATTTGGCTGAAACACGCGGGATTGTCGCCGCGCTCCGTTCTAGTGTTTATTCTAACCTGGGTGATTCTTCGCTTGCCGTGAGCGAAGCAAATTGTGCCCTTGAACTTCTTCCTGAGAACAACTCAATCTGGCGTGGTATAGCTTTAATGTGCCTCGGGTTTGCCCATGAAGTTGCCGGAAATGAAGAACAGGTTAACCAGGCGATAACACAGGCTGACATCACTATTCGGAATGCTCAGAATACGGCTTATTCAATGTTGACAATATACAACCTGGGAGCCATCCAGCTCATGCGGGGACTTCTTCATGAGGCCAGTAAGTACTATAAGGAAGTCATATATTTAGCAGACCAATATAAGGCTGAGCGGCTTCATGAACTAGGTGAGTCGAAAGTGGATCTCGCTTGGGTACTTTGTGAGTGGGACGATTTACCAGCAGCAGAAGAGCAACTCAAACAAGGTTTGGAGATTGGCCGTCAGATCGACAGCTTCCTCATCCAAATTACTGGGCATCTTGTATATGCACGTATTCTGCAAGCCCAAGGAAACCGAGAAGGTGCATTTGACGAAGTCAATCAAGCCCGGCAGATGGCTGAAACAAATCAGATTTCGATCTATGCAGAACCAGCAGAATCCTATGAAACACGTCTCGATTTATTATGCGGGAACCAGAAGCGGGCTAGCTTGTGGAAGCGTAAGCAAGATAAGTTAACATCAATCTTAGATGAGGGAAAAATCAGATTTCCCCCACATCAGTACGATTACAATATGATCACTTTCGTGCGGGTGTTATTCTCGGAGGGGGAGACTGCAGAAGCATTGAGATGGTTAGACAAGCTCTTGCTTATTGCCGAATCGGTGAACAAGATCGATAGAGAGATTGAAATTCTCATCCTGCGTGCGATGATATTGCACAGGCTTGGTGATCTCAATTCTGCATGGTCTGATCTGGAACAAGCGCTTCTCCTGGGCGAGCCACAATCTTACTGCCGTATTTTTCTGGATGAGAGATCACCGCTGGAGAATCTCCTGAATTGGGGGATTGAGCACGAAAAACTTCAGGAAATCAGGTACAGGGTTTATGCGGAAAAGCTGCTTCACTCTTTCCAGGCCGAAAGGAAAGATAAAGCTCTGGAGAAAGAGGTCCAGCACCCCATTTCAATTGTAACAGGTCAAAATTTAATGGTTGAGCCCTTGACTTTGCGCGAACGTGATGTGCTCAAACTGATGGCTGACGGTCTTTCGAACCAACAGATCGCGACCAAAATGGTCCTTTCGGTTGGTACGATTAAGATCCATATCCATCACATTTTGGGAAAATTGGACGTTCCCACACGATCGATTGCAGTGATCCGCGCCAAAGAACTTAACCTCTAAGTAAGTTTTTTCTGAGTAGTCTCTACCTCATCACATAAGAAAGGGAAACTTCACCCGCTTTCGGCTTATAAAGCGGGTGATTTTTTTAATTATGATCATAAGAATGTATATCCAGTCTAGAGAAAAGGTATATCCCCATATACATCCAAAGATAGGCGAAAGATTGAAAGTATTGAGCTACGATGAGAATTAAATTTGGAGGAACCAGATGACAAAACAAAACCAAAGCATCGTTTATTACCAGATCCGGCTAGGCTGTCATATCGAGAAACACCAGCAATATTGGTTCGATGATTTATTTGTTAATAATCTAGACGATGGGGATTGCATACTGGTGGGACCTGTTCCCGATCAGGCTGCGCTATTTGGGATCTTACTAAAGATCCGTGATCTGGGTCTGACCTTGATTTCTGTAAATAGGGATCAACAGAAATAAAAAGCAAGCATAAAGAAGTAAAGCTAATGGATAGAGAATTGAGAGACTCAACATGAAAGCCTTAAAAAACATTGCCTTGTTGATCGTGGGTTCTTTTCTGGCGTTCTCAATAAAACCAGTTGCTGCTCAGCCAGCTTCCGGTTTGATTGCCAATTCCACTCCCAACCTTCAGAGTTCGTCTGATCCTGCCGAGATCGAATCTTTCATGGATAATTTATTCAAACAGCAAATGGTGGAATACCACATAGCCGGAATCACTGCTGTTATGGTTAAAGATGGTCAAGTCCTTTACCAAAAAGGTTATGGCTACTCCGACCTCGAGAGGCAAATTCCTGTCGATCCGACCACAACCCTCTTCCGGATAGGATCGGTGACTAAGCTCTTCACATGGACGGCAGTTCTGCAACTCTACGAGCAGGGCAAGCTTGACTTGAATGCAGATATTGATATCTATCTGGATTTTCATATTCCGGACACATTCCCCGAGCCCATTACCCTCAAACATTTAATGAGCCATACTGCCGGGTTCGAGGATCGGTTGTACGAGATAGGAGCAACCAGCCCCGACCAGCTTCAACCATTGGGTATGTACCTGGCAACCCATATTCCCGCCCGAGTCCGCCCGGTTGGACAAATCTCCGCCTACTCAAACTACGGAACCGATTTAGCAGGCTACATCGTCGAGCGTATCTCCGGGATGCCTTATGCCGACTATATCGAGTCCTACATCTTGGAACCTCTCGGGATGGATCAGACAACCGCAAAGCAGCCCCTGCCCGTTGGTCTGGCTATGAATATGTCCAACGGGTATCATTTTCAAAAAAATGCCAGCCAGCCAGGATTCTTCGAGCTACTCAGCACGCAGCCCTCTGGGGCAATCAGCTCAACCTCCGCAGATATGGCACGCTTTATGATCGCATGTATGGATGGCGGCCTCTTTTCGCATGAAAGTACAAAACAACTCATGCAGTCCAGATTATGGTCATATGATCCACGATTGACCGGTTTCACCTATGGCTTCTGGGAACTGCAATCTCATGGCCAGCGCATTTTATTTCACCCTGGCGCTACCAATCAATTCCACAGCCTGTTTATGCTGATTCCGGATCAACGTCTGGGCCTCTTTTTCTCTTTCAATACGGATACTGCGTTGAATTTATGGGACAAAACCTTATACGACATATTAGATCACTATTTTCCTTTCCAGGAGGACATCTCTGCAGTCCCGGTTGATTTCGATGCCCGCGCCAGCCACTTTGCTGGGACATATCACCTGGCGCGCAGTTCTTATACAACCATCGAAAAGGTCAACCACCTGCTGGAAGAATGGGTGGTGGTGAGACCCTCGGGGGATGGGGCACTTCTGTTTGGCTCACCCTTACAGCCACAGAAGGTCCGTCTGGTCGAATCGCAACCGCTCGTGTTCGTTGAATCTCAGTACGGAGTTCAATTGGTTTTCCTTGAAGATGATCAGGGAAGGATTACTCATCTGATCGACCTGCATATGCCAGCCCAGGCTTATGAAAAGGTGTCATGGGTGGCAAATCCATCATTCCACTACATATTGCTGATAGTATGCTCCGTGCTGTTTCTATCGGCGATCCTTACTGGCATCGCCGGTTCTATCATCTACTTTTTCCGGAAAGGTCACTCCCAATCTCAGATACTTTTCGCAAGGCTTGCTCACTGGCTATCATTCGTGATCAGTGCAATTTTCCTATTTGCCCTGGTTGGCTTCGCGGTCATTTATCTTGACAGTAATGGGTTCGATTTTATGGTTGGTTTTGGTCAGATGTCAACCATCAACCTCATCCTGGCTGCATGGTTAGCTGGAGCGATCCTTACTGTAGGGCTGATTGCCTTTGCTGCTTTTGCCTGGATAAAGCGATATTGGAGCACGGCCTCCCGTATCCACTACACCGTGGTTACACTGGCAGCTCTAGCTTTCGTATGGTTCTTGAACTACTGGAACCTGTTGGGCTTCCGGTATTAAACCTATTTGGGAAATACAAGAAAGGAGCTTCTGATGATTCCATCTGATAAGAATCTAGTTATTGAGACTCAGGCGTTGACCAAAACATATAAAGGTGTCCAAGCGTTGAGCTTTCTCAGTTTGCAGGTGCCACAGCATTCAATCTTCGGTTTCCTGGGACCCAATGGGGCTGGCAAAACCACCACGATCAAGCTGCTACTTGGGCTGGCGCGCCCGACCAGTGGAAGTGGTAGGGTCTTCGGCTGCGACATCGTCAAAGAGAGCGTCAAGATCCGCAAAAGGGTTGGCTACCTGGCTCAGGACCCGCGTTACTACGAATATATGACTGCTCGTGAGACCCTGCGCTTTACCGCCAACTTTTTCTTTAGGGGACCCAGGCGGATGGTGGAGGAGCGCATCACTGAAACCCTGGATCTGGTCGACCTATCGGAAAAAGCCGACCGATCCATCAAGGGCTTCTCGGGGGGTGAAAGGCAGCGCCTGGGGATCGCACAGGCCCAGGTGAACTATCCCGACCTGCTCATCCTGGACGAGCCAGCCGCCTCCCTGGACCCGCAGGGACGGCACGATGTGCTGGATGTGATGGAGCGCCTGCGCAAGTACACCACAATCTTTTACTCCACCCATATCTTGGACGATGTGCAGCGGGTCAGTGATACCGTCTGTATCTTGAACAAGGGCAAGCTGATTGCCCTGGCTCCAATCGAACAGTTGATGGCGGGCAGTGGTGAGATTGTCTACCAGCTGAACACCCAGGGGGAAATCAACCAGGTGAGGGAGCTGGTTTCTGGCATGCCATGGGTGAAGCAAGTGAAAGTTTCGAATGTCAACGGCCATTCCGCCTGGGAGGTCTCCATCACAGATGAGAGTATGGAAGACCAGCTGTTGCGGCTGGTGATGTCAGATCCGAAGGTACACGTGAAGGATTTTGGACGGCATAAACAGGACCTGGAAGACGTATTCTTGAACCTTGTGGAGGAGGTGGAACATGGCAAGCAATAGTGAATTGATGGTACGCGGAGATTCAAGCTGGTTGAGCGGCTTTACTAACTTGTGGAACAAAGAAAACCGTCGTTGGTGGGGTACCCGCTATTGGCTGGTCCAGCTCATTATCTGGGCGCTCATCATAAACGGAATTACTTTCGCTCTCTACCAGCTGCCTGTCGAGGAGACGTATGGATCAGACTCGAGCGATACCAGCGTAACCGAACAGTCAGAGATTGAATTGATGACCCAGCATCCAGAGCTGATTGGCCTGATTCCCTTCATGCGCCTGGCAGGATTGGGCATGGTGATTGGGGTGTTGGTTATTGCCCAGGGAGCGATCATCCGCGAGAAACAAAGTGGCACCGCAGCCTGGGTGCTTTCAAAGCCGGTCGCGCGCAGTGGTTTTGTACTTTCAAAGCTGGCTGGGCTTGGCCTGGGTATTTTCGGCGTGATGTGTGTGCTGGTTGGCACAGGCCTCTACACACAAATCTGGCTGACCACGGGTGTGCATATACCGCCCCTTCGCTATGCTGGGATGCTCGGCCTGGTCTTCCTGGACCTGTTATTCTACCTGACGTTGTCAATCATGCTGGGCACCATTTTTAACAGCCGGGGCGCATTGATAGGCATCCCGCTTATCCTGGTCTTCGCGTATATGATCATCCCCAATATTCCTTCCTGGCTGATTGCGATCATGCCCTGGAACCTGCTGGATGACCTGACCTATCCGTCTTTAGCACTCTCCGTAGTGCAAGGCCAGCCAATTCAATCCTTTACCCCTATCATTGCAACAGTATTATGGTGTATCGGCTTCATCGGCGTCGCGATTTGGCGATTCCAAAAAGAGGAGTTCTAGATGAAGACTATCGCAGTGCGAACTCCATTGCTATTTGCTCTTATGACCACATTGGTGGTGATGCTTTGCCTCATTTGGCCACTGCCAATCACCGGTTGGTCCCTAACTACTCAAATCATTCTAATCGGGCTGGGGGTGCTGATGCTGGGCTTTGCCGCGCTGGGATGGGTGCGTCGCCTGTGGAGCCTGGCTGGGCGGTTGCACTACAGCCTGCTCGCCTTTTCGGGTATTTCGTTGCTATGGGTGCTGTGGTATTGGAATTTGTTGTAGGTGCAATATGAGTCTACCGATTGACGATTTTCGCAACCGGTATCAAACCTTTGGCTGAGCGAAAAACATTTTTGAATGAGAAAAGGAAAAAGGGGTTTACCATGAAGAGCCACATCCTACTTTCGATATTGATCTTCCTTTTGGTGTTGGTCGCTACCTCCACAGGGATCTTTTATCAGACACCAGGTTCCCCGATCGAATATACAACCGTGCGCGGGGAGCAAGCGGTGACCCAAGGGAGCGGTTTGTATCGCTATGACCCAGCCTGGTTCGCCCTCGAAGGTGTTGTCTGGGATGTGATCAATCTAGTCATTGGTTTACCGCTCTTTGGGATTGCGATTTACCTGAGCCAGAAGAACTCTGTAAGAGGGCGATTGTTGCTGGGCGGTCTGTTATTTTATTTCTTCTATGTCTATATCATGGCCACGACCGGGTATGCTCTTAATCGTATGTTTATAGTTTACGTGGCAATATTTGCGCTGAGCGGGGTAGCTTTCTTTCTCAATTTACATGGAATAGATGTGGCGCATTTGCCCTTGCAAGTGTCTGCACGCTTTCCGCGCCGCCTGTTTATCGGCTTTACATTCATAATGGGGTCTGTGCTGGTCTTCCTTTGGCTGGGGCGTATCATACCGATCATGGTCAACGATCGGTTCCCACCAGAAATTGCGGGGCTGACTACTCTCGTAAGTCAAGGTGTCGATTTGGGAATAGTTG
>Ga0316624_10001025_pt1 | contig 10531 bp, 14 predicted proteins | sample OWC_Aug_N3_C1_D5_FD_207657 | JGI IMG/M metagenome (GOLD analysis project Ga0316624, IMG submission 207657) | Wetland soil microbial communities from Old Woman Creek delta, Ohio, United States - OWC_Aug_N3_C1_D5_A | ecosystem: Environmental > Terrestrial > Soil > Wetlands | place: USA: Ohio...
TCGACTGCGGTGCTGTTTTGCTCAGGTGCAGATTGGGGAGCATGAAAGGGTTGCCGTGGCGCTGATCAAGCGCTTTGGTATCTGCATCGTAGAGATCAGGGTGCTGCTGATAGATCTCTGTGGCCTCAATAGCCAGCGGGCTGTCGAGAAAGATGCTCCACTGGTCCATATGCCATGCGTTGAAATTTTCCCGAAAGACGTAGAGAAGATCCTGGGTGCGCCCGACGGCGAAGGAAGGGAACAGTATGTTGCCGTTGCTCTGGTGAGCCGCCTTTAATACCTCATCCATCTCCTTCCAGGTAGCGTCCCAGCTGCGGTGGTTGCGATCCCCGTAGGTGGATTCAAGGATGACCAGATCGGCGTCTTCGATTATCTCGGGATTGCGCAGGATGGGCGCCTCTTCGTGACCCAGATCGCCGCTGAAAACCAGTTTGCGCTGTTTGCCGTCATGATCTATCCACAGTTCGACGATGCTCGATCCGAGGATATGCCCGGCATCGCGCAAGCGTACCTGCAGGCCTGGGAATAGGGTGTGTTGTTTGCCGTACTCCAGTGATTGAAACTGACGCAGTGTGCGGTCAGCGTCACGGCGCGTATAGAGCGGCAGGATATCGCCCAGCCCCTTGCGGCGCCGCTTGATATTGGTCCACTCGCTCTCCTTTTCGTTGATGTAGGCGGCATCGCGCAGCATGATGCGGCAGAGATCGCGCGTGGCGCGCTGGCTGTAGATGGGGCCTTTGAATCCGTTATTGACGAGCAGCGGCAGCCGTCCGGAGTGATCGAGGTGTGCATGGCTGAGTATCACAGCATCGATCTGTGACGGTTCGAAAGGAAACGGCTCGCGGTTGCGTGCCTCATCGGCGGCTGTCCCCTGGATCAGGCCGCAATCAACGAGAATATGCTGGCGCCCGGCACGCACCAGGTAACAGGAACCGGTGACTTCACGGGCGGCTCCCCAGAATTGCAGCGACATCATGGATGTCGTCTCTAGTTATCATATGGGAGCAGGGGAGTGCCCCTATGAGAAACTCCCCTGTAGATGGCTACTACTTCATACCACCGCCCTCTTGGCCCTTATTCTTTTCCTCTTCTTTCATTTGTTCGCCAGCCCCCTTTTCCTCCTTGGCCTTAGCCTTAGCCTTTGCCTTAGTCTTGGCTTTCTTCTTGGCTTTGGCTTTTGCCTTGGCTTTAGTCCCCTCCTTCTTCATCGTTTCTTTCTCGGGGGCCTTCATCTCCTGAGCTTTCTCGGTGCCCTGCATTTGATCGCTATTGGTTGGACCCCCAGCAGCACCTGCAGCCAGAGTGACACCTGAAGTAGCCAGGAAGAGAGCTAGGGTTGATGCGACGGTAACCATCTTGAAATTCATGATAATGCTCCTTTTTTAGTAAATTTTCGCAATTTAACTATAGATGACCAGAAATGAATTACCACGTCCTTGTTGAAAATGTTTTCCATCGAGATCCTTGACATCTGTTTCGCCAAATGCATCTTTTGCATGTTCACAGAGATTCGTTGCATATCGCGTTATTTCAGTGTAAATATTGCCGCGAATTTTTTTGACCCCTTCAGCACGGCCTCAGCCGTCGCGGCGCTCGTCTAGAGCCGACGAAGGCGGTCCTCCATTCCACACCTGGGGTATGGATACTTCATGCATGTACATTTCCCGCCATCTCGATGGCGATGCATTTTATTCGAGGTTGACTGAACGATGATGTTGAAGACCCCCGATGGCACTGAGTTTGAAGTCTCCGAGTTCGGCCCCGAGGATGCAAAGTTAGGCGTATTGATTATCCATGACTGGTGGGGCGTGCTCGATTACAACCGGGAGTGGGCTGAGCGGCTGGCGGCAGAGGGCTACCGCTCCATGGTGATCGACCTTTACGACGGTGAACGTGCGCGCAGTGCCGAGCAGGCAGGCGAGATGATGCGCACGATGGATCAGGATATCGCCGACACCAAATTGCTTGCGGCTATCAATCACCTTGCACGGGGCGGAAGGAAACTGGCGAGCCTCGGCTGGTCATTCGGCGGGCGCCAGGCGCTCCAGGCGGCATTGCTCGAGCCTGAATCGGTCGTGGCGGCCGTGATGTTCTACTGCCGCATGCTCAACGATGTGGAGCAGCTCCAACAGTTGAGCGGGCCGGTTCTGGCCATCTATTCGGAGGCCGAGAAGAGCTGGCCGGAGAAGATGGACCGCTTTACGGAGGCAATGGAAGAGGCGGGGCAGAAGGTGGAGTCGCATAGCTTCAATGGCGCCCACGGCTTCGTCAATCCGGGCAGCGAGCGTTACAACGCGGAGATCACCGAGCAGTCATGGCAACTGGTCAGGGACTTTCTCGCACGTAATTTACGCTGAAGCTAACGTCCGGTGGCGTAGCTGCGTTGCAGGATCGCGGCAGTGAAGCGGCTGCGCAGATAGAAGCCGCGCGGATTGGTGAGCACCAGCGTGCCATCCGCACCGATGGCCCGGCCGCGCACGCTGGCACTGGCCGCCTTGGGGCGGATCTGCAGCACGTCGCCCAGAGATGCCGTAATGGATTCGATCTGTCCCAGACAGATCATCTCCATCAACTCTTCCCAATCGTTGCGCAGCAGCGCCTCTTCTTCCGGTGAGGGACTCCACAACAGAGGGTTCCCGATACGCCGGTCGGCGATGGCAAGGGCATCATCACCCTCCACCGGCATCCACAACACAGTGGCCAGTTTGCGCCGTACCCATGAATTCTCCCACTGCTGCCCAACCGCTTCGGTTTGGATCGGAACGGTGCAGACGTAGGTTGATTCGCGGGGACGCCCCGCCGCATTAAGGGGAATCGTCTTCAACTCGACACCGATCTGCTGGAAATCAGGTTCGGCCAGGGAGGAGGCACTGGCCCCCAGCGCCAGTTCGAGCAGTTGTCCCACCCACCCTTTCTCTCGTCTCAGATCCAGAGGCACCGCGATATTCCATCGTTGCGCGAGCTGGCCAAGGCGCAGGCCGGCAATGGCGCTGGCCCGCGCCATCAACTCTTCAACACTGGCCGGGGGGGAGGGGTGGTTCATCGTTATATGATGGGGTCTCGTGGCGTCACTGTGCAATTGATAATGGCGCCACTCTACCCCATCTGTTATCGAATATTGAGCCAACGATGGGAGCCCCCATGAACCAGCCTCTTTCCCCTGAAGCGCTCCAGCAGCTATTTCTCGACGCGCGCAGCTTCAGCTACTGGCTCGACAAGCCGGTGAGCGACGAACAGCTCCATCAGCTCTATGACCTGATGCGTATGGGGCCGACCGCCGCCAATGGTTGTCCTGCACGTCTGCTTTTCGTCAGGAGTGCCCAGGCCAAGGAGCGCCTCAAGCCTTGTCTCGACGACGGCAATGTGCACAAGTCGATGAGCGCGCCGGTGGTGGCTGTGGTCGGCATCGATCTGGAGTTTTACGAGAAATTGCCGAAGCTCTTTCCCCATAACGCGGATGCACGCTCCTGGTATGCGGGCAAGTCAGAAAAGATCCTCAATGCGGCGACCCTCAACGGCGCCCTGCAAGGTGGCTACATGATCCTTGCGGCACGAAGCCTTGGCCTCGACTGTGGACCCATGACAGGTTTCAACAAGGAGACGCTGGACAGGGAGTTTTTTCCTGACGGCAAGGTGAAGAGCCTTTTCATTTGCGCCCTCGGTTATGGCGATCGCAGCAGACTCCACCCGCGCAACCCGCGTCTGGAATTTGATGAGGCGTGTACTATCGTCTGAGGTTGACGATCAATCGGAGCGCTGCCAGTGGCCCGATTTGCCACCGCGCTTCTCCATCAGGCGCACCCCTTCGATAGTCATTCCCTTGTCGACAGCCTTGCACATGTCGTAGATGGTGAGCAGGGTGATCTGGACAGCGGTAAGCGCTTCCATCTCGACACCGGTCTGGCCGCTGGTCTGCACGGTCGCGCGGCACCAGACGGCGTGATCGGCAGAGCGCGGTTCGAGATCTATGCTTACCTTGGTGAGCGCCAGCGGATGACAGAGGGGAATCAGGTCGGCGGTCTTCTTCGCCGCCATGATGCCGGCGATACGCGCCACGCCGAGCACATCGCCTTTTTTCGCGGTTCCCTGTTCGATGATGCGCAACGTCTCCGGCTCCATGACGATGCGTCCTTCGGCAACGGCGACACGGTGGGTAGTGGCCTTGTCGCCCACGTCGACCATGTGGGCCTCGCCGGCGCTGTTGAAATGGGTGAGTGAACTCATGATGGGGTCGCCCGGTGCGGTGCGTTGGTTGAAAAGATTTATCCATGATAGGCTGCCGCTCAACAGGGTGTAAACGTCCAGCTAAAGAGCACCATCATGACAGTACAAGTGAAATTCTTTGCCAGTCTGAAGGAGCAGATGGGGTGTGACGGCGCCACCGTCGAGATCGGCGAGGTGGCGACCGCGGCCGATGTGTGGCTGCAGGCCTCGGGTGGCAAGGCGTTGCCGGCCAATGTGCTGGTCGCCATCAACATGGAGTATGCGGATCAGAACCATCCGGTGAAAAGCGGCGACGAGGTGGCTTTCTTTCCGCCGGTGACGGGGGGTTAAGCGTGAAGATTGAAGTACGCAGCACACCGTTCGCGCCGTGGGAGCTGCTCCAGACCTACGAACGTGAAATGCTCGGCGGCGCAGCAGGGCGCTACGGGGCGACGGCTGTGTTTGTCGGCACCATGCGTGATTTCAACGAGGGGGATACGGTGCGGGGCATGAGCCTCGAACACTATCCCGGCATGACCGAACGGCAGCTGGAGAAGCTGCTGGCCGATGCCATCGAGCGCTGGTCGCTTGACGATGCCCTCGTAATACACCGTGTGGGCGATCTCGACCCCGCCGATCCCATCGTGCTGGTGGCGGTCTGGTCGGCTCACCGTAAGGAGGCTTTCGAGGCGTGCCGCCACATCATGGAAGAGCTCAAGTCGACTGTCCCGTTCTGGAAAAAAGAGCGCCTGGCGGAAGGAACCCGCTGGGTGGAGAAAAACCGTCCCGGCTACTGATAGAGAGAGAGCGATGAGTCATCTGACCAATGAAGAGTTGAACAGCTTGAAGGCCCGCCTGGGTGAAGAGCGCAGCCGCCTGCGCGGCCTGATCCGTGAAGAGCTGCTGCGCAACGATGCGGAGCAGTACGGCGACCTGGCGGGGCAGGTGCATGATACGGGCGATGAATCGGTGGCCGATCTGCTGGCTGATGTGAATATCTCCGTAGTCGGACGGTTGATCCAGGAGCTGCGCGAGGTGGAGGCGGCATTGGAGCGCATCAATATGGACATCTACGGCGTCTGCGAGGATTGTGCAGCCACAATACCGTTTGAGCGTCTGCAGGCCTATCCCACCGCACGGCGCTGCGTAATCGATCAGCAGCGTCACGAAAGACTGTTTGCTGAAGAGAACAAACCCACCCTGTAGTTCCAGCATGTCTGCCAATCGGGGGCTCTCCCGCCCCCGATGAGTTCTTCACCTTCCATCACGCCCCGTTTTGGTGTTTCCTCGATCGCCAATGGCACAATTTTGGTGCGATCTTTGATCCACATAATTTTCCCGCTTGTCAGACATGGTTGATTTATAAAGGAAAGCACCGGATTGGTGCGTTTATTGCTTAATTACGCTCCAATCTGATTCAAGTGAGGAGTGGTTATGGAACAAAGCAGTGCAACGAATGACGTCCTGTTCCTATTGCTAGGTGCCATCATGGTGCTGGCGATGCATGCGGGATTCGCCTTTCTCGAGTTGGGTACGGTGCGCAAGAAGAACCAGGTCAACGCCCTGGTAAAGATTCTGAGCGACTTTGCCGTCTCGACCTTGGCCTACTTTTTTATCGGTTACGGTGTTGCCTACGGTATTCACTTTTTCAGTGGCGCGGAGACACTGAGTGTGATGAACGGCTACGGCCTGGTGAAGTTCTTCTTCCTGCTCACCTTTGCCGCTGCCATCCCGGCCATCATCTCCGGCGGCATCGCCGAGCGAGCCCGCTTCCAGCCGCAACTGGCCGCCACTTTCACCCTGGTAGCCCTGGTCTACCCCTTCTTCGAAGGGATCGCCTGGAACGGCAACTTCGGCATACAGGCCTGGCTGGAATCCACCTTCGGTGCTCAATTCCATGACTTTGCCGGCTCAGTCGTTGTGCATGCGGTGGGGGGCTGGATCGCCCTGGGCGCAGTCCTGATGCTGGGCCACCGCAAGGGGCGCTACGGCAAGAACGGCGAGATCTATGCCCATCCCCCCTCGAACATCCCCTTCCTTGCCCTCGGCGCCTGGATTCTCACCGTCGGCTGGTTCGGCTTCAACGTCATGTCGGCCCAGAAGATCGGCGGTATCTCCGGGCTGGTGGCGGTCAACTCGCTGATGGCGATGGTGGGGGGAACGCTGGCAGCGCTCGTCGCAGGCAAGAACGACCCCGGTTTCGTCCACAACGGCCCGCTGGCAGGGTTGGTGGCGGTCTGTGCCGGTTCCGATCTGATGCATCCGATTGGCGCGCTGGTCACTGGCGTCTTGGCGGGTCTGCTCTTTGTCTGGGCCTTCACCACCACCCAGAACCGCTGGCGTATCGACGATGTGCTTGGTGTCTGGCCGTTGCATGGATTGTGCGGGGCCTTGGGCGGGATTGCGGCCGGTGTATTTGGCCTCAAGTCACTCGGCGGCATGGGCGGCGTGAGTTTCATGGCCCAGTTGACAGGGACCGCCCTCGGCCTGGTCATCGCCTTCGCTGGCGGTCTGGCAGTTTACGGGGCTTTGAAATACAGCGTGGGCATCCGCCTGAGCGAAGAGGAGGAGTACAACGGTGCCGACCTCTCTATCCACAAAGTGGGTTCCGAGCCGACCTATGACCGCTAGCGCGCAGCCATCTTGAGGGCGTGCGCTTCTTGTTGTTTCGCCGAACGGCGGGGCGGGCCACATCAGTGGCCCGTTTCTTTTTTTGGGGCGGTACACCTCCGATGGCTTTCTGTGGCGTCAGTGGGGTGGTTGGTTATAAAATGAGCGCCCATTTTCTACACTGATACCCATGTCCCGCACCCTCTACATCAAGACTTTCGGTTGCCAGATGAACGAGTACGACTCGTCGAAGATGAGCGACGTACTCGGTGTCACCTGCGGCCTTACCCTGGTCGACACGCCCGAGCAGGCCGATGTGCTGCTGCTCAACACCTGCTCGATTCGCGAAAAGGCGCAGGAGAAGGTCTTTTCGCAGCTCGGCGTCTGGAAGGAGCTGAAGGCGAAGCGACCCGAAGTGGTGATCGGCGTCGGCGGCTGCGTGGCGAGCCAGGAGGGGGCGGCGCTGCGTGAGCGCGCGCCTTATGTGGATCTGGTATTCGGCCCACAGACCCTGCACCGCCTGCCCGAGATGCTCGGCGAGGTGTGGGCCCACCGCCGTCCGGTGGTCGATGTCTCCTTCCCCGAGATCGAAAAATTCGATCGCCTGCCCGAGCCGCGCGCGGAAGGTCCGACTGCCTTTGTCTCGATCATGGAGGGGTGCTCCAAATACTGCACCTTCTGCATTGTCCCCTATACCCGAGGAGCCGAAGTAAGCCGTCCCTTCGATGACGTGATCGCCGAGGTGGCCTCTTTGGCTGCGCAGGGGGTGCGCGAGGTCAACCTGCTGGGGCAGAACGTCAACGCCTATCGTGGCAAGATGCACGACGGTGCCGCCATGGATGGCGGCGGTAGAGCCGAGTCGGGAACGGAGACCGAAGCAGACCTGGCTTTATTGATTGAATATGTCGCAGCCATCGACGGCATCGAGCGCATCCGTTTCACCACCTCCCACCCGGTGGAGTTTTCCGACCGCCTCATCGAGGTCTATGCCCACGTGCCGCAACTGGTGAGTTTCCTCCACCTGCCGGTGCAGTCGGGCTCCGATCGCATCCTCGCCCTGATGAAGCGCGGCCACATGGCCATCGAGTACAAGCAGAAGATCCGCCGCCTGCTCCAGCTCCGCCCCGGCATCAGCATCTCTTCCGACTTCATCGTCGGCTTCCCCGGCGAGACCGATGCCGATTTCGAACAGACCATGAAGCTCATCGAGGAGATCGGTTTCGACCACTCCTTCAGCTTCATCTACAGCGCGCGCCCTGGCACCCCGGCCGCCGATCTCCCCGATGACGTGCCACTCGAAGTGAAGAAGGCGCGTCTTGCCCGCCTGCAGGCGAAGATCTCCGAGCAGGCCCTTGCCATCAGCCAGGCGATGGTCGGCACGGTACAGCGAGTGCTGGTCGAAGGTGTGTCGCGCAAGAACGAAAACGAGATCTCCGGCCGCACCGAGAACAACCGTGTGGTCAATTTCGTTGGCGACAAGCGCCTCATTGGCCAGTTCGTCGAGGTGCACATCACCGAAGCCTTCCCCAACTCCCTGCGCGGCGATCTGGTGCGCGCCGAAGCGGCCTGATGTCGAAGCCGGGAAAAACCATAAACCGCAAAGTATGCGAGGTTTCGCCAAGTAAAAGTTTTGTCTTTTACTTCGTGTTACTTTGCGTACTTGGCGGTTAAATTCTTTCAGAGGAATCCCGTGCAAGACTCCCCCGAATCTCTCGATCTTACCCTCGAACCCGCCGACAACCAGCGCCTCGCCAATCTATGCGGACAGCTCGATGAGCATCTGCGTCTCATCGAGCGGCGCCTCGGCGTGGAGATCAACAATCGCGGGGCGCAGTTTCGCATCATCGGTGATGGCGAAGCAGTGAAGGCCGCGGCGGAAGTGTTGCGCGGGCTCTACAAGGCGACCGTCGAAGAGGCATTGATCCCCGCTACGGTCCACCTTTTCCTGCAGGAGTCGGGTGTCGAGGCGCTGCTCGCGGAGAGCGCCGAGAGCGAGGATGTCACACTACGCACCAAACGCGGCGTGGTGAAGGGGCGCGGTCCCAACCAGCAGAAGTATCTGCACAACATCCTCACCCACGACATCAATTTCGGTATCGGCCCGGCCGGTACCGGCAAGACCTATCTCGCCGTCGCCTGCGCCGTCGAAGCGCTGGAGCGGGATCAGGTGCGGCGCATCGTGCTCACCCGTCCCGCTGTCGAAGCAGGTGAGCGCTTGGGCTTCCTGCCGGGTGATCTGTCCCAGAAGGTCGACCCCTACCTGCGTCCTCTCTACGACGCCCTTTACGAGATGATGGGCTTCGAGCGTGTCGCCAAGCTGATGGAGCGCAACGTCATCGAAGTGGCGCCGCTCGCCTACATGCGCGGCCGCACCCTCAACGAGGCGTTCATCATCCTCGACGAGGCGCAGAACACCACTGTCGAACAGATGAAGATGTTCCTCACCCGCATCGGGTTCGGTTCCACCGCCGTGATCACCGGCGACGTCACCCAGATCGATCTGCCGCGCGGCACCGCTTCCGGGTTGCGCCAGGTGATCGACGTGCTGAAGGACGTGGACGGCATCGCCTTCACCTTCTTCCAGGCCAAGGACGTGGTGCGCCACCCGCTGGTGCAGCGCATCGTCGGCGCCTACGATCGCTACGAAGCGCGCACGGCCAAGGGTGAATAAAATGAAAACCAAGATCTTTAACCGCGAAGTACGCGAAGGTACGCAAAGTAAAAAAGGGTTTTTAACTTGGCGTTACTTCGCGTACTTTGCGGTTAATCATTTCTTTCATACATCTAAATGATCGATCTCGACCTACAAATCGCTACCGACGCTCCCCATCTTCCCAGCGAGGAGCAATTCCGCACTTGGGTGGAACATGCGCTGCAAGGCCATCGCGACGAGGCAGAGCTGACCATCCGTATCGTCGATGAGGCCGAGAGCGCCGAGCTGAACGAAACCTATCGCGGCAAGCAAGGACCCACCAACGTCCTCTCCTTTCCCTTCGAGGCACCGCCGGGCGTTCCACTGCCGCTTCTGGGCGACATCGTCATCTGCGCCCCCAAAGTGGCGCGCGAGGCGGCAGAACAGGAGAAGCCGGTGGAGGCCCACTGGGCCCACCTGACCGTGCACGGCGTTCTGCACTTGCTGGGCTATGATCACATCGAACAAGAAGAGGCCGAGGCGATGGAGGCTCTTGAAACAGAGCTGCTTGCTGCCCTAGGCTATCCCAATCCCTACTAATGAGACTGTTGTTTACATGAGTGAAGATCGACCTAGCGCTACCGCCTCCGGGCGGCATCGCAACTGGCTGGAACGCCTCTCCCAGGTGCTCCAGATTGAACCCAAGGACCGCGAAGAGCTTCTCGAACTGCTGCGTGATGCGCACCAGCGTGAGCTGCTCGATGCCGACTCCCTGCACATGCTCGAGGGCGTCCTGGAAGTCTCTGAAATGCAGGTGCGCGATATCATGATCCCCCGTTCGCAGATGGACGTGGTGGAACGTGATGCCTCGCTGACCGAGATCCTTCCGCTCGTCATCGAAACCGCGCATTCCCGTTTTCCCGTCATCGGTGAAAGTCGCGATGAGGTGGTCGGCATCCTGCTGGCCAAGGATCTGCTGCCCTTTGCGGCCAGGGGCGATGGTTTCAACATACGCGAAGTGCTGCGCCCCCCCTTCTTTATCCCCGAGAGCAAGCGACTCAACGTCCTGCTCAAGGAGTTCCGCTC
>Ga0316624_10001026_pt1 | contig 10524 bp, 8 predicted proteins | sample OWC_Aug_N3_C1_D5_FD_207657 | JGI IMG/M metagenome (GOLD analysis project Ga0316624, IMG submission 207657) | Wetland soil microbial communities from Old Woman Creek delta, Ohio, United States - OWC_Aug_N3_C1_D5_A | ecosystem: Environmental > Terrestrial > Soil > Wetlands | place: USA: Ohio...
AGCCCACCGGATTATATCCATGGAGCTCTTCGCAAATCCAAGGGATAATTGCTTATGCACCAGCGGATCATTTATATAAGCTGAGACAATTTGTGGTTCCCTGGAAATCGCTTGTGGATCGAGCCCGGAAGGTATCGACATTTTCGGCGCTACTGATCCTAACACTTTTGCCATCAATACTTTGAGCTTTTGTTCCTCCAGCGCGTTCCGATAATCTAAAGCTGAGAGAATCACGCCGTTCAATTCAGGTTTATAACGTAATACGTAAATCCAAACGATGATTGCACCCAGGCTATGGCCATAGAGGAAGCAGGGAATCCCCTGGTATCTTTGTTGGGCTTCCTTAACCAACATGTCTGTGTCGCTGAGATACTCATCAAAAGAAAGAATATGTCCTCTTTGCCCCCCAGACTTTCCGTGGCCACGTAAATCATAGGTCAAAAATGTATAACCAGCCTGGTTAAGTCGGGCAGCCCAATCCGCATATCGCCCACTATGCTCTCCCAAACCATGCACCAGGCTGACTATCCCTTTTGGTGGCACGTTCGTTTCCCAACATTGAAAGTATAGCTTCAAACCATCAATGGCTTTTCGTTCGAACTCTTCATGCCTCATAAAAACTCCTCATTCTGAAGTGTACTGGTAAACCCGATAAGATTCACCAGTTGTGCAAAAACCTGCTTTTGCATAAAGCGCAAGGGAGGTGGTATTGTTTTGTTGGGTATTCACCGTTACATGCGTGACACCTTGCTTTTGGAAGTACTGCAGTACATCATACACCAATAAATATCCAATGCCTTTCCCCTGCATGCCTGGTTTCACCGCCAGGCGTGCCAGGTGCCCGCCCATCACACTGGAAGTGCTGCATTGATAGCCAACAATCTCCTCACCTGCTTCGGCTACTCTTGCCATGGATGATTGTTGGAAAGCTAGCTCTAGCGACTCGAGCGAATTTCTCCATTCCAGTCCAAAGGCTGCATTGTCAATCAAGGTAATGGTGGGCAGGTCCTCGGGCATCATCGGGCGGATGGTGATATCTGATGACTTGGGCTTTGGATAAGGTCGCGAGCTATCCCACATTAACACGATGACATCATCGGTGTGTGCAAAATCACTCTCATCGAGCAGCTCATTGAACCAGCCTTGCAAGGACAGTGCTGCGATCGCGAATCCCCCATCTTGTGATAATTCATCCGCAGCCGCATCCCACAAGAGCTTCCACGCTTCATTGGCAGCAATATTTGTGCTTGCCGTAAACAACCTTATCCAGGTAATCTCTGGCAGGTCGGGTGGACAGGCCAGGGCTGCAAGGAGCGATCCTTTTTTCTCCAGCAGGAGATAAGGTCGCCTGCCGATCCATTCTAAGGGAGGTTTCCAGTCGAGATGTTGGTGGATATATGGGCTGAAATGGATTAAATTCGCTAATCGAGATCGATCGGAAGTGGTGGCATTACGGATGTTGTAACCGATCCCGTCCATAGCATCAGCCTGATTTATTGAACATGCAACAGGGTTTTCCCTTGGGACCAAAGGTCCTCAAGTTTATAGTAATTACGCTGTTCCGGTGAAAAGATGTGTATGATGATGTCGCCCGCATCGACCAAAATCCAGCCATCTCTCGACTCACCCTCTTTGTTCACCGACATATGGTAGTTTTGGTGCAAGAACTCGATCACCGATTTTGCTAACGCACCGATCATGCGCTCGCTGGTACCCGAGCAGATGATAAAGTAATCTGCGAAGATAGCCACATTTATGATATCGATAAGCACCAGATTTTCAGCTTTTTTCTCCTCTAAATGGTTAATAACCTCACGCGCTATTGCTAATGTTTCCAGATTTCACCTCTCCATGCTTTATTCGGTCTTCCTCACCAAGGAGGTCGAGAAGATTTGCGTGTATACCGCACCGGTGGGACGTAAATCGCTTCGATATAAATAAATATTCTCGACGCATGTCGCTCCCAAGAAGCCCACTCGGGTCTTCTCAAGTGATTTTGAAATCTCCTTTACATCCTGCGCTGTGGCATTACGTGATACTCTGCCAAGGGTCAGGTGAGGTGAGAAGGCTCTTTCTTCCCGTGCGTAACCCAACCTGGCGGTGGCTGCTTCAATCCCATTTTGGATTGACGTCAGCTCCTGAGGCGCTTCAACACCCACCCAAATAACATGCGGTTGCCGGTAATTCGGAAATGCACCCGAACCACCCACGCTGATTTCGAACTGGTTATGGCTCGATACTTCAACCTGGAGCATATCCGTGAGCAGATTTAAATTGGATAATGACACATCGCCCAGGAATTTTAAGGTCAGGTGGATATTACTCACCGCTACCCAGCGGATGGGGATGTTAACCAGCTGAGACTTATAGTTCTCCACCACCTCATCCAGGCGCTGGTGGATCTCAGGCGATAGGTCTATTGCGATGAACGCGCGGATCACCGACATTTTTCTATCACACTTCCTCGTAGCGTAAGACAGCTAAACACTACCATAATCATACGGAAATTCTAAATTAATGTCCTCAAAAGTCAACCATAAACATACTCTTGTTCAAGAACTACAATCTCGATCGAGATATCGTCCATATAATTATCTCGACGGTCAAAACATAGCATAAGATGGTAAAGAATGCAAGGTTAATCTGCGGGATTGAATCACGGTCTCTGGAGCTGATAATCTTGCGGGGTATCCAGATCCTGGATGACTGAGGGCGTGTCGACGTTGATATAGGAAATCATCGCCTGGTTTTTCACCAGGTAATCGTGTAACGTGTGGGGTGGTTTTAGCTCGATAATGTCCTTCCACAGCTCTTTTTCGATCAGCCAGGGGTGCCCGCGATGCATTTGAAAACTGGGGACGATGATTTTGCTATGCGTGGAATGATATCGCTCCACGATCATTTCAACCACCTGGGCCTCGATTTGGGGCTGGTCGCCAAGCACGATCAATGCAGCTTCGCTTTCTCCAGTAATACTATTCAGCCCTACTTTGACCGATGAAAGCATTTCCCCATCCCTGTAATCCGGGTTGTAGGTGAAATTAACCTGGTAGCGGGCCAAAGCTCCCTCGATGTCTTGCTGGTTACCCCCTGCCACAACGTGCAGGTCGTCTATCCCTGCTGCCTTGAGGGTTGAAATGACCTTTTCGATCACCGTCATTTGACCCCAAGGCAATAACATCTTGGGTTGTCCCATCCGTTTGGATTGCCCGGCAGCTAAAACCACGGCAGAGATCATGGATTTGCCTCACTTTCTGGGTAGGATTCCAGGAAGTTTTGATAATCTTCCTGCGTATCGATATCCATCAGCTGCTTTGGATCATGCCAGGTGACCCATTGCATGGGGTATTGGGAAAATAGTTCTCTACCCCCCATCTCACCTTTTAAATTGAGCAAATCGACAAATGTATTTCTATCAAACAACACGGGATTGCCCCGTTGCCCATCGATTTGGGGTAGGACAATGGGGGCTAATGTCCCCTGGTGCACCTCCACCAGCTTCCTGACCAGTGTGGGTGAAACCTGGGGTTGGTCTGCCTGGAAAAAGACCGCGCCGCCCATGCACTCTGGCAGAGAATTGATGCCTGCCTTAATTGAGCTGCTTAACCCTTCCATCCAGCTGCCATTATTGACTATGCGCACTGGTAGATCTAATATTGCCCTTTCGACTTCCGCCGCCGAGGCTCCCAGGACAACCACCATGGGCGATAAACCAGCTGCCAATCCAGCCTGTGCCACGTGCCTGATCAGAGGTTGCTGCTTCCACATCAAAAGCTGCTTTGGCTCGCCAAAGCGGGTGGACGCACCCGCTGCTAACACGAGCCCAGCCACTCGTTCGACCACCGCATATATTCCGTTATCATTATCTGTGCCCGGGTCTTTAATTGTTTCTTCCTTTTTTCCTCCATCGGAAATGGAAGCGATGATCACGGAATGATAATCGGATAAAAGATGCTCGGCAATTGCCTGCCCCTGCGCTTGTAACTCCGCTGTATCCGCCTGGTTGAGCAGCACGCTCTTGCGGGAGCCAGGCGGGATATTTTTCAAGCCCCCCTGCTCGTGACGTAAAACGTTGATCAATCCTTGCTCGGTTACCATTTCACCCACGTCGATGCCGGATAACCTGGCGAATTGCTTTGGACGATGGACCCACTTTTCCGATAAAGGCTGCCCGAGTCCAGTTAATCCTGCCACTACAACGACATGCTGGACAAACTCAGGGATCACTGGCTCAAGCTCATCCGGTGCTTTCAAAGGCCGGGTATGAGCGCCATCTGCTTCGATCAACAATGGCAGGTGCAGTCTCTCTGCCACCTGGCGCACATTTTCTAGCTCCTCCTGTTTCAATCCACTCAGCCGGTCATTTGCTTCACCCCCAGACAGCATCAGGATGCCTTCTGGCATTGCCTGATCCAGCTCATCCACTTCAGCGACTGACTTGATCCATACGAGCTGGTCAGCCAACCTTGCCTGCCATGCTCCAAAATGAGTGGTGGTAGTCACCAGGATTGTTTTATACGATCGGGAGGATTTCGGGGGGGTTGTAAGCTCTCTGGCCACCCTGAAGAGTGCGCTGGTTTTCCCGCCTGCTCCAACGAATGCCAGATGGGTTGGCTGTTTATCTCTAAAAGCTTCAATGAGCTGCACGGGTACCTGCTATATCACCAGTTTCAGTCCAAAACCTGATGAATATCGGATCTCGAGCGATCATTTCCATAGATGAGGTCTTATCTCAGCCTTCGTCAGGATGGCTTCCAGCACACCCCCGCCGATTGCCAGGGCTTTATCAGACACGTGGCTGCATAATTCACGGTCATTGCGCGGGTCAATATCACCGATTTTCATCCCCTTGTGGATCTCCACCTCCGCATGGATCAGCCCCCGTAAAATTCCTCCAAAAGGAGCGATCACTGGTTGGCCATCGACCTCCGCCACCAGCTCCCCCTCTTTTACCGTATCCCCGATATTCTTATGCGCGGATACAATCCCATCGGCAGGTGAATATAATACCCTCTCCTGCTGCTTATCACCGATCGATTCTGGCATGCCACTATCAGGTTCTGCCGGGCGGTCCCATAATACCCGGCCTAACCAGGGTCCGCGCTGGGTTTCAATGGCCGCGTGGCAGTTCGATCCGCCGATGAACCCTGGACCCAGGCCGATATAGAGTGTGGCATTGTGCTTGATCGGCTCAGGTGCAATTTTCAGCATGCGTGCATCGACGATCACGGTTGGATGGACAGACTGGATGGATTTACCTTCCGGATCTGCCATGACCGGGATGCGCCCCTTGGAGATCAGCTGCAGAACCCGCAATGGATCATCCAGGTCATTCACCCGTTTCCCCACAATACCTTCGACAGTCACCTCACCGGTGTAGATCGCTTCGCTGAAGCTTGCCAGGCGCCTGACAGTCAGCGGCTTAGGCAGCTCGGTGATCACAATCCTAAAGCCTGCGTTCCACAGCCTGAATGCCACTCCGCTTGCCAGGTCTCCGCCACCACGGATAAGCACGATCATAATTTTCCTATTCCTCGCAGAATTCGCTCTGGGGTGAGGGGGAATTCATAAAACCATACCCCAGTCGCCTGATGAACCGCGTCAATTACCGCGGGAGCCAGCGGCAGGAATGGCATCTCGGCCATCCCGCGCGCCCCGTACGGCCCGATCGGGTCGGCATATTCCATGATCAGCGGCTTTACCTGCTCCGGTACATCTTCCACCGTGGGGATCAGGTAATTCGACAGCAAGGGGGTCAGAACGAAGCCATCCTTCTGGATGAAATTCTCTAAAATCGCATATCCGGTTGCCTGCACCACACCCCCTTCGATCTGGCCACGGATATTCAATGGGTTAATTGCCCGCCCCACGTCGTTCACCGAGATCACTTCCAGGATATTGATCAGACCGGTTTCACTATCTACATCAAGTGTGACGCTCTGAGCAACGTAGCCATAAGCAAAATTAGGTTCTGATTTACCGGTCTGCGGGTCAAGGGGCGTGGTGCGGGGTGGTTTATACTCATATGTCGAGACTGCTGGCCGGTCTTCAGCCTTCCACTTTTCAAGCGCCAGCTCACAAGCCCCCTTGATGGAATTGCCGGCCATGAAGGTCAGCCGTGAAGCCGAAGCACTCCCAGAATCCCCGGTGGAGGCGGTATCCGACACAATCAGCCTGATTTTTTCGACCGGAAGTCCCAGCGCTTCCGTGGCCATCTGCACCATCACAGTATGCGCACCTTGGCCAACATCGGCACCGGCATGATGCACAACGGCATGGTCGATCTCAGCTCCGCCGAAAATCTCCACCGTGGCGATGGACCTTTCGGGAGCGCCAAATGAAAAGCCCACGTTCTTGAAAGCGCAGGCGAAACCTGTGCCACGCAGCAGGTGAGTCTTGGTCGAAGGCTGATGGGCAATGGCAGATTGGTTCACCTCCTGGGCGCATTGCTCCACGACCTTTCCGATGGTCACTCCCTTGGGCAATGGTGTACCGACGGTAAGAAACGCGCCTTCGGTGAGTACATTTCTACGGCGAATCTCCACCCGGTCGATATTCAGCTTTTCAGCCAGGCGGTTCATCTGGGTCTCCGCAGCATAGGCTCCCTGGGGTCCACCGAAACCTCTGAATGCACCATTCGGCAAATTGTTGGTATACACCGCGTATGAATCCACCTTGACGTTCGGGATTTCATACGGCCCGGTGCACATCAGGGTAGCATTCCCCAACACCTTGGTGGATGTGTAGGCGTAGGCCCCACCATCCGCTATGACTTCGACTTCCGCAGCCAGGAGCTTGCCATCCTTGTCGGCCCCCCAACGTGACTTGAGGATATACGGATGGCGTTTATGATGCCCGATGATCGATTCTTCCCGGCTCCAGATGATTTTCACTGCCCGATCGATCCCGCGCTGGTGCAACCTCCAAGCTGCCAGCGCCAAAACGATTTGGACAGACATATCCTCCCGCCCTCCAAAAGCCCCTCCAATGGCGGGATAAATGACCCGTACCTGCTCCACTGGGACATTGAGCGCATGGGCAATTTGCTGCTGATCCTCATGCGTCCACTGGCCGGCTACCTGCACCGTGATCCGGCCCTCCTCATCGATGTATCCCAGGCCGGCTTCCGGTTGCAAGTAGGCATGTTCCTGGGATGGGGTATGATACTCCCCTTCAATGATCACCTCCGCTTTGGCAAATGCGGAATCAACATCCCCCTTTCGGATGCGGTAGTGGCAGAAGATATTCGATCCTCGATCCGGGTGGAGCAAGGTGGCACCATCCTGCATGGCTACCTGCATATCGGTAACCAGGGATAAATCTTCATATTCCACCTTGATCAAGTCCCGCCCCCTGGCGGCAATCTCTTCAGTCTCCGCCACAACCAGCGCCACCTGGTCGCCAATGAACCGCACACGGTCGGTGAATAGTTTGCTCGAGCCGGGTCCACACAGCACCGGTTGGTCATTGTAAATCAGGCCATACTCATTCACCGGCACATCTTTGGCTGTGAAAGTAGCGATCACCCCTGGCAAGGCATCTGCCTGTGATGTATCGATAGCACGTATGATGGCATGCGATCTGCCGGCAAACAAAATTTTCATGTAGGCCTGGTTGGGAAGGTTGATGTCACCGGGATAGAGCGCTTCCCCGGTCACCTTTCCCCAGGCATCCACGCGTGGGATGGGCTTACCGATGACGGTCATTTCTTGCTCCATGAATCTGCCATGAGATTTGTCTCACTTGCTAAATATTATACTCTGCACTATAAAATAAGCCTTCAGCAATTACCCGTAAGCTACGCAGAAATATCAAAATCCCATTATGCGAATCTACCTTCTGTTCGTAAGTAAAAAAACTATAGATAAAAACACTCCCCCAAATCCCGAATAATGGGGTTTGGGGGAGGAAATTGCATGGTTTCGACCAAATAACTGCTCAGCTGATGAATTCGGTTCCGCAGGATCAATCTGCAGGCAGTGCAGAGAGCTTGGTCACAAATGGATCGTATTCTTGCTCGAGCTCCTGGCGGAATTGTTGCGTATACAGGCGATAATAATGCCCTCGAGCACGCAGCAGCTCGGCATGTGTACCCATTTCGGTGATGCGACCCTCTTCCACCACCAGGATCCTGTTCGCCCGTTTTATCGTGGAGAGACGGTGGGCAATAATAAAGCTTGTCCGGCCCTGCATCAGGTTTTCCATCCCGCGCTGGATCAGTGCTTCAGTCAAGGTATCCACCGAGCTGGTCGCTTCATCCATGATGAATATGTCAGGCCTGGCGAGGATCGCCCTGGCGATGCTCACCAGCTGCTTTTGACCAACCGAAAGCAAATTCCCACCTTCACCCACATCCTGCTCGTACTTTTTTTCGAAATTCAAGATGAAATCGTGTGCTCCTGCCAGCTTGGAAGCACTCTCCACCTCTTCGTCGGTCGCCGACAGGCAGCCATAAAGGATATTTTCCCTCACAGTCCCCGAGAACAGGTGTGGTGTTTGTAGCACGATCCCGATGCGTGACTGGATGCCATGCAGGGTGAAGTCGGTGTAATCACGTCCACTGATGCGGATGACACCCCGCTTGGGCTCATAGAAACGGCATAACAGGTTGACGATGGTGGTTTTGCCACCACCGGTCGGCCCAACCAGGGCGATCATCTCACCCGGTTCCACCTTCATGGTGAAATCGGTTAAAACTGGTTTACCGTCCTCGTAGGTGAAGTCAACATGGTCAAATTCGATCGTACCCTTAATCGTGCCTGGATCAAATGCCCCTGGTCTATCCTTCACTTCAGGCGGAGAATCAAGCAAAGTGAAGATGCGCTCGGCCGAGGCAATGGAATGCTGCATTTCTGCGTACACGCGCGCCAGGTCCTGGATAGGCCACATCATAAATGTCAGGTAGCTTACGAATGCCTGTATCCCACCGATGGTCATGATTCCGATATTCGCTTGTAAGCCACCATACCAGACGATGAAGCCCAATGCCAGGGCAGAGACAATTTGCACTGTGGGCAGGAACAAAGCTGAGAGCCAGGCGGCATGATAGCTTGCCCGGTACATATCATCCGTAAGCAGTTTGAATTCCTTCAGGTTTTCAGCTTCCCTGCCCAGGGCTTTAACCACCCTGACGCCACTGATATTCTCATTAAAAGAGCCCGTGATCTTGGAGTTAGCCCGCCTGGATTTACGGAACTCCACCAGGATGCGCTTGCGGAACTGGATGGCGATGCTGAGCAGGATGGGGATGGAAACTAAAACGATCAAGGCCAGCTTCCAGTTGATGATCAGCATGAATATCGTCGAGGTGGCAATATTCATCACGGCCCAGGTGCTGTCCACCAAACCCCAAGTGACCAGGTCTGACACTCGCCCGGAATCAGACGTGACGCGTGCCATCAGCCTGCCTACGGATGTCTGGCTGTAATACGCCAGGGATAACTCTTGCAGGTGGTTGAACATTGCCCGGCGCAGGTCGTATTGGATACGCTCCCCTAACACCCCTGCCAGGTAAATAAAGGCGAATACGCACACAGACTGCACCAGGATTAAACCACCGTACATGGATAATAAGCGGACCAATGCCTGGTGGTTTTGTCCCACGATTCCCTGGTCGATGATATTCTTGTTCAGATAGGTGAATATGGCATCCCCGATCGAAGTGAAGGTGATCATCAGCCAGAATCCGACCACCCACCGCCAATGTGGTCCGGTCAATCCCAGGATACGGCGTAATGTTTTACCCGTTATCTGGCTGGTATATTCATCTTCTTCGAGCTCAATATCTGCCACTTTTACACTTTCGACATACCTTGTGAAATCTCCAGGGCCAGCTCCTCATCGATGCGCGTCTGGAGGTCATAAATCTTGCGGTACATCCCTTCCTGGGCGACCAGTTCTTGGTGGGTGCCTTTTTGGATGATCTTGCCCTTATCCATCACCAGGATCAGGTCAGCATGCATCACGCTCTGAATGCGGTGAGCGATCACAAACGTGGTTCGCTTTGGAGTTAAGCCCAGTAATGCCTCACGGATGAACGCTTCGGTTTCAGTATCCACCGAGGAGGTCGAATCATCCAGGATCAACAGGTGCGAATCTTTCAATATCGTGCGGGCGATGGTAACGCGTTGTTTTTGACCGCCGGACAGAGTCACGCCCTTCTCACCAACCAGCGTATCGTATTCGTTGGGGAAGGAGGTGATCACATCGTGGATGGCGGCTGAGTTGGCGGCATTCTCAACCTCCACCTGTGGCACTTCCCGGCCGACTCCATAGGTGATATTCTCGCGGATCGAGCGCGAGAACAGGAATGGCTCCTGCTCGACGATACCGACCTGGCTACGCAGATACTCCCTGGGATAGTCTTTCAGCTCAACTCCATCCAGCTTGATGCTTCCCGTGGTGTAATCATAGAAGCGAGGTAGTAGATTGACCAAGGTGGTCTTCCCAGAGCCCGTGGAGCCTAACAGTGCCACCATCTGGCCCGGCTCACACGAGAAACTGATGTCTGCCAGTACCGGTGGA
>Ga0316624_10001027_pt1 | contig 10522 bp, 8 predicted proteins | sample OWC_Aug_N3_C1_D5_FD_207657 | JGI IMG/M metagenome (GOLD analysis project Ga0316624, IMG submission 207657) | Wetland soil microbial communities from Old Woman Creek delta, Ohio, United States - OWC_Aug_N3_C1_D5_A | ecosystem: Environmental > Terrestrial > Soil > Wetlands | place: USA: Ohio...
CCAGCCGAAGTTGGTGGTGGTCTGCGAGACGGCATCGAGCGCTCGCAGGCGCAGCGGGATCATGCTCTTTCCGAGCGCCGGGGCGGGAGCAGGCAGGGCCTGCGGCGACGCCGCCTTCGCAAGCGTCGCGGGCTGCGCCGTGCCGGTCGCTATCGCCCTGACGCGGGCAAGCTGCGCCCTGTAGACGTCGGGGAAGTGACCCCAGTACAGCACGACGGACAGGACAACGGCGAGCGCGGTCGCGAGACCCAGGAGTCGCGCCGGAACGCGCAGTGTGGGACCGCCAAGAAAGTGGTAGCAGAACCCGAGGGTGGTGAGCGTCGCCAGCAGGAGCACCAGGGTGCTGATGTGCGAGACGAAGCCGAGGGTGACGACGAGGACCAGCACCGCAAACCGCCAGATCCGATGAAGGTCGGCCGGCGAAATCGCTGCAGCCGCAATCGCGGCGAGCGCAACCGATTGTCCAAAGGCATACGTGAGGTTCGCGTTGCCGGCGATCGCGTAAGAGAGCGGCACCAGACTGAACAGCGCCACGGCCATCGCACCCATGATCCTGTCGCCGCGCGCCCGGACGACGACGAGGTACAGCAGCGCCCCGGCGACGGCTTCCGACGCGCACGCGACGATCCTGAGCAGCGCGACGTGGTTGTGCGTGAGGATCGACCAGGGCGCCGCGAACAGGTACAACCCGATCGCGTACGGAAACGGTGTCGCGCTGGTCGACAGCTGCGTGAAGTAGTATCGCCCGGCCAGCACCCATTCCAGCCGGTGCGCATGGAACAGCGCGTCGATCACCGGCTTGGAGGGATGAAGCAGGGCGAGCAGCTTCAGATAGACGGCGCCGGCCGAGAACGCGACGACGAACCGGGCCGTGTTTCGCAGCGCGCCGCGGTTGATCACCTCCAGGCCCCTGGACGCGACGATCAGCAGCAACGCAATCCAGAGGGCAAGCCGGACCAGCATCTCCGGGTAGCCGCCGTACGGCGCGGTCCCCGACGACAGCGGAACGGCCTGCGCGACCGCGACGAGGATCGTGCCCAGTACCGCGCTTCCCGCCGTGATCCCCGTCAAGCCGAGCGCGGCGCCGAGCGCGGCCGCCCCGACGGCCGCCGACGCCGACGCGTGGCTCGGGGGCAGCACCACCGATCCACCCACCGGCCGGCAGCCCATGTCTTCCACCTGCACGCCGAGCGAGCGTTGATCCGAGGCACCGGGAACGAACGTGTCGGAGGCGGTGATCGTGAGGATCAGGCCCGGCTTCTGTGGACGCGGGGGCGCGGTGACCGAGACGTCCTGGAAGTCGTTGGTCGCGCGCCGCGTTTCGAGTACGACGCCATCGACGGCGACCGACACGTCTGGCTGCGGCAACGTCACGGGTCGTGCGCCGCGAAACCGCACCGAGCATGACCACGGGGAGCGCCGATCGAGACCCGCAAGCGTGATGTCACCACGCCGCGACATCCACACGAGCCGGCGGTTTCCGTCGCGCTCGATCGCGTAGAAGCCGGAGGAGACTGCCGGGAGCGGGCCGAGCCCGAACCCCGCATCCTGCTTCGACGCGTACAAGCCGATCAGACAAACGGGGCCGATCAGCGCGCCGAACAGCGCCGCGGCGACGGCTCGTGGGATCGATCGGATCATGCTGATTGACCGGCCCTGGCGAGTGGAGGCAGAGCGGCCGGGAAGTCGCAGTATACACAAGCGCCCGAGAATCAGCCAACGCGCCGAAGGCGCTTTGCTCAGGGAGCCCGAGCACGTCGAGGGGCTCAGGGGAGCAGGTTGCGCGTGGAAGCGGGTTTTGCCCGGGCCGCAGGTCAGTGAACGCGACGGTCCCAGTCCTTTGCCTTACCGCCGCTGTAGACGTCGAACTTGCGGCGCAGCCGGTTCATCTTCCACTTGAAGTACCGGTACTTCAGCTCGGCCAGCGGCCGCGCGCGGCCGAACGTCAGAAACAGGTACCCGCCGGCGAGGCCGCCGAGGTGAGCCGTCCACGCCGTACCGCTCGTGAACAGGCTCAACGCCGCGATGATCATGACGAAGTACTTCGCCCGGATCGGGAAGAGGAAGTACAGGTAGATCGGGCGGTCGGGGAAATACATCGCGTAGGCGAGCAGCAGGCCGAAAATCGCGCCGGAGGCCCCGATGGTGATGGCCTGGAACAGCTCCTCGCCCACCGCGAACGGCAGAAGCGACACCACCAGCGTCAAGGCGGCGCCAGCCAGGCCGCTGAGGAAATAGAATCGCACGAAGAACTTCGTGCCCCAGAGCCGTTCGAGCTCGACGCCGAACCACCACAGGGCCAGCATGTTGAACAGGATGTGCAGCGGCCCCGCGTGGATGAACATGTAGGTGATGGGCTGCCACAGCCAGTAGCGGCCGACCACGTTTGCCGGTTCCAGTCCCAGGTAGAAGCCGAAGGCCGGCACGAACCAGCCGACGAGAAATGCGAGGATGTTCGTCCAGATCAGGACCTTGACGGCAAACGACATCGGTCCTGGACCGAATGAATAGGCGAGGGTGCCTGGTGAGGGTGAGGAATACCGCCGCATCAGTCTCCGTCAGCAGGAAGAAGGAATGCGTTCATCGTACCACGGCTGCCCACCATCAGGGCAGCAACATCCGTACCCAGCCTCTGCAGCAGAAACGAGCGAGTAGCGACGGCGCGGAACGCCGCCAAACTCGGCTGGCGCTGCTCGCGGCCGACGCGACGTTTGTCGTCGCGCACGCAGACTCCGACCGTATTGCCGTCGGACGCGCGTGTCATTGGTGCACGGCGCCGAATATCCGCCGCCTCACGGTCGCGATCGCTTCCGCGAATTCCGCGATCCGGAGGACGCGCGCCACGACGACGAGAACGGCGAGGGCAAATGCGATGTCGCCCGACACGCGGATCAGGCGCGGCAACACCGCTTCGCCGGCGACCGCGCGCAGAAGCACCCCGTCCGCCTGCCAGGCGGCAACGCCCATCACAACCGACGCGATCCCGATCTTTACGAACGACGTCATCAGGCGGCCCTCATCGAGGCCGTCCAGTCGGGCGCGGAGCAGCCACAGGAGGACGACCGCGTTGAACAGCGACGCGACGGCGGTTCCGAGGGCCAGGCCCGGGTAGCCCATGGCGCGCACGAGCGCGATGTTCAGGGCCACGTTCAGCAGGACGGTGGCGACGCTTGTCATCACCGGCGTGCGGCTGTCGTGCAGCGCGTAGAAGGCCGGCACGGCAAAGCGAACCGCCGAGTAGCCGACCAGCCCCGGCGCGTAACATGCGAGCGCCAGGGCAGTTGCGCCGCTATCGGCTCGGGTGAAGCTGCCGTGTTGAAAGATGAGCCCGACGATCGGCAGGGCGAGCGCGATCAGGCCGGCGGTCGCCGGCACGTTGAGCATCAGCATCATCCTTAGACCGCTCGAAAGCGTTTCCCGCATGCCGGCCAATTCGCCCTGTGCTGCCTGGCGCGACAGCGTCGGCAGCGCCGCCGTTGCGATCGACACGCCGAACAGCCCGATCGGCATGTACATCAGCCGAAAGGCGTAGTTCAGCCACGACACGGCTCCCGTCCCCTGTCCGGTTGCGAGCACGGTGTTCACGAACAGGTTGATCTGGACGGCCGCGAGCCCCACCAGGCCTGGCCCCATCAGGACGAGCACCTGGTGCAATCCCTCGTCATGGACGTTCAGGGCCGGCCGGTACCGGAAACCCTCGCGTCCGAGCGCCGGCCATTGCACCGCCGCCTGCCCGACCCCCCCGACGAGCGCCCCGAACGCGATGGCCATGATGCGCGGCAGGTGTACGAGGGGCATCAGGGGAACCAGCAGAATGGCGCACGCGATCGTGGCGATGTTGAACATTACGGGTGAGAGCGCGGGCAGGAAGAATCGGTGAAGCGAGTTCAGCATCCCCATGCACGCGGCGGCCACGGCGACGAGTGTGAGGAAGGGAAAGATGACGCGGGTCAGCGCGACGGTGAGCGACAGCTTGCCGGGCACTGCGGCGTAATCGGACGCGAAGAGCACCACAAGCGGTTGGGCGAAAACGACCCCGATGATGACCAGGCCCAGCGTGACGACGAGCAGCGCGTTGATGACGTAATTGCCCAGCTGCCACGCCGCATCGCGTCCCTCGAGCGTCAGCCGGCGAGTGAAGGTCGGCACGAAGGCCGCGCTCATCCCACCCTCGGCGAACAGGTCGCGAAACAGGTTCGGGATGCGAAACGCGACGTTGAACGCATCCATCTCGTTGCCGGCGCCGAACAGGAACGCAAGCACCTGTTCGCGCACCAGTCCGAGCACGCGGCTGGTCATCGTCGCCAGGCCGATCAAACCAGCTGAGCGGGCCAGGCGCCTCGCCGACCCCTCGCCGGCACCGGCCGCCGCATCGGACCGGTCATCTGGTCGATTCACGCCGGTAGGCTACCATAGCCCTTCTGACATTTTTGTAAGCGAGGAATCGCACCCGGTGCAGTTTTCCGGTGGGGAAACTCGTCCCCGGTGCAATTTGCAGTAACCGGCACCGCTTGCTGGCAGGTGTGGAAAAAAAAGGGGCCCCTAGAGAGGGGCCCGGGGAGGATGGGTAGAGGTCTTGTCCCTTCACCATATTAGACGCGCGAAACGTCGAAAAGTTTGCTTGCGGATAATCAACCGCCGAGTTTCCGGCGCACCAGGTCGTTGACCGCCCGCCCATCGACCGTCTGCCCGGCCAATTGCGCCATGGTGGCCTTCATCACCCGGCCGATGTCCTTCGCCGACGTCGCGCCGGTCTCGCCTATCGCTCGATCCACGGCAGCTTCCACAGCGGCCGGGTCTGCCTTCGCCGGCAAGTACGCTTCGAGGACCGGAATCTCGGCCTCTTCGTGTACCGCGAGATCCATCCGATTGGCCTGCCTGAACTGCTCGGCCGATTCACGCCGCTGCTTGACGAGCGTCGCGACAACCTGCTGCTCTTCGACATCGTTGAGCGGGCGCCCCTTTTCGACGCTCCGGTTGACCAGGGCAGTCTTCAGCAACCGCAGCGCCCCGAGCTTGACCGGCTCGTGGGCTTTCATTGCCTGCACGATGGCTTTGTTCACCTCGTCGCTGATTGGCATGTTCACTCTGCTCAGTAAGTGCGCACCAGCCGGGCGACTGGCCGGTCGCTCCTAGGTGTGCGCGACATCAGGGGCCGCGGCCGGGGTTCCAAGCACCTTGTCGTAGACCGCGAAGAACTGCGCGGCGACGGCGCGCGGCGAGAAGTCCCGCTCGAGTACCCGTCGGGTCTCCGGTCGCACGCGCCGCTTCACTTCCAGCCCATCGATAATGGCCGTCGCCAGCGCGACATCATTCTCCTTCGGGACGACTGCGACGTCGACGCCGAAAAGATCGTTCAGTTCGATTCCTCCCGGATTGTCGGACGAGACGACCGGCGTGCCGCAGGCGAGCGCTTCGAGCGCCACGGTGGGACACGCCTCCAGCAGCGACGGCAGCACGAAGACGTCCGCGGCTGCGTCGTAACGGGCGACGGTTCGGTTGTCGACGAGCCCCGCAAACGTGACGTGTCCCTCGACGCCGGCGCTTCGCGCCGCCATCTTCAGCTCGCCCAGCAAGGCACCTGTGCCACAGATGACCAGGCGGCTGTCTGGAAACCATCGAATCACCTCGCCCATTGCCTGCAACAGGAAGCGCTGGCCCGCGAGCGGATGGAGGCGCTTGACGTTGACGATCAGGTGGCGGTTGTGAATGCCGAGGGAGGCACGCGCCTCCTGCACGCTCATGCGAGAGTCGAAGAACTCGTCGGCCACGGGTGGATAAATGACGGTCACGTTTCGACGGGCGAGACCGATTTCGACGGCGTGATTCAACAAGCCCTGGCTGTAGAAGGTGACGTGGGCCGCCTGTCGATAGGCGCGCGTGAAGAGGTCGAGCGGCGGGCGGCGTCTGTAGTGCCAGATCTCGGTGCCGTACAACGTCAGGACCGTTGGCTTGCGCTTGCGCGCGGCCAGCCACGCACACGCTTCCACGATCAGGCCACCGCCGTGCAGGTGGACCAGATCGCACGCGTCGATGACGGGCCTGGCGAGCCTCGCAGCCGTCACGAATCGCCTGATGCCGTCAACTTTCAGCCGACGGCTGACGGGAGAAGCGGCGCGATCGAAGGCGATACGGGTGACGTCTCCTGCTACGTTCTGGTGTTCTGCGCGGCCCGACGCATCCTGGCGCGGCGGGTACGCGATGTAGCTCACGGCGGCGCCCGAGGCGATCGCCCATCGCCCCAGGTGCGCCGGCAGCAGGGCATTTGCTGCCTGATCCGGCGGGAGATGAGAAGTGACGTGGCAGATCCTCATGCTCATCGCTTACCGGCCATAGTCCGATCCGAACTCCCTGAATGTCGCCGGCCGCGCAGTCAGTACCTCCACGGCGAAGTGCAGGAAACCATCGAGCCTTTCGAAGAACCTCTCGATCTCCTCCTCCGTGCGATTGTACGGACTGGCGCCCGCAATCGCCTCACTCGAATGGAACAGCACGTTCAACTGAGGCGTTCCATCGGCCACCAGGCGGCGGGCAAGGGCGGTCATGTCGGCCAGCGATGAGTAGGACGGCCTCAGCCACATGACCCGCGCAACGCCGAGCTTTCGCAGGACGCGCCTGGTCGTGTACGGGCGCGGCGCCCGCCCGTACAAGCGCTCGAGCCAGTCCGGGACACGACGATTCAACCCAGCCGACACCGGGATTTCGAGCACGTCACTCGCTCCCGGGCACCGCGCATCGTCATACGCGAGATAGTAGGGCGACACCGGCGCGCCGACGAAATCCGGGCCGCGCTTGTGTGCCTCGTTGAACAGAGGCGCAACGCTCGATTCAACGACGTATCCTGCCCGTTCGAGCGCCGATACGTGAGAGGCGGAAAAGCCGAAGCGTCCGGAGCGATACGAGACGGGGCGGACGCCCGTTCGGTCCTCGATCGCAACGGTCAACGCCTGGAGCTGCTCTTCGAACTGATCCAGTGGGAGTGCCAGCGCGTACGGATGCCGGCGCACGTCTTCAGCAGTGCACGGCGGCGTTTCCCACGCGTGGTGGTGCGCGCCGATTTCGCAGTTGCCGCGCGCCAGCAGTCGCGCGAGAACGCCGGAGGACTGCGGATCGGTGACGACCGGGTGCGTCACCAGGTAGGTGGGCCTGACGCCGTATCGTTCGAACCGCGCGTGCAGGCGCTCCAGCGCGTGCACGTTCTCGAACGTCTGCCGCTCGCGCGACGCAGCGTCCCACTGATTGTCGCCCTCGGTGTCGATGCCGACCAGAAGGCGCGGCGGTGCGCTCATCTACCGATCCTGGTCCGAATCGCCGAGCGTCACGTGCCAGCGGTCCCTGTTGTCGTAGAACGTCTTGTCGGCCGGGATCGCGTTGATCTTCGCCACGAATTCCATGGTGCTCTTCACCTGGAAATACCCGGCCTTGCGAAGAATACGGCGGAAACCGGCGTGCATGGCGAACACGCGGATCTTGTCCGAGTCGGCCTCCCTGGCCTCCGCGTCTATCCAGCGGAGAAGCGCCCGAAATCCTTCGATATCGTCGGGATCGGTGAGGAAATCCACCAGCAACGTGACGCGGCCGCGCGGTTCCCTGGCGTGTCGGTACACGGCGTATCCCCGCGGCACGCGGACCGCAGTGCCTGTTGACGACGCGGGAGTCCGATCGCGCAAAGCGGCGGTTCCACGCAACACGACGATGTTGTAGCGGACGTGCGGCGGCTCGGAGTACTTCCAGTTCAAGTAAGCGGCGTCGCGCCGTACGGCCAGATCGAACTTCGGTGCGATCGTCTGCCACAGTGCGTTGAACCCGTCATCGAATCGGCGGGTCGTCTGGATGTCGCCTTCGACCGGCCGCGACCGGGCGACCAGTCGGATGAACGGCAGGCTCAATGCAGACACGAGGCGGTTGATGGGCATCGGCCACGTAGGCCGGCGCACCGCGCGACGGGTCAGCGGCTTGACGAGGCACGCCACGGGCCCGACGTCGGGCCATCGCAGCTTCTTGAACAGCTGGTGCGACGCTTCCGACAGACCGAGGCCGAGCGAAGCACCGACATTTTCGTCCCAGGTCCGGAAGAGCACCTCGCCGAGGCCCTGGCGCTGGCGTTCGGGCGCAACCATGACGTCCATACCCCACGACGCGCAGATCTCGCGGCCGGTGGCCTGCAGCCGCACGGGCATCGTCGCGTACTGGCCGACCACCGTCCCGGCCTCGCGGGCGATCCAGATCGTCGGCGTGCCCGGGGCATTGGGATTGCGCAGGTACTGCCACTCCCACCGGAGCTTGTTGGCATCGGCCGCGTCGGGTCCGAAGACCCGTCGGTACATCTGGTCGATGGCGGGGCGGTCGTGCGGTGCGTAGCGATCGATTTCGGCCATGGCGCAGGAGAAGTCCGTGGACCGGCGACCGGCCGCGGAAACGGGCGGGATCGCAGCAGGAACGCTGAAGTGTAGCACCGACGCGGCCGAATGGCACGGAGCAACGTTCAGCCCGTCCCGCAAGCGCAGCACGGCCCAACGCAACAGGAAAGGCGGCATCCGGCAGACAGGCCGCCGCGATACTGCAGCCGGGCGAGATTGCTACCGCCAGCTCGAGCGTATCACTCTGAACGCTCGATTCGCCATACCTGCATGATTGGCCCGGGACGCTCCAGGGAGGGATCGATTCGCAGGGCGGTGTTGTGCACGAAGGGGGATACTGCAGCGCGTGTGGCCGGATCGATGTCTGCGCGGTAAGGCGAGAACTCGGCCAGCAGGCGCGCGCGGCGCTCGAGGGCCCGAACGAGTGGCTGGATGTTCGGGTCCGGCGGATTGAAGCGCTTCAGCACGACGTAATCAATGTTCATGCGCCGCAGCGTCGCCAGGTCCGTGTCGGCCTGGAAGACGGCGGGCGCGACGTACAGCTTGTCCGCGTCCTCGCCGCCTCTGCCAAGGTAGATCAGCCTGTAAGTCGGCGACACGGAAGATGCGTGCGCAAGCTGCAGCCGGAATCTGACCGATGCGCGCTCGGGCGAGCCGAGATTCGCCCTCAGCGCTTCGACCAGGGCGTCGCGCGACTGGCGCAGCGGGGCGCTGTACGGCTGGATCAAGATCGACGAGCCCGCCGGCACGTTGGCCTCGATGAATTCGCCCGCCAGCGCGCGGGTGTCCGCCTGGCCGAGGAAGAGATCGGTTCGGATACTGGCTGTCAGACCGGGCACGGCGGCAACGATCGCGATCGCTGCCGCAGCGAGCGACGCCCTGTTGCCTGCAAAACGGGCGATGCGCGCCACCGCGACAGCGGCGGTCAGAGCCACGAACGGCAGCATCGAGTTCAGGTACCGCGTCATCGGCACCGTGTTGGCCAGAAACGCGAGGAACAGGAGCGGAAATGTGAGCAGCAGCAGGCCCCGCCGCCAGTCGGCGACGATCGCCCAGACGGCGCCCGCCACCGCTGCCAGGCACACGGGCCAGCCAACCGCGTCCCTCAACAGCATCTTCAGGTACGCGCCCAGCGACACGAACGCGCTGGCGCCGACGACCGCGCGATCGACGTCGATCTGCCACACTGCGACGATGTCGCGCACTGCTGTCTGGGGTTCGACCAGGATGAACGGCGTGCCGGCGAAGAAGCCCAGAATCACCCCGGCGGCTGCCCAGGCGATCAGGCGCACCGACTCCTGCCACAGCCGGTGACGTGGGAGATCCGCAAGGGCGACGGCGACGAACGAGAGGACGATCATTCCGACGTAGTACTGCGTCGAAATCGACAGGCCTGCGACGAGTCCGGCGACGACCCAGGTCCGGCTCCGCGCCGCAGCCTCTCGATCGACGACGAGGCGCGCGAGCGCGACGTGGGCACAGACGACGACCAGTGCGACAGGTACGTCCAGTTTGACGTAATGCGCGTCGCGTACGGCGATCGGGGCGACCGCGTAGAAGAGGGCCCCGACAAGACCCGCAGAGCGGCCATAGAGTCGATTGCCGAACCAGTAGAGCGCTGCTGCCGTGAGCGTGCCGCACACCGCGGTGAACAGGCGCGCTGCGAGGAACACGCGGCTGGGATCGGTGAAGAACTCGGTCTGGAACGCCGCCAACGACGCGAACATGCCCGTCGCGCGCCCGACCAGGAAGAACAGGCTCTCCCAGGCGAAGACCCCGTAGAAGTACACCGACGGATACAGGAAGTTGTGGGGATTCGGGTCGCCCTTCGCCAGGGCGAGCGCGCGGTTGAGGATGGGCGTCTCGTCCGGGTTGAACACCGCCGGAAGTCCGTAGTCGAGCGCCAGCACCCGCAGCCCGAGCGCCAGCAGAATGATGATGCCGAGCGCCAGCATCCACAGCCGCGAACCGGATGGTCGAGTGAGCGTGTTCATGAGATCGAAAGCAGGAACGGAGTCACCGCCGGCGAACGCAGAATCAATATCGGGATACGCTCGCGTCTGTCAAGCCGTCCGCGTCGCGTCGTTCGATGTGGGCCGTATCGGCCCTGCCGGCCCGGCTACCGGCAGGGCTCGCGCGCCGTGCGGCGGCTTTGCCGAGCG
>Ga0316624_10001029_pt1 | contig 10516 bp, 6 predicted proteins | sample OWC_Aug_N3_C1_D5_FD_207657 | JGI IMG/M metagenome (GOLD analysis project Ga0316624, IMG submission 207657) | Wetland soil microbial communities from Old Woman Creek delta, Ohio, United States - OWC_Aug_N3_C1_D5_A | ecosystem: Environmental > Terrestrial > Soil > Wetlands | place: USA: Ohio...
TCAGGTCATGTGCTTGATCCCGGCGTTCACAAGGTGGATCCGTTCTTGACCGAGGTAGCCCGTATGCCGGGTGCGCGCCCACACGTCGTGATCATCGGCGGCGGATTCGCGGGCCTCAACGTCGCGCGCCGGCTCGGCGGGGTCCCGATCGACGTCACGCTCATCGATCGGCACAACTATCACCTGTTCCAGCCGCTGCTCTACCAGGTGGCGATGGCCGTGCTGTCGCCCGGCGACATCGCGACGCCGATCAGGGCGATTCTCAGCCGGGAACGCAACGTCAGCGTGCTGTTTGCCGAAGCGCAGGCGATCGACGTGTCCAACCAGGTGGTCCTGCTGGACACGGGCGAGGTCCATTACGACTATCTCGTGCTGGCCAGCGGCGCCAGCCACGCCTACTTCGGTCACGACGAATGGGAGGCGCTCGCTCCCGGCCTCAAGACCCTCGACGATGCGCTGGAGATCAGGCGGCGGGTACTGCTGGCCTTCGAGCGCGCGGAGCGCGAAGCGGATGCCGTCGAGCGGCGGCGGTTGCTGACGTTCGCCATCGTCGGTGGCGGCCCGACCGGCGTCGAGCTTGCCGGCGCTCTTTCCGACATTGCGCGGCAGGCGCTGGTGCGCGATTTTCGTTCGATCGATCCGGCCTCGGCGCGGGTCGTGCTGCTCGAGGGCGGCCCGCGCGTGCTGCCGGCGTTTCCGCTGCACTTGAGCGACGCCGCAGAGCGATCGCTGCGCCGACTCGGCGTGGAGGTGCGGACCAACGCGCTGGTGACCGCCATCGACGAGTGTTCCGTGTCGGTCGGCGACAACCGAATCGATGCGGGAACGATCCTGTGGGCCGCCGGTGTTCAGGCCTCGCCGCTGGCGCGAAGCCTCGGCGTACCTCTCGATCGAGCGGGGCGCGTGAGCGTGGAGCCGACGCTCACGGTTCCCGGTCACCCGCAGCTGTTCGTCCTGGGCGATCTCGCCATCGTGGAAGGACCGGACGGGAAGCCACTGCCCGGCCTGGCCGCCGTTGCCATGCAGGAGGGAACACACACCGCGCGCAACATCCGGCGCGCCGTCTCGGGTCAGGCCCTGCTGCCATTCCGTTACCGAAACCTGGGGAACATGGCGACCATCGGGCGCTCGGCGGCCGTCGCCGACCTCGGCCACGTGCAACTGACGGGAACCGTCGCGTGGGTGGCCTGGCTGGTGGTGCATCTGTGGAAGCTGATCGGTTTCCGCAACCGGCTGATCGTCTTCCTCGAGTGGGCCTGGGCGTACATCGCGTCGCGTTCGGGCGTCCGGCTCATCACCAACGACGCCGGCATCTGGCATCACGACGCGCGCATGGTCGTGACGCCCCGACCGCCAAGGCCCGGCGTGCAACGGGACGACGACAGCGGCCCGAGCGCGGCGTGGGAAGAGCGCCGGCCCGAACCGGAGCGCGAGAAGACAGCGACCGGCCGAAGGGGATAGCTGTCCCGACCCCAGTTGACATTGTACGTTTGTTTGTGTACAGTCAAACCTCGCGCGGAACCAGTCCGCGGGAATCTGCGCGAATCCGCGGGCGTGTTCGTCCGACGGAATCCGCGGAGAGCCGCGCGGGGAGCATCGCATGATCAGGACATTGGGTTGTCTGGCAGTCGTGACCGCGTGCCTGTCGGCGGGCCCCGAGCTGAAGCTCGGCGCTTTTGACGGCATGATGTCGCCGCCGCCGGCCACGCAGTCGGCCGTCGCCCAGGGCCCCTGGGAGGGCGCCATCCGCGTGATGGGCCAGGAGTTGCCGATCGCCGTCACGTTCACGGCGGCGGACAAGGGGACGATCGACATCCAGGGCGCCACCGGCCTGGAGCTGAGCAACGTGAAAATCGCCGGCGACACCGTCCACTTCGAACTGCCGGCCGGCGCCGGTCTCTGCGTCTTCGACGGCGCGATCAAGGGCGACGCGATTTCCGGATCTTTCACGCAAGGGCCGGCGAAGGGCACGTTCGACCTGAAGCCGCGCAAGGCGACGCCTCCGCCGCCGCCCGAACCTCCTCCGCCGTACAAACTGGAGGAGGTCAAGATCACCAACGGCGCAGTGACGCTGGCCGGCACGCTCACGTTGCCGCCGACGGCGGGCCGCCACCCGGCCGTCGTGCTCATCACCGGCAGCGGCGCCGAGAACAGGGACGAGGAGGTGTTCGGCTTCAAGGTGTTCCGCCTGCTCGCCGATCAACTGACGCGGCAGGGCATCGCGGTGCTGCGCTGCGACGATCGCGGCGTGGGCGGATCATCGGGAAGCACGCCCCAATCGACGAGCGAGGACTTTGCGACCGATGTCCTGGCCGACATCGCCTACCTGAAGACGCGGCCGGACATCGACGCCCGGCACATCGGGCTGATTGGTCACAGCGAAGGCGGTCTGATCGCGCCGATCGTCGCGGCGCGCTCGCGCGACGTCGCGTTCATCGTGCTCATGTCCGGTTCTGCGCTGACCGGCGAGAAGGTGATGCTCGCCCAGGGCGAGCGCCTCGTGAAGATCCGAGGACTGGGTCCGGACGCCGTGGCGAAGCAGGCCGAGACGCAGCACCGGATGTTCGATGGCGCTCGCAACGACGTCCCCTGGGACGAAGTCGCGAAGGCGTTCAAGGCCGATGCGGACGCGCAGATCGCGAAGTTGCCCGAGGCACAGCGCAAGAGCGCCGAGGAGGTGGCCGCGCAGCAGATGGCGGTCATCGCGGCCCAGTACAAAGGCCTGTTGACGCCATGGTTCCGGTTCTTCCTCTCGTTCGATCCTGCCACCGTGCTCGAGAAGGTCCGTTGCCCGGTTCTTGCGTTCTTCGGCGACCTCGACTTCCAGGTGCCGGTGGACGTGAACAGGCCGGCGCTGGAACAGGCGTTGGCGAAGGCGGGCAACCGTGACGTGACGATCAAGGTGCTGCCGAACGCGAACCACCTGTACCAGGAAGCAACGACCGGCGACGTCAGCGAGTACACGAAGCTGAAGAAGGAATTCGTGCCCGAGCTGGTGCCGACGATGGCGGAGTGGATTCTTCGGCGAGTAGGGCCGGGGCTTTAGCTCCGCCGTGTCGCCGGGGGCTCAAGCCCCCGGCGTTACGGCGGCCCTGAAGGGCCGCCCTACTTCTGGCACGCCGGGCACCAATACGTGAGGCGCGCCGATTCGCCCTGCTTGCGCACGGCGATCGGAGTTCCGCACCGGCGGCAAGGGTGCCCCCCTCGCCCGTAGACCCACAACCGCGCTTCCGGATTCGCAAACCGCGTCGTCTTCCGGTACGCGCGCACCGCGCCGGGCACCGGCTGCTCGGCCACGTTTGCGCGCAGCAGTTCGCGGGCGCTGCGAACCAGGCGCCGCGCCTCCTCGTCGCTGAGCGCCGCCACGTCGCGGAACGAATCGACGCCGCAGACGAACAGGATCTCGCATTTGAACACGTTGCCGATCCCCGCCATCACGCGCTGATCGAGCAGCGCCTCGCCGATTGTCCGGCCGGCCGCCGTCCGCAGCCGCTCGATTGCCGCCGATTCGTCGAACGCGTCGGACAGCAGATCGGGACCGAGCCGGCCGAGCTGCCGGTGACGCTCGAGGTCGCGCGCCCGCAGGAATTCCGCGACCGGCACGTCGAAGCCCACGGCCACGTACTCGTCGGTCGCGATGACGATGCGCATCGACAGGCGCGGGCGGCGCCAGCGTTCGCCCGGCCGGTAGATGTGCCACTGGCCGTTCATGCGCATGTGCGTGCGCAGGACGAGATCGCCGGAGAACTCGATGAGCAGGTGTTTGCCGATCGATCGGACGGCACGGATCGTGCGCCCCGCCAATGGTGCGTCCCGATCGACGCGGGTCAGCGCGGGCAGCGGCGATTCGAAGCGCGTGACCACGCGACCGGCCAACGCGCGCTGCAGGGTGCGCGCCGCTCGGAAGATGGTGTCGCCTTCGGGCATCCGTTCAATCCCTGGGCGGTGAGGCCTGGAAGCCGGTCGGACGGCGGTTGAATCCGGCCCTCACGAGGTGGTCTGCGAGAGGATGCCCTGTCGCCGCGCTGCCGTCGATTTCCGAGATCAGCATGCCCGGCCTGTCGCTGCCGCCGGTTGCCAGCGCGAACAGCTTCCCGGCGACGGCGGTTGCGACGAGGCTGCGGGCGGGTTCGTCCTCGGGCAGGAAGACGAGCAGCGAGCGATCGTTTCTCGTGAGGTACGCCGCCAGCGCGCCGTTCACGAGGATCACGCCAGTGCCGGCCGAACGCGTCGGTCCGCGCATTTCGGATCCTTGTCGTCCGATGTCCGCTGTCCGCTGTCCGGCGTCCGACTGCGGGCTGCCCGCTTCGGACCTCGGACTTCGGACCTCGGACGACTCGATGGAACCCGGCCAGCGCAGCACCGCGCCGTACGGGTTTGCGGGATCCGTGGCCGCGAGGTACACGGTTTGCGGTGCCTCCGGCTCGTCGCGCAGCGATCGAAGGAGATCGACGGCGGCGGGCAGCGCGAACTGGGTGGCGCCGAGGTTGGCCACGAAGTAGCCACGGCGGATTCGACCGTTCTGCTCGAGCGCCTTCAGGACGTCGTACACCGCGCTGAAGCCCCCGGGGATCTGCTCGACGGCCATCGCCTCGCGCGTCAACACGCCGTGGCGCCCCAGCAGCTGCCAGGCAAGTGCCGCCGCCCGCTCGGTTGACGACGCTCCCGCGCGCAGGTGCGCTTCCACAAGCGACCAGCGTCCCTCCGCCGTTGGCGGCGTCAGGCGGCGCGAGCGGAACTGCTGCCGTCGGTGGTCCTTCCGTGATCGCCTCTCCGGTGGTCGGATGAACGCGCGCAGCGCGTGGAACGTGTCGTTGGTGACGATGCCCCGCCACGCGAGATCCCACAGCGTCTCGACGGTCTCGCCGGGATAGCCGCCCCCGGCGGCGTCGTGGATTGCGGCGAAGAACGAGGCGCCGTCCCGGCGGAGGTGATCGATGATCGCGCAGGCGCGGTCGGACAACTCTGCGGGAACGGGCGACGGCACCAGCAGCTTCGGCAGGTGATCGGTCAGGTAGAGCGCGATGCGGCCGTCACGCTCGCCGAGCGATTCGACGCCGACCCAGACAACCTCGCCGGAGCCGGCAAGAAGATCGAGGTCCGCGGGGTTGTACTCGTCGATCCGCGCGGGCAGGATCTCGCGCTCGAGAACCGAGGCGACCAGCGGCGCGCCCTGTAGCTGTTCGACTGAATCGAGGAGCGCATCGAGGCCCTTGCGCTTCGTCATGACTCCCTGCCACGTCGTGGCGAGCCGGCCGAGCGCCGCGGCATCGACGGGCTCCACCTCGTGGCGGAGCCGCGCGAGCGACCGCTGCCGGATCTGGCGCAACACGTCGGCCTCGCACCATTCGCGTCCCGAGCGTCCGGGGCGGAACTCGCCCTGCACGACGCGTCCGCCTTCTGCCAGCCGCGCCAGCACGGCCTCCGCCGCCCGCGAGGCAAGGCCGTAGCGCGCCGCCAGCATGCCGGCGGTGAACGGACCGTGCGTGCGCGCGTAGCGGAGCGCGAGATCGCGCAGCGCGTCGCGCGCCGGTTCGAGCAGCGCCTCGGGCAGCCCCTGCGGCAACGGGACGCCGAGCGCGTCCCGATAGCGGGCCGCATCCTCGACGGCGATGAAGCGCGGCATGCCTGCGATCGGCACGGCGATCGCGCGCCGGGCGGCAAGGAGCGCGTCGATCGACTGCGCCACCTGCAGGGACGCAGAGCGTGCGCGAATCTCGTCCATGCCCAGGTCGCCGACGCGCAGCAGGAGGTCGTGAATGGCGTCCATGGTCCGCGGGCGATAGCGGGGATCCGTATGCTGCAGCCTGGCCTCCACCTCGTCGATCACCGCCGGGTCGAGCAATTCGCGCAGCTCGATGTCGCCCAGCAGATCGCGCAGCTGTGCCTGGTCGACGAGCAGTGCCTGCGCGCGCCGTTCGGCAAGCGGCGCGTCGCCGTCGTAGATGAAGTTGCCGACGTAGCTGAAGAGCAGGGAAGCCGCAAACGGCGACGGGGTGTCAACATCGACGGTGACCAGGCGGACGCTGCGATCCGCAATGCGCGACAGCACGTCGCCGAGCGCGGGCACATCGAAGACGTCGCGCAGGCACTCGCGGTACGTTTCGAGGATGGCGGGGAAGGAGCCGTAGCGCGCGGCCACGGCGAGCAGATCGGCCGCGCGCTTGCGCTGCTGCCATAACGCGGTTCTCGCGCCCGGCCGCCGCCGCGGCAGCAGCAGCGCGCGCGCCGCGACCTCGCGGAATCGCGCGGCAAAGAGCGCGGTGGCCCCGAGTTGCCGCAGCAACAGCCGCTCCACGTCGTGCGGGCGCGGCACCAGCAGCGCCGGATCCGGCGGTTCGTCCGTGTCCGGGAACCGCACCACGAAGCCGTCGTCAGACCACAACGTTTCGACGTCGAGATCCTTCTCCTCGCGAATGCGGGCTTCGGCGGCCATCGCCCATGGCGCGAGCACCTTCGCGCCGAAGGGCGCGAGGAGGCAGACCCGCCAATCGCCGAGTTCGTCGCGGCCGCGCTCGATGACGATCGTCCGGTCGTCGGGCACCGCGTGCGCCAGCCGATCCTGGTCGGCGAGGTACTGCACGAGGTTCTCGGCCGCGAGCTTGTCGAGATCGTGTTCGCGCGTCAGCCGCGCGATCGCCGCGTTCGCAGGCATTTCGCGCAGCTCCCGCACGAGCTGCCCGATGGCGAGGCCGAGTTCGAGCGGACGGCCCGGCCGATCGCCGTGCCAGAACGGCATCTTGCCCGGTTCGCCGGGCGCCGGCGAGACGAGGACGCGGTCGTGCGTGATCTCCTCGATGCGCCACGAGGAGGCGCCGAGGAGGAAGGTCTCGCCAACGCGCGATTCGAACACCATCTCTTCGTCGAGCTCGCCGACCCGCGACGTCCCGGTCGCCGCGCCCGTCAGGAAGACCCCGTAGAGGCCGCGGTCGGGAATCGTGCCGCCGTTGGCGATGGCGACGCGTTGCGCGCCCTGGCGCGCGGTCAGCGTCCCGGCGATCCGATCCCAGGTGACGCGCGGGCGCAGCTCGGCGAAGTCGTCCGACGGGTAGCGGCCCGACAGCATGTCGAGCACCCCCTCGAACATCTCACGGCTGAGGGCCGCGAAGGGCGCGGCGGCCCGAACGGCAGCGAACAGATCGTCCACGCCCCACGAGTCCATCGACACCATCGCGACGATCTGCTGCGCGAGCACGTCGAGCGGGTTGTGCGGATAGGCGGTCGCCTCGATGCGGCCCTCGTGCATCGCCCTGGTCACCGTGGCCGCCGCCACCAGATCGCCGCGGAACTTCGGAAAGATGACGCCCTCGCTGACCGCGTTCACCTGGTGGCTGGCGCGGCCGATGCGCTGCATGCCGCTGGCGACCGACGGCGGCGCTTCGATCTGGATCACCAGATCGACGGCGCCCATGTCGATGCCGAGCTCCAGCGACGACGTGGCGACCAGCGCCGGGATACGCCCCGCCTTCAGCGCATCCTCGATCTCGACGCGTTGCGGGCGCGCGAGCGAGCCATGATGCGCCCGCACGAGCGCCTCGCCTGCCAGCTCGTTGATTGCCGCGGCCAGGCGCTCGGCCAGCCGCCGGCTGTTTGCGAAAATGAGCGTCGTCCGGTGCTGCCGGATCAGCGCGAGCAGCCGCGGGTGGATGGACGACCAGATCGACTGCTGCCCGGGCGGTTGCGCCGCGGGGCCGCTCGGAATCTCGATCGGCCGCGCCAGCTTCGCCATCTCCTCGACCGGCACTTCGACCTTCAATGCCAGACGCTTGGGCTGACGGGCGTCGACGATCGTGACAGGGCGGTAGTCGATTGCGCGATCGGCCGACTCGAACTCGTCGTGCAGCTCCTCGCGAATGGCGTCGACAGACTCCGCCGTCGCCGTCGGTCGCGGGGCGGACCTTGAGGTCCGCCCCACATTGATTCTCGCCCCTCCCAAGAACCTCGCCACTTCGTCCAGGGGCCGCTGTGTCGCCGAGAGGCCGATCCGTTGAAGCGGCCTCTCGCAAATCGCCTGCAACCGTTCGAGCGAGAGCGCCAGGTGCGCACCGCGCTTGGTGGGAACGAGCGCGTGAATTTCGTCGACGATCACCGTTTCGACGGCGCGAAGCGCCTCGCGCGAGCGCGAGGTGAGAAGCAGGTAAAGCGATTCGGGGGTCGTGATCAGGATGTCGGCCGGCTCCTTCTGGAACCGCACCCGCTCTCGGGCGGGCGTGTCGCCGGTGCGGATGGCGACGGCGGGGCGCACGAACCCGTCGCCACGCGACTGGGCGAGGTTGGCGATGCCGACGAGCGGGGCGCGCAGGTTGCGCTCGACGTCCACGGCGAGCGCCTTGAGCGGCGAGATATACAGGATACGGCAACGCCGGGGCGACCACCCCGGCGCGGCTGCCGACCTTCGACTGGTGCTCAGGTCGCCGTGAGCGAGGTCGAACGGCGTGCTGGGGACCCCGCCGATTTCGGGCACCGGCTCGAACATCAGGCGGTTGATGCACCACAGGAACGCGGCCAGCGTCTTGCCGCTGCCGGTCGGCGACAGCACGAGCGTCGAGTCGCCGCGCGCGATGGCGGGCCAGCCGAGCGCCTGCGGGGGGGTCGGCGCGCCGAACGAGGCCGTGAACCACTGCCGAGCGGCGGGGTGGAAGAGGTCGAGCGGGTCGGGCGTCACACCTAATCTTAACGTGGCAGTCTACAGTTCACGGTTAACAGTCGACCGTCGCGTAACAGTCAACCGTCTCGGCTAGTGGACGCTACGGTCAACTGTCAACTGTCAGTTGTGAGCTGTCGACTAGTCCGCGGGCGAGATGACCTCCAGCGCTTCACGGCCGGCGCCTTTGACTGCCTTGGCGGGGATGGTGCGGTCGAAGGTGGCCAGCCGCCCCCCCATCTTCTTTGCCAGGCCGAGAAGGTAGACATCCGTGAGATGGCGATGGCCCGTCAGCGCCAGGTCGAACAGTGTCGCGTCCCGCAGGGAGACTTCGTCGTGCCAGAAGTGATGGTGGCCGGTCTTGCAGAAGGCGCCCAGCGAAGACGCGAGCGACGCCACCCTGGTCAAGGGCAGGCCGTACGCCGGGTTCGACAGGATGCGGAGGAAAGCGTTCTCGGTCAGCGGACACGTTGCCCAGCCGTCCGCCCGGTTGGCTTCGAACCAGTCGTGGGCGAGGTCGTGGTGGACGTGATCCGGGTCGAACAGCGCAATCAACACGTTGACGTCGAGCAGCGCGACGCGGCTCACGGCTCGTCCCTCAGCTCGTTGACGAGCTTCATCGTCGGTCGACCCGCGCCAGCCGCGCGCCGCGGCAGCAGAGGGACGCCGTTGCGGACGTGAACCGTGCGGGTGACGGTCATGCTCGTCGCCTGCAGCGCCTTTCTTGCGAGGTCCGAGACCACCTTGCCGGCCGTGGTTTCGAGCGTTGCGGCCAGTTCCTTGGCCGCCTGAAGCACGTCGTCATCGATATCGAGCGTGGTGCGCATGGACCGATCATCACGCATCATGCATCAGATGTCAAAGGCGTGGTGGGGCGGGGTTGGTTGGAACGGGTGGGGCGGGCAGGGTCGTTGGGTAGGCGGGCACAGCGGGTGGGCTCGCGGGCAGGTACGGGTCGCCGCCCTCCGGCAGGCGACCTACGGTCGCCACGGTGGCCGGAGGCCGAAGGCGTCCAGCTTCTCCTCGAGCTCCGTGCGCTCGCGGCTCGCGCGCAGGCGGCCGTCCTCGCCGGTCTTCAACAGGCCGTGTTCCGTGGCAAGTGCGGTTGCGCGGGCGGCGTCGCCGGCCGCCAGCGCGCGCACGATCGCGATCTCGAACCGCGAGACGTGCGTGGCGTGCCGGCGATAGTCGAGGAACGCTTCCCAGGTGGCGGGCACCCATCGGGCCACGATCTGCTCGCCGATCACGTTCGCGTAGGCGCGAATCTCCTCCTGGGCGTGCAGGTCCATGCGCAGGTCCAGGAAGTGCAGCAGGTTGTGGAGGTCGATCTTCCAGTACGCCTCGGTGTAGGTGGACAGGGGAAGGTCCTTGCGCGCCTGCTCGCGCGCGACGCCCGCCGCGATGCGCCCCTCGTAGACCTCGCGCGCCCGCCGCTGCAGCGTCGCCTCCTCCTCTGACAGCCGCGCACCGACATCCGCGGCAAGCACGCCGCTGCTTCCCTGGCGGTTGCCGGCCGACTGCAGGCGCCAGGCGTCGGGCGGTGTCGCCTGCGCGGCGTCGATCGCCTCGGAGTACCGCGTCGAGTACTCGTTGACGTTCGCCGTGCGATGGCGGATCCACTGTCGCCACACGTCCATCGGCACGCGCACGTGCAGCTTGATCTCGCACATCTCGAACGGCGTGGTGTGCGAATGGCGCATCAGGTAGCGGATGAGGGCGCGGTCCTCGTGCACGCGCTTCGTGCCCTTGCCGTACGAGACCCGCGCCGCCTGCACGATCGCCGCATCGTCGCCCATGTAGTCGATCAGGCGGACGAAACCATCGTCCAGCACGCGAAACGGCTCGCCGAGAATCGCGTCGAGCGCCGCGACC
>Ga0316624_10001030_pt1 | contig 10516 bp, 8 predicted proteins | sample OWC_Aug_N3_C1_D5_FD_207657 | JGI IMG/M metagenome (GOLD analysis project Ga0316624, IMG submission 207657) | Wetland soil microbial communities from Old Woman Creek delta, Ohio, United States - OWC_Aug_N3_C1_D5_A | ecosystem: Environmental > Terrestrial > Soil > Wetlands | place: USA: Ohio...
TTTAATAGCTGCCTCAACAATCCTTGTAGCAATCAACTCAATATCCATTTTTGCCCTCCTCGCGTCCTTCGCGCCTTCGCGGTTCAAGGGTTTTGGACATTCCGGAATGGATAATTAGCTAAATGGCCTGCATATCATCAAACGCAAAGGGCAGTTGTAAAAGAAGGATCTTCCAACGGATATTGCCTTATCACTTCTTCGTGAACAGGAACTCGCCCACGTAGAGGAGCAAGAGGATAAACCAACCGGCAAGGATGATGAATTCCAGGGTCGCGCGGTAGGATACGCTGAAGTTCTCCGTGGCCATGGTGGAGATGTCCTCGAGGGTGTCGAGCTTCTCCTTGATCTCCGTTTTCCAGTCTTCGAGGTGGAACTTCTTGGAGATCAGGGAGTAAAGCTTTGCCGAGTACCAATCGCCGATCAGTTTTATGTTACGCTCCATGGACTCCGATTCGAGGATGGACTGGGTCCGTATCTCGATGATCTCCTTGAGCACCCTTTTCATCTCTCCGGACCGGATGAGCGGGAACCGCTTGGGCGCCTTGAGGAGCTTCAGGGTCTTCTCGAGCCGGTCGTCGAGCTCATCGTCGAGCATGCGGGACTTGAGGAGCTGCAGGTTGGCGATCTGGAACAACTCGATGTTGCTGCTAAAATCTCCCGTTGAATCGAAGATGAACGCGCCGTCCCAGTCAACGACCGTGATGTCGTGCTTGCCGTACTTCAGGTACGACGACAGCGTTGCCTGCACCTCCTCCTCGTCGAGCGGCATGCGTTCGTTCTTGAGAAAAGCCGCGACCTTGTCGCGGTACATGGCCAAGTACGTTTTGGGGTCGCCGCTGTAACCTGAAATGCAGTACACCGTGTATTCCTCGTCGAATTCCTGGCAGCAGGTAAATTCCTCCAAAATGCTCCTGCATTCCCCGAGGAGCGAGCGCTTAAATTCCAGGGTCATGTCGGAAAGGATATCGTCCATTTCAAGCGATGCCTCGACCACGACCGCGTCGGGCAAATAGGCCTTGACCAGAAAACCGACCTCGATCCCGTCTATCTTACGCTTGTCGGACCTGATGATCTTTTGCTTGGGGATGACGTCCAGGTAGCTCGGGGCGCTCTTTACCGTCTTGATCTCGACCACGTCCGTGGCCGCGAGGTTCTGGTCTGTCTGGCCGACGAGGAACACCACCAGCTTGCCGGGGAACTTTTTTATTTCCGGTTCAGTCATATTTTATGTACCTGCCTCTATCTCTGTTTCCGATTCTGGACCAGGGAGAAGTACGCGGGATGAATGCTCTCCCGCATCAGATATCACTTGAAAACGGTCCGAAGCAGTTCGGTGACCCGTGCCGCGGGGTCCTTCCTGATCTTTTTCTCTTCCTGCCCCACCACGACGAACAGCCCGTCCAGGGCCTTGAACGTCACATAGTGATCGAGGTCCACCGCCTCACGCTTGAGCAGCGGGATGGTCCTTGCCTTGTCCATCATTTGCTTGAATGAATGCGTAACTCCCACATCGTTCATGGCCGAAGAGACCACGGGCTTGAATGCAACGTAGATCTTGTCATAGGTCTTCGATTTCAAAAAATCCGTGGCCGCCGTGTCGCTGCCGTGCAATATTTTTACGGCGTCGGGAATGCTCATTTCCTTGACAGCTTTGGTGAAGAAAGAAAGTGCCTGCGGCGCCGCCTTTTCCGCGGCCCGGTTCATGCTCAGGATAAAGGCGTCCACCTCTTTGTCCAATCCCACCTTCCTGAGTATTTTTTCGGTCTTCTGGATATTTTCCGGCACCGGGATCTTGATCAGCTGATTGCCGAAGTAGCCGTCGACCTTGGATACGGTCGTGACGCCGTTCTTCGCACTGACGGAAAGGGCTTCTTTCAGCCCGGCGATGACCGTATTGGTATCGGGTTCTCCGCCCGCCCCCTGTCTCTTCTCGCGGTACTCCCGTACTTTGTCCAAGAGCCCGGCGTACGCCAGCGGCGTACAGAACAGGCCTGACATGAGAATCACAGCAACAATTCGACGCATAGATCCCCCTTCGGCATAGATTACACGCGTTCAAAAAGATGACGATTGAATGACTTCCGCAGTTATTGAAGCTCCCTGCTGCAAGCTGCAGGGAGCTCGATTCTCAAGGTAAGAACATAAATCTCATTCGCTCGCTAGCCCCGCAAAAGCTGCGGGGTTAGCGCTCACTCCTGAATTCATACTCCTCAGGGACCTCGGGAGAGTAGCCGAAGCGCTCCCGGGTAAAGGCCTGGAAACCGAATATGACGAGAGAGATGAGGCCCCAGACGAGGCCCACGACCACCCCCGCATCGACGATACCCCGCCACGGCTGGGAAAGGAACCGGACGATGATGACGAGGACAATGATGCCCGCGGTCACCGAGAGGGACGTCACGCGTCTCCTCTTCGGAGCGTGAAAGTAGCCCATGCAGAAGAGCGGCGCGAGGAGCGCATGGAGCGTATTGCGATGGGTCCGCAGATACCGGGCGCGCGCCGCGACACGCGGTGAAAACCCCTGCTGGAAGGCGCGATATCCTTCGAAGTAGGCCATGAAGAGGAGGACGAATGCGAGAAACGCCCAGTGATACCAGCGCAGCTCATATCTGGCGGCATCCACTGCCAGCGGTGTCAACCGGTAGACAGCGCTGGCAAGCAGCATCATTACGCCTGTTAGTCCCCACAGTGCCCCGATCATGTTTGTCATGGATTATCCGGAAGTCCGCTCCTTTTGAACGAGTTTACTTGAAAACAGGATTCAGGTCAAGGAACAACGCAGGGTCTCATGCCGCAGGTGGCCGGAGGAAGAACAGGAGCCCGCAGGTCGCTTAAAAAGTATTTTAACCGTCTTTGCGAGGAAATAGTTAACGGCCGCCGGGCTTTGTGACGGCCATTCTGTCGAGAATTATGTCCCACGCTCTCCCCCACGTCATCCAGTCATGGCCGCCGAAGAGAGCGACAACGTGCTCCGGCGGCAGAATCGACGCCAGGAGGTCCTGCCCGCGGGAGAACCGGTCGAACTTGCCGTATCCGAGATAGATCTTCGGGAGGCAGCCTTTTTCCTGTTCGCAACCTTTCGACCAGAGCCGGAAATCATCCTGCTTTTGGCGAAGCTTCAGCCAGAGCCAGATCTGTTTTTCCCAATCTTCTCTTGTCTTGTCTCCCACCTCGCCGGGGTCCCATTGCTGGAGCCCGCCTGCCTGTCTGATTTCGTCGATGGTCTTCTTCTCTCCGAGGAAAGGGCCCAGCAGCACGACGCCCGTGATGTCCTGCGGATGGCGTATCGCATATAAAATCGCTCCATAGGCCCCGAGAGAAGTCCCTACAAACCAGATATTCTTATATCCCCCGGCTTTTGCGGGACCTATCACGTCTTCCCTCAGCCGGGTGAAGAGGGTCCCCTCCTGATAATAGCCCAGATGGGCATCAACGGCCACGATGTCGGCTGTAAGGCCCCGCGCCCTCGCGGCCGTGACGAGACCGTGCTTTTCAATGGCGGAAGGCTTGTCCCCGTACCCGGGGAGAAATACCATAAGCTCCTGGTGCGGACCTCCCGGCGCATCATAGCGAATGGTATCGATGGGGACCGTGGTCGGACGATAGGAAGGGTAACAGCCGAAGGCTGGAAGGAAAAACAGAACCGCCGCGCAAAGTCTGAACGCGGCGCGCAAGTTCATCGCAGTGTTCACGCGTCTTGCCCTCCCCGGCAGTGCTGGAAGACCTGCCCTGCCCGGCACGGGGAATAAAAGAACAAAAACAAAAAACAGGAGTCGTGATATGAACGGGTAACCGGGACGAAGCTGCATAAACACACCTCCACTTCAGGCCTCTGGATACAGGTGTTACGTTCTCCATATAAGTTTATCACTTGTCTGAAAATTATCAATGATATTTTGAAATATTACAGGGTCGAAAAAAAATCAGTCAAGGGAACCTGCGGGGGAAACGAAAAGAATAAAAGAATGTAAAGAAGAGTTGTCCTATTTATGTTATAGCGAAGGGCAGAAGCAACAACCTCTATGCCAATTAACCAGGCCTCCGAACGCCTTACTTCCCGGCGCGCACAGGCCACACGTAGTATGAGCGGGACTTATTGCTGTAGTACACAGCCCCATAGCCCAAATCAGCGAAAATCCCCAAGTCTTTTGAGGGAGTGTCCGGAGCTGACAACCAGTAGTCGTAACAATAGTAATCCTGCACATTACTAAAACCCTGGGTGCTCACCCACGCTGCGGGAACAGCCTGCTCATAATCGAGAAGACTGAATAGCTCCTTGCGGTTCGGCAGCCGCCAGTCCCTATACCCGAGGTAACCGTTGGTATTGAGGCAGGCGATGTAATCGATCGCACCCTGCAGCGTCTTTGCAGCTCCCGGAACGCATGACGCCGGTCCGGGCGCATTGGAGTCCACCGTCCACATGAGACCGGTGCGTTGGTCCACAACCACACTACCCGTGACCGGTGAAGTACCGTCGGCATTGGTAAATCTCGGGGCAGGCCATTTCACAAATTCTTTTTTGTTCTCGTTCTCTCCTGCGTCACAGGGTCGCTTTATTTCGCGCGGCGTCCCCAGCAGCCTGACGGAGCCTGACTTGTTTCCGTACGTTGCCGAAATCGTGGTTGGTCCGACGCCGAAGCCGGTGGCCAAACCCTCAGCGCTGATGACGGCAACCGATGGCGCCCCTGAAGTCCAGGTCGCCGCTGATGTCAAGTCCCGGGAACTGCCATCGGAGAAAGTGCCTTTTGCTTTGAACTGCAACACGGTCCTCTGTCGGATAGACATATCAGCCGGCGTTACATCGATGGAGATGAGCGTCGGAGCAACGGTGAGTATGGCAGATCCGGCTTTACTTTTGACAGATGCCGTTACCGTGGTGGTTCCAAACTTCACTGCCGCTTTGACGAGGCCCGCCGGGTCGATCGCGGCAACCGTTGTATCGGAAGAACTCCATTTCGCTGAGGAGGTAAGGTCCTTGGTGGTTTTATCCGAGTAATTCCCCGTAGCAGTAAACTGCAGGGTCGCGCCCTTGTCGATCGACATATCAGCCGGCTTAACAGTGATGGAAACGAGCGCTTGCAGGGTAACGACGAGTTTTACAGCACCGCGCTTCCCATCGAAGGACGCCGTTACGGAGGCAATTCCGAGCTTAGCTCCCGCAGTGGCAAGGCCGGACGGTTTGACCGTAACAACGTTTGCACTGGAAGAGCTCCATTTCACGGAAGAGGTAATGTCCTGCGTGGTCTTATCCGAGTAATTTCCGGTTGCGGTAAACTGCTGGGTCATGCCTTTAGAGAGGTATGGCTCCGCCGGCGTAATGGTGATGGATACGAGCTTTGGCACGGTAACTGTGAGCGTTGCAGATCCGCGTTTTTTGTCAAAAGACGCCGTCACGACGACAGTCCCCTGTTTGACTCCCGTTGTGACGATACCAGCCGGGTTTATCGAAGCAACTTTTGTATCGGACGATTTCCATGTTACGGAAGAGGTAATGTCCTTCGCAGTATTGTCCGAGAATTTTCCTGTAGCATTGAACTGTATCGTCGTGCCCCTGATGACGGATAGCTTTGCGGGCTCGACTATGATAGACAAAAGCTTTGCCGCCGGCGCAGCAAGGGTGGCAGGGCCTGTTTTGCCCTGATCCGCGCCGATGAGGTCGGCAGCCGTTCCCGAACCTGCGGTGACCACGGCCCCGGGAGCTGACACTCTTTTTTCTGCGGCAACCGCGCCGGAACCGCACATCAGTGCGAGGATCAGCGCAACGGCAAGACACGGAACATGTTTCATCACCATGTTATCCTTTTCACCGGTCCATCCATGCGGCTTATATTCTGGCGAGCTCTGCCCTCTCTCATGCGAAAATCCTCACCGGGGTCCCTTTAATCCATGAAGTCGTTTGATGCGATCTCATGTAGAATATCACCAGTATTGTGCAAAAACAAGGTGAAATTTATTACGGAAAAAACCTGAGGACGGAAGAGCGGAATGCGAATAAGTTGTGCTCATCCAGCGTGGCAAACTGCCCTTGTTAGGATTATCCGCTGACAGCTTTGAGGATGCCCTGCAGCAGAGCTGTTGGCGTTGGAGGACATCCGGGTATGCAGGCGTCCACGGGGATGACCTTACCGATACCGCCCAGGGAAGCATAGCTTTCGCCGAAGATGCCGCCCGTGCAGCCGCAATCTCCCACGGCCACCACGATCTTCGGCGGCGGCGTGGCGTTATAGGTCCTGCGGAGGGCTATCTCCATATTACGGGAGACCGGACCCGTGACGAGCAACAGATCGGCAAAACGCGGCGAGGCGGTAAAATGGATGCCGAAACGCTCACAGTTGTAAAGGGGATTGTTGATCGCATGGATCTCGAGCTCGCACCCGTTGCACGAGCCGGCATCAACCTGGCGGATCGCGAGGCTTCTCCGGAAGCGTCTCTTTACGACCTCCTCCATTTGTACGCCGATCTTCTCGATCTCCGGGTCGGTGATGGGAGGGACCGGCTCGGTGACGATGCCGGTATGGAAAATCTGTTTAAGGATTCTGATCATATTTACCCTTTACCCCCGAGGCATATGCCTACCGCGGAGGCGCTGAGACGCGGAGAAGTTCAAAGGAATTTTATGGAAAAGGATCAGCTGATTCACAATTGACTCGGTGTGAGTCTATCCTTTAACCAAACAAAATAGTCTTTGCTTTTCTCTGTGTCTCCACGTCTCCGCGGTTAAATCGCATCTTATAAATCATTCCCCGAGTACGACTGGTTGAAGCTTTTGTTGCACACGGGAAAATCGGGAACGATGTTCCCATGGATGCACTGCTCAAGTCCCAGCCAGTTCACGCTCGACGGGTCCCTGACCATGCAGCGGTTTATCTCACCCTTCGGCCCGGACTGGACCCAGTAAATGATTTCTCCCCGCCAGCCCTCGACCGCCGCGAAACCGGATCTGTCCGGCATCGGCTCTCTGACAGGGACGGTGATTGCTCCACCGGGAAGGGACTTCAACACCTCCCGGATAATTCGGATGGAATCCCTGATTTCCTCAACTCTGACCCATGCCCGGGCGTGGACGTCGCCGGAGACGAGCACCGGGATGCTCACGCTGATACGGTCGTATGGAGGAAACGGGTGATGGATACGGCAATCGAGGTTCAGGCCGCTTGCGCGCGCGACAAAACCCACCATGCCGAGGTCCCTCGCCTTATCGGATTTGAGGATGCCCGTGTCCCGTACGCGGTCTTCGACGGAGGGGTTTTCATCATAGATGACCACGAGACGCTCGAATTCTTTTGCCAGCCAGTTCATCTCGGAGAGTATTATCGTTACGCCTTCCGCATCGATATCGACGGCCGTCCCCCCCGGTACGATCCTGTCCATCATGAACCGGTGGCCGAAAAGCTTCATGTTCGTACGCAGCAGCATCTCCTTAAGACGATGGAACTGATAGAGAAGGATCGCAAAAGCCACGTCATTGCAGATAGCACCCAGGTCGCCCAGATGGTTCGCAATGCGTTCCCGTTCCAGAAAAAGCGCCCGCAGCCACAGCGCCCGGTCCGGCACGATGCACCCGGAGATAGCCTCCGCGGCCTGCGCATACGCAAGGCTGTGTGCGACCGTCGAGTCGCCGGAGACCCGGCCTGCCAGGCGTGACGCATCCCGCCAGGATAAGGACTCGAACCTTTTTTCAATTCCTTTGTGCACGTACCCCAGCTTCGCCTCGAGGTTGATGATGTCCTCTCCCACGGCTTGGAACCGGAAATGGCCGGGCTCGATGATGCCTGCATGAACGGGCCCCACGGGTATCTCATAGACCCCCTCGCCTTCGGCCCGGATCCAGCGGTACTCTCCGGCAACTCTGGGCAATTTCATCGACGCGTCAAAAGATTTTCTCAGCGGCCAGGCGTTTTCAGGCCAGTCTTCGTGCTTGATCCACGGGCGGTCGTCGGGATTTCCCACGGGCGTGAGGCCCATGAGGCTCCGGATCTGGCGCTCGAACCGGTAGGCTGCCACAAACTTCTTCGTGAGGCTGGGGAAGGTCGGATCATCCACGGGCACCTCGGTCTTGACGACCAGATACTCCTGCTCGCGGCGAAAACAGGCATAGATGCCGAATCCCCTGCCAAAAGGCGTCTCGTCAACGGCCCACTCCGCGGCAAGAAGAGCATACTCACGCTTCAGCGCCAGCGCCGCTTCGGCGAAACGCTTGCGGGGGACCGCAAGGGACATGACGGATGATGGGGCGAGGGTGTCATCCTCCCGCGCGTCGGGACCGAACAGATTCTCGATAAGGTTCCTCAGTCTGATCATTTCAATAATCCAACCGCCGTTTGGAACCACCCGGCTAGAAACTTCGGCATGTACAGCCCGAGAACAAGGACCACGATCATATGCAGAATAACCGGAATATGCGCCGCCTTTATGCGCTCTTGGTAGGGAGGCCGCTCACCCGCGACCATGGGCTGCACCCTCCTGAAGAGGGCAGCGAAGGAAACCGCGAGCCCCAAGAGGAGAAAGGGCGCTAAAAGCGGCGCGTCCTTTATTGTTGCCGTGAGTATCAGAAACTCGCTCGTAAACACGCCGAAAGGCGGCATGCCGACGATCGCCATGACCCCGAGCGCCATCCCCCAGCCCACTAACGGATTAGCCCTGATGAGCCCCTTGATCCTGTCCATTTCCTGCGTCCTGTGCATCTGCGAAGCGTGGCCCACCGTAAAGAAGATGGAAGATTTGGTCAGGCTGTGGACCAGCATGTGCAGCAGGGCGCCGAAGGTCGCGACCGGCCCGCCCAAACCGAAGGCGAAGGTGGCGATCCCCATGTGTTCGATGGATGAATAAGCGAACATCCGCTTGATGTCTTTCTGACGCAGAAGGGAAAAAGAAGCAACGATGATCGACAGGATACCGAAGCCCATCATGATGTCGCCTGAATGGTGCGTGCCCGTGGAACCGTCCACGAGGACCTTGCACCGGACCAGGGCATACAATGCGATATTCAGGAGGAGCCCCGACAGCACCGCAGAGATGGGCGTAGGGCCTTCGCTGTGGGCATCAGGGAGCCAGTTATGGATCGGCACGAGCCCCACCTTAGTGCCGTATCCGACCATGAGAAACACAAAAGCCAGGGACAGGATGGTCGGCTCAAGTTTGTCGCTCACCTGGGCGAGGTTCGTCCAATGGAGCGCCGCGCCGCCCGCGCCGAGAACCTTCTCCGCGGCAAAGTACAGGAGCACCGTGCCGAACAAAGCCAGGGCGATGCCGACGCCGCAGAGAATGAAATATTTCCATGCCGCCTCGATCGCGGCAGGCGTGCGGTAGAGAGAGACCAAAAGGACCGTGGAAAGTGTTGCCAGCTCCATGGAGATCCAGAGGATGCCGACGTTGTTCGTCAGGAGGCAGAGCAGCATGGCAAAGATGAAGAGCTGGAACATCGCATGGTAGAAGCGGATCCGCCGGGAGCCGATGGTCCCGTGCTCGCGCTCGCGGCGCATGTAGCGCCTGCTGAAGATGGCTGTGGTCATGGAGACAAATGCAGTGAGGACTGTCAAGTAAACGCTGAAGGCGTCGACGAAGAAAAAGTCGTTCCCTGCCAGGATCGGTCCCTGGTCGTAGACCTGGAGCGCCAGATGAACACTCGCTGCAAAGGTCGCGGCTGATCCGAGGATGTTCACCTCGGGCGCGAGTTTCCGGTCGCCGATGAAAGCCAGCGCCAGGGACGCGATGAGCGGAACGACTAAGAGAATCAATAAGGCCACTTCAATTCCATCCTTTATTTAACCGCTGAGATCGCTGAGGACGCTGAACTTGTTAAATCCTGATAACTAATCTTGAATTGCGTTTTTCTCAGCGCGCTCTGCGTCCTCTGCGGTGAATATTTATCAATCTTCTTCCTTCAACCGCGCCATCTGGTCCACGTCGAGGCTGTCGAAGGTGGTGCTGATGTGGAAAAAGAACATCCCGAAGATGAATGCCGCGATCAGCAGGTCCAGGGCAACGCCAAGCTCGACCACAAGAGGCATACCGTACGTCGCGCTCGTGGCCGCGAACAGGAGCCCGTTCTCCATGGCGAGGAACCCGATGATCTGGGTCACCGCATGCTTGCGGGTGATCATCATTAAAAATCCGAGCATGACCGTTGCCAGTGCCACCGCCAGGGTAGAGCGGGTCACGAGCGTCGAGAGCTCCCTGATGGGCGCGGTAAGATGATAGGAGAATATCACGAGCACGATGCCCATCAGCATGGTTGTCGGGATGTTCACGACCGTCTCCACTTCCTTATGGATCCTCAATTTCACGATGAGCTTATGTAAAATGTAGGGCAGAAGAATGACCTTCATGGAAAGCGTCAGCACGGAAGAGATATACAGATCGTGGGCCCCGCCCACATAACCCACGATGGCGGTGCTCACGGCAAGGAAGAACCCCTGCCAGGCAAAGAGGTGCAGAAGGGCGTTCATCCTCCTCTGCACGACCAGGCCGAAGGCCGTCAGGAGGATCAGGGCGGCGAGGAGACTGTTGACCTGCG
>Ga0316624_10001031_pt1 | contig 10515 bp, 11 predicted proteins | sample OWC_Aug_N3_C1_D5_FD_207657 | JGI IMG/M metagenome (GOLD analysis project Ga0316624, IMG submission 207657) | Wetland soil microbial communities from Old Woman Creek delta, Ohio, United States - OWC_Aug_N3_C1_D5_A | ecosystem: Environmental > Terrestrial > Soil > Wetlands | place: USA: Ohio...
GTGTTCTCCGAGCAGCGGGACCTCGAACGAGCCAAACGACTCCCCGCCCCGGCGGATGTGGAACGAGGTGCCCGACGGCGTGACGCGAAGCCCTGACGCCTGCCAGTCGGCGTCGTCGGACAGACCAAAGCTCTCCGTCCGGCAGCGACTGAACTCCTTGAGCCCGAGCGCCTGCGCGCTGTCGGCGCCGACGAGCAGCAGCCCGCGCCGCGGGACCAGGTTGACCAGCCGCCGAAAGGCCAGCTTGATCTCGTCCAGGTCCGCGTAGATGTCGGCGTGGTCGAACTCGATGTTGCCGACGACGGCGATGTCGGGCAGATACTTCAGGAACTTGGCGGTCTTGTCGAAAAACGCGCTGTCGTACTCGTCGCCTTCGATCACGAAGTCGCGCCCCTGCCCGATGCGATAGCTGGAGCCTTCCTCGCCGAGGTTGGCGGCGATCCCGCCCACGAGCACGCTCGGGTCCGCGCCGGCACTCGTCAGCAGCCACCCCGCCAGCGACGCGGTCGTCGTCTTCCCGTGCGTGCCCGCGATGACAATCGAGCGGGCGCCCCAGAGGAAGTGCTCGCGGATTGCCTCGGGCAGCGAACAGTACCGGATCTTCCGATCCAGCACCTCTTCCACCTCGGGGTTTCCGCGGGAGACGGCATTGCCGACGATGACCAGGTCCAGGTCGGGCGTGATGTGCTCGGCACGATAGCCCGCGAGCGTCACCACGTGCTCCCGCTCGAGGAACGTGCTCATCGGCGGGTAGATGTCCTGGTCGGACCCGCGCACGTCATGGCCGCGGCGCTTCAGCATCGCGGCGAGCGTCGCCATGGCGGTGCCGCCAATCCCGATCAGATGGACGCGCTTCACGGTTGTCTCGACCCCCGCATTTCGAACACCCTACTCGACGGCCGCCTCCTCGACTGCCACAAAGGGCCGCTCCCCGGCGACGACGCGCACCTGGACCCCAAGCGGCAGTGTCATACAGGGGCCCGACGTGTGCCCGGACGGGAACCCGAGGATCACGGGTCCCGGGAACCCGCGAGCGTACTCTTCGACGACGGCGCGGGCGGTTGCCTCTCCCCCCGGCTCGTCGCATCGGATCAGTTCGCCGAAGACCAGGGCCGACGCCCTTTCGAGAGCGCCCGCCAGCCGCAGCTGCATCAGCATGCGATCCAGCCGGTACGGGCGTTCGCCGACCTCCTCGAGAAACAGGATGCATCCCGCCGGCGGCGCGAAGGCGAACGGGGTGCCCAGCGACGCGACGATCTGCGTCAGGTTACCTCCGAGCAGGACGCCTGACGCCTCGCCGGGGTGGATCGATTCCAGGCCCGGGGCGTGCAACTCGCCGGCCGGCGATTTCTGCGTCAGCAGCCGCAGGAACGAGTCGCGGTCGTAACCCTCCGCCCCGCGGCCGAGCCTCCCGGCCAGCATCGGACCATGGAAGCATACGAGCCCCGCCCCGATCGTCAGGAACGTCAGGATCGAGGTGAGGTCGCTGTAGCCCACCAGGATCTTCCGCGCCTCGCGTGCCTCGGCCGCGTCGAGCAGCGGCAGGACCTGCACGCTTCCGAACCCGCCACGGGCGCCGATGACCGCCGCCACCGACGGGTCGCGCCAGGCCTCTCTCAGGGCCTCTGCCCGGCGTGCGGCGTCCCCGGCCAGGTATCCCCGTCGCTCGAACACCCGGTCGTCATAGACGGGCACCAGACCGAGGCGGAGGAGCTCCGCGATGCCGGCGTCGAACTCCGACCGTTCGAACGGGCTCGCCGGCGCCACCACGGCCACGCGATCACCAGGACGGAGCGCTCTTGGCTTGATCATGGAGGTCCCGCCTCACAGGTACCGCGCCATCTCGTCCGCGACGATCTGATGGGCCTCGCGGTCCAGGAGCAACGCGAGATCGCGGCTCGACGGCGGCCGCCAGTCACGGCTCAGCGGCGACGGCGTTGCTCCTATCGGGCCGACGGAAGGCAAGGTGGGCGTCTCCAGGATCCGAGCCTTCGCCCGCCGGTGGCGTGCCATCGAGTCCTCGACCGCTCTGGACGAGAGCTCGCCGGTCTCGACCGCCCGAACCAGCGCCTCCAAGGCACGCGCCTGGGCGTCGTGATCCGGTTCGCAGAGCAGCACGGCGTCGCACCCGGCCGCGACGGCGGCGACCGACGCCCGTTCGATCGTGTACCGATCGCTGATGGCTCGCATCCCGAGGTCGTCGCTGACGGTCACCCCGTCGAACCCGAGCTCCCGGCGCAACAGTCCTCCGAGGATGGCCGAAGACAGCGTCGCAGGCCGCTGCTCGTCCAGCGCCGGTACCAGCAGGTGGGCCGTCATGATGGCGATCACCCCGGCGTCGATCGCGGCACGAAACGGCCGGAGATCGACCTCGCGGAGGCGCTCGACCGGATCCTCGACCACGGGGAGATCGAAGTGGGAATCGAGGCGCGTTCCGCCGTGGCCCGGGAAGTGCTTGCCGCACGCGGCCACGCCGGCCTCCTGCAGCGCGCGGACGAGAATCGGGGCGAGCCTGACAACCACTTCCACCTGGTCGCTCAGGGCCCGGTCCCCGATGACGGTGTTGGCCGGCGCCGTGTGCACGTCCAGGACGGGCGCAAAGTCCATCGAGATCCCGACCGTCCGAAGCTCGACGGCCAGGGCCCGGGCGAACCGCTCGGCCAGCTGCTCATCGCCGCACCGGCCCAGGGTCGATGCCGGCGGCCACTCGGTAAAGCCCCGCCGCAGCCGCGCGACGCGCCCGCCCTCCTGATCGACCGCAATCCAGAGGGGCAGCTCGGTTCCCAGACGCTGCAGTTCGTAGGCCGTTTCCGCCACCTGATCCGGCCCCTCGACGTTGCGGGCAAACAGGACGACACCGCCGAGATCGAACTCACGGGCCAGCGCGCCGACCTCCGGCGGCACCCGCGGGCCGTCGAAGCCGATCATCGCAATCTGGCCAACCCGGTGATGGAGTGAACCCGGAGCCATGCCTACCTGTCCATCGGCCTTGTCATTATACTGGCGCCTTGCAGATCCACGCCTCCGCCCCGACGCGCATCGACCTCGCCGGCGGCACGATCGACATCTGGCCCCTCTACCTGTACCACGATCAGGCCCAGACGCTGAACGCGGCGATCAGCCTCAGAGCGCACGCCCAGATCGCCACGCGCGAGGACGGCCGCGTCGCCGTGTCATCGGTTGACATCGGACGCTCGCTCGAGGCCGCCGAGAGCGCGGAGCTGGCCGGGGAGGGGGAGCTCGCCCTGCTCGTCCGGCTGCTGCGCTTCTTCGACGCGAAGGGACTGACCCTGACGACCCGGGCCGACTCCCCGGCCGGCGGCGGCATCGCCGGGTCGTCGGCTCTGAACATCGCCGTCTGCGGGGCGTTGAACCAGTGGACCCGCCGCGGGTACGACCCGGAGACGCTGCTCCAGGTCGCGATGAACGTCGAGGCCCAGGCCATCAACGTGCCCACCGGGGTGCAGGACTACCGGCCTGCCTTCTACGGCGGCATCGCGGCGGTCGAGTTGCACGTGGACGCCGTCCGGCGCGTCGCGCTCGAGGTCGACCCCGCCCAGCTCGAGAGCCGCATCGTGCTCGCCTACACCGGCAGGCCTCGCAGCTCGGGCGCCAACAACTGGGAGATCATCAAGCGGCACATCGACGGCGATCGCCAGGTGTTCGACCGCTTCGAGCGGATCCGGGACACCGCGGTGGCCATGCGCCGGGCCCTGGACCGGCAGGACTGGGACGAGGTGGGCCGGCAGGTCGATCGGGAGTGGGAGAACCGCAAACACCTGGCGCCCGGCGTCACGACGCCGGCCATCGACAGCCTGATCGCCCGCGCAAAGGCCGCCGGCGCGCAGGCGGCCAAGGTCTGCGGGGCGGGCGGCGGCGGCTGTCTGTTCTGCTACGGCCCTCCGTCGGCCGTGCCGGACGTCCGGGAGGCGCTCGCTCGAGGTGGGGCACGACTGCTCGACTACCACATCGAGCGCGAGGGCTTGCGGATCCTCTGATTGAAGGGTCACCGCTCCCCGCCGCGCCACTGCGACCGCATCTGCGACAGCCCGTCCATGAAGACCGCGGCCCGCTCCCGCTCTTCCTCGCTGGCCATCGACTTGAGGATCCCTATCGCCTGCGCGAGGTCGCGGTCGATCGTCGACGGGCGGGCTCCGTAATAGAGCCGCTTGATCGCTTCCAGCTTGTCGGAGCTCTCCTTCGTTTTCATCACCCACCCGTTCAGTGTCTGCGCGCCTCCCCGGCCAGGAGCACCTTCTTGGCGACCCTGCGCAGGGCGTCCGGCACGTTGCGGTCGGTGACCAGGATCCGAAGGTCGCGCTCCAGCAGGCGAGGGACCAGGCCGAGCGAGATGGCGAGCGGGGTCTTCGGGTTGCGGGTGAGCCCCGAGACCACACCGTAGTGCTTCAGCCAAGCCCGGGTGCCGGCAATTGCGCGAAGGACGTCATCGGACACGCTGGTCATGCGGGCGAATACCTCGACTTCGCTCTCGCTCAGCTTCGGGCTGCTCAGCACGGCCGTGGAGACCGCCTTGTTGACGTCGCGGACCAGGATCGCGCGCTCCTCGCGGCTGCCTCTCAGCGCCGTCCTGATCCGTTCTCCGATCCTCATGCGGGACAACCGCTGGGCGGCGCCCGTCGGAGGCGCCTCAGCAGGGGGCTCCTTGTCGCCGCTCTCGATCGGCGAGTCGTCGGGCGCGTCGGCGGCGGGCTCTTTGTCGCCGCTCTCGATCAGCGGCTCGTCGGCCGCCTCGGCAGGAACCGCGGCGGGTGCGATTCCCCGGGCTGCGAAGAAGTCGCGCAGGGGCCCGCTCGCCTCGGCGCGGGCCAGGAACCCCGCCAGCGACTCGCGCGGGAGGCGGGCGATCGTCCCTTCAGCCGTGCCTCGGACTTCCGGATCCGGATCGTCGGCAAGGAGCACGAGCAGGGCGAGCTGCTCCGCCGCACGCACAGCGACGGCGCCCTGCGCCGCCAGCATCCGCACGTCACGATCCGCCTCGCCCCGCCGGAACAGATCCACGAGCGGCGACCTGAATCCCGAGTCCATGAACCCGCCTTTGGTCGCGGCGTGAGCGGGCTTGCCGCGCTCCGCGGCAAGCCGAGAGAAACGGGCCCTGGAGCCCAGGGCCGTGCCGGGTGCGGCCTCGGCCCTACTGCTGGGCCACCAGGTACGTCCTGTAGTTCTCCGGAGTGATGCGCACGGTCACGACGGCGCCCGATGCACCCAGCGCGCGCCCTGTCACGCCGTTGATGGCATATGTCATGGCACCGGCATCGCCGAGCTTGAGCAGGATCTCCTCCCGGGCCCGGAGCTCACGCTGCTCGCCGGCCTGCAGCAGTTCGGCGAGTGCCTGCACGCCGTCCGCCTGCACCCAGACCCAGCAGGTCGCCTGCGGGGACAGCGTGAGCCGCAGCTCGGCCCCTTCGACCGGACCAGCCGGCTGGTCCGTCCGGAGGATGCTCTCTTCGGCTGCGACGTTCACGCCCGCGGCCGCTCCCCGATCACCGGCTGCCGGAGCAGCGGGCGCCGCTCCTTCCGCTGGCGGAGGCTGGCTCGGTTGTGCGGCCGGAGGCGGCGCCTGAGAGGCCTGCTGGGCCCCGGCCGGAACCGTCGCGGTCTCCACGCCCTGCGACCGTTTCCAGAGTCGATCGCTCAATCCGAAGTAGGCCACCGCCAGCAGCACCGGCACGAGCACCCCGGCCACGCGGAGCGGACCGCGCAGCGGGAAACGCCGGCGCTCGCCCTCCAGCTCGTCGTGGGGCTGCGGCACGGACGGGGGGCCCTCGGCAACCGAGTCGTGAGGGAACCGGGTCACGAACTCCCGGACGGCCGCCTCCGGATCCAGCCCGACCTCCCGCGCATAGGCGCGGACGAACGCGCGCGTGAACAGCCCGCCCGGAAGGCGCGACATGTCACTGCGCTCGAGTGCCTCGAGAGCCGCGAGCGAGATCTTGGTCGTCGCGGCGATCTGCTTCAGGGACACACCGCGGCGCTCGCGGGCCTCGCGCAGGTACGTGCCGAAGTCCACCGCCGCGTCTTCGGGCATGGCCGGATCAGCACTCGGGCCGGTCGGGGATTGGGGTCGTCCGCCCCCGGCAATCAGCCGGCGGCCCCAGCGGGCGCTATGGTAGGCAATCGGATCTCGGCGTGTCAAACGCCCGGCGAATCGCCGCGACCGCATCGCGCAGCGTCAGGGGAAGCCCTCGTTGATCGCGGGGGTCGATGAACAGCCAAATCGCGGCCACGCCGCCCGCGCCCGCGGCGGCGGCCTGGGCCACATTGTCCAAGGTGATGCCGCCGATGGCGAGGACCCTGATCGGCACGGCGCTGCTCGCTCGGTGCAGACCGGGCACGCCAACCAGAGGGTGATCGGGCGCCTTGGACCGCGACGCGAACACGGTCCCGAGCACGAGATAGTCGAGCCCGCCATCGGCGGCTGCCGAGACGGCTTCCGCGACTCCGTGCACCGAGCGGCCGATCAGGAACCCCGGGTGAACGATCCTGCGCAGGGGCCGGGCCCTGACGGAGTCACCTCGCAGATGCACCCCGTCAGCGGCCGCCGCGAGCGCCACGTCGAGGCGGTCGTTGACGATGATCCGGGCGGACGTGCCCCGCGCAGCGGCGACGCACGCGTCGACAAGTCCGGACAGGTCCCGGGCGGGCAGGTCGCGCTCGCGGACCTGGATGAGATCGACCCCCGCATGGCTCGCGTCGGCGACGAGCCCAATCAGAAGATCGATCGGATCGCCCTTCTCGCCACGGGCCGCGTAGAGCCGCCGCCGATCGGTCACGAGGCAGATCAGCGGAGCCGGCGCCCTGGCGCTGTCAGAGGGCACGATTCACCGCCGGCGCCAGGCAAGAAGGCCGGCGAGCTCCGCCAGCCCGGCCAGCAGGCTGACCACGCCGAGGCCGGACACGGCACCGCGAACGAAGTGGTTGTGGATCACGGACCCGACAAGGGGCACCGAGCCGGCGAAGTAGTTGCGCTCCCACATCCCGGACCACGGGATGAGGATCAGCAGGAGCCCGACCTCGATGAAGTAGGCGACGAAGAGCAGGCGAGTCAACAGCGGTCCGGCCTCGCGCGTCTCAGGCCCGCGGCAGCAACTGATCGACCTGCGCTCCGATGTCCCGGTAGTCGGGAGCGTCCGCCTGGAGTTCGAGGAAGACGGCCAGAGCGCGCTCGGTCTCGCCGGCCTCGGCCAGAGTCAGACCAAGATCATAAAGCAGGTCGCGCCCCGCCGCCACGTCGGGCGCCGGCGCTTCGGCGGCCCGCTCGAACCATTCGACGGCTTCCTTGATCATCCCGCGCTCGCGCGCGGTGCGACCCAGCCGGCAGGCCGCATCGAAGCGGTACCTCGGCGACCGCGCGGCAATCTCGAGCGCTTTCAGGCTCTCCTCGATCATGCCCATGTCATGGTACGCCAGTGCGAGCCGGTAGTGCTGGGTGGCGGCGTCGACACTCCCGGCACCCGCCGCGCCCCCGCGGAAGCTCTCGAACACGTCTTCGAGGCTCTGGCTCCCGGCCGGCCCGGGCTTCCCTTCCGCGGCGTCCCCCGCCTCGGCGGCGCCGCCCGAATCATCACCGAGTTCCCCGAGCGCATTGCTGAGGTCGATCTCCATCGACTCGGCCGCTAACCCCTCGGCCGGGTGCTCACTCGGCCAGCCGTTCGACACGACCTCCTCGCGCGGGAGGTCCGGCACCGGCTGGACCGCAACCGGCGGGGGGGCCGGGACCGGGGGTTCGGGGGTGCGAGCCGCGCCACCCCTTGCGGCCCGCTCGTGGCCAGCCGCCGGGGGCGCCTGCTTGCCCGCCACCCCCGGGGTCTCCTTGCCCGATTCGCCGGGAGCATCTGGTGTGTAGTCCTCGAGTCCCAGGTCCTCCGAGAACCCCGTGCTGAGGAAGGGCGAGTCCCCGCTCAGGCGTTCGGCGATGACGGCGTCCGGGTCCGGTTCGCCCAGCATGGCCAGCGCCCGGCGGAAACGCTCGATGTTGGCACGCTCCCAGGGCTCACGGGCGACGAGGTCCTCGGCGATCACGCGCGCCTCGCTCGCAGAACCCGCCATCAGGTAGGCGTCCGCGAGCTGGGCCTGCGCCGTGTACATCGTCGCTTCGAGTTCGCCGTCGACGCAGATCTCGACGAGCTTCATGAGCGCCGGAATGTGGTTGGGCACCCGCGTCACGAACTCGTGGAGCGCGGAGGCGGCCGCGGGCCAGTCCTCGTCCTTGACGGCCGCATCGGTGGCCACATCGATGCATTGGAACGCCCCCTCGGCACTGAACTCGCAGATCCCGCACCCGAGCAGCACCAGCTCCTCGCGCCTCGCCGGCTCAACCGCGAGGACTTTCTGCAGCAGGTCCCGGCCGGCCTCGAGCCGGCCCGATCGCAACTCGATCTCCGCGAGGAGGAGCAGCGCCTCCGGCGCCTCTGCTCTCGGCTCGGCAAGCAGGCAGGCCCGCCCCCGATCGAGCTCACTCCGCGTCACGTAGGTCCGCGCAAGCCGGGCTCTCGTCTCGATGTCGGCGGGGTCCCGCTTGACCGCTTCCGCCAGGGCCTCGAGCGCGTCGTCCTCCCGGCCCCGGGCGGACAACTCCGCGGCAACGAGCCTGAACTGGGCACCGGTCGTGGCGTATTCCCGGGCCTGGTCCAGGTCGCCGCCGTCCAGGAACACCTTCCACAGAGAGGTCCGCGTCTCGACGTCGGAGGGGTCGAGCCTGGCGGCCTCGACCAAGGCGTTGCGGCCCTCCTCCGGCTTGCCCCGCTCGACCAGGATCGCGGCGACCTCCTTGAACCGCGCGACCGCCGCGCCGACCTCACCCAGCTCGATCGCCGCCCGCGCGGCGTTCAGGCCCGCGTTCGGGTCCTGGGGATCCAGCGCGCCCAAGCGCAGGACGATCTCGGCCGCGCCACGCTGGTCCCCGCGCCGCCGGCGTTGCTCGGAGAGGCTCAAGAGGACCGACTTGGTCTCGGCCAGAAGTCCCTGTTTTTCAAAGATTTCTGCCGATCTCAGCAGGGCGTTCTCGTCGCCGGGCTTGACCTTGACGATCTTCTTGTAGACGGCGGCAGCCTTCGAGAGGAACCCCTCGTTCGCCAGGTGTTCGGCGATGCGGGCGTACTGCTCGATGGCGCTCTCGATCTGTCCGGCCCTGACGAAGAGGTCGCCGAGCAGGTTCACCGTCTTGAAGTCGCGCGGGTACTCCTGGACCACCCGCGCGTACTCAACGATGGCATTGTCGAGGCGCCCCTGCCGGAGGAGCTTCTCGGCCTTGCGGAGCGTGGTGTCGCGATCGATGGCCACTGGATCTCTCAGGACAAAGTTCCGGGCGGCGAAGTGATCTTCACTTCGAATATCGGACGTACGGCGCGGATCGTGAGGCCCCGACCGGCCCGGGGACTATTCCAGGGCATCGAAGAGCGACGGGGGCCTGAACGACCGGCGGTGGTGAGGTGAGTAGCCGAACCGCTGGACGGCGGCCAGATGTTCGGCGGTGCCGTAGCCTTTGTGGCGGTCGAACCCGTACCTCGGATCGAGCCTGTGGAGCTCGTCCATGCACCGATCCCGCGTGACCTTCGCCACGATCGACGCGGCGGCAATCGAGGCGCACCGGCGGTCCCCATGGACAACCCCTCGCTGCGGGATCCAGAGACCCGGGATCGAGAAGGCATCGACCAGGACGAGGTCCGGAAGGGGATCGAGCGCCATGACGGCCTGGCGCATCGCTTCGAGGGTGGCACGGTGGATGTTGAGCCGATCGATCTCGGCCGGCTCGACGGCAGCCACGGACCATCTGAGCGCGGACGCCACGATCTCATCGCGGAGGCGGGCGCGCTCGGAGGAGGGAATCAGCTTCGAATCGCAGAGGCCGGGGATGTGCCGAGCCGGGTCGAGCACGACCGCGCCGGCCATGACGGGCCCCGCGAGACACCCGCGACCGACCTCGTCGACCCCGGCGATCCGGTTGAACCCCAACCGCCTGGCCGCGTTCTCCAGCGCGCGCGTCGCGTGGGGCCGTCCCATACGTCGCTGGCCGCCGACACGCGGTCGGCCTAGATGCTGCGCTTGGTCTCCCGCATCCGGGCGGCCTTGCCCTTCAGGCCGCGGAGGTAGTAGAGCTTGGCCCGTCGGACCCGCGCCGAGCGGACCACCTCGATCCGTTCGATGATCGGGGAGTGCAAGGGAAAGATCCGCTCGACACCCTGTCCGAACGAGACCTTGCGCACGGTGAAGGTCGCCCGGCTGCCACCTCGATGCTGGCCGATGACGATCCCTTCGAACACCTGGATGCGTTCCTTGTCGCCCTCTCTCACCTTGACGTGCACGCGAACGGTGTCGCCGGACCTCATCGGCGGCCGTTCCACGGTCTGCGTCTGTTCAACCGTCTCAATCGCGCCCATCTTCGACTCCCTTCCTCCGCTGCTCCGTCAACTCGCGAACGATGCCGCGCTCCTCGGCGTCCAGCTCGGCGCCTTCCAGCAGCTCCGGCCGCCGATCGAGCGTGCGCCGGAGCGCCTC
>Ga0316624_10001032_pt1 | contig 10511 bp, 10 predicted proteins | sample OWC_Aug_N3_C1_D5_FD_207657 | JGI IMG/M metagenome (GOLD analysis project Ga0316624, IMG submission 207657) | Wetland soil microbial communities from Old Woman Creek delta, Ohio, United States - OWC_Aug_N3_C1_D5_A | ecosystem: Environmental > Terrestrial > Soil > Wetlands | place: USA: Ohio...
ACACAAACACTTTCCATACAAACCTGCTTAATGAGCGGTTGCCAGCAGGCCGGTTACCCGACTTGCCGGCACCTTGGGGGATATGACGGGTGGGTTATCCGACTTTGACCAAGAAATAGGTTAACCCGGCAGCGAAGATGCCCGTGCCTGTCAGTGGCAGAACAGTTCGGACGGCGTTGTCGGAGGCAGCCTGGCCGAAGACGATCAGGCAGACACCCGCGATGGTGAGAGCGACGAAGATGGTGACGGTCTTGGAAAGATTGGTTTTCATTTCTGTTTCTCCTTTTTTTGGATTGGTTTGATACTTGCATTCTAGCCATCCCGGGGAAAAGCAGCATCCAACCAAAGTAACAAGAGAGTTGTATCTTGAAAGTTGTATTGGAATCAAAAACAGACCAGGGATTCCCTGGCCCGTCTTGGGTCCAGCAGGAGCTGCTAAAGCAATCTCAATTCCCGAGCACGCACAACCGCCTCGGTGCGGTTTTTCACATCCAGCTTATTGAACCTGTTGTATGATATGGAGTGCATACCATACCATTCTTGATCGATCTGGAGAATCACGCTATGACTCTTCACACGATCGACCCCGCATTCGAAACCCTTCACGGCCATTTTTCCCGTGAGCTCCCGCCAATCCTGACCATCGCCAGCGGTGACCGCGTGCTCTATCGCACGCTCGATTCTGGCTGGGGTACCTTCGACAATTCCAATCCACATGAAAAGCCACCCAAATTCGCCGGCCGCGACCGCGAACGCGATCCCGGCGATGCCCTCTGCGGTCCGGTGAGGATTCAAGGGGCGAAGGCGGGCATGACCCTTGAAATTGCTCTTATAACCATCCGCACCGGCACATGGGGATGGTCGACCGGGGGTGGCTATCCAAGTGAAGTCAACGCACGTCTCAACTTGCAGGATGGAACGGAATGGATCTTGCGCTGGGCGTTGGACCCTATCGAGAATCTCGCCCAAAACCAATTTGGTCAGAAGGTGCGCATGCGCCCGTTTATGGGCAATCTTGGCATGCCGCCGGATGAGCCGGGCCGCCACTCCACTTTTCCTCCCAGGTATTGTGGTGGAAATATTGACTGCAAAGAGTTGGTGGAAGGGAGCAGCCTGTTTTTGCCTGTTGCTGTGGATGGCGGATTATTTTCCATTGGGGATGGACATGCGATTCAAGGCGATGGAGAGGTAAGCGGGCCGGCGCTAGAATGCCCGATGGAACTGGTTGAGGTCGGGTTCCACCTGCACCCTGACCTGCACCTGTCCCACCCGCGCGCCGAGACGCCTGCTGGTTGGATCACCTTCGGTTTCCATGAGGATTTGAACGAAGCCGCGATGATCGCTCTGGATGGAATGCTGGATTGGATGGGGCTGTTACTCGGCATAGAACGCAAAGAAGCGCTCGCTCTTTCCACTCTGCTGGTTGATTTACACATCACCCAACTGGTTAACGGCGTGCGCGGCGTTCATGCTGTCCTGCCACACGATGTGCTCGTTGGCATCCAACATAAGTGAGAAATGAAAAATCCAAGGTAATATGATCAAGACAACAACAACTTTCCCCGCCGGAAGCTCCGGCTGCCGAAAAAAAGTAGTAAGCTGGTCAACAACCAGACCACCAACCCTAGCAGGAGTACCACCCCCACGCTGAAATACATCACACCAGAGATTTGACCAACCACCAACAGCAGCACTGGGACTACAACGACACTTCCGAGTTGATAGGCATCCTGGAATCCCTGTGCCCGAGCTGATACGAGCACCATCACACCCAGTCCAAATCCAGCTACAGCCGGTACTACCCAAATGATCAGAGACAGCCACATCGAGTTGGGGAAGAAGAGGTGGTGCATCACAGACCAGGCAGCCGCATTCGCCATAACTGCGTAGAGGATGAATCCAATTAGGGCGACCGCAACCGCTGGCAGCCATGCTGAAAGTAGCTTGGCGATAAATAGCTCTCGATCTGTGGTTGGGGTAAAGAGCAACGCTTCCAGCGTTTTTCGCTCCTTTTCACCAGCAAAACTATCCGCTGCGATGACAGATGCCACCATAAGCGGGATGATTAAAAACAAGGGCGCTAGCATATACACCAGGAAAAATACGATCACCTTCTGGGACAGATCATATCCTGCTAGCTCCTGCTGTAAGGCGGTGGGCATGCGGGCGATCAGTTCGTCGAGCTGGCTGAACGAAACCCCGGCAACATTGACCAATTTGGGAGCTAAAGCGGTCAGCCATGGCAGCACTACAAACAAGACCAGGGGAATGATGGTAATTGGCAGCAATACACCTTTATTTTGCATCACCACTTTTAAGTCCTTGCGGACGATTGCAAAGATAGCCCGCCAGTTCATTTCATAGCCTCCTTTTCCCCATGTAGAGTGAAGTAAACTTGTTCCAGATCAGCTTCTTGCGCAGCGATACGGTAAACCCTCATGTTGTTTTGCATCAAAGCCGCCAGGAGATCCGGAATGGCTTCACGACCAACCAGCGTCGCAATCAAATTTTCCTTGGTTTGCACAGGTTCACCAATCACCAGATCTGGCAACCTCTGCAGTATTTGCGAAGCGGCACCCATCTGTTCTTCACCCACCTCAACTTCAACCTCCAGCTGGCGGACATATTGGCGGGTAAGCTCGGCAGGCGTTCCTAAAGCCACCAACCGTCCATGCTCCAATATTGCCACGCGATCACATAGTTTCTGGGCTTCCACCAGGTTGTGAGTGCACAGGAAAACGGAGCGATTTTCCCGCCGCGCCAGCCTTTCGATCAACTCATTTACGTGGCGGGCTGCTACCGGATCCAATCCAGAGGTCGGCTCATCCAGGAACAGCAGTTCAGGTTTGTGCAACAAAGCCCGCGCCAACGCCAGGCGCTGCTTCATTCCTTTGCTATAACCGCTCACCCTCTCTTTGGCGCGGTTCGCCAATTCAAATTCAGTCAACAACTCACTGACACGCTGGTTAACATTTTTATTTTGCACCCCATACAGATCTGCGTAAATACTCAGGTTGTCCCAGGCTGTCAGTCGCTCATCAAGAGAAGGGGTTTCAGTAAGTACCCCGGTACGCGCGCGTAACCTGGGACCGTCGGCCTGGGGGTTTAATCCGAGCACAGTCATGCTGCCTGAGGTCGGTTCTATAACACCATTGAGCAAACGCACTGTTGTGGTCTTGCCAGCGCCGTTATGACCCAGGAAACCGAATATCTCTCCTGCACGCACTTCTAGCGAAAGGTTATCCACTGCGGTGGTCTCCTTGAAACGGCGGGTAAGCTGAGTGATTGCGATTATCGGCGTGTCCATCTCATCACCTCACATAAACGACCCTGGTCCCGGCAATTCGATCGCCGAAACGCGCATGTTGTGCTGAACGAATGATCAGGATCGCCCCCAGTAAATTTAACGAAGGCAAACTATCTACCACCCTCAGGGCGTTCCGCAGCAAGCTTTTCCATAAACCGGGACGGCTGCCATCCGTGCCCACCACGCGCAGACCCACGAGCCATTTGCCCAGGGTAAGCCCAAAGCTTTCCAAGAGCACCATATAGAGCACCATGATCACCAGGAAGATCAGGCAGATGGGATCAGAGATGAACCAACCACGCACCCAATTGTGGTCATTTGGAGTCATCAACCAAACTCCTTTGACAAGACGGGTGACGGGAAAAAAGAATACACAAAATAACAGAAAATCCACCAAAAGCGCCAGGAAGCGCTTCCAAAGCCCAGCATAGCTAAATTCCTTATTCATGAAACACCTCCGATCCAGCTCATTGCAATTCGAATTGGTTATTATGCCCAATTCATTCTATGAGGCGGGTATTTTCTTCCAGAATTATATTTACCGACATCAGCGTATTGCTCATGATCGTTTTCATCATTATCCGTAAATTTGAATATGGGAATCCAGCGCGTCATCAGGTAAATTCTTTTATTCAATATTGCCGGTTGTCGCTTTAGTCTTTGGAACTCTTTGTGGTCAGGCGATAAAATATCTCATCTTGATGGTTTACCAGTACCGAGATATGCCCTTCGCCAGGGTAAAAAGTAGCCTGGCAGCCTGGAATAGTGGCGGCAATTTTACGAGCCACTTCTACCGGCACATTGAGGTCTGCATCGCCATGGAACAGGTACACGGGAAAGCGTATTTCTTCCAGACGGAAATCCCACGGACGTGCGTACAGGTGGGTATCCCAGGCGACCCCGCGCGTTCCCTGACGCATTGACTCCATTCCACTGACAATAAAGGCTTCCAGGCGACCAGGCTTTTCGAAATAGTCCCTCTCAGCGGATGACATGTTGTTCATCGTTTGCCTTTGAATTTGGTCTGGATCGCGTCCACTGGATTTCAATATATTCAGGAACAGGCTTATCAACCGGACGGATCGAGCCGCGATCCACCACATCAACCGGCTGGCGGTTGATAATCCTGCCCGCGCCTCGGCTGAGTCCATTCGGCCTGCACCGCTGACAATCACAGCTGCCGACAATCGGTCAGGGATCAAACGGGCACAGGCAGATACATATCCGCCCCCACCCGAAACACCCATGACACCGAATTTTCTCCATCCCAGATGATCGGCGAGAGCGAGGCTATCCGCCGGCCAGTCGCTAAAGGCACGTCCAACGAGAAAGCTTGAGCCGCCCATGCCGGGCCGATCGCAAGCGACGAGGCGAATGCCAGCCCTGATTAAGCGATTGCCATCCAGTATTTCCGGTTCCAGACGCGAACCAGAAAGACCGTGAAAGTAAAACACAGGTTTTCCGTCTTGCGGTCCATATTCTGCATATGTCAGGATGCGGCCACCCGGCAGACAAAAAGATTGGGACAAGCGGTCTTTGTTGATTTGAATATTATTTTTCATAAATCACTACTTTGTAGATTCAAATAGGTACATTGTCTTTCACGCTATTTCAATCTCTTCTTCAACCTCACCAAAGATCCTGCCAGGGCTGCGGGAGCAGATCGCCCAGGCAGACGGTTTTCCTACCTTCCAAAAGGATCTCTGTTTTCAGGTTGCCGCGGTCGATCTGGTAGAGTAATTCGCGGCAACGGCCGCAGGGGGGCATAAGCTTTCCATCCCCACTGACAGCCACGATTTTAATGATGCGACTCTCGCCGGCGGTCAGCATTTGGGCGATGGCAGCGGTTTCGCCGCAATACCCGATCCCGCAAGCGGCAGACAGACTCAGGCCGTAATAGACGTTTCCTTTTTCGGTAACCAACGCCGCGCCGACGTCGCCGGATGTGCACTCGTCTGACAACTGGCTCCAACGGAGGCAGGATTTTGCTTTTTCTATCAGTTGATTATTTTCCATGGCAATTTTTCCTTTCCAGTGGCTTAATCAGCGGCTTCTACACTGCTCTTTGAATTTTCGGACACCTTGGATCTCTCTCCCATTCCTCGCCAGACAACCAAAATCACGATCGCAAAGGAGATTACTAACCCGACCGCCGGGGCATCCGCTACGGACAAAAATTGATTGGTCAGTGCCTGGGAAGTGTGCAGGATAAGGGCCGGGATCAGACTGCCATGGGATGCGTTGAACATCCAAGTGAAGAGAATGGCGCTAAAAATCGTCCCGACAATCAAAAAGGCGAATCCTGCAAGATCGAATTCTTGGCCGGGCACCCAAACACGAGGGAAGTGCCATACTCCCCAGACAATGCCCATGATCAGGCTGGCAATTAGCGGCGTATATTTACCTTGCAAGCGTGGGAGAGCAAACCCCCGCCAGCCCATTTCTTCCCCGAGCGAGCTGCCTAAGATTTGTGAGGCGATCATGGTTGGCAGCAGGATCAGGAAACCTGCCTGGATCACTTCTTGCGGTAGAAGGTTCGTTTGGGTAATGGGCGGATGGGCAAAATCGGGGGTCTTTGCGCCCAGGAGGATTGCCCCCCCGGTGGTTAGCAGCGAGATGATCACCGGCAGGAAGATGGCGCCGATATATAACAGGAGGCTGAAGCGCCACATCAGCAGGCGTCGCAACAGGGTTTTGATCCCTGGCCTGCCCCCATAAGCCGCCGTGAGGAGTAGACCTACCAGGCTGGGCGCCCACGCGCCTACCAGACCGGCGAGGGTTTCGGGGACGGGAAAAGCCATCTGCCCTGCTCTTGATAACGAACTTGGTATCCAAAATCCCCAGCTGAATACAAATACCAGGATGAAAAAGAGGGCCAGATCAAAGCGTTTGGACGGAATGGTTAGATTGTTTGACATTTATTATTCCTTTTCCACCGAAAGTAATTTCAAATTCGAGTCTCGGATTTTTGCCAGCAAACCGTACAAAGCGGACTGATCAGTCACCGGCCCGGAAAGTAGGGTATCGCCATTCTCTACTAGAGTGATGCTCATCCCCTCCATCCACTCTGACCAGGATTGGTCGAGCTGGCCTTCAACGCGGATATGGTAGATCGCGGGCTTGATAGTGTCCTTTGCTGATAGTGATCTTTTCGTCATTTTTGCTTAACCCTTTCCTTTCGTAATGACAGACCTACAATGCGCCTTCCGCTTTTAGTCATGCTTAAAGTGTAGCGATAATCCCGGTCAGCTGTCATCCAACCAAGGTGATATTGGAGGTGTATTGTGCCGTTGGTAAAACAAAAAGGCCTGGGAACCCAGGCCTTTCTTTGATAAATAGGGAAATGGATTACAACAAACCTAAGTGGCGCGCTTTTGTCACTGCCTCGGTGCGGTTCTTGACAGCCAACTTGGAATAGATATTGACGGTATGCCGCTTGACGGTTCCGATCGCGATGACCAGTTCTTTGGCAATCTCTTTATTGAGACAGCCATCTGACATCAGGCGAAGGACTTCCAGCTCACGTTTACTGAGCGGCTCTAGCAGCGCATCGCCATGCAAAGTCTTCGCCAGCGGAATTGGCTGTTCAGCTTGTTCGCGGAAATAAGCACCCATCAATCTTTCTGCATAATCACGTACATTACTGGTTCTCCGGGTTGACACCTTGTAGAGCAGTGTTGCCATCGGCGCGCCCTCATCCAGGAATATTCGCGCATATCCTTCAGGTTGGGCTTGAGTCAATACCTGGGAGAGCATGTCGATCGCTTTAGTTTCGTTACCTGCTGCCTGGTCAACCAGTGCTTGAAGCATCTGGACTTCTAGCACTAGACCGTGCCACCCGCCATTTTCTGCTGCAATCCGAATGCTTTCGAGCAAATTCGATGCCTGAGCTGTCTTACCCAGAGCCAGGCGGACGCGTGCTAGTGCAAGCAGTTCGAATTCGCGTTGAAAATTCGTTGGATCTAAATTTTCCAGTTCCTTCTTTTCTGCCCAACGTGCAGCCGCTGCCAGGTTTCCTTGGGCAAGATGCAGTCTCGCTCTCCACGCTTGCATGTAAGCGATATCAATGGAAGTTGGACTCCGTCGTGCGACCTGTTCTGCTTTTTGGATGATTTCCTGAGCGCGATCCCAATCTCCTCGGGCCTGGGCAAGGCGCCCCTGGGCAAAATAGCCCGCTCTCAGGAAATGAATATCACCGCCCAACTCGGCCAGGGTCATGCCACATTCGACATAAGAAGAGGCAGTTTCGAGCTCATTCCATTCAAGATAAAGACCGCCTATTCCTATTTTCTCTATACCTACAAACACTTCGCTTTGTTGCTCGGCTATAAAATCATTTGCTCGCTGGTAGATAGCCTTTGCATCGTGTAGATGTCCTTGTGAGATGGACACTCTGGCAAGGTGGTGGCTGGCACACAAATAGGCCGCAAAATGCCCCGACACCTGGTTGAACTGCACGGCCTCCATCAAAACACGTTGAGCTTCATCAAGATGGCCCGCATAAAAATGTGCAAGTCCATGGTAAAAAAGAGCCCTTCCATAGGCACGCACATCATCTATAGGTATTTTCTCCAGTGCGCGTTGACTTAATGCAATTGCATTTGCAGTGTCTCCGCGGCAGCGGGCAATCATCGATCTCAAAGAGTCGACACCGTATAACATCCATGGGGTAAATGGTGAGGGATTCACTTCAGAAGGCCGGGGTGGGGAGAGGTCATGGGAGGCGTTTGCACGGAGGATATGCTCATCAACCCGTTGGAACCACTGTTCAGCATTTTCGAATTGCCCGGTCAGGGTGAATGCCGAAGCGTACGCTAAACAATTATAGGGCTGGGAGCGGATTAATTCTTCGGGGATTGTTTTGAACCAGTTGAGCAGTGTGAGCGCGTCCCCGTGGCCCCACAGCCTGTCTCTGATTTGATCGACTAAATGAGTGGTGAGCTCGTAATCTTTCGCCAGGATTGATTGACGTACAGCTTCCTCCAAAAGACCCTGGGACTCAAACCACCCGGCCGCCTTACGATGTAGCTCTGGAATAGTCTCAGGTTGAAATTTTCCTAACAACGTTTGCAGCAAATCCGCAAACAGGTGGTGGTAGCGATACCACTGCCTTTCATCGTCTAACGGGATGATGAGCAGGTTTTTCTGTTCCAATTCCATGAGTATTTGCGAGCTATTGTTCGATCCGCCCACAACAGCATCGCAGAGAGAGGCGGTAAACCGGTCTAAGATGGAAGTCTTCAGCAGGAATCTCTGGATCGATTCGGATTGCTGCTGTAATATTTCTGCCGCGAAATAATCAAGGATGTACCGATGGCTGCCGGTGAAGGCCTTGATGAACGCAGTCGCGTCAGTCTTCCCTCGCGTGGAAAGCGCTGCCATCTGTAGACCAACGATCCAACCTTCTGCGCGCTGGTCCAACGCACGAATGTTTTCTGCTGAGAGGTTCAAACCCATCGCGGTATTAAAGAACGCGGTGGTTTCCTCGATACTGAAACGCAGGTCATCCGCGCGTATCTCCACCATCTGGCCGCGCGCCCGCAGACGCGCCAGCGGTAATGGAGGGTCGGAGCGGGTCATTAGCACCAGATGCATATTTAGTAGAGGATGATTCAATAGATAGGCAAGAGCCTTGTGAATGGCTGGTTCCGTGATAACGTGATAGTCATCCAGGATCAGGGCAAAATCCTTGGGGTACGCATTGACTCCATTTACAAGTAAAGTGATTAATTCTTCCACGGAGGCCATTTGAGGGGAATGAAGCTGGGAGACTAAGCCCTGAGGTAGTTTGAGATCCAAGGTCTTCAATGCAGCCGAAACGTATGAAAAGAAACGCGCCAGATCGTTATCTTCGGAGTCGAGTGATAACCAGGCCAACGGGTATCCACTCCCAAACCCATTGCGCCAATCGCTCATTAAGGTGGTTTTCCCATAACCAGCTGGTGCAGAGATGAGAGTCAGAGGCCTTTTCAGGCCCGCATTCAACAATTCGATCAGGCGGGGGCGTGAAACCAGGTTAGTGCGAGCTATTGGAATGAAAAGCTTGGTGGTGAGAAGAGGAATAGACATTCTTATTCCGAGGCAACCCCTAACAAAGTGACTCCGATGGAAGTCGATCCAAATGGTGAATGTTCCTGAAGCCCCAGGAGAAATACAAAAGCCTGAAATTATAATATCCCTTATTCCAAAGCATTACAAGTCCCCCGATGTTTATCGGAATTTACTCTTTCTTGCGCCTGCCTCTGAATTCATTTCATAATTTTATCAATCACTTGTGCGGAAGTCGCATTGAAAAAAGGTCATAAATCAAACAACAATTAAGAAAATCATAACAACCTAGTAGACCCACTTTCGGGACCAGATAGATTTCCTTAAAACATATTGTCCTGGTATGGAGCAGATAATTACGGATTTGTAGCCTGATGGCAAAGTTTCGGACCTGTCTCGACTGATCCTGAGTAAGTTAAATCGCGATTTTGATCAGCGATGCAGATGTTTATGAAGAACCTGACGATGAACCTCTTATGAAAATCATAATTTGATTTCCATAGGAGAGAGAATCCTCTGGGTATTGCAGTTAAAAGACATACGGCGCACTCCTTTCTGTGTGCCGAGTATTCCCATGTACAGGTTTTTTCGTTGGAATCAGGTTCAATTGGCCCTACCTGTAGGGCAGGTGAGGATCGCACCCACACGGCCTCACCACCGGCGATTTTAAGTCCCTTCCTTCCCCCTCCATGATACCTGTCCATATGCGGCGTGATCGGGTGGTTACTTCCCTTTTCTCACTATATCTTGGTCATCTATGGCGATCAGTATCACAGTTTTTGAAAGAGTCCTCCGAGTGTCGAATCACTCCCGTTTTCAATTTGAGGGCACGATAAACGAGTGGTGAAATCTAATTATCCTAATTATCTTGGTATTCGTGTTTGCAATTCTTGTTTACTATTGACCGGCGACTCGAATAACTCCAAAAGCACCAGGCTTGCCGCGCCGTGAGCCCAATCATCATCCCCCCAATCGTCGATCTGGATTTCCGTATCCGGCAGAAACCCTGACATGACACAATTATTGATCATTTTCCGCATGGGTTCAAACATCAGGTCACCCACGCACGTCCCCTCGCCGCTGATGATCACTTTCTCCGGATTGAACACATTGATCAGGTTGGCAATCCCCAATCCTAGCCTCTTGCCTGCCTCAG
>Ga0316624_10001033_pt1 | contig 10511 bp, 6 predicted proteins | sample OWC_Aug_N3_C1_D5_FD_207657 | JGI IMG/M metagenome (GOLD analysis project Ga0316624, IMG submission 207657) | Wetland soil microbial communities from Old Woman Creek delta, Ohio, United States - OWC_Aug_N3_C1_D5_A | ecosystem: Environmental > Terrestrial > Soil > Wetlands | place: USA: Ohio...
TGACATCCGCATGGATGACGGGAAGATAGGGGTTTTTAACGGCATTCGCGTGCAGCACTGGGATGTGCGTGGTCCCTTCAAGGGCGGAATCCGATATTATCCCAACATCACGATTAATGAGGTCACGGCGTTGGCGATGTTGATGACATGGAAGTGCGCCATCGCAGACATTCCATATGGTGGGGCGAAGGGTGGCATCTGCGTGGATTCTAAGAAAATGAGCAAGACAGAGTTGGAGCGGTTGACTAGGCGGTATGTTAGCTTAATTGTTGAGTATCTGGGTCCGCACCGTGACATTCCAGCGCCTGACATGTATACTGATGCGCAGACGATGGCGTGGATAATGGACACTTACAGCCAGCTGAAGGGCTACAGCGTGCCCGAATGCGTCACTGGGAAGCCTGTGGAAGTTGGCGGTTCCGAAGGCAGAACCGAAGCCACTGGTCGAGGCGTAATTCACTGCACCAAAGCAGCCGCTGAAAAGATGCACCTGAAGCTGAAAGGGGCTACCGTGGCGATTCAGGGCTTCGGCAACGTCGGCTACCACGCGGCACAGGCTGCATTTGACTTAGGCTTGAAGGTGGTAGCTGTGAGCGACTCTTCAGGCGCCATATGCTGCCAGAACGGACTTAACCCGGCTGCAGTGCTGGCGCATAAAGAGAAAACGGGTTCCGTTTTGAACTACAAAGGCTGTATCAACCTAACCAACGAAGAGCTCCTCGAAACGGAATGCGACATACTCGTTCCAGCGGCTATGGAGAACCAGCTTAAGCAGAGCAACGCGGACAAAGTCAAAGCTAAACTAGTCATAGAAGCAGCCAACGGACCAACCACTCCCGATGCCGACAGAATCCTCAGTGAGAAGAAAATCTGCCTCGCTCCCGACATTCTAGCCAACTGCGGCGGCGTAACCGTCAGCTACTTCGAATGGGTCCAAAACCTGACGCGGGAGCACTGGACGCTGGAGGAAGTGAACAGAAAATTGGAAACGAAGATGACGAAGGCGTTCGACGACGTGTACGCGCTAAGCCAGAAAGAGGAAAGCGACATGCGCACGGCAGCGTTGATGCTTGGCGTTGGAAGAGTAGCAAACGCTATAAAAGTGCTAGGGCTCTGGCCATAGCCCATTTTGTGCAATTAAGCAAAAACTATTGAGCGGCAGGCAGTATAGAAGAAAAATTATACCAGATTTTAGTTTCTTCTTTCATGTTATTCCGATAATACAAACGCTTTAAAACCGCTCCTCTTATATTTGTTGAACCCCACAGAAAACAAGCTTGCAGTCCTGAGAGTGAAAAAACTTGCCGATGAAACTCAAGAACCTCGACTTCCGTTTTGAGAACACACCCGTAAAAATCATAGCCAACCGTAACCACCCCGAAATCAAACTCGCAGGAATCACCATCGGACCACTCCAAGAAGGAAACGAATATGAACTTCACTACTGGGTAGCGCAGGAACTCGCAAACCAAGGCATCGTACACTTCCGCGAAGAAGACACATTAGATGCTTCCAAACTCAACAAAATCCAGTGGAAAGAACGCATCCAAGTCGCAGGACAAATCAGCGAACTCCCAGAAGAATTCTACCCCAAACTCCGCAGATACCTCCAAACCGCAAAGGAAGAAATCATAAAACACCCAGAACTCGCAAAAGTCCAAGAATACGAAAGAGCAAAGCAAACCGCATGCGACATAGTCAACAGCAGACTAAAAAAAATAGTCGCCCTCAGCTCAGGACCGATACAAACTGACCAAATCACAAAAAAACTCACCAAAGAAGAGAAACAAATCTACCTCCAACTCAGCAAAAGCGTAAACGAGTATAGAACCAAAATCCTCCAAAACGAAGGACAACTGCCATGACCAGAGAAGACACCGCAGACCCGCAAGAACGTTTCCTTGAATTCTTTAAGAAAGAAAAATACCGCCAAAGAATCAGCCAAATGGCTATCCAAGGCAAAGAAAGCATAATCATAGAATTCGAAGAACTCTTCAACTATGACCAGAAGCTCGCTGAAACCCTTCTGGAAAAACCCGACGAATACCTCACACACGCCAACAATGCAGCGTACGCACAACTTGGTATAGAAGACAACGAATATCAACAAAAAACAGAAAAAATCACAGCGCGCTTCACTAGCCTCCTCGCATCGGAGCAACTCCGCAAACTCGGCTCAAAACAGATGGGTAAACTCATCATGATAGAAGCCATCGTCATCCGCGCAACGCCGGTGAGACCGATGGTAATGCAAGCCGTCTTCAAATGCAAACGATGTGGCACGCATACCAAAGTGGAACAAACAGGGCCTTTCATGAAAGCACCTTTCGAATGCAGCGACCCGAGCTGCAGGCAAAAAGGTCCTTTCGAATTCAACCAAGAAGAATCCACATTCATCGACTCACAGGATTTACGTTTACAGGAAAGACCCGAAGATCTCCCACCCGGACAACTTCCACGCACCTTAAACGTCAAACTCATTGGAGGAGAAATCGTGGATGTCGCAAGGCCAGGAGACCACGTAAGCATAGTCGGCGTCGTGCGCGCTTTCGCACCCTCTCGCCCAGGGATCGGCAAACTCCGCACATTCATCCTGCAGCTGGACGCAAACAGCATCGAAGTTCTCGGCAAGGAACCTGAAACCTCCTTGACTTCCGCCGAGGAAGAAGAGAAAATTTTGGCTCTCAGCAAAGACCCGTTTGTGCACCGCAAAATCATGAGCAGCATCGCACCCAGCATCTACGGCTACGAGCACATCAAAGAAGCAATTATGTACCTGCTTTTTGGCGGCGTCAGTAAATCGCTGCCCGACATCACCGTGAGGGGCGAGATGAATGCCCTTTTGATTGGAGATCCTGGCTGCCTGGTTGCGGACGAGAGAGTTCTGCTTGGGGATGGCAAAGTTGCGAGAATAGGCACATTGGGAACGGATCACCTCCAGCCAATCAACGTTAGATTGAAGACAGGTCATGGTAGTAACCAGCGAGCAACTGCAACAACTTTCCATATTTATGGTCAAAAACCCATAATCGAAATTATCACGGAATCAGGCAAAAGCCTCAAGGGAACGTACAATCATCCTGCACTGAAATTCGCCACAGACGGCATATTCGGTTCAGCTCACATGCAACGCAAATGGACACGACTGGACGAACTCAAAGTAGGAGATCGCATAGCCGTAGTCAGAGGTTTCGCTTGTTCGCTTAAGAATTACGCTTCAACAGGTTTCGTAAACTATGGGGAAAAGCAAAAAACAGAGGTTACACTGCCATCGAAATTAGAGCCTTCTTTATCAGGTCTCTTTGGCTACATAATTGGAGACGGAGGAGTTGACCCCTATCGTGTTACGCTTTATGTCGTCGAAACTGAAAAAGACTTAATAGACGACCTCTCAGACAGAATAAAAAAGAACTTTGGAATAAGCCCTGAAATTTATGAACGCAAACTCGAAGATCGAAAGCTAATAGTCTTCAACATCGTTATTCACAGCGTTGATATCGCGCATAATTTGTCTTTTCTGGGCGAAAAGAGAGTTCCACAACTCATATTCGACTCACCCAACGATTGTGTGAGCGAATTCTTGAAATGGCTCTTTGAGGCAGACGGAACGGTATTTGACAAAGGACGAGGTCGCCGAGCAGTTGCCTTCAAGGCAAAAAACATCGAACTCCTCAGAGACGTTCAGCTGCTTCTGCTACGCTTTGGCATACACTCACGCATTCTTGGTATAGATAAACCAAACCCTACTTTGACAATACGCCGAGGCTTAGACATAATCAAATTCCATAAAAAAATCGGGTTTGTTTCACAAAAAAAGCGCACAAAACTAAACATGCTAACGGAACATGCCAAAGGATTCAAACGCGGACACACGAAATTATACGAACGTATAATCAAAATAACAAAACACCCACCGCAAGATGTCTACGACGTAGAAGTCCCCGAAACCCATAGTTTCGTCGCAAATGGCATAGTCGTACACAACACCGCAAAAAGCCAACTTCTACAATACGTGGCTAGAATTGCTCCACGTGGCTTGTACACTTCGGGCAGAGGAACTACAGCAGCAGGCTTAACGGCAGCTGTTATCCGCGAGAAAGGCGGAAGCATGAGTCTCGAAGCAGGTGCACTTGTGTTGGCTGACAAAGGAATTGCATGCATAGATGAGATGGACAAGATGCGTCCTGAAGATCGAGTTGCCATCCACGAAGCTATGGAGCAACACACGGTTTCGGTCGCCAAAGGCGGTATTGTGGCGACTTTGAACGCGCGGACGGCAATTCTTGCGGCAGCGAATCCTGCTTTGGGGCGTTACGAACCTCACAGGACGGTTGCGGAGAACATTTCGCTTCCGGTGACGATTCTTTCGCGGTTTGATATTATTTTTGTGTTGCGTGATGTGCCTGATCGTGAGGCGGATGGGAAGATGACTGATCATATTTTGGAGATTCATAGGCGTGGTGTGAGTCCGGTTGAGGCTCCTGTCGAGGCGGAGTTTATGCGGAAGTACATTAGTTATGCGAAAACGATTAAGCCTGAGTTGGGTGAGGAGGCTTTGCGACGGTTGCGTGATTTCTATTTGGCTATGCGTGGTGCAAGTGAGACAGAGGGTTCTCCCGTGGCGATTACTGCGAGGCAGCTGGAGTCTTTGGTGCGTGTAGCTGAGGCTCGTGCAAAAGTTGCGCTAAGGAAAGAAGTCACTGGCGAAGATGCGGAAGCTGCGATTTCTTTGATGCGAAGGAGTTTGGAGGAGGTTGGAATTGACATGTCGTCGTATAAGATGGATATTGACATCATCATGACTGGAAAACCGAAGAGTGTTCGTGATAAGTTGCAAGTAGTCTTGTCGACCGTGATTGCGATGGAGCGGGAAACTGGAACTGTGGAGAAGGATGCGTTGGTGGCTGAGTTGGAGGAGAAACATAAACTTTCGCGAAGTGATATTGAGCGGATGATTGGGCAGTTGCTGCGTGAAGGCACTTTGTATGAGCCTGGTGAAGGGCGTTTGAAGAAGACTTAGGCGAAACTGTTGCAGAACTTTTTCTATGAACAACTTGTTGTTTAAAGAGCGAAATATAGATTGAACTGCAGGGTGACTAGCTCTCGCGTTGCCTAAGGTTTAATTGGCAACGTATCGTAATGGGACAGTGATTAGCCATGAAGCCTGTAGTCGTGGTAACTGGGACGAGACCTGAAATCATAAAGATGGCGCCTGTGCTGAGGGCGCTGAAAAAATGGAAGATGCCGCACCTTTTTGTCCACTGCGGGCAGCACTACGATTACAACATGGCGCAGAGGTTCATTGAAGACCTAGAGTTGCCGCTGCCAGACTACGCCTTCAAGCTCAAAGGCGCTTCAGCAAACCTGCAGATGGCGAGGATAATCGCCAACATGGACAAGTTGCTGAAGAAAGTTGCTTCTTCGGTGATTTTGGTGGAGGGCGACACAAACACGGTTTTGGCAGCTGCCCTGGCGGCGAACAAACGCGGCGTGCCAGTTGGTCACGTGGAAGCAGGTCTCCGAAGCTACGACCTGCGCATGCCCGAAGAACACAACAGACGCCTAACAGACCACATTTCAAACTACCTGTTCGCCCCAACAGAACGCGCAGAAGCGAACTTGCTGAAAGAGAGAGTTTGGGGCAAAATCTTTGTCACAGGAAACACAGTTATTGACGCCGTAAACCAACATTTGCCCATAGCAGAGAAGAAATCTGAAATCCTCAAGCAAATTAGGTTCGACAGGTTCATTTTAGCCACAGCGCACAGAGCAGAAAACGTGGACGACCTGCAGGTGCTCAAGAACTTCATTGACGCATTTGCTGGGTCACCGGTGCCCGTGGTTTATCCGATGCATCCGCGGACTCGAAAACGGCTTCTGCAGGCTGGGTTGCTTGCTGAAGTGAAGCGGATGAGGAACGTGCAGGTTTTTCCGCCCTTAGGCTACTTGGACTTCCTCGTGCTTATGCGTCGATGCGAGTTGATAGTTACCGATTCAGGCGGAATCCAAGAAGAAGCCACTGCGCCAGTCATCCGCAAGCCAGTCATTGTAATACGACTATCAACTGAACGCCAAGAAGCTGTCGAATCAGGATTCGCGAAGGTCGTTGGAACAGGAAAAAATGAAATCCTATGCGGCATAAAAGCAGCTTTGGAAAACGAAACAAGCATGCCCAGTAGATCTCCTTTCGGAGATGGCAACGCGGCTGATAAAATCATTTCCATCGTAGAGAAAGAATGTGGCTAGAATCAAGAGATATACGTTGTTTTCTTATCTTCTTCTTTCCGCGTTTCCTCAGCCTGCAAAACCCTTTTTTCCTCGATTTTCTGGAGGCGAGTAACCATTTTTTCTGCTTTAACAATATCTTCGTCTAGGCCCGCAAGGTCTATGTTGAAGCTGAACATTCCGCGGAGGACTTCGAGCACGCTTCTTGCAGCCTGCGGATCAGGCAAATATCCCCGTGTCTCGCCCAGAAGGCACAAAGCGCTTATCTTCTTGAACCGCGCTAACCCCAGAATCAGCCCAGCCGTGCCAACAATGGGACTCCCAGACGGGCTCAGCGTCGCGCCAGCGCCGAGCGCTTTACCCAGGACTTCCTGACTTGTGCCTGCCACGATAACCTTAGGCTTAGCTTCCGATTCCATGCGGTAGCCGCCGATGGTCACGATGGTTCCGACGCCGTGCTTCTTCGCGAACGCGAGCATGCTGTCGGCGATTTCGTACTGCCCTTCAATTGTCTGGGACTGGCTGTCGCCCGTGAAAAGCAAAATATCATTTGCCCCATTGGTTTTCACGTAATAAAAAGCGCCACGCAACAGTCTGACGTTGCCCTTCTTGTTGACCAGCACGAAGTACGGGAAATGAGGCGAATACAAGTAGGCGAACTTCTGCGCCTTCAACTGCTTAATCAAATAACGGATGGCTATTTTCCCAACCAAACCCAACCCAGGCAATCCCTCAATCAACACGGGATTATTCGCCTGGACCGGCGCAAACTCCTTCACGTAAGTTGTTTTCACTTTGCAGTTTGCTCCTTCTCTGGCGCCCGCCGGTACTTCAGGTACTTGTCGTCAGGCGAAAACTTCGCAGGGTGCGCCGTGTGGACTTTTCCGCCGCAGCGTGGGCATACGTCGATCTGCAGCGTGTAGATGCCGCATTTTGTGCATCTTCGCAGAAGCCAGACCACGGCTACTTTTCCCTCTTAAAAGAGCCGCCGGTTTCAGACCACTGGGGCTTCCGCTCAGACATAACAAGCCTTCTACTCTAAAACAGCTTGCACGTCGCCTTTGATTTTGGCTTTTCCGCCTGTCGGCTCTGCCAGTTCGTTGCTGCAGACGTTGCAGGTGACCTTGTTGACGGCGTTGCTAAACACGAGCTGCTCGTTGCCGCATTTTGGACATTTCACGCGCAGGAACGTGCTGCTTGGTTTCGGGATAAGCTTATTCCATTCACTCATAATCGTTTTTTCCTCCTATGCTATGGTTAATTTTCTTAGTCGTATGCCGTCTTTGTGCCTCATGAAGCCACACACTTTGCACTTTAGGCGGAGAGTCTGTTTCTTTGTGGTTTTGGCGAATTCTTTCTGCAACGGATATTTCTGTCCGCCGTAGCCTTCTTTTTCTCGTGCGTGGTGGCGTTCACCTTTCGCCATGGCTCTGCGTTTTCCTGGTTTGTACAGGGTAACTGCGTGAGCTTGATGAACTTTGCATTTTGGACAGTATGTAGTTACTTCTTTGGGAACATTCACTAGTTTCACGACCAGCTTTCAAATAGAAAACATGCGTCACTCTTATACTTTTTTCGCTTGGAAGCACAAATAGAGCCCTTTCTGTCACAAGAGGTTACGGAAAAGCACAGAAAATGCACTTTCTAGTGCTTCTGTCTGCGTGTACGCTGCTTCTTGAAAACGGGGAAGATCCCGGTTCTGGCAACTCTGGGCAGCATGTACACTGTTGTGGCGTTGTCTGCCTATGTGGTTCTATTTCACTTTAGTTTCACTCTCTCCTCTACTGTGCAAGTACGTTCCAATGATGAGTTTAAACGTTGTAAGGTATGAAGAGCTTCTCCCGAATCGGAAGGTATGATGAATGGGTAAAACTGTGCCGTCTTACCGCATGGCATTAGAAGATGAAATCGAAAGGTGGAACGGCTTCGCTAAAGCTCTCCGTATTGAAGATAAAGAAGCTTTTGAGGCATTAATGGATGCTTGTAGAAGCTTCGCTTCAGCAGGAAGCAACGCCACTCAGCCCATAATTTTTGAGCCGATGATGATGTCAATTTTGCTATCACTAGAGAAAAAAATTATAAAGTTTGAGAAGGAATTAAGTGCAATCAAACAGCTCTAAACGGGTCAGAGGCTGGGTTTTCGACGTTTATCCTTCACATCAAGGTGAAGTTGCAGTCTGGGTTATTAACGAGCAAGGCGAAAGAATTCGTTTAACTGACTGTCTTGAACCGAAAATCTACATTTCAGGAACGCAGGAAGACATAGAGCGGTTAGCCAGCCGATTCTATTCCAGCAAGACGATTAAGTCATGGACATTCGCATACAAATACGCACATCCAACAGATACCGAAAAAACGCGGGTTTTAGAGGTAACTTTGAAAGATTGCAGGAACACTTCAACATTCACCCGTGACATCCTAAAAATGGGTGATTACATACGCTACGAGGTACATAACTGCGACTTGCACGGAGACCGCACTTACTTCTTTAACCACAACATTTTCCCACTTGCCTACGTGGAAATCGAGAACAGCAAAACAGAATTGCGGTATAGACTTTTGGATTCGGTGGAGAGCACAAACTACTCTGTTCCGCCTCTGCGTTTGTTGAAGCTTTCAGTGAGTATCGCTAAGAAGGGCAAACTCTCAAACTTTGACGACCCAATCGGCAACATAACGGTTACGCAAACAGAAACGCGAATTACGATTGATTCAGATAATGAAGGCGATAAACTTCTGCAGCTATCAGAGACCATAAAAGAATTAGACCCCGACATAGTTTTGACATCGGGTGGGGACTCGTATCTTTTCCCTTACCTTATACGTAGAGCGAAAGAGAACAAAATACTTGACCGCTTCATACTTAGCCGAGACCCAACGCCTTTTGCATCAAAAACCAAAGGCAGCGGCAGAACTTTCTTCTCATACGGGCGCACATTCTACCGCGCTTCCACTATACGCCTGTTCGGGCGCATACACATCGATGAGGGCAATACTTTTGCCTTAAGCGAGTGCGGTTTCGATGGCTTATTTGAAATAGCGCGGATTTGCCGTATGCCGTTACACACTTCATCACGCGCCTCAATAGGCTCCAGTATGTCGTCTTTGCAGTTTTACCAAGCCACCGAAGACGATGTATTAATTCCGCGAAACAAAAGAATACCTGAAGCCTTCAAATCTGCGTATGAACTGTTGGTGGGCGACCGCGGAGGCTTCGTATATGAACCTCGCATGGGTCTCCACGACGACATTGGCGAAGTGGATTTTTCATCGATGTACCCTGCGTTAATGGTGAAGCACAACATTTCGGCTGAAACGGTTTTGTGCAAGTGCTGTCCAGACTCGAAACGGCGCATCCCTGACCTGAACTATAACATATGCGAGAAACGTACAGGCATTGTTCCGAAGGCTCTGGAGCTTGTCGTGAAAAAAAGGCAACTGTACAAACGCCTAAGGAACGAGACGCAGGATTCTGCGCTTAAAGAGATTTATGACAGGCGGCAAGCGGCTCTGAAGTGGATTCTGGTCACATGCTTTGGTTATCTGGGCTACAAGAACGCAAAATTCGGTACTGTTGACGGACACATTGGCGTGTGCGCTTATGGCAGAGACGCTTTTCTTAAGGCTGCTCGAACTGCTGAAGGCAGCGGTTTTGCAGTTATTCACGGCATAGTCGATTCGCTATGGCTGAAGAAACAAAATGCTACAGTCAAAGAATACGAAAATTTGTGTGAAAGAATAAGCAGTGACGTAGGCGTGCCATTGAATTTTGAGGGGCGTTACAAGTGGGTAGTGTTTCTTCCGTCGAGGATGCATCCTAACATAGGTGTTCTGAACAGGTACTACGGAGTCATGGAGAATGGAAAAGTGAAAGTTAGAGGCATAGAGGTTCGCCGACATGATACACCACGCTTTATTTATGAAGCTCAGATGGAAATGATTAAGGCTTTAGCTTCTGCTGATAACGCAGGGGAGTTTTATGAGAAAATCCCTGATGCGCTACAAGTTGTGAAAGATTACAGGAAGAGACTGCTTGATGGTGACGTACCGATTTATGATTTGGTTGTGACTAAACATCTATCAAAGCACCCTAAGAAGTACAAACAGCATGTGAGCCAAGTTATCGCAGCAGAGCAATTAATCCATGAAGGCGCTGAGATTCACGCTGGCAAAAATGTCAGATTCATCTTTACTGATGCAGAAAACAAGCGCTATGACCACCGAGTTAAAGCGGAACAGCTAATCGAAAAGGGCGTTAATGCAGATACAAGAAAATACCTGCTTCT
>Ga0316624_10001035_pt1 | contig 10497 bp, 11 predicted proteins | sample OWC_Aug_N3_C1_D5_FD_207657 | JGI IMG/M metagenome (GOLD analysis project Ga0316624, IMG submission 207657) | Wetland soil microbial communities from Old Woman Creek delta, Ohio, United States - OWC_Aug_N3_C1_D5_A | ecosystem: Environmental > Terrestrial > Soil > Wetlands | place: USA: Ohio...
GCTACACCCCTGGCCTGCGATCGTGTGGCCGAGCTGATTCTGGCGACGGCCGGCGGCGACATGGAAGGCGAGCCGGTGGACGCGGTGGCGGGGCACGTGGTCCGCCATGCGTTGTGGCTGCGCCATTGCGAGGTACTGCGGCATCTGGGACAGGACATCCCGACGAACCAAATCCGGCGGATGCTCCAACGCCTGGGTTTCACTCCGCTTAAATCTCTCGGCGAAGTTGTCTCCAAAGGCTCGGCGTTCCTGGTGAAGACCGCAGGAGAACTGGCGAAGATGCGGGAAGAGGCCCAGGCCGTTGCCACTAAGCTGGGCGTCAAACTGCCGGAATGGAATCTGGACTGGGAAAAGGATTTGGGCGTGGAGCTGCCCACGTGGCGCCTGGATATCGAGCGCGAAATCGACCTGATCGAAGAGATCGCACGGATTTACGGCTACAACAAGTTCGCCAACACCCTGCCATCTTTTTCCGGCGGCGTGGTAGAGCTGCCGCACGCAGCCAAAGAGACGCGCTTGCGTTCAGAACTCCTGGCCCTGGGCTATAACGAGGCCATCTCGCCCACGTTTATTGCGCCGGCCGATGCGCAGGCTTTTGCTTTCTCCGGGGCAACGCCGGTCTTGCTGGCCAATCCGCTGAGCGAAGAACAGTCCGCCATGCGGACTTCCCTGCTACCGGGAATGCTGGCGATGCTGGGGTGGAACCTGAACCGCGGGACCAGCGATGTTCGCTTGTTCGAAGCCGGACATATATTCGAACTCGCCGGAGAGAAGTCCAGCGAGAGAAGGATGTTGTGCATTGGCGCCACGGGCAACGCTACTGAGCCCAGCGTGCACGGCGCTGCCCGCGCTTATTCCTTCTTCAATCTCAAGGGCGACCTCGAGTCCTTGCTTGGCGCCTTCGAGGCCGGCAATCTGTATTTCGACGCGCTGGCGCCAGAGTATTTCCATCCCGGACGCTCGGCCCGCGCCGTGGCCAACGGCCAGACGGTGGCCCAGTTCGGCCAGATCCATCCCGATGTGGCTGCGGCACGCAAGCTGAAGCAGGAAATTTACGTCGCGGAAATCTATCTCGAAGGCTTGTTCGCGCTGCCGCTGCGCACGCCGCGCTATCAGCCGCTCTCCAGGTTTCCGGCGGTCGATCGTGACTTCTCGTTCGTATTCGCCGACACGGTGACGTTCGAAAAAATCCAATCCGCCGCGCGCGGGCTGAAGATCGCGGAAATGCGAGACTTCAAGCCGGTGGAGGTATTCAGGGGCGGTTCTGTGCCGCAGGGCAAGTACTCCGTGCTGCTGCGTGCTCAGTTCCAATCGGTGGAACGCACGCTGCGCGATGACGAGGTGGCGCAGTGGTCGGCGCAGATCATCAAGGCATTGGAGGCCATCGGCGGAAGCCTGCGCGGCTGAACGTCTGCACGATCTATGAATGCCGCCGCACAAAGTTCGAGGAGCCAGCCGGTCTTGAACACGGAAAGACTGGTGCTTCGGCCGTTTAACCCGGAGGACGCTCCACTGCTGGCGCGGCTCGCCGGCACGTATCGTGTTGCCGACACCACGGCTTCCATTCCGCATCCTTATAGTCCGGAACAGGCGCTCCAGGACATTCACAAATTCAACGAAGAGTTCCGGGCCGGAGTGGGAGCTTATTTCGCGATTGCCCTGCGCGAGTCTCCGCACGCGCTGATTGGCTGCATACTGCTTAAGCTTATCGATCGCAGGGACGAGCAAGGGGAACTGGGCTACTGGATCGATGAGGCCGCGAGCGGCAAAGGCTACGTCACGGAAGCAGGTCGCGCCGTCCTTCACTATGGATTCAATGTGGCGGGCCTCCACCGGATCACCGCCTGCCATATGACCCGCAATCCCGCCTCAGGCAGAGTGCTGGCCCGGCTGGGCATGCAGCAGGAAGGCCACCTGCGCCAGGCAGCGAAGAAGTGGGGCGTGTTTGAAGACCTGCTGGTGTGGGCGATACTACGGGAAGAGTTCAAGTAGACGGCGGTTCCATGCGAGATGGTCCGCTTCTGAAGTAACGGACGATACTCGAACGAACATACAAGCCTGCTCTTGCGCAGTGAAATGGCGTTGTAACGCCAGCTATCTTGAAGGGCGAACAAACTTCAGGGCCTTTATTTTCTCCGCAGCTTTCTTGTGGCCGTTCTTGGCAGCTTTCTGTAACCAACTTACGCCGAGCCTCCTGTTGCTGCGGACTCCCTCGCCATCGAGATATGCAGAACCCAAGTTGTACTGCCCCTTCGCGTCGCCCCTTAGCGCGGCAGTGTGCCACCACTTCACAGCTAGAACAGGATTCGGCTTAGTTCCTGCACCTTCGGCGTACATCACTCCCAAATTGCAGCTCGCCTGTACATGGCCCTTCTTTGCAGCCAGCTTGTAGAGGTCTAACGCTTTCCTCTCGTCTTTCCGAATCCCATGCCCCTTCGCGTAACAAAGGGCAAGGTTATAGAGGCCCTCGGCTGAACCGCCCTCAGCGGCTTTCCTGTACCAGTGCACCGCCTTCTTTGCATCACGTGCGGGAGCAAGCCCTAAGTCGAAGGCATATCCAACCAGGTTTTGGGCATGGGAATAGCCATCCTTCGCCGCAAAGATCAGCAGCGGGAAAGCCTTCTCGTAGTTCTTCACACGCCAGTTCTTGGTAAACAGGGCGTTGTATTGCTGCTGAAAGTTCATCGCGATGTTCGTAATAACCTAACCTGCACAGGCTGGTCGATGATAACAGGCGTTTGCACTCATGATTGGAACCAGCAGACCGTTTTGAGCGTGTCGCGGGCCAGCCGGAAATGACGTCTTCATACTGTGCTGTAGAATGTGCGTGCGGCGGCAGGAACGCCGAGTTAAGCGGCTGAGAGCATCTTTCCTCGTTATCATTATCCAGCAAAGATTATGCAGACTAGATATCTGGGCAACTCGGACTTGCAGATCACTCCTATCGGTATTGGCGCGTGGGCCATGGGAGGAGGCGACTGGGCTATGTCCTGGGGACGCCAGGAGGACGAGCAATCGATCGCAGCGATTCATGCGGCGCTCGATGCGGGCGTCAACTGGATCGATACCGCAGCCATTTACGGGCTGGGGCATTCGGAAGAGGTCGTGGGCAGAGCGCTCGCGGGACGCGCACGCCGTCCTTACGTTTTTACCAAGTGCAGCCTGGTGTGGAATGAGCAGCGCCAGATCAGCCGCAGCCTGAAAGCGGCTTCGGTGCGCCGCGAACTGGAGGCAAGCTTGCGGCGTCTGAAGGTGGACGCCATTGATCTCTACCAGGTCCACTGGCCCGATCCAGAGCCTGAAATTGAAGAAGGTTGGCAGACGCTGGCTCAACTCCAGAAGGAAGGCAAGGTCCGCCACATCGGCGTGTCAAACTTCAACGTAGCGCAGATGAAGCGGGTCCAGAGCATCGCGCCCATCACTTCGCTGCAGCCTCCGTACAACATCGTGACCAGCGACATCGAAAAGGAGGTCCTGCCGTTTTGCCGTGAGCAGCAGATCGGCGTCATTGTGTACTCGCCGATGAAGTCGGGATTGCTCAGCGGCAAGATGACGCGCGAGCGCATCGCAAAACTACCGCCGGATGACTTCCGCCCAAGAACCGTCAGCTTTAAAGAACCGCTACTAACTCGCAACCTGGGGCTGGTAGAGGTGCTGCGCGGCATCGGGGAGCGCCATGGCCACACGCCGGGGGAGGTGGCGATCGCCTGGACCCTGCGCGATCCGGTGGTCACCGGAGCAATTGTGGGCATGCGTTCGGCAGAGCAGGCAAAGCAGGTGGTGCGCGCCGCCGAATTTCGCCTGAGGCCTGATGAGGCGCTTGAGATTGAGGCGTATCTCAAGGCAAATCCGGTGCCTGCTTGAAATCCTTCAGATGACCGCCTAATCTACTCCGCATGTTTCTTGGACATTTTGGGCTTGCCTTTGCCGCCAAACGGGTTGCGCCCAAAACTTCGTTCGGCACGGCGCTGCTGGCCACCGAGTTTGCCGACTGCCTGTGGCCGATGTTCCTGACTCTGGGTGTGGAAGAAGTACGCATAGCGCCGGGCATCACGAAGATGACGCCGCTCGACTTCGTGGCTTATCCCTGGTCGCACAGTCTGCTCATGGACGTGGTGTGGGCGGCGGCATTCGCCGCCATCTACTTTGGTGTGCGGCGATATAAAGCGGGCGCATGGGTGGTGGCGGCGGGAGTGGTGAGTCACTGGGTGCTCGACTGGTGGTCGCATCGGCCGGACATGCCGCTTGCTCCGTGGTCAACACAGAAGTACGGACTGGGATTGTGGGATTCTTCGGCCGGAACGGTCGCCGTGGAACTTGGCCTGTTCTTCGGCGGGCTGGCGATTTATCTGGCGAGCACCAAGGGCAAGGGCCGCGTTGGGCAGTTCGCCCTGTGGAGCTTTGTCGCGCTGATGCTGGTGATCTGGTTGGGCGCGGTATTTGGACCGCCGCCGCCGAACCTGACTGCGCTCAAGGCCAGCGGCTTTGCGCTGTGGCTGGCCGTGGCGTGGGGTTACTGGATTGATCGGCATAGAAGCGCTGAAGCACGAGGATAAGCCGCGAATCAACGCGAACCAACGCGAATCGAATTTGAGAATTCGCGTTTTTTCGCGCGATTCGCGGCCAAAGGCGCAAGGCTCTGGCTCTAATCAAAAAAACCCGCCCTCGTTTGGTAAAATTCCGGCCATGCTCTCGCGCCGAAACTTCTTTAAAGCCGCCGGAATCTCCGCCGCTGCCGCCGCCACCGCCACTTTCCCCAGCGATCTTTTTGCCTGGGCCGAGCCGCCGCGGGAGTCCCGTCCCGGCGGGCCCATCCTGCTCAACAGCAACGAGAACGCCTACGGTCCTTTTCCGAGCGTGGTGGCGCTGCCCAATCCGTTTCAAGACGTCAACCGCTATCCGGACAGCAGCGCAGAAGCGCTGGTTGCGCGGCTGGCCAAGCTGCACCAGGTCACGCCGGACCACATTGTGCTGGGCTGCGGCTCGACGGAGATATTGAAGATCGCGGCCAGCGCTTTCACCGGTCCGGGGCGAAAACTGATCATGGCCGCGCCCACGTTTGAGGCGATCGAGTTCTACGCCAAGGCCGCCAAGGCCGAAGTGGTGAAGGTCCCGCTGACCGATAACTACGTTCACCATCTGACGGCCATGCAGAGGGAGGCGGAAAAGAACGCGGGACTGGTTTACATCTGCAATCCCAACAACCCCACGGGAAGCCTGACGCCGCGGCGGACTCTGGAGAGCTTTGTTCGCGCCCTGCCCAAGGATGTTTACGTTCTGATGGACGAGGCGTATCACGATTTCGTTCCCGTTGCGGCCGACTACATTTCATTTGCGGAACATCCGGTGGACGCCGAGCGCGTGATTACCGCCCGCACTTTTTCCAAAATTTATGGAATGGCAGGGCTGCGCATGGGATATGCCGTCACCGCGCCTGCGACGGCCAAACTGATTGCCGCGCAGAAGCAGGAAGACTGCGCCAACATCTTCGCCCTGCGCTGCGCCGTGAAATCGCTGGAAGATGAGGACGAACGCGAATTTGCCATCATGCGCAACGCCAATGATCGCGCTGCGTTCATGCGCGAAGCGGCGAAGCGGAAAGTAGCGGCGATTCCCTCCTGGACCAATTTTGTGATGATCAACACGCTGCGCCCGGTCCGGACCGTGATCGACCATTTCGCGAAAAACAACATCCGCATCGGGCGGCCATTCCCTCCCATGGACACATACGCGCGCATCTCGCTGGGTACGCCGGAACAGATGAAGCAGTTCTGGGCGGTCTGGGATGGAATGCCGAAGGTATAGCACTCAGCAGTCAGCACTCAGCATTCAGCCCTGAATCTGCATGGCAGGGGACGAGACAACTTCATCGCTTCCTTGGCCCATCTTTCACCTTAGCCAGCTTGGCCAGAGGAGAATTGCCATGCCGATGCTCGTCCAAGCCACCAAATGGGCCGCCAATAAGATGCCCAAAACGATTACGCCGAAAACCCACGCGATCATTGATTACGCCATGGTGGCCGGGTTCTTCGGCATGGCTGCGTTCTTCTGGCGGCGCGACAAGCGCGCGGCGGTAAGCTGCCTGGTGTGCGGCGCTGCCGAGACCATGAACTCACTTCTGACCGATTACCCGGGCGGCGTGAGCCGCGCCATCAGTTATGAGACCCATGGGGCAATCGATATCGGCCTGATAGGGCTGGCGGCCAGCCTACCCGGCTTGATGCGATTCTCGCGCCAGCCGGAGGCGCGATTCTTCGGTCTTCAGGGAATGGCGATGGCGGCGGTGACGGGGCTGACGGACTTCAAAAAAATCGGGTGATCGGATCATAGGGTGATTGGGTGATCTGAACCTAGCCCTAACGGACCCTTTCGCTCACCGGCCAGGCTCCCTCGTAGCTGAATGCTGATCGCTGAGTGCTATTTGCTATTTGCCAACTACCAATTGCTCCTTTTCCACAGCTCTCCATGCGCTATACTTCGCTCATCCCCACGAGGCGGTGAGCGATCATGCCAGTAAAAGCTGCCCGAGAATTTGAGGCCGGGATGGAACGGCCCACCGGCGAGGACTTTCCCGCGCTGGAAGAAAAAATCTACAAGGCCATTGAGTTGCTGAAATCGGCACGCGAGGCCAAATCCGCCGCGGAGCGCGACGCCAACCGCCTGCGCGAGCAACTGGAGCAACGCGAGGAAGAGCTGGACATGCTGCGGTCTGAAGTCGTCGCGTTGCGCAAGGAGCGCGAAGAGGTCCGCGGCCGGGTGGAAAAGATGCTGAAGCAGATCGATGCTTTGGTGGACCAGGGCTGACGCCCAGAAATCCTGCCGTACAGAGGAGAAGAATGCCGGTGATCCCCCATCCCATGACCACAACGCAGTTCGAATTGCCCGGGTATCAGGTGGTACGTTCGCTGGGCGTGGTGCGCGGCATCATCGTGCGCTCGCGTTCGATCATCGGAACCCTTGGCGCCAGCCTGCAGACGCTGGTGGGCGGCAACATCACACTGCTTACCAACCTGTGCGAGAAGACGCGCGAGGATTCGTTTGACCTGATGCTGCAACACGCCGCCCAGCTTGGAGCCAACGCTGTGGTCGGCGTACGTTATGACGCCACCGAGATCATGCAGAGCGTGACGGAAGTGCTTTGCTATGGAACGGCGGTGATCGTGGAACCTAAACCGCGTTAGCGTCGTTTGCCGCCATGCCACTCGGCGGAGGAATTTTCTTGACCCCGGCACAAGCCGGAAGATAATCAGACCAGCGCAGCTTCGCCGGAAGGAGAACAGCTTGGCAACGCAAACAACAGCGGCAACGCCCATCCGGGTAGAGATCTATGACCAGGCATACAACCTCCGCGGCGTGGATGCGGAGTACATCGTCAAGCTGGCGGGGTTTGTTGACGCCAAGATGCGCAGCGTGGCCGAGCAGACGGCCACCGTGGATTCCCTGCGTCTGGCGGTGCTGGCGGCGCTGAACATCGCCGACGAATACCACATCCTGAAAAAGAAATACGATCTGCTGGCCTCAGAGTACCGCCAGAGGGCCGGAGCGCTGGCCGGAGCGCTGGATGAGGTGTTGGAAGAAGGGCGCAAGGCGGGATAGCCAAACCTTACCGCGGATGCGAATGCTCGCGGAAAAAAGGGGGTCTGAGCGCGAAATCGCGGGCAAGCGATAGACCGACGATCCCTGGTGACGCACGCTCTGGCGAAAAGCATTTTAGCGCCGTCCGAGACTTGCCTTCTACTCTGCTTTTCTTTAGCATCATCCCTGACAACCGGCCTGCAAAGCAGGTGAGAACGGTAACCGTTCATGAACCAACATTCAATGAACAGGGGGCCTGACTCGTATAATAACGGCTCGGTGCGCGAGGTTCCGCCAGTACGGAAATGCCTAAAGAGCCGCGGCGGGTTCCCACCGTCTTAGGACGGGTTCAGAACGGCCCGGTCACACGGCCCCGCGGGTCGGTCGTTTTTCTGTCGCTCCGCTCGAAACCAGTCGAACGTATTAGCCGTGGTCGCAACCTTTCTGCTCCTGTAACAGGCCGCTCGCCACGCTAGTCGGGCTCGCGGCCAAGTCTTCAATTTCCCGATTACCAACTTACCCAATTACCCAATCTCCTGTGCCCGAACTACAATCCCCTCAGTGCCAGAAACCTTGCGCATCCAGACTCTTTCCGTGCCGGTGGAAGCCGCAGGCCAGCGGCTGGACCAGTGGCTGGTCACGCAATTTCCTGACATCAGCCGCGTGCGCGTACAGCAACTGATCGAGCAGGAGAAAGTCACGATCAACGGCGCGGTTCCCAAACCATCACTGCGGTTGCGCGGAGGCGAGACGATTGCCATCATCGGCCGCGTTGAACTGCCGCCGCTGCACGCCTTTCCTGAGGACATCCCCCTCGACGTGGTGTACGAAGACGAAGACATTGCGGTGATCAACAAGCCGGCAGGAATGAGCGTGCACGCCGGATCGGGCAAGGGCGAAGCCGGCGGCCGGGGCACTCTGGTGAATGCTCTGCTGCATCGCTTCGGCAAGCTCTCCCAGGTGGGCGGCGAACTGAGGCCGGGCATTGTGCACCGCATCGACAAGGAGACCAGCGGGCTGCTGGTGGTGGCGAAACATGACAAGGCCCATCGCAAGCTGGCGCAACAATTTGCGCGGCGCGAAGTCAAGAAGACGTACCTCGCGCTGGTCCACGGCTGGATGCACCATGACCAGGGCACAATTCGCGATCCCATCAGCCGCGACCTGCTGCGCCGCGAGCGTATGACCACGCGCCGCAGCAACGGGCGCGCGGCCATCACGCACTGGAAGGTCCTGAAGCGTTACCAAGGTAAGCATGGCAAGTTCTCCTTGTTGGAAATAAAAATCGAAACCGGGCGTACGCACCAGATCCGCGTTCACCTTTCTTCTCTAGGACATCCGCTGGCGGGCGACGTACTGTATGGCGCCCCCAGGGAAATTCGGGGTTACCTAGGTACAACAACAGGTTCGGCATCTCTGGGGAGACACTTTCTGCACGCTTCCGCGTTACAATTCGAGCATCCAATCAAGAACACGCCGCTTTCGTTGGAACAGCCCCTGCCGGTCGAGCTAGAAAATTTTCTCCGGCACATCGGGGAGTAAGGACTTGGGAAATGAGGATTGTGACGTCTCCTTTTAGGGTTTGGTTTTTTCTTGCCGCGCTTACCGCAGCCAGCAGCCTGGTTGCGGCGCAACAGCCTCCAGCACCGGCGGCCACCGCGCTTCCTCTGGGAACGGCCATGGTGTCGTCCGCGGACGACCATCCGCTTCCCGTATTCCGCTCTCGCAGTGACGAAGTGAACGTGATCTTCACCGTCACAGACAAGCACAATCATTTCATCAAAGACCTGCGGCAAAGCCAGTTCCAGATCCTGGACAACAACATGCCTCCGCGGCAGATCATGACTTTTGAAGCGGAGACCGACATGCCTTTGCGCGTGGGCCTGCTGATTGACGCCAGCAACTCCATCCGCGACCGCTTCCTGTTCGAGCAGCAGGCGGCGGCGACATTCCTGCGGCAGATCGTGCGTCCGCAAACCGACAAGGCATTCGTGCTCGCCTTTGACGAAGCCTCCAACATCACGCAGGACTTCACCAATGACCAGGACAAGCTCGCGCACGGGATCAAGGTGATCCGTCCCGGCGGCGGCACGGCCATGTGGGACGCGGTCTACAACGCCTGCAAAGACAAGCTCATGAATGAGCACGCTGAAAACAACCAGACGCTGCGCAAGGCCCTGGTGGTGGTCTCTGACGGCGACGACAACCAGAGCCGCGTGACCCGCCAGCAGGCCATTGAGATGGCACAGCACGCGGGCGTGATCATTTATGCCATCAGCACGAACCTGAGCAATATTCATGACTCCGGCGACCACAACCTGAAGGCCCTGGCTGAAGCCACGGGCGGCCGCGCTTTCTATCCTTTCAAGCTGCACGATCTCACGGAGGCGTTCCGCAATATCCGCGAAGAGCTGCGCAGCCAGTATGCGATTTCCTACAAACCTCAGCAGTTTGAAGCCAACGGCCAGTATCGCCCTATCCAAATCGCCGCTCAGAACAAACATTACCGGGTGCGCGCCAAGAAGGGTTATTTCGTGCCGAAAGCAACTGGCAACTAGCAACTGCTAGTTGGTGCTTGGCTCTTGGCTTTGGCCATTGGCTATTAGCACTTAGCACTTAGCACTTGGCCATTAGCCCGTAGGCTTTGACGCGATTTTTGTATTTCCTCCCCTCCGTGGCGGGGGTGTTCTGGTTTGTCCGTTCGCCGGATCACCTGATCGCCAGATCCCCCGGTCCCGTCTGCGTCCTCCGCGTCCTTTGCGGTGAAATCCCGGGTTTTTTGTTTCTGATCACGCGCGATCACGGTCCCCCTTTCCCTCCGCGTCCTCTGCGCTCTCTGCGGTGAAATCCTAGGTTTGTGTCCGATGCCCCGATCTCCCGCTTCTCTTCTCTCCCCAGCAGCTTCCCTCAGCAGCTATAATG
>Ga0316624_10001036_pt1 | contig 10494 bp, 11 predicted proteins | sample OWC_Aug_N3_C1_D5_FD_207657 | JGI IMG/M metagenome (GOLD analysis project Ga0316624, IMG submission 207657) | Wetland soil microbial communities from Old Woman Creek delta, Ohio, United States - OWC_Aug_N3_C1_D5_A | ecosystem: Environmental > Terrestrial > Soil > Wetlands | place: USA: Ohio...
GGCGGGCGCAAGCCGGCGAAATCGAACCGGCCCACGGGCGGCGCGACCAGGATGACGCGATCCGGCTCGCGCACCTGCGCCACCCGCATCGAGACGTAGGCGCCGAACGAGAATCCCGCGATCACCAAACGGCCCGGCCAGCGGCTCCTGCCCCAATCGAGGACGGCGAGCGCATCCTCCGTTTCGCCGATCCCGTGGTCGAACACGCCCTCGCTCGCGCCGACGCCGCGGAAATTGAAGCGCAGCGACGCCATGCCGCATTCGTGGATCGCGCGCGCGAGCGTCGTGACCACCTTGTTGTCCATCGTTCCGCCGAACTGCGGATGCGGATGACAAATGACCGCGAAGCCGGCCCCGTCGAGGCCGGGGTCCTCCAGCAGCGCCTCGATCGACCCGACAGGACCCGCGATCGTGATGCGCGCCGCGGCGGCCGGCGCGGACGTCATTGAATGCCGATCAAGTCGATGTCGAAGACGAGTGTCGCGCCCGGCGGAATGACGCCGCCGGCGCCTTGATCACCGTAAGCGAGTTGCGGCGGAACCACGAGACGTCGCCGGCCGCCGACTTTCATCCCCAGAACGCCCTGATCCCAGCCCTTGATCACGCGGCCGGCGCCAAGCTGGAAACTGAACGGCGTCGCATTCCCGCGCGAGCTGTCGAATTGCCTGCCCTTGTGTTCCGGGGCCGCCTCGTCGTACAGCCAGCCGGTGTAGTCGACGACGGCGGTCTGCCCGGCGGTGATCGCAGGGCCGGTCCCCGCGCGCAGGTCGATGACTTGCAGCGATCGCGACGCGCCGGCGGTCGCCGGCGCAGGCCGCGAATCACCGTGACAGGCCGAGATCAGCCCGCATAACAGCAATAATATGGATTGGCGCATGACGGTCCGGAAAGGAGATTTTCACGACGCAGTGTATCGCGAAAATCGCCTGTTCCACGACCGCGCCGACACGAAGCCCAGTGCGACGGCGGCGGCGGCGGCGGACACCGGCGCCACGCCGACGAAATACGCGGCGGCGCATACGCCCGCCCCGACGAACGCGGCGAGGAGCATCTCGAGGCCTTCCGTCGCGCCGAGCGCCCAGTGCGCGAGCATCCCGAACACATCGTCGCATTCATCGACCAGCTGCAACATCCACTCCATGCGCCGCAGTGTAGACAGCGCGGGTGCGCCGTTGAGTGAGCAGGGTCACAAACCGGGCGCGCCGCAGCCCGCGCTTGCCATGGGTTGCCTTGCTGCGTACGCTCTGTGGAATGCAGCGCATTTTGGTCCTGAATCCCAAGGGCGGATCGGGCAAGACGACGGTCGCGACCAATCTCGCCGGATATTTCGCGAGCCACGGCGACCATCCGCTGTTGACGGACAACGACCCGCAAGGATCGAGCATGCGCTGGCTCAAGAAGCGCCCGCCCCAGCAGGCGCTGATCCACGGCGCCGCGGCGTTCGAGCGCGACCCGCGCGTCACGCGCGCGTGGCAGATGCGCACTCCCGCGGACGCCCGCCACGTGATCGTCGATACGCCCGCGGCGATCCCCGCGCAGCTATTGCCCGACGTCACGCGAAACGCCGATGCGATCGTCGTCCCGGTTCTGCCGTCCGACATCGACATCCACGCGTTTTCCAAGTGCATTGCGGATCTGCTGTTGATCGCCAAGGTCAGTCGCAACGAAAACCGCATCGGCGTCGTCGCCAACCGCGTCAAGCGCAACACCCTCGCCTATCAGTCGCTGTTGCGCTTTCTCGCGACGCTCAGAATCCCCGTGATCGCGACTCTGCGCGATTCGCAAAACTACCTGCGCGCGGCGGAATGCGGGCTGGGCTTGCATGAGATGAAGCGTCAGGCGGTCGCGCAGGATCTCGACGACTGGGCGCCGCTGCTCCAATGGCTGCAGGAGAAGGAATGCGCGGTCCGAGGGGAAGCCGAGGCGGCGGGCTCCCTGCCGGCGACCGCGTAAGGCGCGCAAGGGCCGCGGGCGCTTTCTACTTTTTCTCTTCCCAGCTGCCGCGCATCTTGTCGGCCCAGCTCTTGTAGCTGTGCCAGCTGTACAGGTCGGTCGTGATCGCCGCGTGCCGGCCGCCGATCTTCGCGCCGCGCTTCAATGGCGTTCCGAACCGCTCGCCGGCGCCTGCCGCGCCGCCCGCTTCGGTGCGCGGCGCTCTGCGGTCGACGCCGCGGTATCGAGGTTTGATATTGCTGTCGTCCATCGTTTGCGCCTGTTTCGGTGATTCAAGTTAAGGCGAGCACGCATCGATCGACAGGAACTGTGTCACAGGCGCGCACCGCCCGGATACCGCCCGCGGCGCGCATTGCGATACGCCTCTCACGCCGGGGCGCGGTAAGTTAAATCGGCTGCTCGGCCGTGGTCCGCCACGCCGCGAAGAGCGGCGCGAGATCCGCGAGGGAATTTTCGATCGCCGCCGGCAGCAGCGTCGTGTAGACGTCGAGCAGAGCGATTGCGTTGCGCGCGGGATCCGTTCGCGTCGCGGCGCCGAGGCGGCGCGCCATGCCGCGGTTCACCACGTGCAAATTCTTGTACAGATCCTCGAGATCGGCGAATCCGCGCCGGTCGCGCGCGCCGAACATCTCGCGTGCGAGCAGGTACATCGTGATGCTCCGGTAGACCGTCTCGGCTTCCTCCGCGAACGGCAGATGGAAGCGCGCCATCGGACGCAGGCGGTCCGTCCAGGGACAGCCCGCGGTCGCCATGATCAGGCCGATCACGGAGGACAAAGCCTCCTGCGCCGACGTGTGCGCGATGATCGTTCGGCCCGCCCGCTCGACCGTGACCGTGACGTCGTCGAAGGAGACGAGTACGCGCAGCTTCTCCAGCACATCGGCCATGTGGAGTGCCGGCGGGCAATGCGCGTGCTCCGCGGCGTTCAGAGGGCAGTTCGCACAGCGGTTGAACCCAAGTTCCGTCCAGAACGGCGACTCGGCCGGCACCTCGTTGACGAGGCGGAAATCACGCTCCGCAAACGAGAAATCCAATACCTTCTGCGAGCCGTCGGGCAGATCGAAGCGATAGCGGATGCGCGTCGACGCGCTCATGCAACCAGGCGGTAGCAGGGCCTGTATTCGGCGCCGGTGAGCTTCATGCGGCGCTGGGCGACGAACGAGCGCAGCAGTTCATCGAGCGGCTCCATGACGGCCGGTTCGCCCGCGAGTTCGAACGGCCCGTGCCGCTCGATCGCGTTGATGCCGTACTCCTTGACGTTGCCGGCGACGATCCCGGAGAACGCGCGGCGCAGGTCCGCGGCCCGCTCGTGCACCGGCCGGTCGAGCGCGAGGCGCAGGCCGCTCATCGCGGCGTGCGTGACTTCGAACGGCCGCTGGAACTCGAACGGTATTTTCAACAGCCAATTGAAGCCGAACGAGTCGCTGGCATGGCGGCGATACTCGCGCACCTGCGCGAGCCCGTGCACCATCGCCCGGCCGACGGCGGGCGGATCGTCGATGATGATCTGGTAGCGCGACTGCGCCTCTTCGCCGAGCGTCGCGCCGATGAAGCGGTGGATCTGCTCAAAATAGTCGGCGCTTGCGGCCGGGCCGGTGAATACAACCGGAAGCGGCTGGTCGCGGTTGGCCGGATCCAGCAGGATGCCGAGCAAATAGAGAATTTCCTCCGCCGTCCCGGCGCCGCCCGGGAAGATCACGATGCCGTGACCGAGGCGCACGAACGCTTCGAGGCGCTTTTCGATGTCCGGCATGATGACGAGCTGGCTGACGATCGGATTCGGCGGCTCGGCGGCGATGATGCCCGGCTCGGTCAAGCCGAGGTATCTGCCGTTGGAGATGCGCTGCTTCGAGTGGCCGATCGTCGCGCCCTTCATCGGCCCCTTCATCGCGCCCGGACCGCAGCCCGTGCAGACGTCCAATGCGCGCAGGCCGAACTCGTAGCCCACGCGCTTCGTGTATTCGTACTCGTCGCGCTGAATCGAGTGGCCGCCCCAGCAGACGACCAGGTTGGGTTTCGTCTGCGGCTCCAGGATTCGGGCATTCCGCAGGATGTGGAATACCGCGTTCGTGATGCTCGCCGAATCTCCGAGGTCGAACCGCCCGCTCTCGACGATCTCGTTCGAGATGAACACGACGTCGCGCAGCACCGCGAACAAGTGCTCCTTGATGCCGCGGATCATGACGCCGTCGACGAACGCGCTCGCCGGCGCGTTCTTGATCTCGAGCTTGATGCCCCATGCCTGGCGGACGATCCGCAAGTCGAAGTCGCGGAATTTCTCGAAGATAAGGCGCGTATCGTCGATGGCGCCGCCCGAATTCAGCACGGCGAGCGCGCATTTGCGGAACAGCTGGTAGAGCCCGCCCTGACCGGAGTCTAGGAGCTTCGCGATTTCCTGCTGTGAGAGGTGCTCCAGGCTGCCCATGGGGGCAACTCTCGCATCGACCATATCGGACGACAGGACTTCAGCTTCCACGCGCGACGCTCACGGATAGATGTCGATCGGTATGTCATCCGCGGTGCGCATCCAGACTTCGACCATATTGGAATTCGACAGCGCGATGCAACCGTTCGTCCAGTTGGTCGTCGCGTAATAGGCGGGCGGATAGCGCGGCGAGTTCGGCGTGCCGTGAATCATGATCTCGCCGCCCGGCGTCCAATGATGCCGGCGCGCACGCTGCTCATCGAGCTTGTTCGGGTACGAGACCTCGATCGAGAGGAAATAGTCGCTGTGCGGGTTGCGCCGCACGAGCATGTAATGGCCCTCGGGAGTGCGAAAATCGTTTTCGCGCTCCTTCTGCCCGGACGGGCTCAGCCCGAGCTCGACCGGGTATTCCGCAAGCAGCGTCTTGTCGTGATAGAGAAAGAGCTTGTGCTCCGCTTTGCGCACGACGACGTGATTCGCGATCCACGGTCTGTCCGCCGCTGCGGCGTCGGCGACCGCGGTGCCGGCGGTCTCGGTGCGGGCCATTGCGAGGACGGCGGTCCCGGCGCCGGCCGGCGCGGCCAAAAGGGTCGTGGCGAGAGCCAGGCCGAGGCCGGGCAGCACCGCTTTAAGGGCTCGAAAGCTCATGTGGATAGATTATAGCCTTTACCCGGGGCGGCAAAATCGGGCATGGCTCACGTCCTTGAGGATCGCGGCCGCAGACCCGGCCTACCGGCACCGCCTGCCTAGCCGCACTTCGAGTCCCCGCAGTTCAGGCAGGTGTTGCAGCCGTCGAGCATGACGACCGCCGCGGTGCTGCATTTCGTGCACAGCAGCGCGCCTTCGGGGAACACCGACTTGGAAAAGGCATCGGTCTGCTTCGTGCGGGCCTCGAACTCGGCCCGCTTTTCCTGCACGAGCTTGCGCTGGTGCTCGTCGAGTTCCGGCTTCTTCAGCAAGCCGATCGACTGCAGATGGCGCTCGATGACGTAGCCGAGCTCGGCGATCGTCGAGGGCATGAATTTTCCGCCCGGCTGCCAGTAGCCGCCGCGCGGATCGAATACCGCCTTGAGCTCGTCGACGAGGAAGGTCGTGTCGCCGCCCTTGCGGAAGACCGCCGAGATCACGCGTGTCAGCGCGACGATCCACTGGAAGTGGTCGAGGTTCTTCGAGTTGATGAACACCTCGAACGGACGGCGCTGCTCGTGCGGCGTGCCCTCGTTCAACACGATGTCGTTGATCGTCACGTACATCGCATGGTCGGACACCGGCGTCTTGATCTTGTAGGTCGAGCCGATCAGCACCTCCGGCCGCTCGAGCTTCTCGTGCATCCAGATGACGTTGTCCTGCGCCTTCGCGGGCGCCGCCGGCGCCTTCGCCGGCTCCTCCGCCTCGGGCTTCTGCACGCGGTACTTGGTTATCTTCTTCTCGATCTTGATGTGTGCCATGGCGTTAGAACTTCCCGTAATAGCCTTCTTTGAGCGCATCGAAGAGATTCGCGGCGGTATGCATTTCGCCGTCGTATTCGATCTCATCGTCGCCCCGCGCCTCGATTTCCTTGCCGTCGTCCAGCGTGAACACGTAGGTCGTGTTCTTGAGGTCCTGTTCCTTCACGAGCACTCCCTGGAACGCCTCGGGATTGAACCTGAACGTCGTGCAGCCCTTGAGCCCCTGCTCGTGCGCGTACAGATAGATGTCCTTGAAGTCCTCGTACTTGTAATCGGTCGGCACGTTGGCCGTCTTCGAAATGGACGAATCAACCCAGAGTTGCGCCGCCGCCTGGATGTCGACGTGCTCTCTCGGCCCGATGTCGTCCGCCGAGACGAAGTAGTCGGGAAGCTTCTCGGCGACCGCCTGCGAGTTCGGCATCGCCCGCGGATTCACGAGCTCCCGGTAGGCGAGCAATTCGAACGAGAATACGTCGATCTTCTCCTTGGACTTCTTTCCTTCGCGAATCACGTTGCGAAAATAGTGGTGCGCGAAGGACGGCTCGATCCCGTTGGACGCATTGTTGGCGAGAGACAGCGAGATCGTGCCGGTCGGCGCGATCGACGTGTGGTGCGTGAAGCGCGCGCCGACCTCGGCGAGCTCGTCGACGAGTTCGGGCGCCGCCTCGGCGATTCTCTGCATGTAGCGACTATAGCGGGCGTGCAGGACGCGGCCCGGCACGCGGGCGCCGACGCGCCAGCCGTCTTTGACCATTTCCGGCCGCTTGCGCAGCATTTCCGGCGTGACCGTGAATTCCTCGGACATGATCGGTGCAGGGCCCTTTTCGCGCGCGAGCTCGAGCGCGGCCTCCCAGCCCGCGATCGCCATCTCGCGCGACACGTTCTGCGTGAACGCGACCGCCTTGCGCGAGCCGTATTTCATGCACAGCATCGTGATCGCCGAGCCCAATCCCAGGAATCCCATGCCGTGCCGGCGCTTGCGCGTGATCTCGTCGCGCTGGGGCGATAGCGGCAGGCCGTTGATTTCGACGACGTTGTCGAGCATGCGCGTGAAGACCTTGACGACCTTGCGGTAGGTTTCCCAGTCGAATCGCGCGTCGTCCGTGAACGGATCGACGATGAACTTGGTCAGATTCACCGAACCCAGGAGGCAGGATCCGTACGGCGGCAGCGGCTGTTCGCCGCAGGGGTTGGTCGCGCGGACGTTCTCGGTCCACCAGTTGTTGTTCATCTCGTTAACGCGGTCGATCAAGATGAAGCCGGGTTCCGCGAAATCGTACGTCGAGGACATGATCAGGTCCCATACGCGGCGCGCGGGAAGCGTCTTGTAGATCTTGCAGGCGACGAGGCCTTCCTCGTTCGAGACGTAGCCGTTGGTGTACGGCCATTCGCGCCAGACGAACTTGGACCGGTCCGAAAGATCCATCCGTTCCGTCTCGTATTCCCGCTCGGAGAGCGGGAACGCGAGCTGCCATTCGGAGTCGCTCTTGACCGCCTTCATGAATTCGTCGGTGATCAGCAGCGACAGGTTGAATTGCCGCAGGCGGCCGCTTTCGCGCTTGGCGCGGATGAACTCGAGGACATCGGGATGCCCGATGTCGAACGTGCCCATCTGCGCGCCCCGGCGCCCGCCGGCCGAGGACACCGTGAAGCACATCTTGTCGTAGATATCCATGAACGACAGCGGCCCGGACGTATACGCGCCGGCGCCGGTGACGTATGCGCCGCGCGGGCGCAAGGTCGAGAATTCATAGCCGATCCCGCAGCCGGCCTTGAGCGTCAGGCCCGCTTCGTGAACCTTGCTCAATATATCGTCCATCGAGTCGCGGATCGTGCCGGACACCGTGCAGTTGATCGTCGACGTCGCCGGCTTGGGCTCGAGAGAACCGGCGTTCGACGTGACGCGGCCGGCGGGGATCGCACCGTGGCGCAGGGCCCACAGAAACGACTCGTACCACTGCGGCCGCAATTCCTCGGGCTCGACGTCGGAGAGCGCCCGCGCGACGCGCTTGTAGGTGTCGTCCATCGATTGATCGATAGGCGAGCCGTCTTTGGCGATGAGGCGGTATTTCTTGTCCCAAATGTCTTGCGACGCTTCTTGGAACGGAATGCTGCCGACGTCTTTCGTTTGAATCTTGACCATCGTATTCATGGATTTAATTATTCTCCCTGATCATGCGCGAGCGATCCTGAATAAGACAAATTCCCATCGCCCCTTCGAACTTGATCAAAATTGTTGGTATGCCACGGCCAGGCGAGTGAACCGGTTGAACACTAGATCTTGTGCCAGGCGTTAAAGGTTATGTCGCGACGCCGATGAGCGTCAAGACATATTTGAGTCGAGTTTATCTATTTTTTATCATTTAAAATCAATATGTTACAAATTAATCGCGAGAAATCGCCTTACTGCACTTTTCGGATGCGTGGTCAAGAGGCAATAAATCCAATCGCTAGATGTTGTGTTACTGATTTCGCCGCATCATGTCGCACCGACGTCATGTCAGGCGCGCCCGCCCGCAGCAGTTCGTCGTCGGCGCGCGCGCCTGAAAGCGCCGCGGCGTTGAAAAATCGGACGCCGGCCATAGGTTCCGGGCCGAGCGGATGCGTTCCGCGCCATTTAGGAGGAACCTGAAGATGACCGTCGTACGATATGAGCCTTGGGCACTCGTTAACCGGCTCCAAAATGACATCGATCGATTGTTCGGCGCGCCCCTCGCGACGGCCGCCGACTCCGGCGCCTGGCTGCCGCCGGTCGACATCCACGAGGAAGCCAATCAATTCGTGCTGCACGTCGACCTGCCGGGCGTGGATCCGAAAGCCGTCGAAATCACGTCCGAACAGGGCGTGATGACGATTCGCGGCCGCCGCGAGGAGACGCAGCGCGAGGCGCGCGAGGGCTATCGACGCATCGAACGCATCAAGGGTGAGTTCGAGCGCCGGTTCAGCCTCCCCGACTCGGCGGACGCCGAGCGCATCAAGGCGAAGGCCGCGAACGGCGTGCTGGAAATAGTCATTCCGAAGGTAGCCCGGGTGCAGCCGCAACGAATCATGGTCGAAGCGGCTTAAAAGCTCCCCGACGATTGCACGGCGGCGCTTCCGTGTAAGATCGTCGATTGGCAGATTGGCCGATGGGGCCGGACGCAACGCTCGTCCGGCCCCATTGTCCGTTACAGAGGCGTGCTCGCGCGCTCGGGTGCATCGTCAACAACGGAGTGGACAGCGAATGAATCCGCGTATCAAGTTTGCGGCGGCCGTGGCCGCGGCGGCCCTGTTGGCGGCGCCGCAGGCGATTCCGCCGCCGGTCATGGCGGCGTCGCTCGACGCCGCGCCGATGCCGTCGCTCGCGCCGATGGTCAAGCGCGTCTCCGCCGCCGTCGTCAACGTCGCGACGCGGGGCACCGTCAAAGAGAGCCCGGGCCAGCGCAATCCGCTGCTCGACGACCCGTTTTTTCGCAAATTCTTCAACGTGCCGCCGGACGCGCAGCCGCATGAGCGGCAGTTCCAGAGCGCGGGTTCGGGCGTGATCGTCGATGCCAAGAACGGCTACATCATCACCAACTACCACGTCGTCGAGAATGCCACCGAGATCACGGTCACGCTGCTCGACAACCGCAGCTTCGGCGCCAAGGTCATCGGCCGCGACGAGGGCTCCGACATCGCCCTGCTGCAGGCGAAGCAGCCCGGCCTCGTCGCGATGTCGCTCGGCGACTCCTCCAAGCTCGAGGTCGGCGACTATGTCGTCGCGATCGGCAACCCGTTCGGCCTGCAGCATACGGTGACCGCGGGCATCGTCAGCGCGCTCGGCCGATCCGGCATCAATCCGGAAGGATACGAGGACTTCATCCAAACCGACGCATCCATCAACCCCGGCAATTCCGGCGGCGCGCTCGTGAATCTGCGCGGCGAGCTCGTCGGCATCAATTCCGCGATCCTGTCGCGCAGCGGCGGGAACATCGGCATCGGCTTCGCCATTCCCGTCAACATGGTCAAGAACGTGATGGCGCAATTGATCCGCTTCGGCGAGGTCAAGCGCGGCGTGCTCGGCGTCAACATCTACGACGTCACGCCGGACATCGCCAAGGAGTTCGGGCTCAGCGAGTCGAGCGGCGCGCTCGTCGCGGGCGTCATACAGGGGTCCGCGGCGGACCGCGCCGGCGTGAAAACCGGCGACATCATCACGTCGCTCAACGGCGTGCAGATGAAGACCGCCGGCGAATTGCGCAACGCAATCGGCATGCTGCGTGTCGGCAGCACGGTTCAGATCGGCCTGCTGCGCGACGGCAAGCCGCGCAGGATCACGGCCATGATCGCCGATCGCGGCGACGAGGAGACCGCCAACGCGGCCGTGATCAACAAGGCGCTCGACGGCGCGGAACTCGCCGATGCGCCGGACGCCGGCGGCGTCGTGATCAGGTCGGTTCAAGATGGAAGTCCCGCGGCGCAATCGGGCTTGCGCGCGAACGATTTGATCATCGGCGTCGGCCGCACGCCGGTGACCGATACCAAGGCGCTGCGCCAAGCGGCGAAGGGCGCGAGCTTCCTGATGCTGAAGGTCCGGCGCGGCGCTTCCGTGCTGCTGATCCCGATTCGTTGAAATCATGCGCCCGCTCGCGATCTGCATTCTCGGCGGAACGGGGTTCGTCGGAACCCGGCTCGCCGCCCGCCTGA
>Ga0316624_10001037_pt1 | contig 10490 bp, 11 predicted proteins | sample OWC_Aug_N3_C1_D5_FD_207657 | JGI IMG/M metagenome (GOLD analysis project Ga0316624, IMG submission 207657) | Wetland soil microbial communities from Old Woman Creek delta, Ohio, United States - OWC_Aug_N3_C1_D5_A | ecosystem: Environmental > Terrestrial > Soil > Wetlands | place: USA: Ohio...
CGGCGGAGGAGCCGGGGTATGACAACGAAGGCGAGTGAGGGCCCTGTGGCCTGGCTGGAGAAAACCCAGCCGGGGTTCGACCAAATCAGCGAGGAAGAGCGCGGTGCGATCAGAGATTTTTCACTTCTATGGAGTCTCTACGAAGGCACGGTGCTCAATTCTGCCGGTAGTGCTGGCGCGATCATCGGGGCCGTGAATTCGATTCAGGAGAGAGGGAGATTGAACCTCGACTCCGTCCGGCCGGCGATCAAGTATTTCATCGAGAGGTACTTCGACGGTAACGATCTAACGTACGCATACCAAATGCTTTTCCTGAGACAGAATGACCGTCCAGATCTCGTCGAGAGAGTCGTTCGCAAGCAGTCTCAGAATGAGGCGGAGATTCTTTCCGCAATCCTCATCATCGTCTTGCGTCTAAGAAACAACTTGTTCCACGGAATAAAATGGTCCTACGGCATCAAGGACCAACTTAAGAATTTCCAGAATGCCAATAATGTCTTGATGGCAGTGATGGAAATGCATCAATAGAATTGTGATTGGAGCGCTTCTATGGTCGTCACGACGGACTGGTACTGGGAGGGCAACGTCGTCGACGCAATTGCTCGATCCTTGGAAGGGCAGGGCTGGTCGATCGTCGCCAAAGCGGACACACATTCGAAAGAGCGCGGTGTCGATATACAAGCGAGAAAAGGCGACGAGGCGCTTCTTGTCGAAGCCAAAGGCTTTCCGTCACGAAACTACCGTGATCCTCGCCGCGCCGCAGAAGTGAAACCAACGAATCCAAACAATCAGGCGCAGCAATGGTATTCGCATGCCTTGCTGAAGGTGATGCGGCTGCAAACTAAATATCCTGGTGCGGTTGTTGCTCTCGGCTTTCCCGATTTCCCGCGCTACCGGGCTCTCTTCGAAGAGACACGCGGGGGGCTTGCCAAACTCGGTGTCGCGTTACTCTTGGTAAAGGAGAGCGGGCACGTTGAAACCTGGGGCCTGTGAAGTCTCGTTCCAGCAGTCGGCATCTCGATGACGGACCGGAGAGATTCACGCCACGGCCTTATTGATCGGGCGGTAGCCCGCCAGTCGGTATGGTCGTCGTCGTAGCCAATAACCGTGCCCCTTGAGATAGACGAACTCGTCCGACAGCCGGCTTAGGGCGTCGTTGATGTGATCGCGTGCGTTGCGCGTTTTCGACAGGACTCTCTTGGAAGTCAGCATCGACCCAAGCTCGCCGTACTCCGCCGGTTTTCCTGTCGTCTCCAGGTGCTCGGTGACGAATGCTCCGATTCTCTGCCAGCGGGTCTGTACTCCGGAGGGATAGCGGTTCGGATGGTACTTCGCCGGCGGATAAGCTGATCGTGTTCGATGAGGTGCAGCACATCACAGAATCCGGCATGAACGACTACTCCGCGGCCGACGTCTTCAAGATCATGGCAAAGGCGAGGGTTCAGGTCGTGTGCGTCGGACTTGAAACGTACCGCAAGGTGCTTAGGGGAAAGTCGAAGAACAAACAGCTTGCTCGTCTGAAGACCAAGGAAATCACCATCGGCCCAGTGCCTTGTTCGCTCAGTGACTTCCCGCCGCTCGGCCGTGACGGCGAGGCCCATTGCCACGCTAAGGCGAGAAGCAACCGAAAAGCCGCGGGCGCACAGGCCTAGCGGCTATGCGCTTCAATCCGTGACGCGCTTATGTGATGTTTGACGCTCTTATGTGATGCGCCACACCGGCAGGCGGCGGCACCCTCGCTCAGGGCTCCAGCTCGGTGTCCCAATAGAGATAATCGAGCCAGCTTTCGTGCAGATAGTTGGGCGGGAACAGCCGGCCGTTGCGGTGCAGGTGCTGCACCGTCGGCTGGAACGGCGTCTGCGAGGGCCACATCTTGGCCTCGGCCGGGGTCAGGTTGCCCTTGCGCAGGTTACAGGGCGAGCAGGCCGCCACCACGTTGTTCCACACCGTGTGGCCGCCGCGCGAGCGAGGGATCAGATGATCGAAGGTGAGGTCGTCGCGCTCGCCGCAATACTGGCAGGAGAAGCGGTCGCGCAGGAACACGTTGAACCGGGTGAAGGCCGGGTAGGTCGAGGGCTTCACGAAGGTCTTGAGCGAGACCACGCTCGGCAGCTTCATCTCGAACGAGGGGCTGTGCACCGCGCGGTCGTAATTGGCGACGATGTTCACGCGCTCAAGGAAAACGGCCTTGATGGCGTCCTGCCAGGACCACAGCGACAGCGGGTAATAGCTCAGCGGTCGGAAGTCCGCGTTAAGCACGAGGGCGGGAAAGCCGCTGGGCGATACATGCACGTTCAAGCGCTAACTCCTGGCTTTCCTTTCGCTGTCGCGGCGGTGATTCTCGCCCCGCCGCGATAGTGTATATGGAGCGTGACGGGATTGTGAAGCATATCCGGGGGGTTACCCGCAACTGCCCTAGCGGTTGAGGAAGCGGGAGAGGAACTCGCCGCCTTGCCGCAGGCCCTCCTGGTCGATGCCATGGCCGACGCCGGGCGAGATGTGCCATTCGGTCGGCACGTCCAGCGCCGCCAGGCTTTGCGCGGCGTGGAATAGGGCCTGCACGGGAATGAGGTCGTCCCGGTCGCCATGCACCAGCAGGACCGGCGGCCGGGTGCGGATTTGGGCGGCGAATTGCTCGGGCTCGACATCCTCCGGCATCACCAGCATGCCGGAATAGCCGACGATGGCGGCCGGGGGCACCTGACGGCGCAAGCCGACATGCAGCGACATCATGGTGCCTTGCGAAAAGCCGACCAAGGCAAGAGCGGAGGGCGGCAGCCGATGGCGGGCAAGCTCGGCATCGAGGAAGCTCTCCAGCACCGGCGCCGCCATGGTGACGCCGGCCCAGCGCTCGCCCGGGTCGCGGAACGTCAGCGGAAACCATTCGCGGCCCGTCGGCGCCTGGCCGCACGGGCGCGGCGCGTGCGGCGACACGAAGGCGGCGTTGGGCAACAGGCCGGCCCAGGCGCGGCCGATCTCGATCAGATCGTTGCCGTCGGCGCCGTAGCCGTGCAGGAAGACGACGAGATTTTTGGCGGTCCCTGAGCGCGGCGCCAGGCGCGGGCCGTCGAGTTCAGCCATTCCTGGTTTTCCTTTTTTTCGTTTTCTTCTTTGCTTTCTTCGACGTCTTCGCGCGCTTCTTGGCTTGCGTCGCCGGTTCAAGAGATATTCCCTCGCGCCGCTTCACTACATGATAATAGGCCCACAAGAGATGCGCCGCCACGCCGCGCCAGGGCCGCCAGGCTTGCGCGATCTTGGTGAGCGCCTTGGCGTCCGGGCGCTTGCGCAGACCGAAGGCGATGCGGGCGGATTCCTGCACGGCGAGGTCGCCGGCCGGAAAGGCGTCGGCATGGCCCAAGCAAAACAACAGATAGATATCCGCCGTCCATGGGCCGACGCCGTGCAGCGCCGTGAGCGCGGCATGCGCAACGTCGGCATCCATGTTGCCGACCGCGGTCAGATCGATGCGGCCTTTGGCGACGGCCTTGCCGATCTCGCGGATCGACTTGATCTTGGGCGCCGACAGGCCGAGCCGCTTGAGCTTGTCGGTGCGCGCGCGCCGCACCGTGTCGTGATGGAATGGATCGAAGGCGGCGAACAGCCGGTTACGGATCGTAGCGGCGGCCGCGGTCGAGAGCTGCTGGCCGCAGACGATGGCGCACAGGCCGGGAAAACCCGCTTCGCGCCGGCGCAGGCTGAAGGCGCCGGCCTTCTCGGCGACAGGCGCGAGGCGCGGGTCGGCGGCGATCAGTTGCGCGAGCGCGGCTTCAAGGTCGGCTTGTGTATGAAGGAATTGGGTCATCACTCTCAGCTGTCATGCCCGCGAAAGCGAGCATCCAGTAATCCGTGATATCGATTGGACTCGCAAGTGCTTCGGAGTACTGGATCGTCCGCTTTCGCGGACGATGACAACCGGAAATTCATGCCGCCACCCGTTTTCCGCTTCGCGCCGTCGCCCAACGGCTATCTGCACCTCGGCCATGCGCTGTCGGCGCTGATCAATGCCGACATGGCGGCTCCTGCCGGCGGGCGGCTGTTGCTGCGCATCGAGGATATCGACGCAAGCCGCTGCCGGCCGGAATACGAGGCGGCGATCTACGAGGATCTGGCCTGGCTCGGCATTACTTGGGAAAAGCCCGTGCGCCGGCAGTCCGAGCACTACGGCGATTACCGCGCGGCGCTCGGCAAGCTCGAGGCCATGGGCCTCATCTACCCGAGCTTCGAGAGCCGCGCCGAGATCGCCATGATGGTGGCGGGGCGCGAGGCCAAAGGCCCGTGGCCGCGCGATCCCGACGGCGTGCCGCTCTATCCGGGCTCGGCCAAGACCTTGCTGGACGCCGAGCGCAAGCGGCGCATGGCGAGCGAGCCTTACACGTTGCGCCTCGATATGCAGGCCGCGCTGGCGCGCGTAGGGTCGCTCACCTGGCACGAGACCGGCGCCGGCCCGGCCGGCGAGACCGGCACCATCGCGGCCGATCCCGCCGCCTGGGGCGACGTCGTCCTGGCGCGCAAGGACGCGCCCACCAGCTATCACTTGGCCGTGGTCGTTGATGACGCGGCCCAGGGCGTCAGTGACGTGGTCCGCGGGCGCGACCTGTTTCACGCGACTAGCCTGCACCGGCTGCTGCAGACGCTGCTCGAACTGCCGCAGCCGCGCTATCACCACCACCGCCTCATCCTCGACGCCGACGGCAAGAAGCTGTCGAAATCGACCGCCGCCACGGCTTTGCGCGAATTGCGCGCGGCGGGCGCGAGCCCAACCGAGATCCGCCGGCTGGTCGGGCTCGATTGAGGTTTGTTTCCATGGCATTGTCGGCCGCGAGGGCGGGGGGTTGATGGCGAAGCACGCGCGCAAGGCAAAGCGCAAGGCAAGACCGCACCGTCGGCGCCACGCGCCGCGCGCGCGCGCGGCCAAGGCGCCGTCGCCGCGCGCGATCGAAGCCGCGCTCGCCGGCATCGCCCACGACGTGCGCACGCCGCTGACCGGGATCGTGGCGCTGGCCGAGCTCTTGGCCTCGTCCGGCCTTGGGCGGCGCGAGCGCGAATGGGCGAGCGCCATCAAGAGCGGCGCCGACCATCTCGCCGCGCTCACCAGTCTCATTGTCGATGCCGCCAAGGCCGAGGCCACCGGGCTCATCTTGCGCAAGGAGCCGTTCTCGCCGCGTGCGCTGGCGCAGGCGGTGGGTCAGGCGCTCGCCGCGCGCGCCGGCAACAAGGACGTCAAGGCCGAAACGACGATCGCCGACGATCTGCCGGCCATGGTCGCGGGCGATGCCTTGCGGCTGCGCGCGGCGCTGGAGAATCTCGCCGACAACGCGGTGAAGTTCACGCCCAGCGGCACGGTGCGTTTCGCCGCCGCCGCCGAGCCGGCCGGGCGCGGCCGCGTGCGCCTCATGTTCACGGTGACCGACAGCGGCATCGGCATGAGCGCGGGCGAACTGAAAACACTGTTCCGCCCGTTCGCGCAGGCGAGCGCGGAGATCGCGCGGCGCTACGGCGGCGCCGGCCTCGGTCTCTCCTTCGTCAGGCGCATCGCCAAGGCCATGGGCGGCGACCTCAAGGTGACCAGCAGGAAGGGCGCCGGCTCGACGTTCCGCTTCAGCGCGCTGTTTGATCGCGTCGATGCGCAAGCCCCCGCCGAGCCGGGCGGCGCGCGGCGCGTCGCGACGCGTCCACTCGTCCTGCTGTGCGCCGAGGACAACCCATATGGACGCGTCGTGATGAACACGATCCTGTCCGAGCTCGGCCACCGCGTCGATTTCGTCGAGTCCGGCGAGACGGCGGTGCAGGCGGCCGGGCGCGGCGGCTACGACGCGGTGCTGATGGACATTGTCCTTGCTGGCGCCGATGGCATCGCTGCCACGCGCGCCATCCGCGCGCTGCCGGGCAAGACGGGGCAGGTGCCGGTCATCGGGATTTCCGGCCGCGGCGAAAGCGGCGCCGAGGAGGCCGCGCGTGCAGCCGGCATGAATTTCTATTTTGCGAAGCCGGTCAGCCCAGGAAAGCTGGCCGAAGTGCTGGCTGGTCTTACCTCTCCCCGCACGCGGGGAGAGTGAAGGGCATCACGCGTTACTCACCCTATTCGCCCGCTCCACTATCCTCACCAGATCGCTCATGATGCGGTTCAATTCGAAATCCTTCGGCGTGTAGACCGCGGCGACGCCGGCTCTTTCCAGCTCGGCGGCGTCCTCCGGCGGGATGATGCCGCCCACCACGACCGGCACGTCGAGGCCGGCCTGTTTCATGCGGCCGACCACGTCTTCGACCAGCGGCAGGTGGCTGCCGGAGAGCACCGACAGCCCGATCACGTGGGCCTTTTGTTTGCGCGCCGCGTCGACGATCTCCTCGGGCGTCAGGCGGATGCCTTCGTAGACCACCTGCATGCCGGCGTCGCGCGCGCGCACGGCGATCTGCTCGGCGCCGTTGGAATGACCGTCGAGCCCGGGCTTGCCGACCAGGAAAGTGAGTCGGCGGCCAAGCTTCCTTGAGACGCGATCGACGTCGGCGCGGATATCGTCGAGACCGGTGACGTCGTTGCGCATCGCGCGGCCGACGCCGGTCGGCGCGCGGTATTCGCCGAAGGCTTCGCGCAGCGTCCAGCCCCATTCGCCGGTAGTGACGCCGGCTTTGGCGCAGTCGATCGAGGCCGGCATGATGTTGCCGCCGCCGCCGGCGGCGCGCCTGAGGGCGTCGAGGCTGACCTTGACCGCGGCATTGTTGCGCGAAGCGCGCCAGGCCTTCAGCTTGTCGATCTGTCCGCGCTCGGCTTCTTCCGACACGGTGAGGATGGCTTCGGCGGCGTCGGCCAGCGGCGAGGGCTCGCTCTCGATGTATTTGTTGACGCCGACCACGATCTGCTCGCCGCGCTCGATCGCTTCCAGCCGCGCGGTATTCGACTCGACGAGTTGCTGTTTCATGTAGCCGGTATCGACCGCCGCAACCGCCCCGCCCATGTCCGCGATGCGCTTGAGCTCATCCTTCGCCGCCGCTTTCAGTTCGTCGACCTTGCGGGCGATCTCGGACGAGCCGTCGAAAATATCGCCGTAGTCGAGCAGGTCGGTCTCGTAGGCCAGAATCTGCTGCATGCGCAGCGACCATTGCTGATCCCACGGCCGCGGCAGGCCGAGCGCCTCGTTCCAGGCCGGCAACTGCACGGCGCGGGCGCGCGCGCCCTTCGACAGCGTCACCGCCAGCATCTCGATGAGAATGCGCGCGACGTTGTTCTCGGGCTGCTGCTCGGTCAATCCCAGCGAATTCACCTGCACGCCGTAGCGGAACAGCCGCTGCTTGGGATCGGAAACGCCGTAGCGCTCGCGCGTGATCTCTTCCCACAATTCGGTGAAGGCGCGCATCTTGCACACTTCGGTGATGAAGCGCAGGCCGGCATTGACGAAAAACGAGATACGGCCCACGACCTCACCGAATTTTTCCGGCGCGACCTGGCCCGACGCCTGCACGGTGTCGAGCACCGCGATCGCGGTCGCCAGCGCGAAGGCGAGCTCCTGCACCGGCGTCGCGCCCGCTTCCTGCAGATGGTAGGAGCAGACATTGATCGGATTCCATTTCGGAATCTCTTTGGTGGTGAACAGGATCACGTCCTTGATCAGCCGCATCGACGGCGCCGGTGGAAAAACGTAAGTGCCGCGCGAGAGATATTCCTTGATGATGTCGTTCTGGATCGTGCCCTGCAGGCTACTACGGGCAGCGCCTTGCTCATCGGCGACCGCGATATAGAGCGCCATCAGCCACGCCGCCGTGGCGTTAATGGTCATAGATGTGTTCATGCTCGCCAGCGGAATGCCGTCGAACAATTCGCGCATGTCGCCGAGATGGCAGATCGGCACGCCGACCTTGCCGACCTCGCCCTTGGCCAGCACGTGATCGCTGTCGTAGCCGGTCTGGGTCGGCAGATCGAAGGCGACCGACAGGCCGGTCTGCCCCTTGGCCAGGTTCTTGCGATAGAGCGCGTTGGACTCCGCGGCCGAGGTGTGGCCGGCATAGGTGCGGAAAATCCAGGGTTTGTCGCGCATCGGTCGCCTACTTAGGTAGTCTGGCTCGTCTCTTGTTGCAATGCAACATTAGCTGCGGCAGACTACCGGTTCTCTAGGAGAGTGCCTATGCCGGCCGCCGTCCCCAAGCGGAGCCTCGCTCCGCTCAAAGACCTCTATGACATCGGCGAGATTCCGCCGCTCGGCCACGTGCCAGGAAAAATGCACGCCTGGGTGATCCGCAAGGAGCGGCATGGTCCGCCGGACAAATCGTTCCAGCTCGAAGTGGTGCCAACCTGGCCGATCGGCGAGGACGAGGTGCTGCTGTTGGTGATGGCCGGCGGGGTCAACTACAACGGCGTCTGGGCCGGCCTCGGACAGCCGATCTCCACACTCGACGTGCACAAGCAGCCCTATCACATCGCCGGCTCCGACGCTTCCGGCATCGTCTGGGCGGTCGGCAACAAGGTGAAGCGCTGGAAGGTCGGCGACGAGGTCATCGTCCACTGCAATCAGGACGACGGCGACGACGAGGACTGCAACGGCGGCGACCCGCTGCTGTCGCCGTCGCAGCGCATCTGGGGCTACGAGACGCCGGACGGCTCGTTCGCGCAGTTCTGCCGCGTGCAATCGCGGCAATTGATGCACAAGCCCAAGCACCTTACCTGGGAAGAATCGGCCTGCTACACGCTCACGCTCGCCACCGCCTACCGCATGCTGTTCGGCCATCCGCCGCACACCCTCAAGCCCGGCGACAATGTGCTGGTGTGGGGCGCCTCCGGCGGGCTCGGCGTGTTCGGCGTGCAGCTGGTCGCCGCCTCCGGCGCCAACGCCATCGGCATCGTGTCGGACGAATCGAAAGCCGAATACGTGCTCAATCTCGGCGCCAAGGGCGTGATCAACCGCAAGGACTTCAAGTGCTGGGGCCAGATGCCGGCGGTGAACTCGGCCGAGTTCGGCGACTGGACCAAGGAGGCGCGCCGCTTCGGCAAGGCGATCTGGGACATCACGGGAAAACGCGACGTCGACATCGTGTTCGAGCATCCCGGCGAGCAGACCTTCCCGGTCTCCTGCCTGGTCGTGAAGCGTGGCGGCATGGTCGTGTTCTGCGCCGGCACCACCGGCTACAATCTCACCTTCGACGCGCGCTACGTCTGGATGCGGCAGAAGCGCATCCAGGGCTCGCATTTCGCGCATTTGAAACAGGCCTCATCCGCCAACCGCTTCGTGCTCGAGCAGCGCATCGACCCTTGCATGAGCGAGGTTTTCGAGTGGGGCAAGATCCCGCTCGCGCACATGAAGATGTGGAAGAATCAGCACCCGCCCGGCAACATGGCGGTGCTGGTCAACACGCCGCGGCCGGGCCTCAGAAGCTTCGAGGACGTGCAGGAAGCGGCAGGCACGACGTAACTACGCTTGCTGCTAATAAAAAATCCGGCTCTTCGAGCGTGGCTCGGCCAATGTCCGCTTCGCTTCGGGAGCGACCGACTTACTGTGTTGCCGCGAATTGACGCGATGGGCCAATAGCAGCTTTTTTGCCCTGCGCCCCTTCAGCCAAGTTGGATTCTCAAGTGGAATATTGAGCGAACGTCGCCGTGCCGGCACGGGCACGGTGGTCGGTTTTGACGTTGACCAGCGCGACGGAGCCGCGATCGACTTCCCGCTGCGCGCGGTCGAGCGCCGAGCGGATTTCGCCGGGCTGTTCGACATACACGCCATAACAGCCGAGAGACTCGGCCATCTTGTCGAAGCGTGTATAGCCGAGATTGCGGCCCGGCTTATTGCCATGCGGATCGGCCGTCCAGCCGCCGTTGAGGCTGACCACGACCAGGATCGGGACGTTGTGGCGCACGGCGGTGTCGAGTTCGAGCGCATTCAGGCCGAACGACCCGTCGCCATGCACGACGATGACCTGCTTGTCGGGCTTCGCAATCTTGGCGCCAATGCCGAACGGCAGGCCGACGCCCATGGTGCCGAATGGTCCGGAATTTAGGCGGTGGCCGGGGCTAAAAGTCGGCATCGACTGGCGTCCGTAGTTGAGAATTTCCTGCCCGTCGACGACCAGGATGGCGTCGCGCTGCATGAAATTCTTGATCTCGTCGCAGAGCCGCAGCGGATGGATCGGTACCTCATCCATCGGCTTGTTCGCGCCCGGCACCTGACGCTTCGCCGTTTCGCCGTCGGAGAGCGTTCGACGCCATGCAGAGAACCGCTCCGCATCAATTCGCCCGGCGCCCGCATCGATGAGCTGGCGCAGCACCACCTTGCAGTCGCCGACGATGCCAATGTCGATGCGTCGCGGCGAACTGGCGATTTCGTCAGCGTCGATATCGATACGGGCTATCTTGGCGCCGGCGTTGAAACGGGGCGGTGCGGCGTGGCCGATAATGTAATTCATGCGCGTGCCGACCACGATGATCAGATCGGCGTCGCGGAACGCCGAGGAGCGCATCGTCAGATAAGAATATTCATGATCGTCCGGCACAACGCCGCGGCCCTGCG
>Ga0316624_10001038_pt1 | contig 10484 bp, 9 predicted proteins | sample OWC_Aug_N3_C1_D5_FD_207657 | JGI IMG/M metagenome (GOLD analysis project Ga0316624, IMG submission 207657) | Wetland soil microbial communities from Old Woman Creek delta, Ohio, United States - OWC_Aug_N3_C1_D5_A | ecosystem: Environmental > Terrestrial > Soil > Wetlands | place: USA: Ohio...
CAATCCCTCCGTCAACCGCCTTATCCACACCCTCCACGACCACCCTGTCTCCCGGGGTGAGCCCGCTGAGTATTTCGAGGCCCCCGCCGTATCTCCTGCCGACCTTGACCAGACGATAGGTGATGACCGACTCCTTGTCGACGACGTATACGCCTGTAAGCTGGCCCCGCTCAACTATTGCCCCTTCCGGGACAAGGAGCGCCTCCCGCTTGCCGACCGGTATCGAGACCTTTGCGTAAAAACCGTTTCTCAGCCCCTCGTCCTTCACGCCGACCTTAACCAGAAAGCTCCTGCTCACCGGATCGACAGAAGGGACGACCTCCGTCACAAGCCCTCTTATATGTTTGTTCATCGACTCCAAAAACACCTCGGCCTCCATGCCCGGCCTGATCTTGCCCGCAAGTCTCTCATCTATGTTGACATCTATCCGGTAAGAGGAGTTGTCCTCGACCGTCAGAAGAGGCACACCCGGCACCGCCATGCTTCCGGCCTCTATCTTTTTTTCCGTCACGATGCCCGCGACCGGCGAAGTCACCCTGGTGAACCCGGCGTAGACCTTCACCTCGTTCACACCGGCCTCGGCGCGGCCCACCGCCGCCTTCGCCCGCTCATAATCGATATCTGCCACGCGCTTTTGCGTCTTTATCTGGTCGAATTCCTGTCCGGTCAGCGCTTTCTCGTCGTACATTTTCTTGTACCGCCCGTAAGTAATGCCGACGAGCATTCTGTTTTCGTCCGCCGCCTCGAGCGCCTTCTGCGCCTCGAGGTAGCCTTCTCTCGCCCCTTTCAGCCTCTGCGCGACATCACTGTCGTCGATCGTCAACAAGATATGGCCTGCCGCGACCCTGTCTCCTTCCCTCACCCTGATCGAAGTCACCGTGCCCATCACCCGGCTCGCAACACTGCTCACCGTCTTTGCCTTGACCGTTCCCGAGGTTTCATAGTACTCGTCGACCGCAGACGGCGTAACCGCCTCCGCCCTTATGCCCGAAACCCGGGGCCTCTCCACCTTTTCCGTACCAGGCTTTATCTTATCCTTGCAGCCGCCAAGAAATACCGCTGCGACGATCAATATGAAAACACTCATCTTCCGCATATGGTTCCTCCGATCAACCTTGCAGTTGCAATAAATCCGATCAAAATAAAGCCCGGCGTGATGAAAAACGGCCATAGTCGAGGCTCCGCAGCCTGATTGCACGCAAGTTAATACCTTCTTCATAACTTCACCTGAAGTTATGTCTGCGTTTACGTGAATCACAATAATAATCTGCCGATTCTATGGCGTTTTTCAGCATGCCGGACTCTATAACTTTTTCCAGGTTTCATTCCTGCATACCGAGATCACGCATTATCGTGCCGCTCTGGAAGCCGAGGTTCGCGACCGCGGTCAGATAGGCGCCCTCCCTGTCTACAACAGTCGCCCTCGCGCCGTCGAGGCTCGTCTGTACGTCGAGCAGGTCCACGATGGTCGACAGCGAGTTTTCGTATCGTTTCTTCACGAGCCGCCTGCTCTCCTCCGCCGACTTCACGGCCGCTTGCGCGAGATCGAGACCTTTCTTTGCCTCCTCGACTCCAAGATAGGCGTCGTAGACCATGAAGGATATCTGTTTTTTCATCCCGTCGACATATGCGGCGGTCTCGGCGATAGTATGCTTCGCCTTCTGCCTCTCATGCTCCCGCTTCACACCGTCGAAAAGTTCCCACCTGAGGAATGCCGACATCTGCCAGCTGTCGCCCTCATCGCCGAAGGGATTGCGGTGGCTGTTCAGCTGGTACGATCCCCCGATACCGAAGACAGGAAGATATCCTGCGTTTGCCATTCTCAGCGAGTTCTCCGCATTTCTATACCTCTCCTGAAGCGACTTCAGGTCACTCCTGGAAAGCGCCGCTTCATAGTAGTATTCCAGGTCCCTTGGCGTCAGGTCGGGTCTTTCACCGGCTGCATCCATCGATTCCGTAAGACCGAGTGTCAGCCCGAGCGCCCTTTTGGCCACCTTCAGCCCCTTCGTGGCGGAAACGAGCCTTTCTTCTGCGGACGCAACGGCAACGCGCGCCCTCAACATATCCGAATAGAGGCCGAGGCCGGAATTATACCTCGTCTCTGCGATCCTTTCGTGTTCCTTCGCGTCGCCGACCGCCTGCTCCGCGACTGCGACGAAGGCCTTTGCCGTCTGGACCCCAAGGTACGTTTTCACTACCCGGAACGCCACGTCCTCCCTCTTCCGCGCGAATTCCTCGCCCTTCGCTGCCGACTCCCTCTTCGCCATGTCGATCGCAATATACGCCTTCGGAGCAAATACGGGCTGCTCAAAAGAGACACCTGTCTGGAAATCGTTTATCGCTGGGGGATGGTTGAGCGATGCAATCTCAAAGTCCGACTGTTCAAACCGGGCCTGATTCAGTTTTGCCATAAAGGCGTACGTAGGATTGTTCGTGCGCATGAAGCGTTCCTCAAACGTGATCTTCGGCAGAAGGAAACTCCGCGCGATGCCGATGTCCTCCTTTGCCGCCAATACAGACTGGCTCGACGCCAGTATCTCAGGATTGCCCTTCTCAGCCAGCGAAAGCGCCTCCTTCAGCGTTAGAGACCTCTCCCCGTCCGCGTACGCCTGTGCCGACGCAGCGAGCAGCATTAATACTAACGCCAGCGGCGTGATGATTCGAATATGCATGTACATACCCCCTGGGACTAACGGACCTTCTTCCTGGTCTTCATAAAATCCAACAACGTCTTCATGTCGCACCTGCCCGTCCTTTTCTGGAACGTTTCGCAGTCCTGCAGCGACTTGAGATCCTCTGCTAGAATCGTATCAGACTTCAGGGCCTCCTTCAATAAAGAAACGATCTTCTTCGTGAGGGGGTCCATCCCCCTGTTGAGCGAATAAAAGACGAGCTTACCCTGTTTTCTTTCCTGAAGAAAACCTGCACCGCCGAGGAGCATCAGGTTCCGCGATACCAGCGGTTGGGGGATGCCCAGTATCCCCATCAGCTGGCAAACGCACAACTCCTTCTTCGTAAGTACCATCAGGATCCTCAGCCGCGCAGGATCGGAAAGCAGGTGCATGATCTTGGCGAATTCCTTCATATCATCATATAACCATATGATTATATGTTCTGTCAAGAATTTTCCTCCCACCCGCAACCGTTCAGGGACAACATGGCCAATTCATCACTACGGAGACTGCCCGCCTTCCGATTGACAATTCTTTCATCACTGATACCATGTGTGTAAGAGTTCGGCTCTTCCAGGCCGGTTCCCGGCCTGCAACGATACCCTTTTGGAGGACGTCAAGATGGCAAGCAAGAAATTGCAGGATATGTTGAACGAGGCGATAGCCAGGGAACTCCAGGTGAGCATCCAATATATGTGGCAGCATGTTGCGGTAGTCGGCATAAACGCCGAATCGGTCGGAGGGGTCTTTAAGAAGATCGGCATCGTCGAGATGAAACATGCGGAGCAGATCGCGGAGCGCCTCGACTACCTCGGGGGGAAACTGACCACGAAGCCCACGCCGATCGAGATCGGCGAGTCCCTTACGCAGATGCTGCAGATAAACAAAAAGGCGGAGGAAGACGCGATCGCACTCTATAAAGAAATCATCGCCCTTGCGGCAAAGGAAGGCGATATCGTCACCAGAAAGCTTTTCGAAGAAATACTCTCGGCCGAAGAAGACCACCACAACGAGTTTTCGACTCTGCTAGAAAAGTAGCACCTTATCCGAGAAGAACCCCGCGTTGGCAGGGCTGCCTTCCGGCCGCCCGCGCTGCCGCGGCCACCACTGCGGCATACGAACGTGCATGCGGAGGTCCCAAATATCCGCATGCACGCGCCATTATTGCAAAACACCCCGCAGATATGGAAAATGTATACTACATGCGAATATTTACCGCGCTTTTGATACTCACCCTGCTGGGAACCTACGCCTTCTCCGGGGAAAAGGCCGCCGAGGTGGCCCTGCGATACAGCAAACAGGCCACCATGATTCGTCTCGTTCTCGAATCCGACGATGAGACGATAGGGGGTGCGATCGCACATACCTCGCCGGGGGGGATACAGGTCAACTTCCCCTCCGACTTCCAGATCAAAACACCGCCTGATTTTCCCTTCGAGACGGCAAAAAATGTACGCGCACTCTTCATTAAATTACGGGACGTCGCCAGCATAAGGACCTCAAGACTCTCAGCGCCGGCCAGGTTAGTCTTTGACATCGCGACCGCTCCGGCGACTCCCAAAGAGCCTTTGCCGCCAGCTGGCCCGGTGGTGAGCCCCGGCCCGCAGAGACCGTCGGCCCCTCAGCCGCCGCCGACTCAGCCGGCACAAAAGGCACCGCAGAGGCCTCCGCTCCAGCCTGCGCAGAAGGCACCGCTGCCTCCGCCGCCCGCAGAGAAGCTCCATCTAATCAAGACGGTGGTTGTCGACCCGGGTCATGGGGGGTATGAGTACGGCATTGTGGCGGGAGGCGCGAGGGAAAAGGACGCCAACCTTGCGCTTTCGAAAGACCTCGGCGCGGCCCTTGCAAAAAAGGGGAAGTCGGTCTTCCTCACCCGCAGGACAGACCAGTCCATTTCCCTCGACGAGCGCATCGCTTTCGCTAACGCAAAGGGTCCGGATCTCTTCGTCAGCATCCATGCGGGACTATCGCCGGGCTTCGTGATTTATCTTGCATCCCCCGAAGATCAGAACGCCGACGCCGTCGTCAAACTTTACGCTCGCACTTACCGGCAGTCCAGATACATCGGCAGAAGCAGGGCGGCCGCGGGCGCAGTAGGCCTCGAGATAAAGAACGGCTTACAAACAGAAGTGGTGCTGAGGGAACTCCCCCTGCCGGTTCTGAATTCTCTCAATGCCCCGGCGCTCCTCATAGAGTACCCTTCCCTCTCGACTTACGCATCCGACAAAAAGATGCGCGAGAAGCTGGTGACGTCGATCATGAAAGGCATCGCGACCTATGAGCAGCAGTAAGAAGATATGGATCCCGCTTGTCACCGTCTTATTCCTCGCGGGGGCATCGGCCGGATATTACTTCTTCCACCAGTTCACGCTCGAAAGACAGACAGCGTCCGAACCGCAGCAGAACCTTGCCCCCGGACCGGAAGATTTCTTTACTCTGCGACTCTATTATCCCCAGAACAACCGGCTCCAGCTGGTAGAACGGAAGGTGGCGGGCAGGACCAGACAGCGCGCCATCGCCGATGCGGTCATCGAGGAATTTTTCAAAGGTCCGGGAAACGGCACGGTTTCCCCGGTACCCCGGGATGTGAAGCTCCTGGGACTTTACAAGGACTCCTCGCAGATCCTCTACATCGATCTTTCGGATGAAATACGGAGGAACTTTCAGGGTGACGCCCTGGCCGAATACCTTCTCCTTAAGGGCCTCTACGAGAGCCTTATCTCCAATCTCCAGGATGTGCAGGACGTCAAAGTGCTCATCGAAGGGAAAGAGGCCGACTCGCTCGGCGGCCATGTTTACCTTAAATATCCGCTGAAAAACATCGTGGCGTACGACTATACGGGAGATGAAAGGCTCACGGATGCGGAAGAACAATAGACCGATAGGGATATTCGATTCGGGCATCGGGGGGCTGACGGTGCTCAAGGAGATCATCAACGAGTTGCCTGCAGAGGGCACCATCTATCTCGGCGACACCGCAAGGGTCCCTTACGGCGTCAGGTCACCGGAAACCGTCACAAGGTACTCGTTCGAGAACACCCGCTTCCTTTTCTCGAAACAGATAAAAATGCTTGTAGTAGCCTGTAACACCGTGTCTTCGGTTAGCCTCGACGCGATCAGAAAATCGATCGATATCCCGGTGGTCGGCGTGATCGAGCCCGGGGCAAAGGCTGCTGTCGCGGCGACGCGGAACAAGAGAGTCGGGGTTATCGGCACCTCCGCGACGATACGAAGCGGGGCTTACACGAATGCGATCAAGTCGCTTGATCCCTCGGTAGAGGTCTTCAGCCTGCCCTGTCCTCTCTTCGTGCCGCTCGTCGAGGAAGGCTGGACCGAAGGCCCTGTCGTGGAATTGACTGCCGAACGGTACCTTGCGGACTTGAGGGCAAAGGGGATCGATACCCTTGTCCTCGGGTGTACACATTATCCACTGCTCAAGGCCGTCCTCTCGAAGGTGATGGGAGAAGGCGTGATGCTTATCGATTCCGCGATAGAGACCGCCCGCGAGATGCGGGGCATACTCGGGGATTCGTCCCTCATCACGTCGTCTTCGGGTGCGGTGGTCCGCGAATTCTACGTGACCGATTCGCCTGAAAAATTTCTGGACGTCGGCGAACGTTTTCTCGGCAGGAAAATAGAGTTTATCGAAAAAATTTCATTAGGAGCGGAGGTGTGACGGATGAGGCCCGACGGCAGAAGACATGACGAAATGAGGGAAGTAAAGGTGACAAGGGATTTTATCACTACCGCCGAAGGTTCCGTACTGATCGAACTCGGCAAGACCAGGGTCATCTGCACCGCCTCGATCGAGGAGAGGGTCCCGCCCTTTTTGAAGGACCAAAACAAGGGCTGGGTAACCGCCGAGTATGCGATGCTTCCCAGGGCGACGCAGACGCGGACGTTGCGCGAATCCACGGCAGGAAGGACCGGGGGAAGGACGCACGAGATACAGCGTCTCATCGGCAGGTCCCTGAGATCTGTCGTGGATCTTTCGGCCATAGCCGCAAAGACCTTCTGGATTGATTGCGACGTGATACAGGCGGACGGGGGAACACGGACCGCGGCGATTACGGGCGCATTTATCTGCCTTGCCGACGCGTGCGCCTTCGCGTTGAAAAAAGGGACCATCCAGAAGAACCCGATCAGGGACTATCTGGCCGCGGTCAGCGTCGGGATCGTCGACGGCCAAAACGTGCTCGACCTCTCCTACCAGGAGGATTCGTCGGCCGAGGTCGACATGAACATCGTCATGACCGGCAGAGCTGAATTGGTAGAAATTCAGGGCACCGCCGAGACAAAGCCTTTTTCAACAGAAACGCTCTCTGAGTTGCTTTCTCTGTCTAAGGAAGGCATCACTAGATTGATTTCCCTGCAAAAGGAGCTCATATCGCAGGGCTCCTTCGCTCTGACCATTTGACCGTATTCTCATATCCTCAACTGGGACTAACTCAGGCGAAAAATGCCCTGATTCCACGCGAGTGCGCTTATATGGCTGAAAATAATATTTTTTGTATGGTAGAATAAGAAGGTGATCATGGAGGTCAAACTTGAATACCTATAGAAGCCTCTTTATATGGCTCCTTATCGGGCTGATGGTAATCCTGCTCTTCAATCTTCTGAACGCGCCGAAAAAAACCGCGGAGGAGATGATATTCTCCGACTTTTTGACCAAAGTAGACGCCGGGCAGATCGACGAAGTCACGATAAAGGAAAACGCGATTACCGGCCGCCTGAAAGACGGCGCGAAATTCAAGACGTATTATGCGGATTACCCCGACCTCGTCAAGGTACTTCGGGGCAAGGACGTCAAGATAACCGTAAAGCCTCCTGACCAAAACCCCTGGTATGTCAACCTCTTTTTCACCTGGGGACCGATCATTTTCATTGCTGTCATATGGATCTTTTTTATGCGTCAGATGCAGAGCGGGGGCAATAAGGCCCTATCCTTCGGCAAATCGAAGGCGAGGCTGATCTCCGAGAAGGCGGTCAAGGTGACGTTTGCCGATGTGGCAGGGATCGAAGAAGCCAAGGGAGAGGTCCAGGAGATAATAGATTTCCTCAAAGACCCCCAGAAGTTCCAGAAACTGGGCGGCAAGATCCCCAAGGGGGTCCTTCTGGTCGGCTCCCCGGGTACGGGAAAGACCCTGCTCGCCAGGGCGATCGCGGGCGAAGCAGGCGTGCCCTTTTTCAGTATCAGCGGGTCCGACTTTGTCGAGATGTTCGTCGGAGTCGGCGCCTCGAGGGTGAGAGACCTCTTCGACCAGGCAAAGAAGAGCGCGCCCTGCATCATCTTCATAGACGAGATTGACGCAGTGGGAAGGCATAGGGGTGCGGGCCTCGGCGGCGGGCATGACGAGCGGGAGCAGACCCTTAATCAGCTCCTCGTCGAGATGGATGGCTTCGAGGGCACCGAGGGCGTCATCATCATCGCGGCGACGAACAGACCGGATGTCCTCGATCCGGCCCTCCTGAGACCGGGAAGGTTCGACCGGCAGGTGGTTGTTCCTCAGCCGGACGTCAAGGGTCGCCTTGAGATACTCAAAGTGCATACTAGAAATATTCCGGTCGACGAGAACGTGAACCTCGAGAAGATCGCAAGGGGCACTCCCGGGTTTTCCGGCGCCGACCTTGCGAACCTCGTCAACGAAGCGGCACTGCTTGCGGCCAGAAAGTCCAAGACGAAGGTCGACAATTCTGACTTCGAGTCCGCGAAAGACAAGGTCCTTATGGGCGTCGAGAGGAAGAGCATGATCATCAGCGAGGAAGAAAAGAAGAATACGGCGTATCATGAAGCCGGTCATGCGCTCGTCGCCAAACTCACGCCGGGAACTGACCCGATCCACAAGGTGAGCATCATTCCGAGAGGCAGGGCGCTCGGCGTCACGCAGCAGTTGCCGATAGACGACCGGTACACATACTCCAAAGACTACCTTTTGAAGACGCTCCAGGTGCTGATGGGCGGCAGGGTCGCCGAAGAACTCGCACTAAAGCACATGACCACGGGCGCAGGCAACGACATCGAACGCGCGACCGAACTTGCGAGAAAAATGGTCACCGAGTGGGGCATGAGCGAAAAGCTCGGGCCGCTCACCTTCGGGAAAAAGGACGAGCAGATATTCCTCGGCAGGGAGATCGCGCAGCATAAAGACTACAGCGAAAAGACGGCTGTGGACATCGACGAGGAAGTCAAGCGCATCGTTTTTGATGCGTATGCCACCGCAAAAACCCTGCTGCGGGACAAGTTCTCGCTGCTCGATACCTTTGCGAGAAAGCTCCTCGAAAAAGAGACGATGGACGGCGCCGAGATAGACGAGATGATCCAGGAATTCGAGGGCCAGACCGCCCAGGCCTGAGGCACCCCTCCGTGAACATCTCCTGGGGTAGCCGCGTCCTGGATTTTTCCCGAAAGACATATATTATGGGGATCCTTAACGTCACGCCCGACTCTTTTTCGGACGGAGGTCTTCATTTCGACAAAACCAGCGCAGTCGACCGGGGACTGCGCATGTTCGACGCAGGGGCCGATATCATCGATATAGGCGGGGAATCCACGAGACCCGGTTCGGAGCCGTTACCGCTTGGAGAAGAACTTCGAAGAGTCATCCCGGTGATCGAGTCTCTCTCTGCAAAGGTAACCGTTCCCATCTCCATCGACACCTACAAGGCCGAAGTAGCGCGCAGGGCGCTCGATGCTGGCGCCTCCATCGTCAACGATATAAGCGGCTTACGGTTCGATCCCGGGATGGCGGGGGTGGTATCCGCATACAAAGTCCCGGTCGTCGTCATGCATATTAAGGGAAGTCCCAGGAACATGCAGCAGAGTCCGGTCTACGAAGACCTCATTCCCGAAATCCTCGACTACCTCAGGGGAAGCATCGGGATTGCGCTGGAAGCAGGCGTGTCCGAAGAAAAGATCATTATCGACCCCGGAATAGGCTTCGGCAAGACGTTCGACCATAACCTGGAGATCCTTCATAACCTCGACCGCTTTGCCTTGCTCGGCAGGCCGGTTCTGATCGGTCCGTCGAGGAAGGCATTCATTGGGAGGATACTCGATAATGCCCCGCCGCAGGAGAGGATTTACGGGACAGCGGCTGCCGTCGCGATCTCGATCATGAAAGAGGCGAACATAATACGAGTCCATGACGTCATGGAGATGGTGCAGGTCGCGAGAGTCGCCGATGCGGTCAAAAGGGAAAAGGTCGTCCTTTCCTGACTATCGCCGCGGGTGCTGCCTGCGGTAGTGGTACGGCGCTTCCCTGAGCCCCCACTTCCCCCATATACCGACTCTCCTTTCCCTGGCAGATTCCTGGGCCGCCCTGAATTCATCCACATAGCGCACATTCGGCGGCAACGTAAACAAGATTGCATAGCCGTCTTTCAGCATCTCTATGTTTGCCAGTCCGCCGTCGGCGGTCCTGACATAAGCCAGTAGGCGCCCGTATTTATCTCTCTTTTGAACATCACAAAACACCGACACCCTGTCTGACGAACGGAGGAGAATCTCTTTGAGGTGTCCCCTTGCCTTTCTGCCCCAGGGTCTCTGCCCCATTTCAGGCGCATCGATACCGATCAGCCTTATCTCTTCCGCCCGCCCACTCATCGAGACAATGATCGAATCGCCGTCAATCACCCTGACCACATCCGCGGCACTTGCCGCGCCGCTGCTTTCGTTGCCCCCGACAAGCCCCATGAGCAGGGAAAGGCCGCAGAGCACAGCAACCAGAAGGATCTTCGTAAGTCTCTTAGGCATCTTACATTCCATCCGGCAGATGCAGCCCGGCAGGGACACCGAAAAAGTCTTGTAATGAC
>Ga0316624_10001039_pt1 | contig 10480 bp, 7 predicted proteins | sample OWC_Aug_N3_C1_D5_FD_207657 | JGI IMG/M metagenome (GOLD analysis project Ga0316624, IMG submission 207657) | Wetland soil microbial communities from Old Woman Creek delta, Ohio, United States - OWC_Aug_N3_C1_D5_A | ecosystem: Environmental > Terrestrial > Soil > Wetlands | place: USA: Ohio...
GCGTAGGCTTGCACCTGTTCTAAAGTTTCTAGCTCCTGTTCTAAAACATAGCAATATGAGTCAAATGCTTACACCATGTTTTGAAGGTGCCTTGATTGAGCGCCCCCAAAGAGGCCCAACTTGAACATGTCCTACGCGGAGAAGCCTCAAAAGTATACTGGCTACTGCTGAAAAACACTCGCCCAGTCGACGCCTACGAAATCCAGCGACTAATGCACTTCCAGCGTCCGGTCTCTCTTGTCCAGCGCCACCTCGACGATTTGAGCAACGTAGGTTTAGCTGAAAAGCAAGAATCAGGCAGTTATGTTGCTGCCAGCGAAGTTGGAAGCAACGTTCTGCGCCACTACGTGAATTTTGGAAGGCTGCTGTTCCCAAGATATGTCTTCTACGCTTTGTTCGCAACACTGTTTTACTCCGCCTTCTTGCTGTTCTTTGTCGAACGGTTCTCGCGCGAAAACTTGTTTCTAGGCTTCTTCGGCGCAATCGTTTGCGTCATCTTCTGGTACGAAGCCAGACGTTTCTGGTCCTTGCGGCCATACTAAACGGAGGAAAAAGCGTGATGCTCAAAGAAATTAGAAAAAAGACCCAAACATTCGTCCTATTGTCTATCATTTTAGCCTCATCACTCTCAGCTTTAATCTATTACGGCTATATCCCCTCGACAAACCTGAAGACTTTCTCATCGTATGGGGAGTTAAACCGTTTCGTAACCAGCAACACGCCCAGAGGATATTACTATTCAGGTCTACTGGGTCCAGTTGACCAGCAGTTTAGCAGCTCTCTGAATCCTGTGGTGAACAATCAGTTTGGATTCCCTACGCCCATTCCGTCAGCGGCTCCGATGCCTATGGCTGCCGCGGCTCCAGCGGGTTTACTTACCTCGGTTTTTGGGGATTCTGGTCCAAGTTACTCCAAGACGAACGTTCAGGTCGCAGGCGTAGACGAAGCAGACACCGTGAAAACAGACGGCTACTACATCTATCTGCTAAACAATGTCCAAAACAGCGTATACATAGTGAACGCTGACCCACAAAACGCAAGTATCCTCGCGAAAATACCTTTTGACCACGATACCTCCCTTGCAGGCATCTATCTAAGTCAGGACAGTAGCAGACTCGCGGTTCTGGGAAGCAAGTACGTGCTCCGTACTGAAACATCAACCTACTACAGCGACAGGTCAGGAATGCAAACCTACACTCGCGAATATTACAGACCTGAAAACACCAAATCATTCGTTAAAGTCTACGACATCCGGGAAAAAACGCGACCTGTTCTTATACGGGGCTTCGCCGCCACTGGAAGCTACTTCAACTCCCGAATGATCGGCAACTACATCTATGCAGTCATCAGTCAACCCGTGCAAGTCGTTAACCAAACGGTGACGCTTCCCGCACTCTACAACGGAACTGAAGCTTCCTGCACCTCGCCCTCCAGTATCTACTACGTCGACCGACCAGACAGCTTCTACAACTACTACACTTTCACCTCAATAGTTGGACTCAACATCCTAAACGACGCTCAAGAAGTCGGTAACTTGACCTTGATGATGGGAGGAGCCAGCAACATCTACGCCTCAACCAATAACTTCTACGTAATCTTCCCAAGCACCTCAACCTACTCTGTCTGGTCTGGCGCATCGGAAGCCACTACAGAAATCCACCGCATAAGCGTATCAGGGAACAACCTGACATTTGATGCCGCAGCCACGGTTCTCGGCTCTGTTCTGAACCAGTACTCAATGGACGAATACAATGGCTACTTCCGAATAGCCACAACATCCAGAAGAGAACGCGTGTTGGAGAATAACCTCTACGTGTTAAACCCTAACCTGAAAATGGCTGGGAAACTCGAAAACCTCGCCTCCGGAGAAAACCTCCATTCCGCCCGATTCATGGGTGACAAATGCTACCTAGTAACGTTCAAGAAAACTGACCCCTTATTCGTGATAAACCTGAGCACGCCTGAGTTGCCATCGGTGCTGGGTGAACTGAAAATCCCCGGATACTCCGACTACCTGCACCCATACGACGAAACGCATCTGATAGGCGTCGGAAAAGAAACAGAAGAAGCCGCCTACGGCGACTTCGCCTGGTACCAAGGACTAAAGCTTTCCCTCTTCGACGTTAGCAACGCCACCGAGCCTGAGCAGATTGATAAAACCATAATCGGAGACAGGGGAACCAGTTCTGTAGCGCTCTCCGACCCCAAAGCTTTTCTCTTCGCCAACTCCCGAAACCTTCTCGTAATTCCAGTCAACTTGGCAGTGGTAAACAGGACGTTTTATGAGCCTGGACCCAGCGCTTGCGGGGAATTCGTTTGGCAAGGTGCATACGTCTACAATATCACTTTAGAGGGCGGTTTCAACCTCAGAGGTACCCTGACGCACGCTGACAACCAGACCTCTCCAGAAAGTAAAAGCTCATGGGCGAATAGTAGCTACTGGATAACAAGGGCACTCTACATAGAAAATACGCTTTACACATTCTCAGACAAAATGATACAGTTAAACGGCCTCGACGACCTGACACTCGTAGCCCAAATCAACCTGAACTAGTTCCCTCTTTCTTCCACAGATTACACTTTTGCAACTTAAGTTTCGTTGCCTGAGTCAATAAGCTTTAATATACCAAAGCCTGTGCTTTCCGTGTCGGCGGGTAAGTGGGCCTCCACCCGTTCCGCCGCAAAAGAAACCCCGGAGTCGGAGGAAAAACATATTTGAAATTCGATAGTCGAGATTTGGCTTTAACAGCTGTGTTTGCAGCGTTATATGCAATGATAAATGTTGTTCAATCTGTTACCATTGGAAACCCCACTATTTATGGTCCCATACAACTACGAATTGCGGACGCCTTAATTCCGCTAGCTGCTTTAATTGGCTGGCCAGTAGTTGGTGGAGTGACAATAGGCTGCTTCCTGACGAACGCATATTATTTTCTGGGTGCTCCAGACGTAATTCTGGGTCCAATAGCCAACCTCATTGCCGCTTCCCTAATTTTGCGCCTAAGAAGACGGCGTTTAACAGCCTGTGTCGTCGGAGCATTACCAATAGGAGTTATAGTTGGCAGCTACCTCTGGTTCTTCTTTCCCTTCTTGTCCCCGCCTGAAGTTCTCAGTGTTATCCCAGCATGGGCAGCCTTTGTTGTAAGCATAACCGTCAGCAGTTTAATTGCGACAGCGGTAATAGGCTACGCTTTGCTTCAAGTGCTCAGCCGCAAAAACATCTTACAACCGCTGAAATCCCATGGGCTAAAAATCATAGATCAAGAGGCTAAGCCAGAAACCTCTCCAACTTCGTTAAGCCAATGATTTCGTCAAAGCTCAAGCCTAGCGCATCGAGCACTTGGTCGAACGTGCTGTGCAGGTAGGCGATGTACTTGTCCACGTCAACCTCATTCTTCGTCGCCAGCTCAACAGGCTTTACGTGCGGCTCCCGGGCAGTTTTGACGAACCTAATCAAATCGCCGGCGCGTAGCTCAACGCCACTTTTCTCAAGGATTTTTGCGGCTTTTACATGCTGCGGCGTAGTTTTCGTGTAATGGACAAGTTCTTCGCCGAGAACTACATTGAATGCAAGTTCATTCATGTCTTGCCACTCTCGCCGCTTGAGTTTCATGTAGCGGTCGCGAACGATGTCGGCGATGTCCTTTTTTGCCTTCTCAAATTCTGCTGGGCTTTTGACTTGGGCGAGTCGCTCTTTCATCTGGTTGAAAGCGTTCTTGATGAAGATGGGAATATGCTTCTTCTTGCCAGTCAGTCCCTTCACATCAACGGAGCCATCTTCTAGAACGCCCAGATAGTTCTTCTTGCGGCTGCTGAAAACGGCGTAGCGGTAGTTCTTGTCAACGTCGATACCCATCTTCAGTTCATGCTCAGTAAAACGAGTGACCTCCTCAATCTGCTCCTTGGTTGGGTTCTTGAGGAAAAGGCTGTCAGTGTCGCCGTAGAGAACTTGAATGCCGACGGTTTTGCAGTGATTCAGGATTTCCGTGATGCTATGTCTGCCAACCGCCGCCGTCGCTTCAGCAACGGGTGGGCAGTAGAGGTCGAAGCTTTCCGCCCCGAAAACGCCGTAGCTAGCGTTTAAAATTACTTTCAGGGCGCCTTGGGCGACGTTGTACCAGCTTCGTTGTTCTGCGGGAAGGGTTTTGTCTTTGGCGCGTGACTTGTACCATGATACACGGAGGTCGCGCAGAGAGCCAATTAGGAGACTCTCCATGGCACGTTTTCGCGTGCAAACCCAATGCGGCGTATTTGGGACTATGTTGCTTCGGCATTCTGAATGAGGGCACAGGATAGATTGGTAACCGAGGTTCCAGACCTTAATAATTGAAGGGTACAGGCTGGGAAAATCCATGACCGCCACATTGAAGTGCACGCCTGGCGTAGGTTCCACAACAATAGCACCCTGGTATTTTTTTCCTTTGATAATAGCCGTAGTGGCTGTTTTTCCTTTTTTGGCAAGAATGTCATCAGCATTCGGAATAAGCATGTTCTTATGCCTGTGCTCGCGATGCATGAAGTTCCGTATCCACCGGCTGACACCTTGGCGGCTAACGTCCTCCATAGGCATGCTGCTTATCCTTGTCAACACAAGGATTAATTTCATGGCAAGCTCGTCTTCAAAGTCTGTAAGCTTATACACGATTTCTGAATCTCGCAAGCAATAGTTCGCCAGTTCAGTGTAGCTCATGTCACCGAAGGTTTTGTCATAGTTGAGTTTTTCCAGATTTAACACGCCTTTGCCCACGTCGTTCAAGGTAACGTCGCGGTAACGGTTGCTGAAAGCGTAAATCTGGATAGCTCGGTTGAAAAAGAACTTGTACAGGTCAAGGTGGATGCCATATCTGAGAAGGCAATTGCGGCGCCCAATTTCTATCGGAGCCTCGTGCCTCTGCATGCCCAGGTTCACGGCGCGGTGCACCATGTAGCGAAGGTCGAAGTCGTCCCCGTTAAAAGTCAAGACGAACGGGTATTCCCAGAGTATGTCGAAGATTGCTCTGAGAAGCTGCTCCTCGGTTTCGAAGTATTCAAGTTCTACGCCTGCTGGGAGGTGGGCGTTGCCTTCGCGGACGCCTGGGCGTCTGAGAATAAGCACTTTTTTCACGTTGTCCGAGGCGTAGAGGCTACAGCAGACTATAGGGTAAACTGCCTCTCTAGGGTCTGGTACACGTGTTGAGAGTGGAGCGTAGACTTCTATGTCTATGGCTGCTTTGCGGAACTTGGGTGCGGGGTATTCGATGAGCCTTGCCCATTCCTCCACGTATTCCAGTTCTTCCTTGGTGGCGTCTTTGAAGATGCCTTTGAGTCTGGTGATGGTTTTTTCTGCATCTTCTAGAACGCAGGGCACCAGACTGCCGTCCTTAACTTGGTAAATCATGCCTGGCAGGTAACGTGTGTCGTAGATGTAGCTCTGGTAGTATTTGATTTTGGCTTCCCATACCTTAACGTCTTCGGGTTTAAGCGATGCCCCACGAATGTTCGGGTAGTCTTCGGGGATGATGTCGCGGATGCTGCCCTGTGGTTTGCCTCCTATGGCGAGGGGATCGTTGGTGACTATTTTTGTGACTGTGATTTTTTTGTCTGCCAAGGGGTCAAAAAGCTGCGTGTCTTCAAAGTGGTCGAAACCTTCGTGTTGAACAACGCGCTCCATTTTGCCGAGTTCCTGCTGTGAGAGGTTGGTGAGGCAGTATGGTTTGTGTCCGGTGTTGTCATACCAGAAGTACAGCCTGCCAGAAACAGGCTCATAGAGTTTGACGACGGCTTTTCTCTGGCGGCCATCGTAGGTTGCCGAGACGAAATATGATGCTGGTAGATTGTCGGGTGCCTTCGGTGGATAGGCGTGCTGCTTTTGTGTTTTTTTCTCGGGTTCAGTTGTTGGCTGGATGATCGATGAGGCTTTCGCTGTTTCCTCTGTGGGTTTTTTTGGCGGTGGACCGAAGTCAAAGAGGCTTTTTTGCGGCATCCCAGTTCGTTACCTTGCTACTTGTAACGAGGGCAGAACTAAAAGCTTTAGTGGCTTCTACATAGTCTTCGCTTTTCTGCTTCTTTTGGCGAGCGATTGAAGAAATTTTTGCATTCGAGACGTCGCGATTGTTTAGATGCGGTTAGAAATCTGCTTATCCATCAGGAATACCGCAGGAGCCAACTTGAAAAGTGCCAAATCTGCTCGGACTATTTAAAGTATAAATAGACTGGGAATTTGGGGTTTTCAACATACCCGCACAACCCACACAATATAAACTTTAAATAAGCACCCCGCTCGCCTCACAACCAAACAGCAACTTCTGCACAGCCCAACAGCCAAATGCAGCTTAAAACACAAAAAAGAAGTTGTACACTAGGCAGCCAACCCTACAACAACTAAGAGACCCACAGAAACTGCAATCTACGACCGCCAAGCATTCACCTGCATTTTGTTTGCAGGGTTAGGCTCCATCAACGTGAAATCCGAATTGCAGAAATTATCGAGAATAGAAAATTTTGCATCACCAAATACTCACGGGATGTCTAATTCTTATTAGGGTCACCACGTTGTTGTATGCCGTGCACAGAAATTGTTGAAAGATGCTTGGGCAGTCGCCATCGAAACCCTCAGCTGGATAGAAATGCAGAAGCTCAGCGAACGCATGGCTCTTAACCGAACCGTGAAGCAACTCGGCGTAAAGGAGGCTGACGCGATACGCCTAGGCTACGGACTTGTGGTGGAAACTGTCAGGCGCAGAAATCTCATCGACAAATTCATCAACAGCCAGCTAAAAACCCAAACCCTCAGCGACTTTAACCTTGGCGTACAGGCTTTTCTGAGGCTCTACGTTTACCAAACACGCGTAACCAGAAAATGGGTTGGCTACGACCTGAAAGAGGCAGGGCACATCGCCAAACTGGGCAGGGCAATTCTCGGTTGGGAGACCCTGCGAGAAGTGGAGCCTTTCCTGGGCTTTCTGCTAACCGGCAAGATTGAGCCCGTGTTGGAAGCGACAAAGGACGAGGAAAAAGTGGCGCTGCAGACATTTCACCCAACATGGTTCGTCAAGTATTGCATTGACCTATTCGGCAGGGCAGAAGCCATAGCCTTCTTGGAAGGCAACATGAAGCCGCCTGAAACCTGCATACGATTAAACACTCTGCGCGGCTCACCAGAGGAAATCCTAGAGAAGCTAACGGCACAAAGCATCAAAGCGGAGAAGGTTGAGCCGCTCAAACACACTTACAAAGTCATAAGCTCCAAAAATCCCTTAACTAGGACGGACGCTTTCAGGCTGGGCTTATTCTACGTTCAAGACAAAGCCAGCTGTTTCGCAGCTGAAGCTGCCGACCCAAAACCCGGCATGACGGTGCTGGACGTTTGCGCTGCTCCAGGCGCCAAAACCACGTACCTCGCGCAGCTTATGCAGAACAAAGGCTTAGTCTGCTCAGTTGACTATTCCCGCAGACGGATGAGGGTCTGGTGGACTGAGGTGGGGCGCATGTGGGTGGAAATAGCCGAACCCATCATCGCTGATGCACGTTGCTCTCTGCCTTTCAAAGGCGAAGCGGACGTCGTGATTCTGGACCCACCCTGTACGAGTACGGGAGTCTTTGCGAAGTTGCCTGCAGCCAAATGGCGCCTCACGCAGAAGTCCATTGAAAAGATGACGGAGATTCAGTGGCAGATGATTAATAACTGCGCTGAAAAAGTGAAGCCAGGCGGCTTCTTGACGTACAGCACCTGCAGCGTGACAATAGAAGAGAACGAGATGATAATCGAGCGCTTCCTCAAAGAACACCCCGAGTTCAAGCTGGCTGAAATTCAGCCGAAGATGGGGTTGCCTGGGCTCCGAGGTTTAGAGAAGTGCCAAAGACTGTACCCACACATTCACAGAAGCAATGGCTTCTTCATCGCCAAACTCGCAAAAGCCTAAAGAGCCTTTAGGTTTTTCTTGCCTTTTCCAAATGGCAGAGCATTTCAAACATGACTTTAGCGGCGGCAATGGCTGAGATTCCTTGGTCGTACGCAGGCGCGATTTCGAGGACGTCAAAGCCAACGACGCGTTTGTCGCAGAGGGCGCACACAACGTCGAGGAGTTTGCTGGTGCTGATGCCGTCTGCTTCTGGGTTCTGCACTGCTGGCGCGAAGGCTGGGTCAACGATGTCCATGTCCACAGAGAGGTAGACATTCTCGTACGGTTCAAGCTTGTGCTTCAGTTGAGCTACGGCGGTTTCTGCGCCTTCCTGCCTGATCTGCAGCGAAGTTATGAACTCTATGTCTGCTTTCTTCGCGTAGTTCAGTTCTTCCTTGCAGACGCTTCGGGTGCCGACCTCTATGATTTTTGCAGGTTTAACTTCCTCGTTTATGAGCTGCATGAACGTCGTGTGGCTCCGTTTCAGACCGGCGTATTCGCTGCGGAGGTCCAAGTGGGCGTCGAAGCTGACAACCGCGGTTTTCTTCGCCTTAGCGCCCAAGCCCTTCAGGATACCTAAGGTAATGGTGTGTTCTCCGCCTATGGCGACAGGCACTTTCCCTGCGGCAAGAATATCTTCAACGACGAGACGCGTCATCTCCAGCGTCTGCTTCGTGTCCGTGCTGACGTGCAAGTCGCCCGCATCGTGCAGCGGCAGGTCCTCCACGTCTATGCCTGCGCGGAAACTGAACGTCTCGATGTTCAAGCTGGCTTGGCGAACGGCGGTAGGCATGAACCGTGCGCCCGTCCGATAAGTGCTTGTGACGTCAAAGGGTACACCGAAAATGACGTATCGCGCTTTGTCGAAGGGCTTTTGGAGCCCGCTGAAAACGTTTGTTTGTGAAGCGTAAAGTTCAAGATGACTCATGTCTGTTCAGTCCTTTTCTACGCGTTGGTAAACAAAGGCTGGGCACTCTAAAACTTTTTCGCTTATCCATTCGCGGGTGGGCAATTGGGTCTGCAAAATTGTTAGAATAACCTAAATTTACTCAACTGCAACCATCTTCTTATTAGGCAGTTTTCTTTTCATTATAGGGCGATAGTTTTTTCCGAGTCAGAGAGCGCAGCCACCGCGATATGCTTTTTATGCAAGATCGCCAATGCATGTGTGTGAACCGTTTTGTCTAAGCTCAAGGGATTCCAAAAACTAACCTTCACCTATGAAGCCCTCCAAACGTGGTTCGATGCGCTGCAGGTCCAGCGTTGCAGAGAAATCACCATCCCGATAACTGAAGCTTTCAACCGAGTCCTCATAGAAGACATAGTTGCCAAAGAAGATCTGCCAAGATTCGACAGGTCAGCCATGGACGGATTTGCTGTGCGAAGCGAAGACACCATAGGTGCATCCCAGACTAAACCGCTGCTTTTCAGGTTAACTGAAGGCGACGAACTGGATGATGTGAATCACAGGCAAGGCAAGCAGGTTTGGACTGGAAACCCCATCCCCAAAGGCGCCGATTCAGTCGTCATGCTGGAGAACACGAAGAAGCGGGATGAAAAAACCGAAATTTGGGTTCAAGCTGCACCATACGATAACGTTTCGCGCAAGGGCGAGGACATCAAGAAAGGCGAAGTCGCCGTGAAAGCGGGCACACGTCTTCGACCTTACCATCTAGCACTGATTTCGGCGCTTGGCAACAGCGAAGTCAAAGTTACTGAAAAACCCAAAATTGCCATCGTCGCCACGGGAAACGAACTTGCCGAAGTGGATAAAGAACGAGGGGCAAAACAGATTTTTGAATCCAACCGCGTGATGATAAGTGGCATGTGCCAGGAACTCGACGCTGAACCCTTGGATTTAGGCGTAGCGAAGGATGATGTAGATGAGATTGCTGAGAAAATCCAGATAGGTCTCAAAATCGCTGATGCAGTCATAAGTACAGGCGGAACAAGCGTAGGTGGCGTAGACCTTGTGCCAGATGCTGTCGCCAAGATAGGAAAACCCGGCATAATCGTGCACGGCATTGCCATTCGACCAGCCATGCCAACTGCACTTGCTGTGCTTGAGGGCAAGCCAGTTATGGTTTTGTCAGGAAACCCAGTTGCAGCCATAACGGGGTTTGAGGTTTTCGCCAGACCATTGATCTGCAGGTTGCTTGGGCTGCCGAGAGAAGAACAGAGATGTACCGTTAAAGCGGTCATGGCAAGGCAGATTTCCACGGCGCTTGGTAGAAAAAACTTTGTTCGCGTTAAAGTCTTCGAGAAAAATGAAGATTTTGTGGCTGAGCCTGTGAGCGCACGTGGTTCAGGCGCACTTTCCACCATGACAAAAGCTAACGGATTCGTGGTGGTTCCTGAAAACCGTGAAGGCATAGCTGAAGGCGAAACCGTTACGGTTCATTTGTTCTCGGAAGTAGAAAGGTCGAGTGGAAATGTTTAGGAAACTGCTGACTTTTGAAGAAGCCAAAAAAGCGTTAAGCGAAAAGTTGCAGCCGAAACCGCTGGGAAAGGAGCAGATTCCGCTGCTGGAAGCGCACAGGCGCGTTCTCGCGGAAGATTCAGTTTCTTCGTTGGATATTCCGCCGTTTAACAGGTCAACC
>Ga0316624_10001040_pt1 | contig 10475 bp, 7 predicted proteins | sample OWC_Aug_N3_C1_D5_FD_207657 | JGI IMG/M metagenome (GOLD analysis project Ga0316624, IMG submission 207657) | Wetland soil microbial communities from Old Woman Creek delta, Ohio, United States - OWC_Aug_N3_C1_D5_A | ecosystem: Environmental > Terrestrial > Soil > Wetlands | place: USA: Ohio...
CATTTGGGCGGCTTGGTCAAAGCCAGCGATGAGGGGAACACCATTCTGGCGGGCGTATTTCACCTCGGGGAGAAGGGAACGATCTTCTTCTCTCCAGGTCCCCATGTCAGCCCATCCATCACGGAGGACATAGATCGTCGAAAGTCCTGGCTGGAGCTTGCTGAAAACGACCCCGTTTTCCAAGAAGCCATAGTGACTGCCGTAATTCCTGAAGGCGAGAGGTCCATACTTCAACGCCCCGTGAATACGCTTGAACCCCCCGGTGAAGGTCGCCACGGTCCTATCGGTGTCACCCGGGCTGACCAGACCCGTTGAAACCAGAGGTCCAATGCCCCCGATGCCGTCCGGCCCCGGGAGGGATTTGTCCTTCATCCGGTCGGCGATATGCTCGGACCAATCGACTTTGGGATGGTCCGTGCCGAGGACGTATTTGAGTTCGAAGCGGGCTAGATCAAAGGCCACCAGATAAACCAGACCTTTCCATTCAACGCTGTCCAGGGAACTCACGACATGGCGATAACTGTGCATGATTTCCGGTGCGATTGCCTCCGGAACGATGACGCTCACAAAGATACCCGGGTTATCTTTTGCGGCATACCAGGTCCCGAGGGCCATTCCCCGGTCTTCGGGCTCTCCGATTTCAATGCCGAGATCGATCGGCTTCGCCACGCGATTGGCCTGCTTTGGATCGATGAGAGCGGCTTCCGGCGCATCCTTTGCCCGAAGCGGTGGAGGAACCTCCACAGGCTTAGACTCTATCCGCCCCTCCGCTTTCCGTTGGTAAAGATAAGCAAAAAACGTGTCCCGGACGTAGGTGACGATTTCTTCTCCGCCGGGCACGCTATCCCGGAGAAAATCAGTCACCGCCTCGATTCGAGTCCGGTGCCCTTTCGTGACGTTCCGGAGATAGAGCTTCCCTCCGCAGAGGGGCACATAGGGAACCCCCGATCGTCTTGCTTTCTTGAGGCTCTCCGTAACGTTTTCTCCCCGGAGTTCACACAAGGTTTCGCCCCTCCTTGAGGTGATCACCAGACCGGGAGGATGGGCTTGATCGAGTGAGAGGCCCTGATTCACCGGATCCGCGTTCTCAAGATGATACGCCTCTGAAGAAGCGCCACCCCTCCCGTTGAGCTGAAAAAGGTACCACGCATTCATATGAGGATTCAGGTTGATCAATGTCGCGCGATTCTCTGGGCCGCCTGTCTCCTTTATCCGGGAGGAGATCGTCTCACGAAAAGGCTGGAGGTCGATGATCGTTTTAAGTTCTTGCGAGTTATTGGCGTCAGCCGCCGTGGATGAGGTCGTGAGAAACTGAATCGCAGCGGAGAGGGACAGAAAAAGAACCAGCGGGAGGAATACAGTTCTCGCCCAATTTGCGCCACGGCCCTGCAAAGAAAAGATATCGAGTTGTTTCGTCAATCGCGCCAACCTTCCTCTACATCGCCACGAGCAGAACCACCCCGGCCAACAAAATGGTGATCCGGCTGATTCGGTCCTTCAGGGTAAAAACCAAAGGATCATCGACCATTGCGCCTCGGTGGGCGACCAACCAGACGTAGCTAATCCAGTAGAGCAGCAGCGGGCACAAAAGCCAGATGACCTGGTACCGGGCGTAAAGAGTTTCCGCCTTTCCGCTGGAGATGTAGATGGCCAATACGAGGACAGCCACGTAGCCGCTTCCGCTTCCCATGGATGCCAGGAGCTCTTTGTCAATGATCTGGTATCCCCGGACCCGCACCTTTCCGGTCTCCGCATTCATGATCACCAGTTCGTCATAACGCTTGACAAGAGCAAGGCTGAGGAAGATGAAGGTGGAGAAGGCCAACAGCCAGGAAGATGGCCAGGTGTCAACGGCCGCTGACCCGGCCATGATCCGCATGGTGTACAAACCTGCCAGGAGAATGACATCCAGCAGCGCAACCTGTTTAAAATAAAAGGAATAAGCCAGGTTCAAGAGATAATAGACCACCAACATCCAAAGAAAGTACGGAGGCAATACCAAGCTGATGAGAAGGCTGATCCCGAGCAGCCAGGGACTTGCATAGAGGCCGAAAAGAAGAGAGACCTCGCCGGCAGCAAAGGGTCGTTCCCTCTTTCGGGGGTGATGCCGGTCGGCAGAGAGATCCATCAGATCGTTCAAAAGATAAACGCTGGACGCACACAGCCCGAAGGCCAGGAAGGCAATCAGGTTTCTGGCGATTAAATCGGGCTCGAAAAATCGGTGGGCCATCACAAGGGGAACGAAAACCAGAACGTTCTTAAGCCACTGATGGAGGCGCAGAGCCTCAACGTAGGGCTTAATTCCTTTCTTCCGGGAAGGGAAGACCCGTTCCACCTCCACTATCGGGGTGATCAGATGGAACAAATTTTCCGGAACGTTGACAAGGATCGCCTTTCGCGCCGAAGACCAAACTAAAATATCCCTTCGGCCGTCTCCGACATAGTCGAACTTCTTCTCCCCAAACTGTTCCACCAACCGATCCCGCTTGTTGCGCCCCGAAAGGTTCGTTGCTCCGTCGCTACCGAGAACATCATCGAATAGGCCGAGGTGATCGGCCACCTGCCGGGCGATCTGTATATCCGTCCCTGTGGCCAAAACAATTCGGCGTCCCAGGGCACGCTGCTCCTTCAGATGGCCCGTCAGTTCTTGATGATAGGGCAGAACGCTCACGTCGAGGTTGACCCTTTGGCTGATCTGCCGCTTCAGATAGGCCTTTCCCTTGAGGACCCAGAAAAGAGCGGCGACCATATAAAGAGGGTTTTTTTTGATTAGGGCGAGGAAGGATTCGACCAGCAAGTCTGTGCGGGCAAGGGTCCCGTCCAGGTCAACCACGAGTGGAGTGTCGATCTCGAACGGATCGGTTTGTTGTTCCCTTTCAACGGTGAATGGGAATTCTTCAGGAGGCGGCGTCATGTCAATTCATCCCCGGGATAGCTTGCAAAGAATTTGCCCCACTCGGTACCGCTTTCTATGATGTTCATACGCCCCTTGCCCACAAGGGGCCACCAGAGCCAATCATGGTAAATATAAGAACCCATGATGAAAATATAAACCAACGGCGTATGGAAAAAAAGTCTTTGAAACCTTCTCAAGGGGCCAAACCAGGTTAAATCTCCAACGCGGCTTGCCAAATTGTCCCCTACCGAGAAATGAAAATTCATCTCCTTTATATCTTCCCCCAATACCTCGATCTCTTCTATCCTTCCTACCCCGAGCCCGTCTTCGTGGGCCAATCGGATATAATCGATCTTCATCGGGTCGAAGCCCATGATCTTTGCCGCCACCGCATCAATCGCGACCGAATCAGAACTTGCAAGGATGAGACCCTTTTCCACCGGGACCATCGTCCGGGGTCCTGGCCCGTTTCCGACGAAGGTGGCATCCATGAGGGTGAAGATTCCCGGGTGAATCTCCTTCTGGATGGCCAGGAGATCGACAAGCGTCTCGTGGATGACACTGTGCGTGTAGTGGCGACGGCTGTTCAGAAGGCCGCCGAAGGCATTCTTCATCGATCCGGTGAGGGTGGTATAGATATGACACTTCGCCGTAGGGAGATGGACGATGTTGTTTCCGCGAAAAAGGGTTGGGATCTTTATACCCTTCGGGTAAATTTGATCTAACACCCGCATCTTTGCCTTGGGGTGAAAGATCTCCCAGCCCATATCTTGGGCCAGAAAATTGTATCGCTGTGGAACCCCATACCGCCAATAGACAGGCTCCAGTTTGTTCAGCCGTAATCCTTTGGAAGCGTTGGTGACCACCGTGTTATTGTGGACGGCGATGAGGTCGGAAAACCCAGCTCTCTTGAGTCCCAGGATGGCGCCTTCCAATTGCCACGGTGTCGTATTGGCGGAAAGAAAAGGAAGATGCCAGGAAATATTGTCTTTCAAAATCGTTGAGACACCCGCCCTCAGGGCCTCCTTTACTCCGGCCTTCTCCAAAAGCACGGGGATGTCATCAAGGACGTCCTTGGGCGTAGTCTTTCGAATAACAACAAGTGCCCTCAATATACCTCCTCTCCCTTCCCGTTGAGGCTGGCTCGTAACATGAAAAAACGGATTTCTTGAAAGAGGAAAGAGGCGGTCGGGTGGAAAAGATTTTGAGCGGTAACCATCAGCCGTTCAGATCCTAGTGCGCCAAGCGTATGAAGCCATTCAGTTTTATACAAACGACGGTTTCCCATAATTTAAAAGCCCCGCATTCTAAAGCTTTGGAACCCGACTGTCTCTTCCCCTTTGCTCATCATCACGACGCAGTCCTTTTGCGATGGGGTCATCCGGCATTTTCATCGATGTCTCGAAGAGATCCTATTCCCATTTTTCGGCGCAGGGGCTGTATTTCTTGATGTTCAGAATGTAGTTGTAGGCGGAGAGCGCTGCCCTCACTCCATCGCCTGCGGCGATGTTGTTCTGTTTGAATGGATCATTGGTCACGTCCCCTGCCGCAAAAATTCCCGTCTTCGAAGTTTGACCCGTCGCATGATCCACGATGATTTCTCCGGCTTCATTCAAGTCAACAAGACCCCTGACGAATTCCGAGTTTGCAATCAGACCGATTTCTATAAAAATCCCGCCCACGGTCAGTTCTTTTGTCCCCTGCGTCTTTTTGTCTTGATACCGCAGCCCGGTGACAGTTTGATTTCCGAGGATTTCTGCTATCTCTGCGCTGCGAATCATCTGGACTTTGGTCGATTCGGCCACCCTCTCCTGGTTTACCGGATCGCCTTTCAGCTCTTCGCTCCGGATGATTAAATAGATTTTTTTTGCGTATGGGAGTAAATCAACGACTGTTTCGAGCGCCGAGTTCCCGCTTCCGGCGACGGCGACATCAAGGTCACTGTAAAAGGGAGCATCACACGTTGAACAAAACGCCACCCCTTTTCCGTCGAATCGGTCCTCTCCCGGAATATTGAGACGACGACGACGGGCTCCAGAGGCGATGATCAACGCTTTCGACCGATAGGAGCTGCCTTTATCCAAATTGACCTTGTAGATGCAGTTGGGTTCTTCGACGATTTGGGTCACCTTCTGCTCTTCGATTTCAATATTACCCTGCGCCTGAACATGCTTTTTGAGCTTTTCGGACAGCTCCACCCCGCTGAGGTTCAATTCTCCGATCCAATTTCCAATGCTGCTGGAAACGATGGATTGGCCTCCGAACTTTTCTGTGATGACCAGAGTCTTTAGCCTCTTCCGAGCTGCATAAACCGCAGCGGCGGCTCCTGCCGGCCCTCCCCCGATAATAATGGTGTCATAAAGGTTTTGATTCATCACCTTCCCCCTCTTTGAGGATCCCCTGCAACATTGCAGCAGAGAATCTCCCGCGCCGGACGGGCCTGCTTCGTGCAGTGCTCCCGTCTGTTCAGAATCCTTTTCCCCTCATTGCCCGAGTTCCAATTTAAGCGAAAGAAATTTCAACATGTCTTTGAGCGTAACGACGCCGACCATCCGGTTTCCTTCGATGACGATGAGACGGCCTGTCCCCGTTCGGGCCATAAGGGAGAGGGCCTTCATGGCATCGGCCTCCGGCCCAATCGTATTTTCAGGCGAGCACTGCGTCGCCAAGTCTCTCACTGTTTTGAAGTTCCATTCTTCCCGCGGGACCCCGTCCAATTGCTTGGTGGTAACACAACCGACGACCTTGTCAGAATCCTCTGTCACCGGGAACATCTTGAAGTGGTATTTATAGATATAATCCTCGACGAGCTGCCTCACGGAGGCCGATGGCGGGACCGCCACCGGCTCGGTCTTCATAAAGCGGCGAACCTGCTCTCCTTCCAGTGCCTTTCGGATCAGGACCTGCTGATACGACATCCGGGCGGCGCCCTGCAGAAAGATCCCGATTAAGAATGACCAGACCCCTCCGATCAGATTCCCGGTGAAGAAAAATTGAAACACGCCGAAGAACATAAGAAGGAGTGCAAACCCTGAGCCTATCCCGGAGGCGATGTGCGTTGCCCATCGAAGGTTCTTCTTAAAGGCCCACAAGACGGCCCGAAGCATCCGGCCTCCATCCAGAGGAAAAGCGGGCAAAAGATTGAAGGCGGCCAGAAGGCTGTTGATATAAGCCAGGTACAGAACGACCCCATCGATTGAGACGGGCCACCCGAAACCGCGAACCCCCAGAAGGTGGATTCCATAAAAGACAAGGGCAATGGCGATGCTGGAAAGAGGTCCCACCATCGCCACCAGAAATTCCGCTTTGGCGCTGGGGGGTTCTTCTCCCATTTCAGAGACGCCGCCAAAAATAAAAAGGGTAATCCCCTTCATGGGAATGCCAAATTTCCTGGCAACGAGAGAGTGGAAGATTTCATGGAAGATGACAGAAAGAAAAAATCCAACCGCTCCGACCACTCCCATCGCCCAGTAGGTCTGTACCGAAAGGAACTTATACCGGAATGGGAAAAAGCCCACGGCAAGGGACCAGGCAACCAGGACCGCAATAATGATCCAACTTAAGTCGACCTGGACGTCGAAGCCGAAAAGTTTAAATAATTTGATTCGTCTGCCAAGCATGGCTCTCCTACATGACAAAACCCTCCGCCCGTGATTTCACCCGTTCGACCACGGCGAAGCCTCACCGACGCTCTTTCAATGTCAATTTTCACTTCTGTCCACTGCGACGTAAATAAGCAGAATGTCGTATTTCCACTCTCTAAACCCTGTATTTTCAACCTGGGTCCGAGCCTGGCCTGGAGCAGATCTGCAAAAAGTGTAGATTGGAAATATTCCTTCGAAGGGAGCCTCCCGGGTCTCTCGAAAATACATCGTTTATGCCCAAAAAATACAGGGTTTACCCCATTTATCTCCCCCTGGCATCGGCTGTAAGCTCTTCGTTGACGAGCGAGGTGAAACAATGATGGAACCGATGGCTAACGTGAATGTTTTCTCCCCATGGCAGCCGGGTATTCTGGCTTTGGGTGTCTTTGCTCTGATGGATCTGGTCCTGATCGTCGCCTTCCTTCTTCTCGCACGCTTGCTCGGTCAGAAAAAACCGAACCCTGAAAAGTTAAGGCCCTATGAATGTGGCATTATTCCAACGGGTACGGCTCGATTTCCTTATCCCGTGGCTTTTTATCTCACCGCTGCATTTTTTCTCATCTTTGACGTTGAAGCCGCCTACATTTTTTCCTGGGCCATTGCCTTCGACCACCTCGGATGGTCGGGTTGGCTGCAGATTTCCTTCTTCATCGCCATACTGATGATCAGTTTATTCTATCTCTGGAAGAAGGGAGGCCTGGAGTGGGGACCGACAGCCCGGCAACGCCCCGTTTCACCGGAAACATCATCCTTGCCAAGCTCGACGGACTGATTAATTGGAGCCGTCAGTACAGCCTTTGGCCTCTCTTTTTTGGGACATCGTGCTGTTTTATCGAGATGGCAGCCGTTTTTACACCCCGCTTCGACCTGGCCCGATTCGGAGCAGAGGTCCTGCGCGGATCTCCCCGGCAGGCCGACCTCTTGATCGTGGCAGGCACGGTCTTTAAAAAGATAGCTCCTGTTATTCTAAGAATCTATGAGCAGATGGCCGAACCCAAATGGGTGATCTCCATGGGATCCTGCTGCAATTCCGGTGGAATGTACGACGTTTACAGCGTCGTTCAGGGGCTGAATCAAATCATCCCGGTCGACATCCACGTCACGGGCTGTCCGCCCCGACCCGAGGCCCTTGAACATGCATTGACCATTTTGCAGAAGAAGATCATTTCGGAAGAAAGGCCGGCGCGTCCTGTCCTGCATCTCCGGGGTGGAACTCAGGGAACAACCCAACCCATTCTGGTTGACGGAGAAAGCAAATCTAGGGATACCCGGGGTCCTGGGATGGAAGGCATCCCCATTCGTGGGACATCCGTAACCCCGCCTTTACTCTGGGACAGTCGCTCCGACCTGATGTGGACCCCGCCTCCTCACCGGATCGAGTTGCATGAAGTGGACAAATCTCTTGCACAAACGTTGAAGGAAAAATTTGGTGACGCGATTCGGCAGACTCCTGAGACCTCAGATATGTTAACTTATCATGTCGCGGAAAGTCGCGTCAAAGAAGTCTTGAAGTTTCTAAAAAACGAAACATCGCCCAGATACCTGCGGCTGGATGACTTAACTGCCATTGATGAATCAGCACGGCGCGATCAAAAACCTGTAACCTATTACGACGGGACGGTGGCGCATGAGGTCAGCCCAGACGGAGAGTCCGCTCGCCCCGACAAAGGAATCTATCCGGATTACACCCTGGTTTATCATTTACTCTCTTTTGACCCTCCGGGTCGTCTTCGTTTGAAAGTTGGACTAAAAGGCAAAGACCCGGTGACCAAAACAATTACCGATGTTTGGCCTTCGGCAAGCTGGTACGAACGAGAGACTTACGAGATGTTCGGAATCCGCTTTGAAGGCCACCCCGATCTTCGGCGACTGATCCTGCCCCATGACTGGGAAGGATATCCGCTGCGCAAAAGTTACCCCGGACGCGCCACGGAGATGGCTCCCTACACGCACACCTCTGCGGTCGAGCATCAGCCTTTGGATGCAGAAGCCTTTGTAAAACAAAGGCAAGGGGATCAAGAGCTTCTCGTGTTGAATATAGGTCCGCAGCATGTGGGCACCCATGGGGTGATGCGGTTCGTTGTCGCCCTGGATGGAGAAAGCATAGCCGATATCAACCTCGATATCGGCTATCATCACAGAGGGGTTGAAAAGATCGGTGAACGCCAGTCATGGCATCAATTCATCCCCTATACGGACCGGGTGGATTATATGGGAGGGGTCGCCAACAATCTTTCGTATCTCAATTCCGTCGAAACCCTCGCCGGGATCAAGGTTCCGGAGCGAGCCCAGTTCGTCCGCGTGATGCTCAGTGAGTTATTCCGGATTAACAACCACCTCGTCTGGTTTGGCACCTGCTGCCATGACGTCGGGGCGATGACCCCAACCTTTTATACCTTCCGTGAGAGAGAACATCTGATGGACATTGTCGAACTCATCACGGGCGGCCGCCTTCACCCGTCCTGGTTTCGCCTCGGAGGGTTGGCCATGGATCTTCCCGAAGGCTGGAAAGAAGCGGTGGATGCCTTTGTCAAAGTCCTTCGGGAGCGTATTGGAGATTATGAGGCACTGATCACCCAGAACCCCATCTTTAAAGCACGAACCCGGGGGGTGGGTGTCCTTTCCCTGAAGGATGCAATGGAATGGGGCGTGACAGGTCCTAATCTTCGGGCCTGTGGTCTGGAGTGGGATGTGAGGAAGAAATTTCCTTATTCGGGCTATGAGCATTTCAATTTCGACATCCCTACGGCTACGGGGGGAGATTGTTACGCCCGTTATCTCGTCCGTGTGGAGGAAATACGTCAGAGTTTAAGGATTATCGAACAAACGGCCGGCCAGATGCCGGGCGGCAGGGTTGTGACCGACGACTACCGTTACGCAGTCCCTGATAAAAAAGATACGCTGAAGGATATTGAAAGCCTCATCCATCATTTCATCAATGTTACTCGGGGACCGAAGATCCCCAAAGGCGAGGCTTATACGGCCACTGAGATCTCCCGGGGGGAGCAGGGTTATTATGTGGTCAGTGATGGACTCAACATGGCCTACCGAATGCGAATCAGGACCCCGGGTTTTGCCAATGTCCAGGTCATGCCGCTCATGGCAAAAGGCGGGCTCCTTTCGGATCTTCTGGCCATCATTGGCTCGGTCGATTACATCTTGCCGGATATTGATCGATAAGAGAGAAATTCGAAGCACGAAATTCGAAATTCGAAACAAGCACGAATGTTCAAAATACGAATGATCCAAACAATTATTAAGCAGCCCATACTTATATGAGCATTGGAAACTAAATCCCCCCTTCCCTCCCTTTACTAAAGGGAGGAATTACCCCTCTTCCGCAAAGAGGGGCGAGGGGAGATCTTCTGAAGCATCTATCTTCTTTATTATGGATTCCTTATTATTTTTTGAAATTGGAATTTTGGATTTGTTTCGAGTTGGTCTGAGGCGGACGCTTCGCCCGATATTCGGATTTCGGATTTGAGGTTTTCACATGTTGCCTAAGGAATTACTCGAAACGTTGGAGGCAAGGATAGCGAGCGTGGATCATCCCCGGGAACTGGCCGTGGATATCATGCTGGCTTCGCAGAATCACTACGGGTATTTGAGCGATGAAGCCCTCGAAGAAGCGGCTCGGCTTCTCGGGATGACGCCCCTTGAATTGGAGGAACTCGCTACCTTTTACGATTTTATCTACCGCGAACCCGTAGGGAGATTTGTGATCCACGTCTGCGATGGGGTCGTCTGCTGGATGAACGGATATGATTCAGTGCTGGATTATCTCCTCATGAAACTCGGAATCAAGCCCGGAGAAACAACACAGGATGGGTTGTTTACCCTACTGCCCACTGCCTGTATCGGTTACTGCGACCTGTCCCCGGCCATGTTGATCAATGGAAAGGCGTACGGTCCTCTCACCCCCGAGAAAATCGACG
>Ga0316624_10001041_pt1 | contig 10473 bp, 13 predicted proteins | sample OWC_Aug_N3_C1_D5_FD_207657 | JGI IMG/M metagenome (GOLD analysis project Ga0316624, IMG submission 207657) | Wetland soil microbial communities from Old Woman Creek delta, Ohio, United States - OWC_Aug_N3_C1_D5_A | ecosystem: Environmental > Terrestrial > Soil > Wetlands | place: USA: Ohio...
TCCCTGCAACCGCTCCACTTTGGCGGATCTCCCCGTAAAAAAGGGCGTCCATCCGTACCATTGAAAGAGCCTGCCTGCTGCCGACAAATTCGTTTAAATGCCTAGGCTTGTCAATTCCCGTATAAATCAGATTCCTGAACAGCATCCTGAAATGCTGAGTGGCAACGAGCATGATAACTGCATCGAACTCACAGCTCTGGGACTTGGAATGTAATATCTTGACATTATTCGAAACAATCCTATAATCTCCAGCATAGCATTCCCTGGAGGAGACAACGCCTGTGGTCATTAATAACTTAACCCAAAAATCTGCGTCATATCGTTTTCTGATAAAGCTTGAGACTGATGTACAGCACATTTGTAAGATGAAATCAACCGAATGGGAAAATGCTTTAAATTGTGGGGCATTCATTTTTGATTTGAAGGACAGCATTAATGGATTTTTATCCAACGACCTGAAAACCTGTACAAAGAGCGAGAAAACGATTATAAAGGATTGCCTTGTTGAGATTCGCAAGATATTACGATTGCTTCAAATCTCCTACGGGACAAAAGTTTCTTCCCTTACGATTCATAGCATGGTTTCCGACATGCGGAACTATATTCATGACGCTCGTACCAAGCTTGTGAAAGTGTTATCGTGATAAACAGTTATTGTCCTTAATTCATAACCAAGGAGCTCAACGCCGTCTGCCGCTTCCGAATTATCTATCTGACCAAAACAATAGATAGTGCCGAGCACATGCTCGAAAGGAACGCCGATAACTGTATATTATAAGCCTGAGAACTCAGCTGAGTCTGTTTAAAAGGTGACCCGATCTTACGACACATATTGTTTTGGTTATTAGTGTACGACGGATTGATCCAACAAGCGGTTCAAGAACGACGCGCAAAATCTCGCATCCTAGCTGCGCGTTCATGCGCAATTTGCAACCTGAATTTGATTATTGTTTTGCCTGGTCGAAGCTACTGACTTGTAGGTGAAGTCTGGAATAAAATTATTTTGAACGGCGGACTCTCGCAGAATTTTAAGATGTTTGTTTATCCCTCATACGGTATCGGGTCCTTCACGCCGGCTTCTTTGAAACCCTTCAACCGCAACGCGCAGCTTTCGCACCTGCCGCAGGCCTTTTCACTGTTCTGATAGCAGCTCCAGGTGAGGCGGAGCGGAGCGCCGAGTTCAACGCCCCGTTTCACGATCTCTCCTTTCTTCAGGTGAATGAGCGGCGTGACGATCTCGACCCGGGTCTCGGGCTTGGTCCCCATTTCAATGACTTTGTTGAAGGCCTGATAAAAGGTCTCGCGGCAATCGGGATACCCGGAGCTGTCCTCTTCCACAGCGCCGATGAAGATCTTCCTGGCTTCGATCACTTCTGCCCAGGAGGTCGCGATCGAGAGCAGGTGGGCGTTTCGGAAGGGAACGTAGGTTGTTGGAATAGAAGAAGTTTGAAGTTTGAAGTTTGAAGTTTGAATCTGGTCTGATTCAGGGACGGGGATGTTCTTGTCCGTGAGTGCGGAGCCGCCGATGACCTTCAAATGTTCGATGCTTACCGAGAGCTGCTTTTCAGCCTTATAAAAATCTGAGATCTCGTTGAATGCCCTGAGCTCCCGCGCTTCGGTCCTCTGGCCGTAGTTCACATGGAGAAACGCGAGGCGATACTCTGTATTCGCGATGGCGGCGGTTACGCAGCTGTCCATGCCGCCGCTCACGAGTACTATTGCAAGTTCATTTTTCATGGATGTAGTTTACCAATTATGATAGGAACTTACAAATGAAATAAAACCCAAAACGAAATCAATTTTCTCGCAGAGGCGCGGAGGTCGCGGAGAAAAACTTGAAAATATTTTGGGTTAAAACAGGGGACTCAAATATCAAAGATTAGTTTTAATCTTATTATGACTGGAAATCAAATTATTGTTAAGGCGGCAGGAAAATTTACCGCAGAGATCGCAGAGATCGCAGAGAAAAGCTGTAAATAACTTGGGTTAAAATACCAAGACTCAAGTATCAGGATTTAACTCCGCGTGCTCCGCGCCTCCGCGTGAGACGTTTTATGTTTCGGGTTGTCAGGGTTAGTGCTAAGGAAACCCCCGATGGCGTCCCTTGTTTTAACGCCGGCGGGGGAGTGGGGGGTATTATCAATGCGCCCCGTGGATAAGCATGGGGAGGCATCGGGTGCAGACGACCTTTTCTTTTCCTTCGTGGTAACAGGGCAGGTATACCCTGTCTTTATCATTCGCCCCGCAAACGAAGCACTTAAGCTCTTTCGTGGCCATGTTAACCCTCCAACGCGTTGATCTCGTCGACGATCTTGTTCGGGTCGAGATTATGCATCATGGAGCCGAAGGAGATGGACTCCATGTTGATCCCGGGGCAGGTGAAGCACCCGTTCCCGAAGTATTTTTGGATTACTTCTTTTGCCTTCGGGCTCATCTTTATCACGTCGCCGATGATCGAGTCTTTCGTTATTTTCTTTTTTTCCGCTATCATTGTGACCTCCTTGTAATTTTATTGATTCTACTATAGCAGATATACTGCTTCGCGGTTATGACGTGTATCATACTCCCTTTTTTAATATCCATATGAGGCAGGTCATAGCGTTCGGCAGCTGTTTGTTCTATACTATACTTATCTTACAACTACAGGAGGGGATTTTCCCATGGACAAGTTCGTGAAAGGTTTCATCGTAATGAGCATCGTGTACCTCGGTATCTCAACGCTTTTGGGGCTCGTCATGCTCGCAGATCGGGACCTGTTGGCACTGAAATTCGTGCATTCGCACCTCAACATGCTTGGCTGGGTCTCCATGATGATCTACGGCGTGGGCTATCACATCCTGCCCCGTTTTATGGGAAGGCCCCTTTACAGCAATAAGGTCGGCGAGGCCCAGTTCTATCTGGCGAACATCTCGCTTGTGGGCATGCTGCTGTTTTACTGTTTGAATGTCTTCAACCCGGGGGGCCTGTACCAAACACTTACCATGGCATTCGGCATTGTACAGGCACTGGCCATATTTCTTTTTTTCTACAACATGCTGATGACGCTGCTCAGCAAGGTTGAACAGTCGCATTAGAGCAAAGCGTAAAGCAAAACCAAAGTCATCTCTCGCGGAGCACGCGGAGAACGCAGAGTTAAATCAATATTTTTTAGGCCTGGCTTTAAACCCAGCAATCATTCAGCTTTTCTCTGCGCACTCTGCGGCTCTGAGAGAACATGTTTTATCACGACGAAAGCTCTGCCAGTCCTTCCCGGTCCTTGATGATGAACTTGCCGTCCGCGACCGTCACGAGTCCTTCTTTTTTGAACTTGCTGAAGGTCCTGATCGACGTCTCGACCGTGGTGCCGACCATGTCGGCCACGTCCTGCTTGGTGAGCCGCATGTCGATCAGGGTCCCTTTGCCGGTATCTACGCCGACTTTTTTTGACAGCTTGAGCAGCAGGGCCGCGATCCTGGCTTCCACGCGCTCCAGGGCGATGTTCTTGAGCGAGTCGTAAGAGCTCTTCATCCGGTCCCCGAGCTGGAGGGCGATGCAGTACATGAGGTTCGGAAAGCGGTCTACCAGCCGCATCAGGTTCTTTCGCGACACCTTCAGCGCCTCGGTGTCTTCCATGGCGACCGCATTCGCGGGGTAGGGGAATCCCCGGATCACCGCTACGCCGCCGAATATGTCGGTAGGGGAGATGATCTCGAGGATGATCTCCTTGCCTTCATGGGAAAGCTTGGTGATCTTCACCTTGCCTTTTGAAACGATAAAGAACCATTCAGGGGAATCTCCTTCGGAGAAGATTTCCTTTTTTTTCTTGTACGTCGACGTTACGAGGTACGGCTCGAGTTCTTTAAGCTCATCGTCGGAGAGATTTTTAAAAAGGTCGATTTTTTTCAGGTCCTTTATGGTCACGGTCTTGCCTTTCCTTGTTTTCGGCCGGCAGGCCGTAAACGCTTCCAATATATATATTCTGATTCACCCGGTACGAGCAGGCCGGGCAGCTTGCCCGCTCTCGTGTAGCCTAGCTTTGTGTAAAAAGTTTGCGCGGAGCGGTTAAACGATGAAACGCAGAGAAATACATTATTGCAGCGGCGCGCGATCATGCCTTCCATAAAGGCGAGGAGTTTTCTGCCGATGCCGTGCCTTCGCATGGCCGGTGCGACGCCTATTGCGCGAAGATACCCCCCGCGGGCAAATACCGGATCAGCGGTGAAGATCACGAATCCGGCAACCTCTGTTTTTCCGGCATTCGACACGGTGCAGACATAAGCCTGCTTCAGGGCGATGTAAACTTTGAAATCAACCCCTTCGCCGAGCGTCACCCACGGTTCGGACAGACTGACGATCTTGCTGCATGCCCTACGGTGGGCGGAGGTCATCGGTATGATCCTGAGGGAGGGTTTCACCGCTGTTCTCTCGAGTTTTTTTTCAGGAGCCCGAAGATCTCGCGGGCTCGGCGCTCCGTCTCCTCGCGGTTTCCTGTATTTTCAACTATGTAGTCCGCGTGTCTCCTCTTTTCGTTGAGCGGCATCTGGCTTCGGATCCTGGCTACGGCCTGGTCACGGGTAAAGAGGTCCCGTTCCATGAGGCGTTTTAACTGATGCTCTTCATCGGCGTAGACCACGATGACCTTGTCCATCTTTGTATGGTAGCCTGTTTCTATGAGCAGGGCCGCGTCAAACACCACGATGGCATCCGGTTGCCTTGAGCAGAGGTGCCTGACCTGCGCGTTGTAGACCTCGAACACTTTCGGATGAAGACAGCGATTGAGCCATGCCCGTTTTTCCGGGTTGCTGAACACGATCTCTCCCAGCTTTCTGCGGTCAATGGTCCCGCCGGGGAGCTCGATCCCGCTGCCGAAGTAGGCGAGCACCTCTTCCCATGCGAGCTGGCCCGGTTCCAGAAGCTCATGGACGATCTTGTCGGCGTCGATAATGTGCGCGCCAAGGTCCTTGAGGACCTTCGCTACGAGGCTTTTCCCGCTGGCAATGCCGCCGGTAAGTCCGACGAGGATCATACAATAACCGCCTCTCGCGTTCCTGTTTGGTAAATTGAATTTTGGAGTGAGCGCAATCCCCGTCACGCCAGGACTGCAATGCATCAGAAGTAAGCTTGATACTTTCGTAAAAGTCATTATCTAACGCAGAGACGCGGAGACACGGAGAAATGCACCTTGAAATAACAGGATTTTCTCTGCGTCCTCTGTGCCTCAGCGGTTAAATTCGGCTTATTGCGAGTTCATCAAGCTAGTGCCGCTTCACGTCATACTCCGGGCAATCTCGTAGAGCTTGCCGATGGTCTGCGATGTCATCAGAACACTTTTCATTATACCACCTCTGAGGAAGCCGAGGAAGCCCGTGTTTTTTGAGAGGAGCGCATGGACGAGGAAAGCCGCAAACATGATATTGAAAAGGTAAATGAGCGGATAGGAAAAGACAGCTCCGTGCTCCTTGATGTCGCTCTGATCGGTCTGTAAAAAGAAGAGCGTCAAGAGGAGATGAAATGAAAAAGTGGCCCCCGCGAAAAAGATACTCCATCCGGCGGCCCAGCGGACATCCGCCGCGGCCGCGAGCCCGTAGAAAATGAGCGCCACGAACGTGTACAGCGGAAAAAAGTAGGGTGCCAGCGTGATGATGAAGTTGGACTTCGTTATGGTCACCCGGCCTCCTCGTTCGCTGGCCTGGAAGGACTTTACCGAGCCGCCGAAAAGCACGGCAAAGAATGCGTGGGTAAGCTCATGGCCGAAAACGTAGGTAAGAATCGGTTTTTTGAAGAGGAGGTGCGCGGTCAGATAGGTCAGCCCGCCGGCAAGGAAATAATAAGGCAGATCCGGTTTGTAAGCCACGCTGAAAACGGCCGCACCGAATTGCCAGGTAAAGCCCGCGCAGAGGGGAACCAGCGCCACGCCGAGCAGTATTTTCATTATTTTTTTCAGCATAGGCCTAGAGCAGGGTATCGAGGAGGAACCGGGAGAGAAGCTCGGTATCCGAGAGCCGGTCAATGAGCTCCTTTTTCTCTCCGATGAAGCCCGGCTCTACCTCGTAGGCGGTTTCCCCGTAAATAATCGAGTTCAGATAGACCTCGGCGTTCAACGCCTTGACATCCTTTTCGTATTTTATCTGGCCCACAAGGCCATGCGGGTCCGGGCCCCCGTCGGACGTCCTGATGAACCGGTATGCCGGCTCCAGTTCGCAGGAGGGTTTGCCAGGCGTGAGCAGCGTGATACTATTCCTGTCGAGCTTGATCTTGCCTTCATCAATCAGGCTATCGAGAATGCGTTGTGAAAAAAGTATCTTGTTCATATCAATGAGGGCTTCTCCGGTCAGTTTGTTTTCTGCATCCTGAACAGGATAGTGAGAGAAGCTGAGGCGAAAAGGACGTTCGCGATCCACGCCGCTCCCAAGGGAGGCAGCACGCCTGAGCGGCCGAGCGCGGTACCGACGCTTACCAGGCCCCAGTAGATGAACGCAATGAACACGGCGAGCGCGATTCCCTTTCCGACCCCGCCGCTCCGGACCTTCTGGAGCGAAAGCGGCGTCGCGATCAGGACCATGAGAAGGCTCGAAAGCGGGAACGACAACTTGCTGTAGAGGTCCACTTCGTACCGCGCCGCGTTGTATCCGCTCGTTTTCAGCCTTTTCACGTAATCCCACAGTTCCGTAAAATTCATCTCCTCCGAGCTTTTTGCAATCATGCCGAGATCGTCGGGGCTGTCGACGATATTGAATACCTCTCCATCCGCGGAGCTGACTTGCACCGTATCGCTGCTGAGCGTGAATTTCGTGCCGTGCTTGAACCTCCATGCCCCGTTTTCCCACAGGAGGCTGTCCGCCTTGATGCGCTCCCGCACCGTGAAGTCGGGGGTCAGCTTGTAAATGATGACGCCGATCATTTCATTGCGATCGGGCGAGATCAGGTCGATATTGGCAATGCTGTTATCCGGTCCTCGCAGCCACAGCTTTCGCTGCTGGAACACGGCCAGTTGCGGTTTCTTTTCGATCTCGACGTTCTTGATGAAATTGGCGCGCGCCGTATAGACCGGCATGATATATTCATTGTTGAAAAAACCCAGAGCCGATATGAGAAGACCGGCAACGAGGACCGGAGCAATGATTGCGGCCAGGCTCACGCCGCTCGCGCGCATGGCGATGATTTCGTTATAGCGGGACAAATTCCCGAGCGACAGGAGCGAGGCCATGAGCGCGGCGATCGGCAGGGAAGAGGCGGCCATGCCGGGCAGGCTGTAAAGAAAATAGGTGGCGACCTGTACGATATTCGCCCTGTACTTGATGAATCTGTCCGCCTTCTGGAGAAAATCTATGCAGAGGTAGACGACAAGAATGCCGAGCAGCACGGCGAGAAAGATGCGAATAAATTCGCCGAATATGTGTCTGCTGAGTATCCTCATGGCTGTTTTTGATTACACCCGATTCCTTGTTCTGAGACGGTGATAACGTTCTTTCAGGAAACGAAAAACACCAAAATCTTTCTCGTGTCCCCTTTTGTAGACGAGTACTCCCGCTGCTGCTGTCATAAGGACATTCGGCAGCCAGTAGGCAACGGCAGGTGAAAGTTTTCCCGTGTCTGAAAGATTTGTTCCCGCCGCAAGGAGCATATAGTAGACCAGGAAGACCACCATCGCCATAATGATCCCCGCGGACTTGCCGGAGCGGCTCCGTCGAATGCCGAGTGGCGCGCCGATCAGCCCGAAGAGCAGGCAGGCGAAGGGAATCGACAGGCGCTTATGGAGTTCGCTCTCGATGTCGATCGTGGGTTTCCCCTCGGTCCTCGCGCGTTTCAGGTCCTGAAGCAATTCGAGGCTGCCGATCTCATTGAAGTCGGCATCGGGAGGTCCTCTTTGAACCAGGGCATGGCTGATGTCAAGGTAGAGGTTGCCGGAATCAAAGTCCATGGTCGAATACGACTGCTCATCCCGGGGAAGGGCGTGGATTGCCCCCTGATTCATCGCGAGGGTAACATTAAGCGATTCGGGATCGGCGATGAGCCTGCCGCGTTGTGCGACAATGGCATAGGGCTCTTTGGCGGACCGTTCGTCCGAAATGAAAATGCCCTTCATATCATCGAGCGACTCCATCTTGTCCACGTAGATTACCATGCCGTCAAAGGTGCTGGTGAATACGCCGGGCTCAATGCCGACCAGCGCTCGCGATTTGACCAGATTGAAAAGGTGTACCCTGAGTGCATGATTGGCCGCAGGTGCGACGATCAGTGAGGTCAGGGCCGAGACCATGAACGCGAGAACGGCGAATAACATGACCGGACGCATCATATTGTAGAGGCTGATGCGGGAAGCCTTCATGGCGGTGACTTCCGAGTCCGCACAAAGCTGGGAAAACGCCATCAACGTAGCCATGAGAAACGACATGGGAATGGTCATGACCAGAAAGCTCGGCATGATGTATGCGAAAAGCTTGGCGGTTGACGACACGGTCGCCCCCTTGGAGACAACGAGCTCGGCAAGCCTGAACATTCTCTGCAGAAACAGCACCAGGGTAAGCGCGGCGATGCTGAGGAAAAACGGCGTGAGGATCTCACGGAAAATATACCGGTCCAATATGCGTATCCTGAACATGGCTATTTCCTGATCTCCTCGAGGATGTTCATCTCGATCCTGTTCATGTCGAAGTAGTCCCGTTCGAGCTCCTCAACATAAAACCGGTCGAGACCGCTGTTCAGGAGGAAATCCTCACGCACCCCGCTGTCACGGGACACGATGATGTGCGGCAGGAGGTTGTTGAGGTAAAAGGACTCTTTGCGAATGTCGAGGATGATCTCTTCGAAAACGCCATGCGGTATCGGTCTCTCGATGATCCCCCTGGATTGTATCTCGCGGTTGAGGTCCTGGATGAATATCTCCTGGTCGTCTTTCGAATTCAGCTCGGCGTAAATGCTCTTGAACCGGTCCTTGATATAGCGGTGGATGGCCGTATAGAGCCTGTCGTCCTCGTTGATCGTCACGAGTATGGCGGAGAGCTCCCGGTAGGTCATATCGCCGCTCTTGATCTGCAGGAGACCCCGGTGAAGGGTGTCTACCTTCTTCCGGCCGTAGCGCGTGAGATACCGGTTGTCCCGGAGGTAGTCCATGAAGAGCTCGCGGAACAAGTCCTGATGTATTGTGTCGAAGATCTCCTTGTTGCCGGAAAGGCTCCTGATCTGGTCCTCGCTCAGGATGGAGTTCTCCATGAATGCAAGGTTGTTGATCGTGGTCGAAGCGCTGTCGTAGCGGTCGAAATAGGTGAGGATGGAGCTCATGGCCTCGAGGACGGACATGTCGTTCGTGTCCCGGGCGTGCTCGTCACAGGCCCGCACCGTGTCGAGGAGCAGGCTCTCGAAGGCCGGATCGCGGTGCGTGGTGGATTTCTGCTTGGCCTTGAGAAGTTTTATGAGATCTTCAGGCGAGATATGTCCTTTGATCTTGTCCGCCCTGAAGAAAAGACCTTCGAAGATCGCGCGGGTGTCCCTGATGTAGTCCGGCTCCTCAACCTCTACGATGTTCATGTCCTTCAGGAGCAGTTCATCGAGGGTATCGAAGAGCGTATGGGGGATGTTGAGCCGGAGACTGAGGGTCCTGAGCCGCGACAGCTTGGCGAGCTCCGACGGATTTACCTCGCCCTTGTCCGAGACGGCGATTAAAATGTCCTTGTATTCATCGACGATCTTCTTGTTCTCCGGCAGTTTATACATTCCGTCTATCTTGATGCGTTCCTGCTGGTAGGGAATGATATTGTATTTTCTCGCCAGGGACTCCATGACGGCAGTGCCTTCGATCGAGATTGCTTTCTGCTCGGCGTAGAGCTTGTTGAAGGTCTCGAAATATTCTTCGTTGTGTCTGTTCACCAGTCGGAAGAGGAAAACCAGCGCTTTGGGATCCCCCATGGCGTCGAAGATTTCCCGGCAGAGCCGGCTGTCGTCGACGGCCCCGACGGTATCGCTGCGTTTGACCTGTTTGCCGAGGGTCTTCAGAATTTCCCGCTGCAGGTCCCTGATTTCCGATTTTTGCATGGAGTGAACGAAGAAATAATAATTGGAAACGGCGTTGCCCGAGAGAAACACCTGGTCGAAGGATTCCTTGCCCGCGGTGTTGTTCGTGAAGGTTATGTTGTCGGTCTTATCGTAGAAAGCGCCGTACATGACCAGGCGGTTGGAGACGTCTTTGCGAAGGAGGTCTTTGAGCGGCAGGTCCACGCCGAACATGTATTCGCAGAGACTTCCGCCGGTGCCCATATAGCGCACGCCGTCGCGCTGGATCACGAATTCGTTGCCGCCTGAAAAAAAACGGTCGCCACCGGGAAGACATTCGTAAAAATATCTGCCGCTCAGGTCCGCGCCGGTGATGGTCACGTAATAATCCAGCTTTTCATTGGCTTTCCCGTTGAGTTTTATCTCATGGATCATAACGAAGTCATTATATCAGACTGACTTGAATTTTCAAACTAAAAAGAGACGGCCGCGGTTAAAATGGCT
>Ga0316624_10001044_pt1 | contig 10467 bp, 9 predicted proteins | sample OWC_Aug_N3_C1_D5_FD_207657 | JGI IMG/M metagenome (GOLD analysis project Ga0316624, IMG submission 207657) | Wetland soil microbial communities from Old Woman Creek delta, Ohio, United States - OWC_Aug_N3_C1_D5_A | ecosystem: Environmental > Terrestrial > Soil > Wetlands | place: USA: Ohio...
AAAGACTCCGTCCTGCGGCCGGTCGTCAATCAGCGCGTCGATATCTCTCGGCTTCATCGAGACTTCTCCCGCAGTTCGCACGCGAGGCCGCGCGTGACGCCTCAGCGCGGACCGAATATCGCGGTCACCTTCGTGGCGTTGAAAATGTAGGTCGGCAGGATGTCCGACCACACCACTCTCTGATTGAGCTCCTGCATCGCTCCCATCAGCGCGAACCAATTGAGCGTCTCCTGCCCGCCGCAATCCTCGATCTGGTCGAGCGTGAATTTCTGCCAGAAGGCGAAATTGCCAGTGGTCATCGCATCATAGAGTTTCATGTCGGTCTCGATGTCCGGCACCATCCGCCACGTCTTCTTGGTGAGGAACGAATGAGACCAGCTCGACGACGCCATCAACGCCACGCGATAGGGACTGTCGCGAAGGATGCGCGCGACCGCGGCGCCCAGCGCGAAGCAACGGCGGGGATTGGGTGACGGCGGGTCCGGCGGCGGCTTGTGTCCGAGGTTATCGGCAAAGCCGTGATAGCCGATCACCTCGCGGCCATAGCAGTTGATCGAACAAGGGATGATCCGATGCGGGAAGCCCTTGCGGTAATAGTCGAGATAGAGCACCGCGTTCAGGAACGCATGGGCCATGCCCGGATGCTCGTTTGGCTGATAGGAATAAGCCATGTCGAAATCCTGCTCGAGCAGTTTTTCGACGATGTATTTCGCGCCCTCGCGATGAAAGTGGAGCTTGTATTCGAAATCCATCGGCTCGTTCCAGACATTGGGCTTGCCCTTCATCGAGCCTGATTCCGAGGCCTGCATCCATGGCTTGACCGACAGATCGCCGTCATAGGCCATGACGCAGAAAGGCGGGATGATGCCCTCGCGAAAATTCTCGTATTGATCGTCGCCCCAGATGAAGATGAAGTCGGGCTTGAATTCATCGAGCGCGGCACGCGCCTTGCGGAAATCCGCGAGCATCGCCTCGTGATGGGCGGCGCCTGATGCGGCGCCGAAATCATCGCCCAGTTCGCGACGCATCGCTTCGGGCCATTTGGATTGATCCTTCGCCGAATCCGGGATATCCGGATCATTCAGGCGAATGCGGAGCAAGAAAGCCATGTCGTGCTTCGGCCGGCTGAAAAGCGGCGAATGCGATATTCCGAGTCCCAGAACCTCGCCCATGGAATGTTTCCTCCCCTTCCCAGACGCGGCCACACGTTAAACCTCGGCACGGTGCTTTTCCAGCTTCGCGCTCGCGCGTGCGGTTGTCGCGCTGGCGCAGGTACCGTACAGTGAGCACACGAAAAGGGGCTGGAATCCCCGAAAAATTGAGGCGCCTGGATGAAAATCGCTCTTGCCGCACAGCCCTGGCCGGTGCTGGCCGAGACCCGCATTGTCGCGCAAGGCACGCCGGGGCATTGGCATGATCTCGCAAGCGTGCTCGGCGAAATCGGCATCGCGGGCGTGCCAGCAGCGGGCGGGCTTCCGGCGATGCTTGGCTTTCTCACCGCAATCGGCAGCGGCGGCCGGCGCAAGATCGAGCGCGCCCTCGCCATGCGCCAGAACGGCACGCCGACCCCGGCTTTGCTCAAACCGATGGACCCGCTGGCAAAGATACTCTTGACCGAGGGGCGCGTCGCGCTGAGCCGATCGAATGAGCAGTTGCCGACAAAGATGGTCGTGGGATTTTCCAAATTCCAGACCGCGCTCGCCGATCCCGATGCGCGGATCCGCCTGCCCGATCCGCAAGCGCGCTACGATGTCGAAGCGGCGCTGGCGGTGGTGCTCGGAAAACCCGCATCGCGCGTCTCGGCAGGCGCCGCTGCGCGCAGCATCATCGGCTTCACGCTCATGGCAGAAGTCACCCATCGCGACATGTTCGATGCCGAATGGCGCACCAGCAACAGCCTCTTTGCGAAGAACGCGCGCGGGCTTACGCCGCTTGGGCCGTGCATCTGGATCGCGGGGTTGAAGGAACTCGACCCCACGACCGCAATCACGCTTGCCGTCAACGGCGTGTTGCGCCAGCGCTTTGCCGTATCGGATTTTGCGCATGGCATTGACCATGCGACCAAGGCGTGGTCGCGCTGCGTGCTCGAGCCGGGCGACATGGTGGCGCTGGGCGCCGCGATCGCGAAACCGCGGCCGGACAATGAGGTCGATTCGCCGATCCCGATCGTGGTGGGCGACCGGATTGAGGTGTCTTGCGCGCCGATCGGCACCCTTTCGGCGCAATTCACCGCCTAGGAAGTCGGGGGATCAGAAATGCGATTTGTCACCTTCGAGCCGCGGCCGTCGACCGAACGTTTCGGCGTTTTGCTGGACGAAGGACAAATCCTCGACATCGAAGGCGGCGTCGCCGCCGCATTGGCTCGCGAGGTCCCGGCGGATCGGGCGATCGCCTTGGCGCATGCGATGGCCCCGCCCGATGCGCAAAACTTCATCGCCAACGGCCGCATCGCGCTCGACGCCGCGCGCCAAGCGCTTCGCGTCGCCGAAGAGGACGCGCAAGCCGGGCGAGTGCTTGCCGGCCCACGCGGCGAGAAAATTATCTTCGCCGCGAGCGCGGTGCGCCTTCTCGCGCCGGTGCCGCGGCCGCGCAAATTCATCGCCGCCGGCAAGAATTATTTCGAGCATCAGGACGAGATGGGGCGGCCGGCCGAATCCAAGGTGCCTGCCCTGCCGGTCGCGCATGTCCAGTTCGCCTCGACCGTGGTCGGGCCCGATGCGACGGTGCCGATTCCGCCCGAAACCAAGCATCTCGATTATGAAGTCGAGATCGCGGTGGTGATCGGGCGCCCCGCCTATCGCGTGCCGCGCGAGAGCGCGCTCGACTATGTTTTCGGCTACACCGTCTACAACGATCTGTCCGACCGCGACCTCTATCGCGGCGAGGCGCGGCTGGGCGGCGGGGTCGGGCTGCTCGGCAAGAATTTCGCCGGTTTTTCGCCGCTGGGGCCCTATCTCTGCACGCCCGACGAGATCGGCGACCCGCAATTGCTGGGCCTGCGCAGCCGCGTCAACGGCCAGATGCGGCAGAACTCGACCGCGCAGCGCATGATGTACAAGATCGATCAGCAGATCGCGCATTGGTCGGGCATCGGGCTGGAGCCGGGCGACGTTCTCGGCACTGGCACGCCGGGCGGGGTCGCCGCCGGGCGCAAGCCCGACCAGGAGCCATGGTGGCTCAAGCCCGGCGACATCGTCGAATGCGAGATCGACCGGATCGGCACGCTTCGCACCCATATCGCATGACAAGAAGGAGCAAGGAACCATGGACGCCAATCAACGCCGGCAAATCGAGCAGGAAATTCGCGATCTGGTGATCGCGATCACCCAGCACGGCGACCATCGCGAGGCGGAAAAAGCGGTCGCGCTCTTTGCCGAGGACGGAACTTGGCTGCGCGGCGGCAAGCCCTATAAGGGACACGCCGAAATCCTCGCCTCCTACCAGCGCGGCTCGGCCACCCAAGTGACACGCCACATGAATGGCGGCACACTCGTCGCGGTGAAGGACGACAACCACGCCGAAAGCGTCACCTACTACATCGCCCTGCACCATGACCCAAAGACGACCGACGCCAAATTCCCGCTGCCTTTCGATCCGCCCTTCAGCATGGGCGAATGGCACGACAAATTCGTGAAGACCGCCAATGGCTGGCGTTTTTCCTCGCGCGAGACGAAGCGCCTCTTCGAACGCCAGGGCGGCCATTGACGGACTTTGCCGAAGGCGCGGCGGCAGGCTGGCAGCGGCGGCGGTCGCCGCGCTAAGCTCGGCGCCGATCACAAACGAGGTAGACGATGGCACCACCTGATTCCGTTCCCGGCAGCACCGACATCGCCGCGGAGATCCGCCGGCTCGGCCGGGCTTTCAATCCGGACATCCTCAAGGCGACCTATGCGCTTTATGCACCCCTGCAGCAGCGCGCCCCCAAAGATGGTGTCGAGATACACAAGGATATCGCCTATGGCGAGCATGAGCGTCACCGCCTCGACGTCTTTGTTCCGGGAAAGAAGCCTGCCAAGGCGCCGATCGTCGTCTACATCCATGGCGGCGGCTACGTCGCCGGCGAGCGCAGCCCGCTGCCCGGCCTCATCTACGACAATGTCCCGACTTTTTTCGCGCGCCACGGCGTGATCGGCGTCAACGCGACCTACCGTCTCGCGCCACAACATAAATGGCCGAGCGGCGCCGCCGATATCGGCAAGGTCGTCGAATGGCTGCGCGACAACGCAACGCGCTATGGCGGCGACCCCGAGCGGATTTTCGTGATGGGGCAGTCGGCGGGCGCCACTCATGTCGCGACCTGGACCTTCGTGCCGCAGGTTCACGGCAGCGCGGGCCCTCGCATCGCCGGCGCGATGCTGCTCTCGGGCGTCTATGCGCCGCAGCATCCGGAATTCAGTCCCGACAAGCCGGCGCCGAATTCGATCGCCTATTACGGCGAGGACGAAAGCAAATACGCCGCGATGAGCCCGCTCAATCACGTGAAGCCCGGCCACCCGCCGGTCATGATCGCGGTGGCGGAATTCGATCCCTATCCGCTCGCCTGGCCTTCAGCCGCGCTCGCAGCAGCCCTGGTTAAGTGCGACAAACGCATGCCATGGTTCGCGTTCAACCGCGATCACAACCACGTGTCGCCGGCGATGCAGATCAACTCCGAGGTCGACGGGCTCGGCCCCGAGCTTTTGGCGTTCGTGCAGAGCGTTTCTTGACACGCGAACTCGCCGCCGCCCGGCGGCGGGCGGTAGGCGAGCTTGCGCGTTTCCACAGCTCTTTGGTCGCAAGCCGCGCGCCTTCGGCCAGCGCGCCGAGCTTCGCCCAAGCGATCTTTCCTTCCTTGACGCGCGGCCCGAGCCCGCAATCCGTTCCCGCCATGATGTTGTCACGGCCGACCAGCTTCGCGTAACGCACCAAGCGTTGCGACACGAGCTCGGGATTCTCGATGAAATCGGTGCAGTGGCCGACGACCCCGGGAATGAGCTTGGCCCCGGCCGGCAACTTTACTGTCTTAAACACGTTCCATTCATGCTCATGCGCGGGGTTCGATGCCTCGATCGAGTACTCGCTCGCCCGCACGCGGAAGATGAGATCGGCGATATCCTTCAGGGGAATATCGTCCTGATGAGGCCCGTGAAAGCTGCCCCAGCAGACATGCAGCCTGATCTTCTCGCGCGGAATGTCGCGCAGCGCGTGATTGAGCGCATCGACCCGGAGCCGCGCATAGCGCCGATATTCAGGCACCGTCATGTCGGGATACATGAGCCAGCCATCGGGTAGGTCGGGATCGTCGATCTGGAGCCGGAACCCCGCGTCGACGATGGCGCGATATTCCTCACGCATGCAATCGGCGATCGCCTCGAGATAGGCCTCCTCGTTCGGATAGTGCTCGTTCCGGAGCCAATGCTCGATCGTCCCGGGCGTGTTCGCCGGCATATAGGCTTCGTCATATTTGACGCCGGCGAGCGCCGCCTTGAAATTGGCGATGTCCTTTTGCAGCTCGGCATGCCCCACATAGCTGAGCGGACCGGTGCAGGCGAAAACAAATTTTGGCGCATCGAGATTGACGAATTTCGCGTGTCCGGCGGCGAAATATTCGCGGAACTTCCGGATATCGCGTGCGCCGATATTGAGCGGCGCGGGATCCCGGCCGACGACATAGGGCCGTGTCTCGAATCCCGAGATCCGATTGGCGCAATATTGAGTGAAAGAGGTCTTGCTCAGCTCGCCGTCATTGATGCTGTCGATGCCGAGCTCGACCTGATGGCGGACGACCGAGCCCAGCTCGTCAAGAAGCTTCCGCTCGAGCTCTGCCTCGTCATACGGACGATGATCGGCCTTGGCCCAGACGAGCTTCGCCAGATCGGGCGAGCGCGGCAGTGCGCCGGCATGGGTTACGCGAATACGTTTCTCGTTATCGGCCATGGATGATGTTTCCTCCAAAAGATTTCCGGCGCTCGCCCGGGGTTAGCTCTTGAGCCGCGCGAAGATGCGGCGCGCATTGCCTTCTTCGATGGCATGAAGATCCTCGGCGGCCAGGCCCAGGGCGCGCATCGGGTTCTTCGTCGCCGCCATCGTCCCCCAAGGGAAATCGCTACCAAACAAGACCTGACTGACAGGTACGAGCTTCAGCAACGCACCGAAGCTCATCGGGTTCGCCATGCTGGCGGTATCGAAATTGAGCCGGCCCAGCTCATGCAGCGCGCCCTTGGGCAGGCGGTCGCCGAGCGACCGGCTCCAGCCGTCGATACGGCCGGCGATCGCCGGCAGCGCGCCACCACAATGCGAGAAGATGAAGCGGATATCAGGGCAGCGGGTGAAAGTCCCGCTGGTCAGCAAGCTCGTGATCGCCCGCGTATTGTCGAACATGAATTCGAGGATCGCCATCGGCACGCCGGGCTGCATGTTGACGCAGCAATCGACTGCAACCGGATGCGAATAGACAATGGCACGGCGCCGGTTGAGCTCGTCATAGACCGGCGCGAAAGCCGGATCGCCCGGATATTTGCCATCGTAATTCGTCAGGAGGCAGATGCCGTCGGCTTTCAACACGTCGAGGGCGTATTCGAGCTCGCGAAGACTGCCGTCGATATCGGGGAGCGGAACCGTGGCAAAGAAGCCGAAACGTCCGGGATAATCGCGCTCGAGGCTCGCTTTGTATTCGTTGAGCGCACGCGCAAGCCCGCGGCTCTCTTCGACCTTGCCGGTCCAGGAGCCCGGTGCGGAGATCGAGAGAATCGAGGTCGCCGCACCGTTCTTGTCCATCTCCTCGATCGACCAGGCAGGCGTCCATTCGGTCAGCTTCGCGCCCCAATAGCCGGTGCGCTTGATGCGCTCTTCTTGCAGCGCAAGAAACTGCGGAAGCATGATGTGGTGATGAACGTCGACGATGCCGTTCACATCTTCCTCCCTTGCTTTATCTTCTTTGCCGCCTTTTAGTGCGCGCGTGCGAAGCTACCAGTCCGGATTTGGCCGTGCAACCACGCTTCCGCCCACGATGGGTGCGGGACCGGTTGATCCCACGATCCTCCGGGTGATAAGACCGGCAATGGGCAGGAAAACCCCCGCGAGGACAAAGATGGCGATCGATTTAGACAAGTTCCGCCTGCGCCGGTTCGTCGACCGTCTGAGCACGCTCGGCGAGGTCGAAACCCATGACGAGCCGGTGGCGCTGGGCGCGCTTGCCACCCTGGTCGAAAACGCGACCAAGGCAACACGTTTTCGCAATGTCGGCGCGGAGCGCTTCGAGATCGTGGCAGGGATATCCAGCAGCCGCGGACGGCTGGCCGCAGCCTTCGGCGTTGAGGAGGCGCGGCTTCTGCCGGAATATCTCCGCCGCTTGCAGCAGCCTCAGAAGGTCGTCGAGATCGCCTCGAGCGACGCCCCCATCCACCAAATCGTCCTCACCGGCAGCCAGATCGATCTGACGCGCCTCCCCTTCTACCTTCAGCACGAATTCGACGGCGCGCCCTATATCTCCGCCGCGATCGACTACACGGTCGATCCCGCGACGGGCAAATCCAATGTCGGCTGCCGCCGGCTAATGCTCAAGGGCCGGCACGAGCTGCGCTCCAATCTGACCCAGCCTTCCGACCTGCAACGCATTTATCGCGCGACGATCGAGCGTAAGGAGCGGCTGCCGGTCAGTTTCGTCATCGGCTCGCATCCTTGCGACTTCCTCGCCGCCACCTCGAAGGCGCCGCTCGACGAATTCCAACTCATCGCGACCATCCGCGGCGAGACCATGGCGATGGTGCGGGGCGTTACCAACAATATTCCGGTGCCGGCCGACGCCGAGCTGTCGCTTGAAGGCTATTTCGACGAGCGCGGCTATTCCGACATTGAAGGACCCTATGGCGAGCTCTACGGGCTCTATGGCCCGATGCATCCCGACCCGATCTTCCACGTCACCGCGATCACCATGCGCCGCGACGTGCTGCATCAAACCCTGCTCCATGGCGGCCGCCATTTGAGCCGAAACGACGCCGCGCAATTGAGCAGCCTCAATTTCGAGGCGCTTGCCTGGCGCAGCTTGAAGACCGCCGACATCGACGTTCAAGCCGTCTATCTGCCGCCCGCCGCGACCGGGCTTCACCATATTCGCGTGGCGATCAAGCAGAAGGCCGCGGGCGAGAGCCGCGCGGCCATCGCCGCGCTCCTGAAGCTGCCGCTGTTGAAACATGTGTTCGTTGTCGATGACGACATCGACATTCATTCCGAAGAGGCGATGGAATGGGCCTTCGCGACGCGCTTTCGCGTCGACCGCGACGTCATGAGCGAGTCTGGGCATTTCGCACTGTCGATGGATCCGACCGGCGAGCGCGGCCAGATGGTCAAGGCAGGCTTTGATCTGACGCGCCGCTTCGACGCGCCGGACATTATCGAGAACCGCGAATCACTGACGCCGCATTTGAAGCTTCAGCCGCGGTTTCAGACGGTGCGCCAGGCGCTCGAGACACGTCCGATGTATTTCATCGAATTGATGCAGTCGATCGGAACCACCGACGGGCGCGAGATCGCGCTCGAGCTCGACCAGCTTCATCAGCAGGGCATGATCGGTCGAGGCAGCGGCGGCGAATGGCGCCTCAAAGAGGCGGCGGGCACTTAAGAAAAACGGCGCGCGGGCACCGTTCGGCGGCAAAGGCGGAGGCTCGACAAATGGATCGAATACTCGTCACAGGCGCCGCGGGACAGATCGGCTCCGAGCTCGTGCCGGCCTTGCGCGAGCGCTATAGCGCCGATTGCGTGGTGGCGAGCGACATCCGGATCGTGGCACCGGCTGCGGCGCAGCAAGGCCCGTTCGAGCAGCTCGACTGCACCAAGCCGGAGCAGATCCAGGAGATCCTGCGCCGCTATGAGGTGCGCAGGATCTTTCATCTCGCGGCGATGCTTTCTGCCGCGGCCGAGGAAAAACCGCAGGCCGCGTGGGAGCTCAATATGGGCGGGCTTTACAATGTGCTCGAGCTTGCCCGGCAGCATCGTTGCGCGCTTTTCTTTCCAAGTTCCATCGGCGCCTTCGGCACGACCACCCCGCGAGACAAGACGCCGCAAGACACGATCCAGCGGCCGGACACGATCTATGGCGTGACCAAAGTCTCGGGCGAGCTCTTGTGCGATTACTACGCCCACCGCTTCGGCCTCGACGTGCGCGGCTTGCGGCTGCCGGGCTTGATCTCGCACGCGACCTTGCCGGGCGGCGGAACCACGGACTATGCCGTCGCGATCTTCTACCAGGCCATTCGCTACCGCCACTACACCTGCTTCCTCCGCCCCGACACGAGCCTCGACATGATGTATATGCCGGACGCGATCCGCGCTATCCTCGCGCTCATGGACGCGGACGCCGCCAAGCTCAAACACCGCAATGCGTTCAATATCACGGCGATGAATTTCACGCCGGATGCGCTCGCCGCCGCGATCCGCAAGCATCTGCCTGATTTCCGCATCGACTACGAGATCGACCCGATGCGCCAGGCGATCGCCGATTCCTGGCCGCGATCGGTCGATGACGACGCCGCCCGCGCGGAATGGGGCTGGAAGCCCTACTACGATATCGACACCATGACCAAGGACATGCTCGAGAAACTGGGAGCAAAGCTCAAACCGGTGCGTTGACCCAACGCCATTGCGAGGAGTGCGATCATGCCGCACGATCGGATAGAACGGATCCTGCTCGCCGAGCTGACGAAGTTCGAGACCGAGGGTCGCCGCAAAGGCGCCGAAGCCGTCATTACCGGGATCGTGCCAGCGAAAGCCGGTCGAGGACCACGCTTCCTCATCGAGGGCGAAGGCGACAAGCCCTTCCTGCGCATGAATGCGAACAATTATCTGGGCCTGTCGCTGCGCGCCGAACTTCGCGCCGCCGAGGAAGACGGGGTACGCAGCTTCGGGACGGGCCCCGGCGCGGTGCGCTTCATCAGCGGGACCTGGACGCCGCATCTGGAACTGGAGCGCCGCTTGGCCGCCTTCCATGACCGGCAGGCCGCAATGGTGTTCAGCTCCGCCTACGCGGCGATGATGGGCGTTCTACCGCAGCTCATCAGCGCCGACACCGCCGTCATCAGCGACGAGCTCAATCACAATTGCATCATCAACGCCATGCGCCTTGGCCGGCCGCGCGAGCGCTATATCTACCGGCACCTCAACCTGGTCGAGCTCGAAGCACGGCTTGCCCACGCGATGCCATCGTGCCGACGCGCGATCATCGTCACCGACGGCATCTTCAGCATGCGCGGCGACCACGCGCCCCTGGCCGAGATCATGGACTTGGCACGCAAATACGATTCCGGATTTCCGGAGAACATCATCGTCGTGGTGGATGATTCGCATGGCGTGGGCGCTTTCGGCACCACCGGCCGCGGCACGGAGGAACGCACCGGCGCCGCCGCCGACATCCTGGTCGGAACCCTGGGCAAGGCTTTCGGCGTCAATGGCGGCTACGTCACCGCTTCGCGCGCGGTGATCGGCTATCTGCGC
>Ga0316624_10001045_pt1 | contig 10460 bp, 6 predicted proteins | sample OWC_Aug_N3_C1_D5_FD_207657 | JGI IMG/M metagenome (GOLD analysis project Ga0316624, IMG submission 207657) | Wetland soil microbial communities from Old Woman Creek delta, Ohio, United States - OWC_Aug_N3_C1_D5_A | ecosystem: Environmental > Terrestrial > Soil > Wetlands | place: USA: Ohio...
GCCAAGAAGCGGCTCGCGGACACGTTAGCGGCGCGGTTCGGGAAACCCGGCGGCGTGTCGCCCTACCATCTGGCGAACCTCTACCTCCACGCCGGGGACAGGGACCGCGTCTTCGAGTGGCTCGAGATAGCCTACGCCGAACATAATCGGAACATGCCGTACCTGAGGCTGCACTTCCATTCCCTGCGCGACGACCCCCGCTTCCAGAACCTGCTGCAGCGCATGAACCTTCCGTTTGGCAACAAGAAATAGCTGAATCAGTCCAGGCGAAGCTCTCTCTCATAAACAAGGCTGTAGCACGATGGTCATTTCGGCAAGAGGAATGGTGGGCGATAGAGGACTTGAACCTCTGACTTCTACCGTGTGTAGGAGACGGCGGAAAAATGTAACGAACAGATAATATCTAAGAAGTTGCGTAAGACGCCGGTTTTTAGGGGTTCTCGGCTTTCGATGGAGTTCGATATCTTTAGATATGTTTCGACATTCCTGACATGTTCTGGGCACAATTTGGGCACAAGGTCGAAGCGGTTAGGGAGTGTGGAACATTTTGCGGGCGGGGCGTTGCGGCCCGCCTCCGAAAGACAGTCGGCGCTGGCGCGACCAGTTCTTTGAATATTCGCATAAGGCTTTTGCCGACCGGAAGAACACTCATCCGGCGTGAGTGGAATTTTCTTATGGACACAACTCTTTAGCAGATTGTCTCACATCAACTATAGTCGCTGAAGCGGCGCAAAAAAAGAGAGGCCTATTTCAATTTCCCTTACCGCAGCAGGAAGTTCTCCATCACCCAGACCTCGGCGGGTGAGGCGGACATCGGCGCCATATTCTCGAAAGCGAGATGTTCCCCGTCGGGGTGAGCGCTGACGTAGTCGATCACCCCCGGCATTTCGAGTCCTGTCTTTTGGGGCTGCCCGCCGTCGACGGGTATGCGCCACACTTCGAACTTGAAGCTGTCACCTGCGGCTACTCTCCTGCCGTAGAGGATATACTTGCCGTCGGCGGACCAGGCATGTCTGATGGAAGAAGGGTTGTCCTTCTGACTGAACTTGAAGAGTTGTCTGGCCTCCCCGCTTTCAGTTGAGATGATGCTCAAAACCTTTCCGTCCTTCGACTTCGGCCTATCCAGAGTGGAGATCCACCGCCCGTCCGGCGAAACCGCCATCGCTCCGTTCAGGGCTGGCGTGGCGCTGTGGAGGACCTTCTCATTGCCATTGCCAAGATCCCTTACGCAGATGTCGCTGCGATCCTTCTTCCCGTCCACGCGTACATAGAAGAAACTCCTCTCATCCCTCCATCCCTCGGCGGGACCGATAGATAGATCCCCCTGAGAGCGGAGGACAATCCGAGCCTCGCCCGTTTCGAGATCGACATGGTAGATACCATAGAGACCCCCGCTGTCCTGGCCGAAGAGCAGTACGGACCGGCCGCCGGGTGACCAGTGCGGACGAGAAAAACCCTTGACTCCCAGTCGTGTCAACCCGCGCTGGTATTCCCGCCCTTCACCGGTTTCCAGCGACCGGACGCATAGCGTATCCCCGTACCCCGTTCCCGCTGAGACACCCGTTTCGGCCCTTCGGGAAACGTAGGCCAGGAATTTCCCGTCCGGCGAGTACTGCGGCCCGCCGTTGCATCCCTCGAAATGCTCGATCAGCTTGGCCGGGGGCGTCAGAATATCGCCTGTAGCCGGATCCATCTTCGCCACATAAATATCGTTGCGGTCCCCCCCGGCACCGAAATAGAAGGAACCGTTGCGGCTGAATCCTAAAGGATGGATGTGGCCGACTCCGGATTTCACCATCACTGGCGCGCCCTGGGGCTTTCCCTCCGTGAGCCGGACAGCCCAGACATCGACGCTTCCGCGCCGATCACTGGCGAACAGGCCCCACTTTCCGTCCGGTGCCCAGCCCAGCATCAGATCATCGGCGGGATGTTCGATGAGGGGGGTTTCCTTCCCTCCGGCCATCGGCAGCAGGAAGATGTCATGGGCCAAAGAGGACACGCTCTGCGGATAGTCGTAGAGGATATAGCGCCCGTCCGGCGAAATGGCCGCGCTCGCCAAACCAACACTTTGGGAGAGCTCCTTCAGAGTGCGGACTGTTCCGTCGGCAACAGACAACAGCACCAGCCTCTGGTTGGCTTCTTCATGGGTGAAGGCGGCCAGGATGTTTCTTCCATCCGGAGTCCAGTCGAAGGGTTTCATGTATTCCTGGCCGCTCTTGCTTTGATAAACGACCCTTGGAGTCGGATCATCGAGGCCGTTGATTCGCAGCTCATATCCCCGTGCGGCTGACCACTGGTAGGCGATCTGCCTGCTATCCGGTGCCCAGATGGCCTTCTCGGCCTCTTCATTCGGATTGGACTCCCAGGAGCCTTTGTTCGTGAGACGCCGGTTGGTCCCTTTTTCGAGGTCGCGAACCGCCAGGTCGCCCGTGGTCCAATCCACGAAAGAAAGATATTTCCCATCGGGAGAAACCGCACCGCAGAAGTCCGTCCCGGGCCCGGCCCAAACCTTTCTTGTTGTTAGGCTCAATTCCCTGGCGGCGGGCTTGGCGAGGGCGGCCAAGCGGTTCTGGGCCGCCTTGGCCTCATCGGACTGATCGGCATACTCGAGCACCAGCCGTTCGTAGACCTTACGAGCTTCGGCCTGGCCGCGCTTCTCATAGCAGCCGCCGAGACGGAGCAGTGCCTTCGCGGCGGTCGCGCGCTGGTCTCCGAACTTTTCGACAATCTGCTTGTACAGGGCGATGGCGCCCTGAAGGTCCCCCTCGACCTCTTCCTTTTCGATGGCCGCCCGGAGCAGAACTCCGGGATCTTCGGCCTGCCGGGCGACCCCCGCGACAGCCAGCCAGGCGCCGAAGAGCGCCATGAGAGAAAATGCTGATATGGCTCTCGTTTTTTGGATGTTCATCGGTCCTTACCTCCCGCTCTTACAATAAGGACCCCATGTCAAAGCCTTATCCAGACAATGTCCAGATTCAGTCAAGAAAGCTATCCTTCAAAGCGATAGCCCCTCCCGCGCACGCTGCGGATGTAACGTGGTTTCGACGGCGCCCGCTCGATCTTCTTGCGGAGGTTGAGGATGTGGGTATCGACGACCCTATCCTGGATGATTGTTTCAGGCCCCCACGCCGCGTCGATCAATTGCTCCCGGCTCAGAACCCGGCCCCGGCGACGAACGAAGACCTCCAGCATTCGGAATTCCAGGGCGGTCAGGTCGAGGGTTTGGCTGCCCCGGCGGGCTTCGCCCCGGTCGAAGTTGATCTCGCAGTCGCCGAACCGGTACGTGCCCAGAGATTCACCCGACATCCTGCGGAGGACGGCCTGGATCCTGGCCCTCAATTCCCTGGGGCTGAAGGGCTTCGTGATGTAGTCGTCAGCTCCGAGCTCCAGGCCGAGGATCTTTTCGGCTTCATGCGTTCTAGCCGTCAGCATGATGACCGGAGTTCTCATGCCCGACTTCCGGAGCTCACGGCAGACCTCGAAGCCGTCCTTCCCGGGAAGCATGAGGTCGAGAATGATCAGATCCGAAGTTCTCTCTCCGCATCGCCGCAGGGCTGCTTCTCCATCACCGACGGTTTCGACCTGGAAGCCGTGACGGACGAGGTCAGTCTCAAGACCAAAGGCGATATCGCGGTCGTCTTCGACGATTAGGATCTTCGCCATGGTTCATCCTCCCGCGGGAAGCCGGATCGTGAACGTGCTTCCCTGGCCCAGCTCGCTTTCGACGATGACCTTCCCGCCGTGCGCGTCGACGATATGCTTGACCATAGCAAGGCCAATGCCCGTTCCCTTAACGCCGTGGACCTTCGCCCCGGAACCGCGGACGAACTTCAGGAAGATCCGCTCCCTCTCGGACGGAGGAATGCCGACTCCTCTGTCCCGGACCCGGATGACGACCGGATTCCCGCCTTCGACCTCGACACGAACGTCGGCTCGATCGCCGGAATATCTCACCGCGTTGTCCAGGAGATTCCACAGTGCCTGGGCGAGCGCTTCCCGATCCCCGTTCACAAGCGGTCCGTTAGCCGGAACCGAGCACTCGATCGCGACGTCGTTCGAATCAGTTTCCAATCTGAACTCCTCGACGACCGTCCGCACCAGGCTGCCGGCATCCAATTCTTGGAGGCGATAGGGGCGGGCGCCCGCCTCCATGCGGCCGAAGTCGAGCAGGGATTCCACGAGCCGCGAAAGGCGGCGTGTCGCCCTCTCCTGGGCCCGATAGAAAGCGTGCCGCTTCTCCGCCGGGAGGTCTTCGTCCTCGACGAGCATCTCCGTGAACTGCCGCATCGAGGTGAGCGGCGTCCGGAACTCGTGAGAGACGGCGGAGACGAAGTCGGACTGGAGCCGGGCTGCGGCCAGCTCCCGGGATACGGCCCTGCCGATGAGGGCGCTTGCGGCGATGACGAGAAGGGCGAGCATCCCCAGCCCCGCCATCATGAGCCGTCGCCGCTGGATGAACTCGCTTCGGTCCGCCGCAAGGTCGGCGTTGACGACGGAGATGTCCCACGGCAGGCCTGTAGCGAAGGAGGGCCGGGATGACGGGGGCGTCTCGGGCTGTGGCTCGTTTCCGTAAACAAGTCCGCCCTCCGCGTCGTGAATGGCGACGTGAACGCCGGCAAATCCGGGATCCTCGATGATCGGTTCGAACCATCGGCCTTTCTGAAATTCCGGGCCGGCGACGATCGCCATCATGCCGCCCCCGGTGATTCGCCAGAGAACTGCGACGGAGGTCCTGTCAAAGCGCAGGGACCGGCGGCCTGAAGAACTCTCCGCCGATCGGACGTTCGCTTCCAGGTTCTGCCAAAGCCAGCCCACGGCTTCCGCAAGAGCCCTCTTTGCCGCTTCGGGTTCCAGCTTCCCTCCCACCCACCCCTCCGCTTCTTCCGAATAATAAACGTAGGAAGCCCGGTCGAGGCGCCAGCGTCCGTTGGTCAGATCAGCATGGAGATTCAAAGCTTCCTGTCTTAGCTCTTCCCCGCGGGCCATTTCCTCCAGCAGAACGCAACGGGCGCGGCGGGCGACCAAGTCCGAGGCCACGCCGGAAACCGTGACCTCGGAATCCGGGTCCCCCGCCAACTGTTGATAAATCTTGAGGGCCTCCGCGGGTTGGCCTGCCTTTCTAAGATTCCGGGCCATCCGCAGCCGCGCTCCGACTCTCACTGCGGCATCTTTCGATCCGGCCAGAGAACGCAGCACATTGACCGCCCTCGGATAGTTCTGTTCCTGGAATTCCGCTCTTTCCGCCTCCGTGAAGAGGAGCGGAGACGCCTCGTTGCCGGGAGGCATAACCGGATAATATAAGAGAGCGTTTTTTGGACGGACCCGGATCACGGCGGGATCGGCAAACACCAAGATCCTGTCTTTCCCGGCGGGAACGAAATCGCTTTCTTGAGGGTCCGCCAGCGTCCGTTCCTCTTCCTGGAGGATCTTTTCCAGAGCAGCGGCGATACGGTCCGCCGCGGCCTCGCGCTTGTCCTCCAGCCGCTGAGCTTCAAGGGCCCGGTCCTGACGAACGAGCCGCAGGCCCATCCAGACCAGCACGATGACAGAGAACGCAGCGATACCCAGGAAGAGAATCGCCGTCTTCCTGGAAGAATTCCTCCAGGAAGTGAGCCTCTTCATATCGGTCAAATCCCCCTGCAATGTCTTCATCATAACGAGAACGGAAGGTGCTTTTCAATCAAGATTGTGTCGAGATTTGGTCCAGAATCGGTCAGCAACCGGGAAACCGCCAGGAAAATCCGAGAGATAGGGGAGCGCCGTTGCTCAATCAAGGGGGACTGATGGACCGCGTTTAATGGATCTCTTCCTTATTCCGAAGCGCTCCCAAGACTCTGTTTTACGATTAATCCCCCTTATCCCCCTTATGGAATTAAGGGTTGGTAAGCGCTTCGGTGCAATGGATGGGCGATAGAGGACTTGAACCTCTGACTTCTTCCGGGGGTAGGAAGCGGCGAACGTACTTTGGGAACGATCTGGGCTCAAGAGCGAGTCGTGTTCAGCTGTTGACCGATCGTTCCAGCGGTGATACTGTCCAGGCATCGGGACGGGTGAGGATCCTGTGGAATGCCCGAATTGTCATTCGGAGAACAAAGACAACGCTCGCTTCCGCAGCAACTGTGCTACCCCTTTGACCCCGGTGCGCGGCGAGGGGACCTCCCTGCCAGGTTTCAGGGCCTCGTGTGCAGGGCGGGCCTCTCCCCAGGAAGAAGGATGAGGGGCGGAAGGCTTCGGAACGTGTTCTGGGAAGAGTCCGGTGATAACGGAAAGGACGGGATCCGGGCTCTGAGCTGGGACATAAGTCCGATGGGGTTGAAATAGATCGCGTGATAGCGATCTTGAATCTCAGATGGTTCTCAAGGAGGGGGTCATGGAAATGAAAAAGATAACGACGATCTGCTCAATCACCCTCGCGGTGATACTCTCCTGCGCTGATCTCTTCGCAGCTGATATGAATCCGATCTATCGATTTAAAGGCCTTAATATTCCCGTAAGCCTGAAGATCGAAGATAAGATCCTCGAAAATGGCGTTTATGATCTGGAATTTTGCAGGGTCCCGAGCACGAAATCCTATTTTGTTAGGATCATGAAAAGAGGGAGAGTCCTTGAAGTCGTGCAAGGTGATGATTTTCCCTATGGCGGCACGCCGGATCGCGATATACCCAAGAAGCCCACATTGAAAATGAACATAAATAAGGACAAGAAAGTATTAGCCCTCGTCTTTGAATCGGGAATCTGGACGAGCATATATCCCAAGATCAGGGCGAGATTTGAGATCCCATATCAGGAATAGAATCGGCAATTTTCGTGCAGCTCTGATTTTTTATTGATGGTGATCGGCCGGTCTTCCGGGCCGATCTCCCCTTATAAAAAGGACTTTCTTGATTTCGTAAGCGCGTGCAAGGCTCCGAAAACCGGCCATGCTCAGGGACTGCGGCCCCACCCGTGATGCGGTGGAATACGGGCTCAAAATGCTCGACCAGGTTAAGGTCAATGAAGTGCTGTTTTGATATTCTAGACACGTATTGGGCACAAACGACAGGTAGCCTATTGCGGTTGACCAGCCGTTCCCGGGGGTGATAATATTCGGGCAAAGAGATGGGGGAGGGCGTCATGGAGTGCCCGAATTGTCATTCGGAGAACAAGGACAACGCCCGCTTCTGCAGCAACTGCGCCAGGCCTTTGAGCCGAGCGGCCGCCGAGGCGGCCTCCCTGACGAAAACCCTGGCCACCCCTCTTCCCATCATATCCAAGGACGACGTCATCGCCGGAAAGTACCGCGTGATCGAGGAGATCGGCCGCGGCGGCATGGGCGTCGTCTACAAGGCGGAGGATATAAAGCTCCAGCGCACGGTAGCCCTGAAGTTTCTGCCTCCCCACCTGGCCGATTCCGAAGAGCTTAAAGAGCGTTTCCTCATCGAGGCCCGGGCGGCCGCGGCCTTATCGCACCCCAATATCTGCGTCATCCACGAAGTCGGCGAGAGCGAAGAGCGTCCCTACATCGCCATGGAGCATGTGGAAGGAGAGACGCTCCGGGACAGGATCAGGAAGGGGCCGGTGAAGCCGGAGGATGCCCTGGGCATCATCAGTCAGGTGGCGGCTGGTTTGGGCGAAGCCCACAACAAGGGCATCATCCACCGGGACGTCAAGAGCGCCAACATCATGGTCACGCCCAAGGGCCGGGCCAAGGTCATGGACTTCGGTTTGGCCAAGCTCCGGGGCGGCTCGTCGCTGACGAAAAGCCAGACGACGCTGGGGACCGTGGCCTACATGTCGCCGGAGCAGGCCAGGGGAGATGGCCTCGACCAGAGGACGGACATCTGGTCGCTGGGGGTGGTGCTATACGAGCTGCTGGCGGGGAAGCTGCCGTTCCGGGGAGACCACGACCAGACGGTCATCTTTGCGATCCTCCACCGGAAGCCGGAGCCGCTGACCAGGCTCCGCCCGGGCCTGGCTCCCGAGCTGGACCACGTCGTCGGCCAGGCCCTGACTAAGAAGGTCGTCGACCGTTACAAGAACATGGAGGAGCTCCGGGAGGACCTGGCAGCGGTCGCTGAAGGCCTCAAACCTCTTAGAGCCAAGGCCCGGCCCGACCAGCCCGAAAAATCAATCGCCGTGCTGCCCTTCATCAACGACAGCCCGGACCAGGAGAACACCTATTTCATTAACGGGGTGATGGAGGAGATCCTCAACAACCTTCAGAAGATCAAGGCGCTCAGGGTCATCTCCCGCACGTCGGTCGAACAATACCGAGAGAGTAAAAAGTCCGTCCGCGAGATCGCCGAAGAGCTCGGCGTGAACTATATCGTGGAGGGGAGCGCGCAGAAATATGGAAGTGCCTTCCGGCTGAGGGCCCAGCTGATCATGGCCGCCAAGGAGACCCATCTCTGGGGGGAGTCGTTCCAGCGGAAGATCACCGATGTGGAGGACATTTTCAGCATCCAGACACAGATCGCGGAATCCATCGCCGCCGCGCTGAACGCGGTCATCTCTCCGGAAGAGAAACAGCTCATCGAGAAACTCCCTACGGCGGATCTGCCGGCATATGATGCTTACCTCAAAGGCAAATTCGCCACGTATAAACTCGCCCCGGAAGACCTTGATGCGGCCATTCAGTATTTCGAGCAGGCCAGAGAAAGAGACCTCGGTTTTGCCCTGCCATATACAGGTATTGCCATGGTATGGATAATCCGTCAGCAGTTTGGTTATGCAAGCCCTGATGAAGCGGGCCCAAAAATAATGGAAGCGGTTGGCAGAGCTCTTGAACTGGACAGCACCTTCGCGGAAGTCCAATACATGCTGGCCAACATGAAGGTTTATGGGATGTGGGATTGGGAAGGCGGCGAATCGGGCTACAAAAAGACCCTTGAGATCAATCCGAACCATGCGGAGGCCCACGGGGCGTATTCAATGTTGTTGATCATCCTGGGCCGGCCGGATGAAGGCATGGAACATATTAAGCTGGCGCTTAAGCTCGATCCGCATAATCCAATGATAAATTTATGGTATAGCGCAGACCTGCTATTCGTGCAACGATATGACGATTGCATCTCAATCGGTCGGGATGTCCTTGAAAAGAATCCCTCTATCTTCGGGGTCCTGGATCAAGTCAAGGATGCTCTTCACCTGACGGGGCGATATGAAGAGGCGTTTGAAGCTTCGAGACTTTACTATAGCCATCTCTATAAAGATCTCGATCATGTTTTCGATCAATATGAAAAGCGGGGCTATTCGGATACGCTGAGCCTCGAAGCGGATGCGCTCGTGGAGCAGTCAAAATTGAAATATGTCTGTCCTAACGATATCGCTACCTTATATATTCATGCAGGTAACAGGGAGCGGGCTCTGGATTGTCTGGAACAGGCTCATGAAAGTCGTGATTCAAATATCATTTTTACAGGTGTCCGGTCGGTCTTTGCCAATCTGAGGGACGAACCCCGATTTAAAGAACTGTTGCAGAAGTTGAAGCTGCCGGAGGCCAATCGAGGATGACTCAATAGGGGATCTGAGGCAGCTCGAAAAAGGAGAGAGGCAGAGACACAGGGGAGGGTCGTGATGGTCGAGTGCCCGAAGTGTCACGCCGAGAACAATGACACGTCGAGATTCTGCAGCAACTGCGCGTCGCCGTTGGGTGCCGCGGCTGGCCCGGAAGGCGCGTCCCTTACCAAAACCCTGGAACCCCCCTTCGCGTCCTGAAGCCGGGCTTCCTTATTCCGAAGCGCTCTCAAGACTCTGTTTTACGATTAATCCCACTTATCCCCCTTATGGAATTAAGGAGGATATATTCGGTAAGCGCTTCGGTGCTGCGGTGGTGTGGGCGGCAGAGGACTTGAACTTTTGACTTCACCCGTGTGTAGGAATCGGCGCAAAAAGCTAATGAATAGAAAATAAAGAAGATATTGTGCAAGGTCCCGGTTATTAATGGCTCCAGGATCTCGATTCTTTAAGATACGTTTTGTTATTCCTGACATCGTTTGGACACAATTTGGGCACACCCTGGGATGGTAGGGCGGAATCGCCTCTTGCGCTTTGCCAAAACTGCGTCCATAATCATTTCTGCATTAGAGGTTGGGGTGGCTTCAGTCCGTATCACTTCTTTCTCCGGTTGATTTAGCGACTTACCCTGGCCGAGGCGCCGAAGGCGCTCCGGCTGATACCGCAAAGAAGGAGCGTACATGAAACTCCTGAAACTGGGGGCAATTCTCTTCATGGCGGTCGCGCTTTCTTGCGGCCAGCCAAAGGATGCACGCCAGCCTATCATCGACGTCCACCTGCATTCGGAATCCCTCCAGGATCTCAAGAGCGGGGGACCGAACCCGGTGACCGGGAAGGAGGCGCCAGAATCCGTGCAGGAGCACATTGCCCGGACGCTGGCCGAGATGAGCCGATACAACATCGTCCTCGGCTTGGTGTGGGGCAGTCTCGAGGAAGTCGAAGAGTTCGTTCGGTCCGCCCCCGAT
>Ga0316624_10001046_pt1 | contig 10459 bp, 11 predicted proteins | sample OWC_Aug_N3_C1_D5_FD_207657 | JGI IMG/M metagenome (GOLD analysis project Ga0316624, IMG submission 207657) | Wetland soil microbial communities from Old Woman Creek delta, Ohio, United States - OWC_Aug_N3_C1_D5_A | ecosystem: Environmental > Terrestrial > Soil > Wetlands | place: USA: Ohio...
CCGATAGTGCCAAACGCTAAGTCCAGGATCGTGCACATCGCGTGACTGACCAAAATCGTGCCGAGCCGAGAGCGCGGCTGGGAATCATCGGGCCCGCTAGGTACTAAGCTTGGCAATCGATCGCAAGGTCGTCCGTGCGGTAGGCGACAAAGCCGAAAGTATTTTGATGTCAAGGGGTTGCAATGCCCTCCACGATTGAGCGCTTAGATCCGACCCGTGCTGTCCCGACTAAGAAGCGTACAGTGTCCCCGTTGTGGACTTGGACTTCGCGTCAGCTGACGGGAAAAACCTGCGCATGCCGCACCCCGCACCTTTGGTTGGTAGTCCGCGCCAGAATAAGCTGCTCTCGGCGCTCTCGACACTCTCGGCGATCGAATGGCACCGGTTGCGCCGCGCGATTAAGCCGGTCTTCATGCCCCTCGGCCACGTTGTCTACGAGCCGAACGCCCCGCGCGAACATGTGTACTTCCCCACGACATCGATCATTTCGCTCTCGTACGTGTTGGCGGATGGCGGATCGGCCGAGTTCGCCGTCGTGGGCAACGACGGGTTCGTTGGCGTCCCCGTGTTCATGGGCGGCGCAACGATGCCAAGCTGGGCGATCGCGCAGAGGGAGGGCTGGGCCTACCGTCTCACGAGCCGATTACTCCAAGCGGAGCTCATGCAAGGTGTTGAACTGCAGCAGTTGTTGCTTCGATACGCGCAGGTGCTGATGGCGCAGATAGCACAGACGAGCATCTGCAATCGACACCACTCCATTGAACAACGAATCTGTCGTCGGTTGCTATTGAGCTTGGATCGCGCGAATGCGGACGAGGTGAGCTTGACGCATGATGTGTTAGCCAACCTCCTGGGAGTGTGGCGCGACGGCGTGAGCAAGGCGACGCGCGAGCTGCAGAGGTCGGGTGTTATTCATTACAGCCGCGGTCACATAACGGTCATCAACCGCGCCGGTCTCGAAGCACGTTGTTGCGAGTGCTACGGCGTGGTGAAGTGCGAGTCCGATCGCTTGCTGGGACGATCTGCCGATGTCCCGGGACGTCCTAAAACTCGCGTTGAAAACCTGCTCATCCGTGGAGTGCATTAGGTCCCGGACTGTGTACGACAACGCAAACGCGAGCAAAAGCCCTGGTATCCGACGATTGAGCGCATGCCGGACCTCTACAAACAACGTTGAAACTAACTATTGTGCAATGTTGGCTTAGCAAAACCAATGAATACGGTTCAGGACAGTAAAGATTACGCACGGTTGCGCTTACGTCTGTGCGCGAGCCTACAAACGGAATGGTTCTTTCCATGCTCTTTCGTGGCGGCCGATGAGATGCTGCATTAGAGCCAAACCGCGCACGTGAAGGGTTGCTCTCCTGGCTAAGCTAGGCCCTCGTTGTCATTGTCACGGCTACGCTCACGGCTGCGACCGGCCTCGGGCGCGCTCGAATAGGCGCCAATGGAGGAGGACAAGACGCTAAACGGAACTTTGCGCTTTGCTGCTGGCCACCACCGCCAATTTTGGCCATCCGAGTCACTTCAACCCTCGTAGCAGGCAGTCGGCTCGAGCTTCCTCTGTGACGTAGTTGCCGCCGCCTCATCGGGACATTCCTTCAAGCGATAGCGTACAGACTCGCGATTCTCTTGCGCTTCAAACTAAGTGAGTAAGAACCCGCTGAGGGCGTAGGACATGTCGCGGCAGCACGATCCGTTGGGGATGCAGCTGAGTTCGGCCGACGACCGGGTCCGACTGAGTAAATGGCTACCGCCGCAGGTAGGCGTTGTTCCGCGAATTCGAATCGGCCATCGATGGGTCAACGTGTTATGGGCGCTCCCACTGATTTTCCTGTTCTTGGTGATGGGCGTGACGATCGCCCAAGCGTTGCGGGAACTCCCGGCAGTTCAAAGTTTCCTTCTGCGCTACCCCGGCGTGCCGGTCAATGCCGTCGCGGTCACGTCAGGGTTCCCGGCGTGGCTGCGGCTGCTGCATTTTCTGAATCTCTTCTTCATGACATTCATCGTGCGCGCCGGCGTTCAGATCCTCGCCGATCACCCGCGGTTATATTGGAAGCGCGACTGCACGCCGGGAACCGAGTGGTTTCGTTTCCAGAGCGCGGTTCCGACCGGTCGTATATGGACCGCCAAGGACGATTCAGTCACGCTGCCCGGCTGGCTGGGCATCCCTGGTATCCGTCACTCCATCGGCCTTGCCAGATGGTGGCACTTTTCGATCACTCTTCTTTGGATGATTACCGGTATAGCTTTCTATATTCTGCTCTTCGCGACGGACCAGTGGCGCAGAGTGGTGCCGAGCACTTGGGAGGTGTTTCCCAACGCACTATCGACGGCGCTGCAATACCTCTCGCTCACATTTCCCGCCGATCATAGCTGGACGCGCTACAACAGCCTGCAGCAATTGGCTTATTTCGTCACAATTTTCCTGGCCGCACCGACGTCCATCCTTACCGGCCTCATGCAGAGCCCGGCGATATCAAATCGGCTGGGCTGGATTGGCCGCGCATTAAATCGGCAAAGAGCGCGATCAATCCATTTCCTCGCGATGTGGTGGTTCCTGATATTCATTCTAGTGCACGTGACTCTGGTGTTTATTACCGGCGCTCGGGTCAACCTCAACATGATGTGGGCCGGTGTAAATAACAACTCATGGACTGGCTTTACGGTTCTCGTGCCCGCTCTGATTCTGGTGGGCATGACGTGGTCGTGGGCGTCTCCATTCACTTTGCGCCATGCACGCCTCGTTCAGAGAATCGGCGAGGTGCTGGCGCGGCCATTCGGTAGCGTGACTCAATCCTGGGACGCGACGAGCCAGCTCACCGAAAAAGACATCTCGCCGCACTTTTGGCCCAACGGAACGATGCCGAACTCGCAAGAATTCGACCTGCTGGTCAAGAATGACTTCGCCGACTATCGGCTGCGCATAGGCGGCCTGGTCGAGAATCCGGCAGAGTTTTCCTACGCGGCACTGAAGGCGATGCCGAAGCAGGAACAGATCACCACTCATTTTTGCATTCAAGGGTGGTCAGGGGTCGCTAAATGGGGCGGCGTGCCGGTGCGTCACATTCTTGATCTGGTGAAGCCGACGGCCGAGGCCCGTTATGCGGTGTTTTACTCACTTGCCGATGGGAGTGACGGTGGGCGTTACTACGACACGCACAGCTTGCGCAACATGCGTCACGAATTGACGATCCTTGCTTACGAGATGAATGGAGCGCAGCTCAGCGTGCTGCACGGAGCGCCGTTGCGGCTACGTTGCGAGAATGAGGTCGGTTTCAAAATGGTCAAGTGGATCGCGTCCATTGAGTTCGTGCATGACTATTCCGATCTTGGCGCCGGTGAAGGGGGCTACAACGAAGATCACGAGTTCTTCGGCTACCGCGTGCCGATCTGATGACGCGCCCCGAAGACTCGATGTCCTAACAACGGCGTGATAGTGAACAGGGTCAGGTCACTAGACGAGGACATCCCATGCGTACTCCAGCCAGCATCTCCAACCATCCCATCCATCCTATGCTGATCGTTTTTCCGATCGGTCTATGGGTTTTCTCCTTAGCCTGCGATCTGATTCGCCTGGCAGGCGCCCCAGGAGACGCGTGGATCACAGTAGCGTATTACAGCATGGTGGGCGGCTTCATCGGCGCCCTCTGCGCGGCGGTACCCGGACTGATCGATCTCATCTACTACAAGGGCGGCGCTGCGCCCGTCAAGAAAATCGCTCTGACCCACATGACCATCAATCTGATCGTCGTCGCGCTCTACGCGATAAATATCTGGCTGCGTGCGAGCGCACCCAGCGTCAAGGGCGCGAGCATAAGCACTCCGGTGCTGCTTTCGATCCTCGGCGTAGCACTTCTTTGCGTGTCCGGTTGGCTCGGCGGCCAAATGGTGCATGTGTATGGGGTCGGCGTGGAAGGTCGCGAATAGTGGCGTTTGAAGCCGTGCGATGCAGCGGCAACCAAGCTTCGATCCAAACGTATCCGCGCACGTTACATCTCGCCAGGAAACGCTTATGGTAGAGCCACTCGATGAGCAATGCGTCAACACGATCCGTTTCCTTTCAGTGGACATGGTGCAAAAAGCGGATAGTGGACATCCGGGCTTGCCTCTCGGCGCAGCGCCTATGGCGTACGTGTTGTGGACACGCTTTCTCAAATACAACCCGCGCAATCCCGATTGGGATGACCGCGATCGCTTCGTGCTCTCGGCGGGCCACGGCTCCGCCCTTCTTTACAGCTTGTTGTACCTGACCGGCTATTCTCTCTCTCTCGATGACATTCAGCAGTTCCGCCAATGGGGCAGCAAGACGCCCGGGCATCCGGAACGCGGTCACACGCCGGGCGTCGAGGTCACCACGGGACCGTTGGGCCAAGGCATGGCCAATGCCGTCGGCATGGCCATGGCGGAAGCACAACTCGCCGCGCGCTACAACCGCGACGGTCACGCGCTGATCCATCATCACACATATGCATTGGTGAGTGATGGCGACTTGATGGAAGGCGTCGGGGCTGAGGCGGCCTCACTCGCCGGTCGTCTAGAGCTCGGCAAACTGATCTGCCTATACGATGACAACGACGTGACGCTGTCCGCCGGTACCGACATGACATTCACGGAAGATCGCGCCGCCCGTTTCGGTGCCTATGGCTGGCAAACGATACGGGTGGACGACGGCAATGATCTCGCGGCGATCGAAGGCGCGTTGATGGAGGCGCGAGGGGAAGCGCGGCGACCGTCGCTGATTCTGATACGTACGCATATCGGCTACGGCTCGCCCGAGCAGGACAGTTACAAATCGCACGGTTCGCCGCTGGGTGAGGGCGACGTGCGCAAGACCAAAGAAAAACTGAACTGGCCGACCGAGCCGGCGTTTCTCGTGCCCGAGGCGGCGCTCACACACTTTCGGGAGGCACTCGGGCGCGGCGCAAAAGCGGAAGCCGACTGGAATGATCGCCTCGCGGCGTACGCACACCTCTTTCCCGAACAAGCCTCGGAATTGCAGAGCAGTCTGCGCGGCGAGTTACCCGCAGGTTGGAATGCGGAGATCCCGGTGTTTCCGGCCGACGCGAAAGGTCTGGCGACGCGCCAGGCATCGGGCAAGATCATGAACGCGGTCGCGCCGAAGCTACCCGCCTTGACCGGCGGCTCGGCAGACCTGGATCCTTCAACGAAAACCGCATTGAAGGGCTTCGGTGATTTCAATCCACTCTTGACGACAGGCGAAGATACCCAAGGCTCCGAGGGCGGTGGATGGAGCTATGCCGGGCGCAACCTGCACTTCGGCGTGCGTGAACACGCCATGGGCGCGATTGCGAACGGTCTCGCGGCGCACGGCGGCATCATCGCCTACGGCGCGACGTTTTTGCTCTTCTCTGACTACATGCGCCCGCCGATCCGTCTCGCCGCGTTGTCTCGGCTGCATGTGATTCATGTCTTCACGCACGACAGCATCGCGCTCGGCGAGGACGGGCCGACCCATCAACCGATTGAACAGCTGGCGAACCTGCGGGCGATCCCGAATCTGACCGTGCTTCGTCCCGCTGATGCCAACGAAACCGCGGTCGCGTGGCAGATCGCGCTGGAAACAAAGGGCCGCCCGGTGCTGCTAGTGCTGACGCGCCAGGCGGTTCCGACGTTGGATCGCAACCGCTTTGCATCGGCGCAGGGAGTGCGTCGCGGCGCTTACGTACTCGCCGACGCAAAGGATCGCAAACCGCAACTGATCCTGATCGGGAGCGGCTCGGAGGTCGGGCTGATCGTGGCCGCTGCGGAACGCCTGCAACAAGAGGGCATCGCGGTGCGTAGCATCTCCATGCCGAGCTGGGACCTTTTTGATGTGTTGCCGAAGGCCGAACGCGATGCGGTGCTCCCGCCGGCGGTGCGTGCCCGACTCGCGGTCGAGGCGGGCGCAACGCAGGGCTGGCATCGCTACGTCGGCGATGCAGGCGATGTAATCGGCGTTGACCGGTTCGGCGCATCGGCGCGGGGCGAGACGGTGCTGCGCGAATACGGGTTCACCATCGACAACGTCTATGCGCGCGCGAAGGCTTTGCTGGCCTGATGTTCTCACCTTCCGGAGGAGTTATTCCAATGACCACGAAATTTAAAGTAGGCGATCACGTGCGCTGGAACTCGGAAGCAGGCCACGTCAGCGGCAAAATCGTCAAGGTGCACAAGAAGAACACCGACTACAAGGGTTATACGCACCACGCCAGCGCGGATGACCCGCAGTACGAGATCAAGAGCGACAAAACCGACCACGTCGCGATGCACAAGGGCGGGGCGCTGCACAAGATCGACTGACCGATGTCACCGTCATCAGCGGCGACGACAATCTGGACGATCGGGCACTCCACGCGTCCGATCGAGGAGTTCCTCGGCCTGCTCTCCGGAGCCCGCATAGAGACAATCGCCGACGTGCGCAGCTTCCCGGGTTCGCGAAAGTATCCGCAATACGGCAGGGAAGCACTTGCGACGACGCTCGCCGCACACGGGAGCGGCTATGACTGGTTGCCTGCGCTGGGCGGCCGTCGGCGGGTTTCACCCGATTCGCCCAACACAGCCTGGCGCAATGCCTCGTTTCGCGGCTACGCCGACTACATGTCGAGCACGGAATTCGCGCAGGGGTTGGGCCAGCTGATACAGCTGGCGAGTCAGGCGCGCACCGCAATAATGTGCGCAGAAGCAGTCTGGTGGCGCTGCCATCGCTCCATGATCGCCGACGCGCTCAGCGTGCGCGGCATCGAGGTCGTGCACATCCTCGATGCTAAACACCACGTCGTGCATCCGATGACATCGCCGGCGCGAGTCGTGCGGGGCGTGCTGAGCTACGCCGCAGCTCCGTGCGAATAGCTTTCTGCGAACCACCTCGCGCGCATTGGTCGCCGGTTCCCGACCTCAAAGTCGCATTGGCTCGGCGCGATAGCAGCGATCCAAGCACTGCATCTCTCGGAACCAAAACCCATGAACAAGCCTTCAACTGGCAACCGAGGGTGCCATTCAGATTGCCTTGCGCACCGCCTTTCGCAGTGCAGGAAGGACGGTCTGCTCGAACCACGGATGTTTTCGCATCCAGATGAGACTCCTCCAACTGGGATGCGGCAGCGGAAAGAATTGAGGACCGTACGTTGAGAATGCCTTGACAGTGCCGGTCAGGGAGTCCTGCCGCGCCGCCCCTAAATAATGATGCTGAGCGTATTGACCGACCAGGAGCGTCATCTGCAGATCGGGAAGGTGCTTAAGCAAGCGTTCGTGCCAAAGCGGTGCGCACTCGGGGCGAGGCGGCTTGTCGCCGCTATTTTCGCCGGCGCCGGGATAACACAATCCCATGGGGAGGATGGCAACTCTTCTTTTATCGTAGAAGATCGCGCGCTCGAGCTGCAGCCACTCGCGCAAGCGATCACCGCTGGCATCATTCCAGGGTATCCCAGTCTCGTGAACTTTGCTTCCCGGAGCTTGACCGATGACCAGAACGCGAGCGCTGCCGGCCAGCTGCAGAACAGGACGGGGACCTAATGGCAGATCCGCTACACAGTTCTGGCAAGCACGAACTTCGCGTAATAGACGGGTCAGCAACATACAGCACGCTCAATTTAGGGAACGGCTATTGTGCACCGTTCCGCGATTCAGAACCTGCCAGCTACGCCGCGGTGGTGCGACGCCGCACCCGATCTTCACGTTTTGGTAATGTCGTCATCACAATGACCGCTGGATGGCGACCGGGTTCACGAGGCAACGCGAGAAAGCGGTGACGGTCTCGTTTTTGCACTGGTGTGTCACGATCCGCGTCGTGGGCGTCCCTGGAAGCGGCGGAGCTGACAATGCCCCTTCCTTTTGAGGTCGATCTCATGCGTGCGAGTGTGTGCGATTGCGAGAATGAATAGATAACGCCTTCGCCAAGCGACTACTGCGCTGGTCGAGCAATGGTTTAGCCATGTATTCTGTGCCACTGAAACCGGGTGCACTCGCAGAAGCCGCCGGGCCGTCGGCGATGCCGCGTAGAGCTTCCGCCTCGCCTGTCGCCCCAAAGGAAATTCCCGTAGCGCGGCTGGGGTACCGCGAGTGTTGTCACTAGGTCTGCTCAATGTCCCCAGGCTTCCAGGTCTTATCGATTGCTGACTCGTGGCGAGCCTGTTCACCATCCTCAGGGCTTCGAATCCGGCATCTCAATGCCGGATTTGGTGCTGCCGTCCCGAAGCGGAACCGAGATCGGGGTGACTTTGACCTTGGCGACGCCGTTGTCTTGCGTGATCCCAATCTTCTCTGCGGTGGACGGCGAGAGGTCCACGATCCGGCCCTTCACGTACGGTCCGCGGTCTTGGATAGTAACTACCGCGCTTTGGCCAGTATCAATGTTAGTTACCCTCGCTCTGGTACCCAACGGTAGCGTCTTACTTGCGGCGTTGTCGCCGTGCGGATCCATTTTGCTGCCGTCCGCCATTTCTCTGCCTGCAAACTTCTTCGCATAGAACGATGCGTCGCCGATGCGCGTGCGGCCCGATAGGTCAGGCTGCGGCCTCGCAGCTGCCATGGCTATCCGTGACGGCGTCTCGTCCTGGGACGCGGCGCTTGCCTTGCCGCCATAATGAGGCTTGCACGCCGCGGCGGCGACGGCAACGATGCTGAGCAGCAGAATTGTTGCAAGAGGATTTAAGTTGAAGATTTGGAGCATTACCTGAGGCCGACGCGCTCGCAGCTTAAACACAAAGCATATTGGACACTCGACAGCCTAGTCTGTACGCGGGCACGCATTAGTACGGCACGTGTTATCCGATAATGGGCCTAGTGCGCGTAATAGCCTCTGATTTCAAGCACGCGGAAAGAGAGCCGGAGCGACAAGGCGGGGAACTACGCCATTATCGGTCCGGGTTGGAAAGGGGCGCTGCCAGCCCGGAGTTGTCCAACCGCCGGCTTCATCGACACCGTGTGCCTTCAAACTCAGTACCATCCCCCAACGACCCAACCCCCCCTGAGTCTGGACCCGTGAGGATTGCCTAATTAAGAGTCCCATGGACCAGCGTAACCGGCGGTGGCTGCTGCCCGTCGTCTTCGTCCCAAGCCGGACGACGGGCCTGCCTGACTCTTGCGTTACTGAACTTTGATCTCTATTGCCTTGGACCGTTCGCTCTTCGTCTTCGGGATATGTACCGTCAAAACTCCGTCCTTGCTTTCCGCACGAATGCTACTCGCATCGGCGTTGTCGGGTAGCGAAAGACTGCGGGAGAACATGCCGCGAAAACACTCCCTGCGGTGAACTCTCTCGCTCTTCTCTTCCTTGTCGAACTTTCGCTCGCCAGCGATGGTCACTGCGTCGTTGTCAACCGTGACACTGACGTCCTCTTTCTTCACGGCCGGCAAGTCGGCGCGGACGAGATACTCGCTGTCCGTCTCACTCACATCAAGTGTCGGCGTCCAAGCGGACTCCCCATCGTCCGTTTCTGCCGCCAAACGTGGCCACCGGCCCATGAAGCTGCCAAGCGGTCGGGCAAAGAATTGATCCATTTCACGAATCGGATCCCAACGTACAAGGTTCATAGCAGTATTCCTTCATCAAACTGCAGCGGATTGCTCACTGCAAAGCAAATCAGTATGGCCCCTATCCGTCGGAAGCACTGGAAATGTACTTAACATCCGCCAATTCCGGCCTCCGGATTGAAAGCAGTGTGGCTCGCCCCAATTGACCGAGTACCGCATGGCCAAGCCGGAGCCATGTATCAAAGCCAACATAGCGAATGTCCGCTAGCCATTTGAGAATCATCACTGACCGAGGTTGGGCCGCCTGCCGCCGGATTGACTGTAGACCCTGAGCGGCCATGACGAATGACCCTCTTGGGTGCGGCCGGTGCCCGCGCGGGCAGATCACCGTTCTTGAACCGGCCAAGCCTCGAACAGCTGTGCTGCGAATGCTACTCGGTGGCCAAGAAAGAAAGCCATCGCCTGCTGCCGCAGACGCTTGGCTAGCTCTTCACTGCCGCCAAGAAGCAGGAGCACGCCGCCAATCGTTATCGCCCCCACTTCCCGCCCAAACCGGGGATGTTGACTGTCTCTTTGTCCTTTACCGTCAACTCGATTGGCCCGAGCTTGGCCTCATGGGTCTCCTTGGTGTAGCTGAAGCCGCCATACACGAACCCCAGGATGCCGGCCACGATCAGCACGAGTGCGGCAATCTTGACCGCATTCCTGTCGTCGTGGCCGACACGATCTAGCGGCCAGACGAGCGACGTTCTAAGAGCCCACCTGGCCCATATTACGTCTTGCCTCCCTGCCCTTTCTCCTAACCCTTGTCGCCGCTGTGGTCCTTACCTTGACCCTGTGAACCGTGGCTCTGGCCTGAGGGTTGCGGCTGCTGCTGGTGCTGCGGCTGCTGACGTTGCTGTTGCGGCTGCTGACGTTGCTGTTGCGGCTGCTGACGTTGCTGTTGCGGCTGCTGACGTTGCTGTTGCGGCTGCTGACGTTGCTG
>Ga0316624_10001047_pt1 | contig 10459 bp, 6 predicted proteins | sample OWC_Aug_N3_C1_D5_FD_207657 | JGI IMG/M metagenome (GOLD analysis project Ga0316624, IMG submission 207657) | Wetland soil microbial communities from Old Woman Creek delta, Ohio, United States - OWC_Aug_N3_C1_D5_A | ecosystem: Environmental > Terrestrial > Soil > Wetlands | place: USA: Ohio...
GGCGAAGATGTTCTCAAAGGCATGGTTGCCGGCGGCATCGGTCTAATGCTCGCCACCATCGGCTTGGATCCGATCTCCGGCATTCAGCGTTACACCTTCGGCCAGCTTTTCCTGTGGGACGGCATCGGCCTGGTGCCGATCACCATCGGTTTTTACGCCATCCCGGAAACCATCGAGCTCGCTGTGCTCGGCACAAGCATTTCAAACAAAGAAGTCGGCGAGTTCGGTGGCGTCATGGAGGGCGTCAAGGACACCTTCCGCCATTGGTGGCTGGTCATTCGCTGTAGCGCGCTGGGCACCTTAACCGCGATCATCCCCGGCATGGGCGCCGCGACGACCCAGTGGCTCGCCTACGCTCACGCCGTGCAGAGCTCGCCGAACAAGGAGCGATTCGGCAAAGGCGACGTGCGCGGCGTGTTGGGACCCGGCGCGGCGAACAATTCGACCCTCGGCGGCAGCCTGATCACCACCATCGCGTTCGGCGTCCCCGCCAGCGTCATCATGGCGATCCTGCTCGGCGCCTTTATCATTCAGGGTATCGTTCCGGGTCCGGATATGTTGATCCCGCCGCCCAAAGGCAAGCTCGATCTGACCTATTCGTTTGTCTGGGTCATCATCATCTCCAATATCATCACGGTCGCGATCTGTTTTCTGTTTCTCAAACCGCTGGCTAAAGTCACCCAGGTTCGCGGCAGCATCATCATTCCCATCATATTGATCTTGATCTACCTCGGCGCTTTCGCGGAGAAAAATGCCTTCGAGGACATGCTCGTCGTGTTGTTCTTCGGCGCACTCGGCTGGATCATGGAAAAACTGGAGTGGCCGCGACCGCCGGTGTTGTTGGGGCTCGTCCTCGGCCCCCTGGCAGAGAATCGACTGTTCTTATCCACCGACAATTACGGCTGGGCCTGGGCCACCAGGCCCGGCGTTCTGGGAATATTTGCTTTGACGCTGTTTGGAATATTTTACCCGATGCTCAAGAGTCGCCGGGAAGCGCGCGAGAAAGCCCAGTCTGAGAGCACCGTGGAGACATCGACGAAAGAGCCGAGCCCCCAAGGCATCCGTTTCAGCGCAGCAGCGCTGTTCACCGCAGCGATCGTCGTTGTGCTTGCGATCGCGCTTTGGGACAGTCGCGATTTCGGCTACCGTGCCGGTCTATTCCCGTGGGTCGTCGGCACACCGACCCTGGTTTTCGCTATCGGACAGTTCATTAGAGACCTTTACGGCAAGAAGAAAAAGGCGGAAGGCGGATTGGCACAGTCGGTGGAGGTCGAAGTCGAAATCGCTCCGGAGCTGATGCGTAAGCGAACCATCTCGATCATCTTGTGGATTTTTGGTTTCTTCCTGGTGATTTGGCTGCTCGGCTTCTCTTACGCGGTGCCGCTAACGATCCTGCTCTATTTGCTGTTTGCCAAGGAAAGCTGGTTCATTAGTATTTCGGTAACCTTTTTCTCCTGGCTATTCTACTGGAGCCTCTTCGAGAAGATGCTCGACGTGCCGTTTCCGGAAGGCTACTTGATCACGCTGATTAAGGGCGGGCAGTAAATAATTCAACCCATCCGGCAGCGACCAGATGGGGTATGCGCCGCCCGCACGGGCGGTGCACCTGTTTGAGTCAGCTACCGTCGAAGGCGAAGCGTCATCGTTGGAGCGATTGCAGGCCGCGCCAAACCCTCTCTGGAGTAAGCGGCAGATCATAGAGTCGCAAGCCCGTCGCCCGGAAAAGCGCATTGCCGATCGCCGAGGCGACGGGCAACAAGCCTCCCTCTCCCGTACCCTTGGAACCGAAGGGACCGGGACCGTTTTGGCTTTCCACCAACACCGACTTGAACTCCTCAGGCACATACTCGAAGGTCGGCACCCGATAGTCGACCAGATTGGGGTTCAGTAACTGGCCGTCTTTGTAAACCATCTCCTCCAGCAAGCTGTGGCCGATGGCGTTCATCACCCCGCCCTCGTCTTGGCCCTCGCATAGCACCGGATGGATCGCCTTGCCGACATCGGCAAGGGAGACGTACTTCAGTAGTTTGATCTCGCCGGTATCACGGTTCACCTCCACTTCCGCACCTCCCCAGCTGATCTCCCAAAATGTCGTCGGCGAACCGAGCGCCGCCTTCGAGCTTTTGATGTCTTGATAGGCGCCGCGGCCGATCATTTCACCGGCCTTGGAGAGAAACACTTTCTGCATCAGCTGCTCGAACGAAAGAGTTTGCCCTCGCGGGCCATGCACCTTGCCGCCGCTGAGCCTGAGCTGTGCCGATTTGGCCTTGAGAAATTTCCCCGCGTGGCGGATCAGCTGCCGCTTCAAATCCTGGGCCGCCCGCTGGACCGAAAGACCCATGACCACCGTCGAACTGCTCGCGTTGGTATTGACGTCATAGGGGGTCACGTCGGTATCGAGCTGCGCCACGGTGACGGCATCGAACGGCAACCCCAGTTCCTCCGCCACCACCTGGCTCAGCGCCGTGCGGGCACCCTGCCCGACTTCAACCGTCCCCGTGAGCAAAACCACGCTGCCGTCGGCGTTCATTTTCACCGCCGCCGAAGATACTTTGTACGTGCCGCCGCCGTCTTTTATGCACACCGCGAGCCCGCGGCCACGATGGGCTTTTTTCTTTTCGTTCCAGCCGATCGCTTTCGCGGCGCGCACTAGCCCGGCCCTGAGATCGCAATCTACCGGGGTGTCGCCGGGAGTGTAGACTTCGCCTTTCTTGAGCAGGTTTTTAAGGCGGAACTCCAGAGGATCGAGGCCCAGCTCTGCGGCGATGATGTCCATCTGCGACTCATAGGCCCAGGTCACTTGCAGCGTACCGAAGCCGCGGTAGGCGCCCGCCGGCACGGTGTTGGTATAAACCGTGTAGGCGTCGGCTTTCATATGCGGCAGGCGATAAGGACCGAAACAGCGATAACCGGCTTTTTGCGTCACCCGCGGCCCGGCGTCGGCGTAGGCGCCGGTTTCCATGTGAATCAGACATTGGCGCGCGACCAGCTTGCCGTCCTTGCTCACGCCGGTTTTGATCCTCACCCGCGCCGGGTGGCGCGTCACCGTACGAAAACTTTCTTCAATCGTATGAGCGAGGCGCACCGGCCGCCTGGCCTTCCACGATAACGCCGCCGCCAGCGGCTCGGTCTTCACCGCCAGCTTGCCGCCGTAGCCGCCGCCGAGGTAGGGGACGATGACGCGAATCTTGTTGAGCGGCATGTGAAAAATTTCCGCGAGATGCTCGCGCAAAGTGAACGGCTCCTGGGTGCCCGCCCAGAGCGTCATGCGGTCCCTCTCCACATCGGCCACCGTCGCATGCGGCTCCATGGAAAAATGCTGCACCCGCGGAAAAGTGAAGGTGTGCTCGAAAATATGCGCGGATTTTTTAAAGCCCTCGTCCACGTCTCCCTTGGCGTAACTGAAACGGTAGCAAAGATTGGTCCCGGAAAATTCCTTGGGCGCTTCGTAGCGCTGGCCCATCAACTCGCCGCCGCTCGCCGAGACGTCGTGTACCAGCGGCGCCCCTGGCGCCAAGGCTTCGTCTAAGCCGGTAACCGCCGGCAATTCTTCGTAATCGACTTCGATCAACGCCAACGCTTCTTCCGCGGTCGCTTCGTTGACCGCCGCCACCGCCGCCACCGGATCGCCGGCGTAGCGCACCTTGTCCACCGCGACGATGGTTTGATCTTTGTAGGCCGCGCCGAACATATTCAACCGGCGCTGATCTTCGCGGGTGATGACGGCAAATACGCCGGGCAACTTTTCCGCTTTGGCGGCGTCCACGCGAATCAGGCGCGCATGCGCATAGGGACTGCGCAGGATCTTGCCATGGGCCATTCCCGGCAGCTTCACATCGACCGTATAGATGGCTTGGCCGGTGACTTTCTCCGCGCCGTCGGAGCGCGGCTCGGCGTGACCGACAACTTTATAAGCCGGTGCTTTTTTCATTCATTAACCTCGGTGCGAATAATTTCGTTTCACCCACTCCAGAGCTTCCTCCCGGCTGCGCAGCTCGCCGCCGAGTTGCTGGTCCTCGACCTGACGCAGAATCACCGAGAACATTGGTCCCGGCGTCAATCCCATGGCGATCAAATCGTCGCCGCGCACGAGCGGCGCCGGGCGAATCTCTTCGTCCTCAAGCTCTGCCAGACGTTCTTTGCAGAATCGGTAATAGCTCAAGTCGCCGTTGGATGACAGCGCGTCGATGCGCGCCAGCTCCAGTAACTCACCGATGCCTTCTTCACGCAAGAAGCGCTTGAGCGTGCTCAAGCGCATTTCCGACGCCTGCACATGGCGCAGGTGATTGTGTACCAGGTAACTGACCCGCTCCCAGATCGCGCGGCCGCGCTTGAGCCGCTTGAGAATCGTTTCGGCCATCGCCGCACCCTGCTCGGTATGGCCGTAAAAGGTGACGCGCTCGCCATCGCGCCGGAAACAGACCGGCTTGGCCACGTCGTGCAACAAACAGCCGTAGGCCAAAGTCTCGCTCGGCCCATCGAGATGACTCAGCAGCAACAACGTGTGTGTGAAGACATCGCCCTCGGGATGATAATCCGGGCTTTGCCAGATTCCTTTAAGCGCGTCGATCTCGGGCAGCAAGACTTTCAGCAGATTGCTTTCATCCAAGAGCTCAAAACCGCGGCGCGCGCCCCCTTCGGTCAAGATGCGCGTGATCTCGTCGCCGATTCGTTCCCAGGCGATCGCCGTGATGGTTGCGGCCATCTGCCGAATCGCCGCAAAGGTCGACTCGTCGATATCGAACTTTAAACTGGCGGCGAAGCGCACGGCGCGCAGCATACGCAGGCGATCTTCGGCAAAGCGCTCCGCCGCCGGGCCGATGGCGCGGATGCGCCGCCGCTCGAGATCGAGACGGCCTTCCACTAGGTCGATCACTTGGTTCTCGATGGGGTCGTAGAGCATGCCGTTGATCGTGAAGTCTCGGCGCAGGACGTCTTCTTGCAAGCTGCCGTAGCGCACGTGACTGGGCCGACGCCCATCCAAGTAAGGACCATCAAAGCGAAAACTGGCGACTTCGAAGGGCTGGCCATCGACCAGCACGAGAATCACGCCGAACTCCGCGCCCACCGGCACCGTATCGGCGAAAATAGACTGAATTTCGTCCGGCTTGGCGCTGGTGGCGATGTCGTAATCCTGCGGCGCTTTGTCGAGCAGCATATCGCGCACGCAGCCGCCGGCCAAATAGGCCTCATGGCCTTCCTGGCGAAGCCGTTGAACGACAAAAATAGCTCTATCACGCGCTGACACGACGTGCCTCACCCCGAGTTTAAAATTTTATGGACGACAAAAAAAGCGAATAGAGCGGAAGTCAGAGCGGGTAGGTGGTGCTCATCGAAGGGATCAGTTCGCGCACCTTTCCTTGCAGCTCCTGAAAGGTGAACGGCTTGACGATGTAACCGTTGCAGCCGGCTTCGATGCAAGTTTTGAGGTCCGAGTCGCGAAACAATGCCGTCGCGGCTAAGATCGGGATATCTTTGGTCTCCCCATGAGCGCGAATCTCCCGCGCCGCTTCCCAACCGTCCATGCCCGGCATCATGATGTCCATGATGATCAGTTCAGGCTTCTCGCTCAATGCCATCTCGACGCCCTCTTTGCCGCGCTTGGCCGTGATCGGCATGAACCCCATGAGCTCGATCTGCCACATCAGCAGCTCGCGCATGTCGCTATGATCTTCGATGATCAATATTTTCTTCATCTATGCAAGCCGACAATCTACTCGCGAAGGGACGTGTCAATGGAAAGTCGTAGCGAATATGCCGCAGCCCATCGCCGGCTGTCAAGCTTTTCCCGATGCCAAGCTCGGCGAGCAGCCGAGCCACGATTCAGCCCGGCCCTGATCGCAGCTCAAATCGGCGCTAAGGCTTCTCGCCCAACTTCTTTAAATTGCCCACGATTACCGTGATCAGCTGTTCCGGCCGCAAGTACTCCTTGGCGACCCGTTGCACGTCTTCGCGGGTTACTTTTCGGATGAGCCCGGCGTACTGCTCCGGATAGTTCAAACCGAGTTGATAGTATTCGACCTGGGCAAGAAAGCCGGCCACTTTGCGGTTGGTGTCGAAGCGCAGCGGGAAGCTCCCGATCAAATAATCTTTGGCGTCGTTCAATTCCTGCTCGCTCACCGGTGCTTCGCGAATCCGGCGGATTTCATCCCTGGCGATCTGGATCGCTTCCAAGGCGGTTTCATTTTTGGTCTGCATGACGAACTGAAAACTGCCGTGGCTCTTTTCCGCGGCAAAGTAGCTGTAGACCGAGTAGGCCAGGCCGCGCTCGTTGCGGATGGAATCCATCACCCGCGAAGAGAATCCGCCGCCGCCGAGAATATAATTCATCACTTGGACGGCGTAGTAATCCGGGTTGCCGCGGGTCACGCCGTTGTGGCCGAGAATGATATTGGACTGGGTTAAGTCTTTGTTGATCTGCAACTGCTGCGCCGCGCCGATGTTTGTGGGCACAAGCATCTTGCCGCTCGGCTCGCCCTTGTTCCAACCGCTGAAAGCCCTATTCAGGGCTTGGGCGATTTCCTTTTCGCCGATGTCGCCGACCACCGAGATGATCGCGCGATTGGGCCGGTAGTAGCGGGAAAAAAAATCTTGCAGGCTCTTCCGCTGCAGGCCCTTGACCGTAACTTCGGTTCCTTCTACCGGCCGGCCGTAGGGGCTCTGCGGGAACAAAGCCGCGGCGAATTTGGTTGCCGCCACCGCGCCGGGATCTTCCTCACGCGCGCGGATCGACGCGATCACGGCCTGTTTCTGGCGGTCGATTTCCCCCTGAGGAAAAGTCGATTGAGTCAAAATTTCCGCCAGCAGATCGAGGCCCATGGCGAGGTCCTTCTTTAGGATAGTCAAACTGACGCTGGCAACGTCCTCGCCGCTGTCAGTCGATAGACTGGCGCCGATAAAATCGAGCGCCTCGCTGATCTGCAAGGCGCTGCGCCGCTGGGTCCCGTAAGTCAAAAGCTTCGCCGTCAAGTTCGCCAAGCCCGCCTGATTCTCCGGTTCGTAGCGCGAGCCGGCGTCGATCAGCAGCTCGATCGAGACCATCGGCAAAGCGCGTTGCTCCGAGGTCAGGAGCACCAGCCCACTATCGAGCACCATGCGCTTGGGCACCATACCCGCCCGCGCCGGAGACACCGAGACGATCACGACCAAGGCGGCCAGCATACACCATCGCAGATTTTTCATTGGGGTTTTTCTTTGGTTGGGATCAAAGTGGCGACGGTGCGCTGGTCGCGAACCAAATATTGCCGCGCCACCCGGCGGATATCTTCGCGGCTCACCTTGCGGATGCCGTCGAGATACGTGTCCATTTGCCGCCAGCCGCCGGCGATTTCGTAGGAGCCGATCTTCATCGCTTGTCCGAAAATCGAATCCTGCGCGAAAACAAACGCAGCTTCGACTTGATTTTTGGCTTTCACCAACTCGCGCTCGCTGATCAACTCGGCCTTAACTTTTTCCAACTGCCGATCGATCTCGGACTGGACGCGCGCGGGCTCGATCCCCGGAAGCAGCTGCGCGTCCACGGAAAAACCCATCGGATCGATGGAAACCGCGCTGTAATCCGCGTCCACGCTGCGCGCCAGCCGCTTCTCATAAACCAGCTCGTGATAAAGCCGCGAACTGCGGCCGCCGGCCAGAACCACCGACAAAAGATCGAGCGCAAAGCTGTCCGGACTCTTGAGATTGGGGGCGCGGTAGAACAGTAGAGTAAACGGCAGCTCGGCCTCCTTTTTCAACACGACGCTGCGCTCGCCGCGCTGTTCCGGCTCTTCCACCCATACGTTAGGCGGCGGAGCGCCGCGCGGAATTTTGCCGAAGGCCGACTTGATTTTCGGCAGAATCTCCGCCGTTGAAAAGTCGCCGACGACGACGATAAAGGCGTTGTTCGGCGCGTAATAGAGATTATAAAAATCCACTAAGTCCTGGCGCGTGAGATGTTGAATGTCTTCCATCCAGCCGACCACCGGCCGGCGATAAGGGTGGATCGTAAAGGCGACCGCGCTCGCGACTTCGCTCAACGCCGAGATCGGGTTGTCGTCGGTGCGCAGGCGCCGTTCTTCTTGAATAACCTTTTTCTCCGGCTCGAAATACTTATCTCCCAACAACGCGTTGGCCATGCGATCGGCTTCCAAGTCAAGCTCGATGCCGATCCTTTCCCGGCTCATGGTCGCGAAATAGACGGTCATATCCGAAGTGGTAAAAGCGTTGGAGCGCCCGCCGTTTTTGGCGATGATGCGCGAATACTCCTCCGGCCCGGTGCTCGGCGTGCCCTTGAACATCATGTGTTCGAGAAAGTGGGCCAAACCGCTCTTGCCATCCTTTTCATTGCGCGCGCCGACGCGGTACCAGACTTGAAAGGTCACCGCCGGGCTCTTGTGATCCTCCAAAAGCAAGACCTTGAGGCCGTTATCGAGGACGAATTCTTGGACCGGAGCGGCATGGAGCGGGGCGACCGCGGCAATCACCAAAAAAAAGGCAAACAACCATCCGACGTAAAATCGCTGCATGGTCCATCAAGTTAAAGGATGGCGACCTAAAGTCAAGTGACGGTTGTGCGGCGCGGAACGCACGCAGCCTCGTTGAAACGCGCGACGAGGATCTGGGTGAGCAGTCCGGCCAGAACGACGATGACGACCATCACCCCACCCGTAGATAAACAGCAGCGTCACCGCCGGTCCTCGATCTTTAGATCCGCGATGAAATTGGCTGCTCGGTATCGACCGCCATGAAACTTTTGATTGGAATCATCGACCCGAACCACTTATAGCCTGGCTTGCAACGAATCGCGGGAAACCTCCAGCGTATTTCTCCGGTCCGCTCATTTGACTCGCCTGACGGGCCACAATACTATGAAGCGCATCTCAGGAGGGTTTCATGGCTGACGTTACCGACATGCGAGGATACATCGAGTTATTGGAGCAGATGGGCGAATTGCGCCGCATCGACGGCGCCGATTTGAAAACGGAAGTGGGCGCGTTGACGGAGCTGGCTGCGGACAAGGAAGGGCCGGCGCTGTTGTTTAATAATTTCAAAGACTATCCTGCTGGATTTCGGATCATCTCCAATGTTTTTCGCACCTGCAAGCGCACCGGGCCGGCGATGGGCATCAAAGAAGAGAACGGCATCGATTATCTTTACGCCTGGCGCAAAAAGCTCGCGGCGTACAAGCCCGTGCCCGTCAATCAATTGGAAGGCGGCCCCGTGCTGGAAAATCAGATGGCGGATAACGATGTCGATCTCTATAAATTTCCCGTGCCCAACTGGCACGACTTGGACGGCGGGCCCTACATCGGCACCGGCTGCGGCGTCATTACCAAGGACCCGGAGACCGGCGCGGTCAACATCGGCACCTATCGGGTCATGGTCCAGGACAAAAATCATGTCTCGGTAAAAATGAACATGGGCAAACACGGCCGGCTCGCCTTCGAGCGCGCGCGCGACGCGGGGAACCCGCTGCCGGTGGCGATTACCCTGTGTCAGGGACCGGCGATCTTCCTAGCCGCGCAGATGCCCTTGCCGCCGGACGTCAACGAATTTGAATTCGCCGGTTATCTCCAGGGTTCCCCGGTGCCCGTGGTGCGTGGTGCGGCGACCGGTCTCCCGATTCCTGCCAACGCGGAAATTGTTCTCGAGGGCAACATCCTGCCGATGAAGGACGAAGAGATGCCGAAGGAAGGTCCCTTCGGCGAATGGCCGGGGTACTTTACCGAAGCCAACGTTGGCGAGACGCCGGTGATGGAAGTCAAGCGCGTCTATTACCGCAACAATCCGATTCTGCTTGGCGCGCCACCGCTCAAACCGCCGTCAAGCTATCTGCCGATTCCCCTCGGCGCCGCGACGCTTTGGGAGCAGTTGGAGAAAGCCGGCATCCCCGAGGTCAAAGGCGTTTGGGGCTTCGTCTACGGCGGCCAGCCTGGACCTTTCACCGTAGTCGCCATCAAGCAGCGCTACGCCGGCCACGCGAAACAAGCTCTGCTCGTCGCGGCGGGCGCCCGCGCCGGCGCTTACGGTGGAAAATTTGTCGTCGTCGTCGACGATGATATTGACATCACCAATCCCGCGGAGGTGATCTGGGCCATCGCCACTCGATGCCATGTGCGCGAAGACCTCGACGTGGTGAAAGGCGTGTGGGCCTCGGTGTGCGAACCCGCATTGCCGCCCGAGGAGCGCTCGCCGCGAGGCTATACCACCGATCGGGTTTTGATCGACGCCTGCCGGCCGTTTAAATGGATGGACGAGTTTCCCGCGGTCAACGCATTTACCAGGGAATACAAGGACCGGATCGCGGCCAAGTACAAAATCTAACTCCCAGAACTCATGCGCCCAAGGTTTGCCATAGTTTTGCCCAGAGTGACGTCAAAGCTGCAATACGCGGATCTTTATCGGACCGGGAGGTGCACCGATGGGCACGATTGAATCGTTGAGTTTGGCGATGGGCACGGCCTGGACCTCCGGCATTAAT
>Ga0316624_10001048_pt1 | contig 10457 bp, 8 predicted proteins | sample OWC_Aug_N3_C1_D5_FD_207657 | JGI IMG/M metagenome (GOLD analysis project Ga0316624, IMG submission 207657) | Wetland soil microbial communities from Old Woman Creek delta, Ohio, United States - OWC_Aug_N3_C1_D5_A | ecosystem: Environmental > Terrestrial > Soil > Wetlands | place: USA: Ohio...
GTGTTCGCGGATGCTTAGTCGGGACGGAATCAGCTTTGCTTTGTGGCTCCATAACCGCGATTCTTCACCGGTGGAATGCATCGTATCCTCCGCCAGGGATGTGGTCAATTAAGCAGGCGCAGGCTAAACTAATTAGCTGCTACTTTCGGGAGGATTCATGAGGGCGGTAGTGACGGGAGGAGCCGGATTTCTGGGTTCGCATCTTTGCGATCGCTTGATTGCCGAGGGTTGGGATGTTTTGGCCTTAGACAATCTCGTTACTGGAGTCGACTCCAACGTCGAGCATCTCCTCAAACATCCGAAATTTCGCATCGCAAGGTGCGACGTTTCGAAATACATCGACGTACCCGGGCCGGTGGACTACGTTTTGCACTTTGCCTCGCCAGCCAGTCCCGTGGATTACCTCAAGCTTCCCATTCAAACGCTTAAGGTTGGTGCGCTCGGCACACACAACGCTCTCGGACTCGCGCTTGCCAAGAAGGCAAAGTTTTTTCTGGCTTCGACGAGCGAATGCTACGGCGACCCGGAAATTTCGCCACAACATGAGGAATATTGGGGCCACGTGAATCCGATTGGGCCGCGCGGCGTTTATGATGAAGCCAAGCGATTTGCGGAAGCCATGACGATGGCTTATCACCGATATCACGGTGTGGATACCCGCATCGTGCGCATCTTCAATACTTACGGTCCTCGTATGCGCCTCAACGACGGCCGTGCCCTGCCAAATTTCGTGCATCAGGCGCTAACCGGGAGAGCACTAACAGTCTATGGCGATGGCAAGCAGACACGAAGTTTTTGCTATGTTTCCGACTTGATCGAAGGGATTCACCGCTTGATGCAATCGGCAGAACACTTGCCCGTGAATATAGGCAACCCTCAAGAAATCACGATTCTGGAATTTGCGGAGCGGGTTCGCGCACATTTCGATAATGCCCCGGCCATCGTCCATGAGCCGCTTCCGCAGGACGATCCAAAGCGCCGCTGCCCGGATATTACGAAGGCGAAGCGCATCCTAAAGTGGGAACCGAAGGTTGGGTTGGAAGAGGGTTTGGAACTGACCCTCAATTATTTCAAGCAAGGATTCGCAGCCAAGCAATCCGCTTAGCTAACTGCGCAGATCAAGCCAGATGTGGAGTCAAGGGTATTGACTCGCTCACTATCCCTACCCTCACGTACTGTTAAGCTCTGCCGAAGGAATAATACTCGAATCCAATCTCGCGCATTTGCTTGGGCGAATAGAGATTCCTGCCGTCCACAACGAGGGCGCGGGCCATAAGGGGTTTGGCACGCTTCCAGTCCAGATTGCGGAAAACATCCCACTCCGTACAGACCAGAGCGGCATCCGCGCCGTGCAGGGCCTCATAAGGGTCCTCGTGATAGGTCACCTTGGGGAAAAGAGCTCTGGTTCTACTAATGGCTTCCGGATCGGTGGCATGCACAGTTGCGCCTTCTTCCAGCAATCGCCTAACAACTTCAAGCGCCGGTGCAAAGCGAATGTCGTCCGTATTGGCTTTGAAGGCCAAGCCTAGCACTGCAAGGTGTTTCCCTTTTACCACCCAAAGCGCCTTGTGGACTTTTTCCAGAAAACGGTCGATGCGCTGCTTGTTGACGCGCTCCGTGGCTTTCAGAATATCAAAATCGATTCCCACGGAGGCCGCGAGGTGAATGAAGGCCTGCACGTCCTTGGGAAAGCAAAAGCCGCCAAAACCGAGTCCTGCGTTTAGGAACTGCCCGCCAATCCTGGGATCCAATCCCATCGCGTACGTCACTTCTTTAACGTCTGCGCCAATTCTTTCACAGAGATCGGCGATGACATTGGCGTAGCTGATCTTCAGAGCGAGAAAGGAGTTGGAGGCGTGCTTGATGAGCTCGGCGCTGTTGATGGTGGTTACGAGGAAGGCCGCCTGATGGTCTGACGGGCAAGTGCCTTTGTGCACCGGGCAATGGAAGCGGCGCTCCAGGATCGGACGATAGACTTCGCGCAAATCGGCCGCAGCGGTTTCGTCCTCCACGCCGATCACGATGCGATCCGGATGGAAAAAATCTTCCACCGCGGTGCCCTCGCGCAAAAATTCAGGATTCGAAGCAACGCGAAAATTGGACTTGCCCCCGCTGCTATACGCGGCGAGCGCGCGCTGTAGTTCGAGTCCGGTTCTTGCGGGCACGGTGCTCTTTTCAATCACCAACTTGGGTGAACGAGCGTGCTCGGCAATCTGCCGTGCGACTTGGTCGATCGCGGAAAGATCAGCCTCACCGTTTTCTTTTGGCGGCGTGCCCACGCAAATAAAAATCACGTCGCCCGCGCGGATTGCTTCGCCTGCATCCGCTGTGTAGGAAATGCGACTCGCCTTTCCCGCGGACGCAAGGATTTCTTCCAGGTAGTGCTCATAAATAGGCACTTCGCCAGCTTGCAGACGGCGAATGCGTTCTGCGTCGATATCCGTGCAGGTCACATCATGCCCCGCCGCAGCAAGGCACGCCCCCGTAACCAAGCCTACGTAACCACATCCAATCACAGAAAGACGCAAGTCAGAATCTCCTTGGAAGCGCATCGGCAAACAACACAATGCTTCTCCGAATTCATGGCGAACAGTTTATTTTGACCGAACGGCGAGGCGGGGGAAAGAACATCATTGTCAAGTGTTAGCCCGCCCGCACTCTCCATTCCAAATTTGTTCTCAGACGCTAACGAGCTCGCGGCACCTCTAAGCCTCGGCGTCTAACCTTTCAATCCTCGCCCCATCAGCAGTCCGCGCAAACCGAGCAGCGCAAGCCGTGGCTTGCGGCGCACGAGGTTCCATAGCAGACGCGTGGATTCATCGCGGTTGATCTCCCCGAGAGACGCACGTGTAGAGGCATCCAGCAAGTCGACCAGCTGCGAATAGTCTTTTTGCTGAAAATGATGAAGTGCCCGCCGGATCAACCAGTGCGTGCCAAGCTCTCGGCGCAGCGCCGTAAGCTCTTTGCTGCCGCCTTTCTGCAAAATGGATTGCCCAACTCCGAGCGCTCCACGCAGCCCGGTCACGATTCCGCCGACGGTCGACACTTTTACTTGCGCAGCCGCGTCACCTACCAGATAAACCTCGCCATTCCCGATCCGCCGTCGCACAGGTACCCAGCCTCTGTAAACCGGTATGCGCGCACCTTGCCATTCGAGGGGTTCCATCTGTTTTTTCTCGAGGAAGCGTGCAAGACACCTCTTGGTGTCGCGGCCGTCCTCCCCAATGATGCCCAGCGCGCCTCTCTCTGAGGATTCAGGGATCAGCCAATAGAAGTATGGCGTATCGTCGGGAACGAACCAAACGCGTGTCGTGTCCGGGGGATGATCTTTCGGCAATCGAACGATCGCCTGCACCAGCGGGACCGTCTCAATGGGAGGCCAACCTGCGCTTCGAGCCACGCGGCTGGAAGCGCCATCCGCTCCGACAACGCTTTCCGCATGCAACTCCTCGCGTCGCCCCGCGGAATCCACTTCCACGCATAGCCCCCGGGCATTCGGTGCTAGTCCAAGAAAGCGTGTGTCAAAAGAAAGTTTGGCCCCCGCTTGTTGCGCGCTCCGCGCCAATGCAGGAATTAGACGCGATCTCTCGATGATGAGATCAGGCCGCGCCAGGGAAACCTGCGCCGAGCGGCCATCGGTAAACAATTCGAAGCGCCGGATTTCGTTTACGATACTCTCCGAAGCGACGGCGCCAAGCTGGCTGCGAAACTGGTCGGTAACGATCAGGGAGCGCGCGGCCGGTTCGAAGCATTGCCTCGATTCCAGGACCCGTACGCAATGCCCGCCCGCAGCCACCGTGGCAGCAGTGAACAGTCCCGCTGCGGAGCCTCCCACAACGATAACCTCTCCGCTCTCTCGGCCCGGCCGAGACTTCTGCTTAGTGCTTGGCACGATCTCGTTATCCCAAGTCGCGCATGCACCCGGAACCTTACTCGGCCGGACATTTGCGCGCAAACATCTCAAGAATATTGACTGGTTTCCGTCCGACGCGAAGGGATGTGCACTAAGAATCGGTGGGACGGCAACCCGGTAAGTATAGCGAATCCACTTGCGCGGGCAAACTTGCCGAGGTCCTCCAAAACCCGCCAGACCACTCCATCAAAGATCGGCATCAGTGTAAGAGAGAGCAGCAGGTTTCGGAGCTTGGCGTTCATACGGAGCGCGTTCAAGAAATATCACTCCAGCGAGCACAGTGGCGAACGCAAGCAGTGCCAACAGAATTGAGGCGAGGGGAGGAAGGTAGCTCACCAGTAAGGCAGCCGAGCCGCACAGCAATCCCAGTAAATACAAGGTGATGACAGCTCCACGGTGTCCAAGTCCCAGGTTCGCCAGACGGTGAGCAGCATGGTCTTTTCCAGGCGTGGCAAAGGGCAGCAGGCCACGCCGGGAGCGCGAAATCGTGACCAGCGTGGTGTCGAATATTGTCACTCCCAAAATCAGCAGCGGAGCAAGCCAAGCAGAAATATGATTGGCATGTTCGAGCCGGAGCTTCAGTCCAAGTGTAGCCATCAGGAATCCGAGAAACATGGCTCCGCCATCGCCCATAAAAATCTTGGCCGGCTTGAAATTCCAGCGCAGAAAACCCGCTGATGCCCCAACCACCGCAGCCGCGAGAGTGGTGACAAGCGTCTGGCCATTCAAGTACGCAAGCAGGGCGAAGAAGATGGATGCCGTAGCAGCCACGCCGGCGCAAAGGCCGTCCATATGGTCCAGTATGCTGAAGGAGGCGGTAATCCCCACGACGAAGAAAACCGTAAGGATCGCGTCCAGAACGTAACCCGATCGTCCACCAAAGAGGAATTCAAATACCTGTGCGTGAATTCCGGTGACCAGCAGGACGCACGCGGCAAGCGGCATACCAAGGAAAAGCTTGACCTGATGGTGCAACAAGCCTCGGTCATCCAGAATCCCCACGGCAGCGACGACAGTCGCGCCCGTCAAGATTCCGACGATCTGGGCGCGCGCGGCTCCGCTGAAGGTAAAGAGAACCGCGAGCATCACAGCCCCGTATATCGCCAGTCCCCCCAGTAGCGGAATCGGGCGCAGGTGAACCTTTCGCGGTCCGGGAAGATCCACCATCCCCACGCGCAATGCCAGCGCGCGCACGGGCACCGTCAGCATTAGAGATGCGAATAGAGCTATCAGAAACGCCAGCAGACCTGCGGGCATGTTCCCTCGTTTTGTTTGAAGATCCTGACCGGGACGGTTCGGCCAGTGCCTCAACCGTGTTCTGCCGGGTTGAGGACCCGGCTCCCAAGAAATAAATGGCTGCCCCACGCAGCTTTAACACGATACTTTGAAAATTGTTTCGCTTCAATCAGGATTGTTTGCCAAATAATCGGTCCGCGAAACAGGAGGACACAATAGCGAAAGCAGCCGTATCGGGGTGTTCAAAAACGCACAGTCGTGTCTTTTCGAGCATTCATTCGCTGCCTTTGTTTCCCAGCCCTTGCTCACTTGCCCCTATCGTTCGGTGAGCTTGCGGCCAAACGTGCGGTTTACTTCTTCGCGATTCTTTGTTGCGTAATCCCTGTCGATGGTGCGTTTGATCCCATCGTTAGAAGGAACTTTAGGTTCCCATCCAAGCAGTTTCTTCGCGAGGGAGTTGTCCGCCACGCGATTGAGAGGGCCAGCGAGCATATCGGGCCGCAGCTTTATGCCGGCCTTATGCCCTATGAAGTCGCAAGCCATTTTTGCCGCATCGATGACCTTAATGCGCTCCATCGTTCCCAGATTGATCGCCGTGCCATCATTGATTTCATCAGGGGCGAGAATTGTCCTCTCGACTGTGTCCTCAATGAACGTCCAGTTGCGGATTTGCGTTCCGTCGCCCCACGCTTCGAATGGATTCTGCTTCGGAAAAGCCCGCGCAATCATGGCGATGACCGCGTGATTCGCGGCGCCGGTGGTCCGTAAACCGTGAAGTAGCGGGGAGAGGCCGCGCCAATACCGTGTTCCTTGGCGCAGGAGCGCAGCGTAAACTCGCATATCAACTTGGCTAAGCCTTGGGTGTTGCCGGCGTTGTTCGGGCCGTTTGTCAGATCTTCGGTGAGGTAGAGTCCTTTCTTGACGTCTGACTGCAGGAAGTTTGGATATACTCAGCCGGAGGAGGCGAAGACCACCTTTTTCACTTTCGCGGGCAGAGCCTTCGCGAAAACAAGGTCGTCCAGAAAAAGTTGGAGGCCGGTCCGGCCTGGTGGAGATCAACTTAGCCGCGGCCGCCATGGTCCGCCGCCAGCTGAAAAACCGTGTCCACCCCTTGCATCGCTGAGCAGGTAACGCCCGGTTCAAGCAGGCCCGCGTGAATGAAATCGATCTATCCGCTAGCCACATGCTCGCGGATAATGTCGAGATGCCGGCTGGTCAGGTCATCGACGATGCGGATACTTGCGCCGCGCGCGAGAAGATGATCGGTCAGCGTAGATCCGATGATGGAGGCACCTGCCGTCACCAACACAAGTTTCCCGGTCCAAAAAGTCTCCGAAGACGTCATGCGTTGGCAACCTCCTCGATAATCTTCACAAATTTCTGCAATTCTTTGACTCTATCAAAGTCGGGCGCAGCAGCCCGTGCGGCCCGCGCCATCCTTTCCATTTTGGCTTTATCTACAACAAGTGAACGAATGGCCGTGGCCACCTTTTCAGGGCTGTCTGGATCGGCCGATACCGCGAACCCGAATTTTGCGCCCAGGGAAGCTGCATCCGTCTCTTCGGGCGCAACAGCTACGATTGGTTTTCCGGCGGCGAGGATCCCATACATTTTACTTGGCACGACGACCCCTTCGAGCCCACGCTTCACTGTGATGACATGCGCGTCGGGGGCGGCCACCACGGATGGAATCTTGGTTGCCGGAAAGAACGGGAGAAATCGTACGTTTACCGCTTCTCTCGCAAGCGCTTCGACGTGGCCGCGCTGCGCCCCTTCACCAACAAAGACGAGCCCCACGCCATCCTTCTCCAAACTGTGCACCGCCGTGATTAAGGTCTCCCACGCGCCGTAGAAACCAAGATTTCCTGCGTGAACGAGCACGAATTTGTAGTCGCCCCGAATCGTCCGGATGATCTCGTGGTCCAACGCAGGTGGTGGGGCATCGGGCGGAGGAATGTCCGCGCCACTGCGGACGATTTCGATGCCTGCCGGACCAACGCCCTTGGCAGCGATGCGAGCGCGCATATCCTCGCCGAGCACGATTACGCGCGTGGCGCGGCGCAAAGCCCAGCGGTGCAATCTTTCCCAAATGCGCACCAGAAGGCCGGGTGCGACAATCGCGCCACCCAGCGCCATATCCGGATACATGTCACAAATGTTGTAAACGTACGGCTTGTTTTTCAGCAACGCAACTATGGCCCCCACGATTCCTTCGAATGGCGGGTCGGTCATGGCCAGCACAACATCACATCGCGCGAAAAGCGCCAGCGGAATCGCGAGCACAACGTAGCTCAAATAGTTCAGCACCCTGCGCTTCATCGCAAAACGCGGATAGGCAGTCGAACCCACGCGCGTGATTGTCGTCTTTCCAGCCCCTTCTGTTTGCCAGAGTCGCCAGGGCCGCCGTTCCGTTGGATCGTATGAAGGCCGGCCGCAAATCACAGTAACTTCATGACGCGCTGAAAGCGCATCCACCACGGACGCTGCCATCTTCGCCGTGGCTGAGGTGTCTGGCGGATAGTAAAGATTCAAGAGCAGGATTCTCATTCGAATTATGCTCGAGGTGATCGATTCAAGATCTCGTGATTAGGAAGTCACCGAGGACCAGCGCATCCATCTGGGTGCGTTGGAAGCAGTCAAGCGCTTCCTCGGGTCGACAGACAATCGGCTCGTTGTCGTTGAAAGAAGTGTTCAGAACGACGGGTACTCCGGTGAGTTGCTCAAACGCTTTAATCAGGCTCCAATAGCGCGGGTTAGCCTCGCGCGTCACGGTTTGCAGCCGGCCCGTGCCATCCACATGTGTTGGTGCCGGAATTTTCTCGCGCTTCTCAGGCTTCACCGAGTACGCCAACGTCATGAAGGGCGAGGGATACGACTTCTCGAACCATTCACTTGTGGCTTCGGCGAGGATCGAAGGGGCAAACGGCCGGAAGATTTCGCGGTGCTTGATGCGCTGGTTCAATATCTCTTTCATCTCGCGACGCCGCGGGTCCGCGACGATACTGCGGTTGCCGAGCGCTCGCGGCCCCCATTCCGCGCGGCCTTGAAACCACCCGAGAATTTTCCCATCGGCTACGATCGCGGCCGTGCGTTGCATCAAATTGTCCCCTGCAAGTTCTTCGAGCCGGCAACCGCTCATCCCCAATCTCTTAGCCTCAATCGCGTGCCGGATCTCATCTCGTGTATACCCCGGCCCCCAGTAAGCATGATCCATCACGAACGAACGTGGCTTTCCAAGAATCTGATGCCACACATAAAACGCAGCCCCGACGGCCAGCCCTCCATCGCCTGCCGCCGGCTGAACGTAAACCTGTTCGAATCCAGTCGTGTCGAAGATTTTCCCATTTGCCACGCAGTTGAACGCCACTCCGCCCGCGAGGCACACCGCCTTCACTCCTGTGCGCTCGCCAAGCTTTTTCAGCATGCCGAGATAGACCTCCTCCAGCCGTGTTTGCAGAGCAGACGCGAGGTTGCGGTGTCTTTGTTGGAGTGGTTCTTCGGGATTGCGCCTGGGGCCAAGCCGCCGTTCCATCGTATCTGAAAACAGCTTGCCGAGAGTCGGTGTCTTGTCCGCCTCCGCCCAGCTCATCTCCGGACCCGTGCGGTGATGAGTAAAATATTGCAGTCCCAGCCGGAAACCGTTCCCGTTTATGCGCACGATGTCGCGAAGAGCGTCGAGTTGCGCCGCCTCGCCATAGGCCGCCAGGCCCATGACCTTGTACTCATCGCCGAATTTCAAAAAGCCCAGGTACTGAGTGACCGCGCTATAAAAAAGCCCGAGGGAATGAGGGAATGCGATCGCGCCGTCTATCTTCATCCGGTTTCCGTCGCCACTGCCCCACATGGTGCTCGCGAAATCGCCCAACCCGTCTGCAGAAAGTAGCGCCGCCCGTTCGAACGGTGACACGAAGAATGCGCTTGCGAGATGCGCCTGGTGGTGTTCCACGCGATGAAACTTGGCCGCAATTCGTGCCGCATCCGTCTCAAAGGTTTGTGCCAGCGCCTGAGGTATGCCCGTAAACTTTGCCAGGACCTTCACGCGCTCGCGCGCGAACGATGGCATGCGCATTGCGTAATACAGCTTCGTGCCCAGCCGCGCGTATGGGTTGCGCGGTACGGCCACATGGTCGATATCCTGGAGTTCCAGCCCCGCCTCGCGCAAACAATAACGAATGGCCTGCGACGGGAAGCCAGCGGCATACTTCACGCGGTTGAATCGTTCTTCTTCCACAGCAGCTACCAGCCGGCCATCGCAGACAATGGCTGCCGACGCGTTGCCGTGGTAGGCGTTGATCCCAAGAATGTTCATCGCGAGAAGATTCAGTCTACCTCAGGAGCGCGGATCATGCCGCGAGGTGACGTTTGCACCACTCGTTGAGGACGTACAATGCCCACGGCCGCGACCACGAAGTTCTGCCCTCGAGAAACGCAGCCCAAACGCCGCGTACTCCCTCGGCACGGAGCAGGGGCGAAAGCGAAGGCGCGATATCTGCAAAACTGATCTCAAGCCGCGGACGCAACGGCCCGCGTAGCCATTCTTCCCACGGCAACGTAAATGTCTTTTTCCGTTGCCCAAGAGTTTCCACCGGCAGCAGCCCGCTCAGAGCTTCCACCAGGAGCGCTTTCTGCGTACCAGGGCGGTCGCGTGCTGCATCGGGAAGCGCACTTACAAATTCGACGAGCGGCGTATCCAGCAGAGGCACACGCACCTCCAGCGAACGAGCCATGCTCACCGAATCGGTATCGCGCAACAAGGTGCTCACCATGTAGCAGCGCATTTCCAGCCAGGCCGTCGCAGCCACGGGCTCCAATTTTCCCGCTTCGCCCGCTATGCGGTCCAGCCATCCAAGCCAGGTTGGTTCGAGCGTAACTCCGTCGGCACCTACCGTGCTCGGGCGGAAGCGCGGTTCGACCAGCCGCTCAAGCTGGCCGGGTGGAAAAAGCGCGCGCGCATAGAAGTAAGGATGGGGGAGCGTGTCGGGATCTCTCCACGCGGCCATGGCTTTGCCTGCGGCGTCCCGCGACAGGCGCGCCTCAAGAATCCTTGCGATCAGCGGGGCTGTGGCGCGGCGCAGCGGCCTCGGTACAAACCACGCCAGGCGAATGAGCCGTTGAAGCAGCGCCGTGTTGGCGAAGCTTGCGTAGCCCGCGAAAAGTTCATCGCCTCCCAGCCCAGAGAGCGCCACTTTGAGCCCCGCCTCGCGAGCCGCCCAGGACACGCAGTATGTATTGATCCCGTCCATCGTTGGCTGGTCGAGGCCGGCGAGTGCTTCGTCGATCCGCGCAAGCATCGCCGCAGTCTCAAGAG
>Ga0316624_10001049_pt1 | contig 10454 bp, 7 predicted proteins | sample OWC_Aug_N3_C1_D5_FD_207657 | JGI IMG/M metagenome (GOLD analysis project Ga0316624, IMG submission 207657) | Wetland soil microbial communities from Old Woman Creek delta, Ohio, United States - OWC_Aug_N3_C1_D5_A | ecosystem: Environmental > Terrestrial > Soil > Wetlands | place: USA: Ohio...
GCGCCGAGGAGCCCATAGGCCCGGGCCTGCTCCAGGGCCTTGCCGATGCGCGCCACGGCCAGAGGATATTCGTTGCGGATATAAAGGTAGCCGCGAGAGGCCCCGACGGCCCGGGCCCCGATGATCATGCCCTCGATGACCGCATGAGGGTCGGCCTCCAGGACGGAGCGGTCCATGAACGCGCCAGGGTCGCCCTCGTCGCCGTTGCAGACGAGGTAGCGGATATCGCCGGGAGCCCGGCGCGCGGCGTCCCATTTGCGCCCGGTCGGAAAGCCGGCCCCGCCGCGGCCGCGCAGCCCCGAGGCGCTGATCTCGGCGACGATCCCCTCGGGCGTCATCTCCGACAGGGCCTTGGCCAAGGCGGCGTAGCCCTCCGTGGCGATGTACTCGTCGATCTTCTCCGGGTCGATGCGGCCCCGGTTGCGCAGGACGATGAGCCGCTGGTGCTTGAAGAACTCGATGTCCTTCATGCGCGGCACCGGCTCGCGCTCCTGCGGCGGCACGTACATCAGCCGCGGGACAGGCCGGCCCTTGACGAGATGCTCCTCGACGAGGAGCGGGACGTCGGCCGGCGTGAGGCGCTGGTAGAAGATGCCGTCCGGCTGGACGAGGACGATCGGCCCCCGCTCGCAGAAGCCGTTGCAGCCGGTGGCGACGACCAGGACCTCGCGCTCGAGGCCGCGGCGGCGGATCTCCGCCTCGAGGGCCTGCCGGAGCTCGAAGGCCCCGCACGAGACGCAGCCGGTCCCGGCGCAGACGAGGAGGTGGGTCCGGTAGGTCGGCGTCACGACGTCCGGCCCTTCCTGCCTTTCCCGGCCTCGGCCAGGATGGATTCGACCCTGGCTTCGGTCATCTGGCCGTAATAGCGGCCGTCGACGACGGCCAGCGGGGCCAGGGCGCAGGCCCCCAGGCAGTTGACCCGCTCGAGGGTGTAGGCGCCGTCCGGCGTCGTCTGGCCGGCGGAGATGCCGAGCTTGCGCTCGAACTGCTCGAGCACGGCGACGCCGCCGCGGACGTGGCAGGCCGTGCCGAGGCAGACCGTGCAGACGTGCCGGCCGTGCGGGGACAGGCTGAAGATCTTATAGAAGGTCGCCACGCCGTAGACCTGGACGAGCGGCACGCCGAGGGCCTCGGCGACGTGCTCCAGGGCCTCGGGGGGGAGCCAGTGAAAACGGTCCTGGACGTCCTGAAGGACCTGGATGAGGGCGCGCTTGCGCCCGGCGGCCTTCGCGGTCAGAGCCGAGAGCTCGTCCCTGGTCGGGCACATGGAGGGCATTATAGCCGCCGCCGCGGCCCATGGCAAGACGAGGGTCAGAGCACCGACAGGTAGCGCCGGATCTCGTAGTCGCTGACCTGCTTGTCGAACTCGCCCGAGACGCTGCGTCCGTACTCCTCGACCTCTTTGCGCTTGTTGGCGACGAGCGTCCCGAAGATGTGCTCCCCGAGCGCGCCGCGGACGACCTCGCTCTTCTCCATGGTCCGCACGGCCTCGTCGAGATCGCGGGGCAGGACCCGGATCTCGAACTTCTTCTGCCGGGCCCCGCTCATGTGGTAGATGTTCTCCTCGACCGGATCGGCGAGCTCGGCCTTCGTCCGGATGCCGTCCGCGCCCGCGGCCAGCATCACGGCGAAGGCGAGGTAGATGTTGCAGGCCGGGTCGGCCGCCCGCAGCTCGATGCGGGTCGCCGTGTCCTTGCCCGGCTGGTATTCCGGGACGCGGATGTAGGCGGACCGGTTCCGCTGACCCCAGGCGATGTAAACCGGGGCCTCGTAGCCCTCGATGAGGCGCTTGTAGGAGTTGACCCATTGGCTGAGGACGGCCGAGATCTCCCGGGCGTGGGTCATCAGCCCGGCCATATAGCGTTGCGCCAGCAGGGACAGGTGATAGGGGCCGTTCTTGTCGAAGAAAAGGTTCCGGCCGCCCCGCCAGAGCGATTGATGGACGTGCATGCCGCTGCCGTTCTGGCCGTTGACGGGCTTGGGCATGAAGCTGGCGTAGAGCCCGTGCATGCGGCAGACCTTCTTGACCATGTAGCGGAAGATCATGCCGGTGTCGGCCATGTCCACGGCGCTGAGGAAGCGCAGGTCGATCTCGTGCTGGCTGTGGGCCGTCTCGTGGTGGTCGTATTCCGTGGCGATGCCCATCCGGTGGAGCAGGAGCTGGATCTCCTTGCGGACCTCGCCGTAGCGGCCGCCGGTGAAATAGCCGCCGTCGTCGGTCATCTCGGGCCGGGCGCTCGAGGGGAAGACGAAGAACTCGAGCTCGGGGCCGCACTTGAAATCGTCCACCCCGAGCTCACGGCAGGTCCGGGTCAGGACCCGCTTGAGCGCGGCCCGGCTGTCCCCCTCGTAGACCGCCCCGTCCGGCCTCAGGATGTCGCCGAACATGACGGCCTCGCGCCAGCGGATGCCCTCGGCGAAGCCCTGATAGGTCCACGGCAGCACGCGGAAGGTGCGCGGATCGGGCTTGATGAGGAGGTCGGACTCCTCGATGCGGACGAAGCCCTCGATCGATGAGCCGTCGAAGCCCTTGCCCTCCTTGAAGGCCGACGCGGCCTCGGCGGCCGGGATGGTGAAATCCATGGGCCGGCCGAGGATGTCGGGAAAGATCAGCCGCACGAACTGGATGTCGCCCCCGGCCTGGCGGAGGGCCTCGAGGACGTCCTTCTCGTCCCGTGTTCCGAACGCCTTGAACGGGCCGCCTGCCGCTGGGGTCATCGTCCTCTCCTCTCTCGCGCCGGCCCGGCCGGCTTCTTCCGATGTCGAATGATTAAACCAAGGACGATACGATTGTCAATATATTTTAAGAATTTATTTACAAATGCGTCGAATCGTGCTATTTTGTCGGATAATTGGAGGCGCCGCCCATGATCGACGAGCTGGACCGGAAGGTCGTCCGCGTCCTCAACGAGAACGCCCGCCGGAGCTTCCGCGAGATCGCCAAGGCCGTCGGCACGTCGGCCACGTCCGTCATCCATGCGGTCAAGGGGCTCGAGGCGGCCGGGGCCATCAAGGGCTACATCCCCCTCGTCGATCCGGAGTACTTCGGCATCGGCCTCTCGGCCATCGTGGCCGTCCGCATCTCCAAGGGCCGGCTCATCGAGACCCAGAAGAGGATCGCCCAGGACCCGCACGTCGCGGCGGTCTATGACGTCACCGGGGACTGGGACTGCTTCGCTCTCGGCCGCTTCACGGACCGGGAGGACCTCAACGGCTTTATCAAGGGCCTCCTGGCCATTCCGCACGTCGACCGGACCGTCACCCACCTCGTCCTCAATGTCGTCAAGGACGACCCCCGCGTCCCTGTCTGAGCCGGCCCCGCCGGAGGCGGCCGAGCCGCCGCGGCGTCCTTGACAGAATCCCGGGATGTGCCATAATCGATTTTTTGAGCAACGGGAAGGAGAGGACGATGGTCAAGACGGCCCATTCCCCGATCGGGCATCACTATATCGTCGAGGTCTCGGGCTGCGACCCGAAGATCATCGGCAGCGTCGAGAAGGTCCAGCAGATCCTCGTCCGCGCGGCGGAGATCGCCGGGGCCCATGTCTGGTCGATCTCGTTCAGCAAGTTCCCTCCCTCGGGCGTCAGCGGCGTCGTCGTCATCTCCGAGTCCCACATCTCGACCCACACGTGGCCCGAGATGCGCTATGCCGCCCTGGACATCTACACCTGCGGCGCCAGCACGAAGCCCGACAAGGCCGTCATCTACGCCGTCGAGGAGTTCGGGGCGGAGACCTCCCACATCACCGAGATCACGCGCGGCATCGACGAGGGCGACACCGTCTTCTACCACAGCTTCATCACCTGGGAGGAGCGGCTGAAGAAGGCGGCGCGGAAGGAGCGCGAGAAGGACTAGGACCGGCGGGGAGGAGGGCGGCATGATCATCGAGTTCAGCGTCGTGCCCATCGGTCGGGGCGAGGAGCTGGCCGGGGCCGTGGCCCGCGTCCTCGACCTGGTGGACCGCAGCGGCCTGCCCTACCAGCTGACGGCCATGGGGACCCTCGTCGAAGGCGAATGGGACGAGGTCATGGGCCTCGTCCGGGCCTGTCACGAGGCCATGCGCGGCTCGGCCGGCCGGGTCTTGACGCACATCGCCATCGACGACCGGCCCGGGGCCTCCGGGCGGATCGCCGGCAAGGTCCAGGACGTCGAGAAGGTCCTCGGACGCTCCCTCAAGAAATAGCTTTTCGCGGCGTAAAGTTCCTTGACGTTTCGGGCTCCCGGGCATTTCCCCGGCCCCGCTTCGGATTCGCCGGCCTTGGGAGGGACGGCCCTTCGGCCTTGGCACAAAATCGGCTTTGTCAAGCGACGGCGTCTCGGGCCAATGATGCTATAATGGAAAGAGGCCTGCCGTGAGAAAAGCGGTCCTTGGCATCTTCGGTCTTTCCCTCCTGGCCCTTCCCTGTCTGGCTTCCGCCCAGGCGGCGGCCCCGTCCTCGGCGCCGGAGTCGCCCGCGGCCTTGGTCGAACGCCTGCAGGGCCACCTGCAGCGCCGGGACCTCGACGCCTACGCCGGCGCCTTCGCCCCCGACCTCCGGCCCGCCGAGCGGAACCGGATCGGCGCCTTCTTCGACGATCTCAATATCACCGCCGCCGTCCTCCGCATCGCCGGGGTCCAACCCGACCCGGGGGGCGGTCAGCGGGTCTCTGTCCAGGCCTTCTTCGAGAACGACGAGATGGCCATCATCGAGTCGTGGCTGCTCGCCCTGGCCCGCGGCGAAGGCGGCGCCTGGTCCATCTCCCGGTTCGACATCACCGGGGCCATGACCCGTCTCTACAAGGTCCGCATCCCCTCGGACCGGGCCGTCCGGGCCCGCCGCGTCGAGGTCCGCCACGCCGACGTCCGCTTCACCTTCGATGACGCGGCCGTCTTCTACGACAACCTGCCGAACATCGAGACCGGCCTGGTCGTCATCGGCCGGGGGCGGGTCGAATTCACGCCCAGCGACGCCAACGAGCGGCACCAGCTCGATCTGCTCTACAAGCGGGACCGGGTCGAGGACGAGATCGATTCCCTGTTCGTCCGCTGCTCGACCGGCTTTTTCGACTCCAACGTCGTCATCGAGCCCGCCGCGGCGGGCCGTCCCGTGTCCCCCGTCGAGCGCGACCAGGCCGAGGCCGTCTTCGCCCGGAACCACCCTCGCTACTTCACCATCGAGAGCTCGGTCGACGGCGGCCTGCTGTCCTTCCTGCCCCAAGGCGACGAGAGCGTCCTGACCTTCAATGCGCGCAGGCGGGGGGAGATGTCCTACGTCTATTCCCCCTTCACGGGCGACGAGGTCAGCCTTTACGACCACGGGAACAAGCGGACCATCTGCCTCTACAGCCCCCGGGGACCGGAGTCGAGCCCGCCGCTCAAGCGCATGGCCCTGGCCCTCGCGGAGAAGTTCGACATCAGCTTCTACGCCCTCGATCTCGGCCTGACCCCCTCGTCGTCGCGGCTCTCGGCCAAGGCCCATATCGAGTTCGTTCCCAAGGTCGCCGGCCTCGACGACCTCAAGCTCCGGTTCAACACGGACCTCGAGATCCTCAAGATCACGGACGCGCAGAACCGGGGGCTCTTCTACACCGTGGACAAGAGCCGCCAGATGCTCTACATCTATTTCCTGTCCCCGGAGCCCGAAGGCGAGCCGACCTCGATCGACGTGTACTACCGGGGCCGGCTGCAGCCCGCGGCCCCGACCACGGACGTCATCGGCCAAGCCCACTTCGACGACAAGATCCGCTTCCGCCCCCGCTACGAGACGGCCTTCTACACCCACGCCGGGTTCTGGTATCCCGGCCCGACCGACGAGGACTATTTCACGGCCCGGCTGACCCTGACCGTGCCGCCGGAGTACCAGTGCATCGCCAACGGCGAGCTCGTCGGGCGGACCCAGCGCGAGGACCTGGGTGACGTCGCCGCCGTCGAGCACGCCGGCAACGCGGTCTACACGTTCGTCTCCCGCTCGCCGGTCAAGTATCTCTCTTTCATCGTCGGCAAGTTCGAGCAGAAGAAAGAGAGGCCCGGGACCGTCCCGGTCTCTTCCTATGTCTCGTCCGGGGTCAACGGCTCCCGGTCCGACCTGGTCGATCGGGCGGCCGACATCCTCGACTTCTACGCCGCCGCCTTCGGCGCCTATCCGTACGAGAAGCTCGGCATCGTCTTCCGGCTCTGGCCGGTCTTCGGCGGCCACTGCCCGGCCTCCTTCGTCGTCATCAACGAGGTCCCCTGGGCCGGCTTGGACGGCTTCCCGGTGCCGGCCGACACCGCCGTCGACCTCACGGCCTACGACGAGTATTTCCTGGCCCACGAGATCGCCCACCAGTGGTGGGGCCAGGGCGTGTCCTTCGACAGCTACAAGGACCAATGGCTGAGCGAGGGCCTGGCCCAGTTCGCCGCCGCGTCCTACCTTCGCCGGAAGCACGGGGAGGGCGCCTTTGCCTCGATCCTGAGGAAGTTCTCCCGCTGGACGGCGAAGAAGTCGTTCCGCGGCCCGATCACCATGGGCTCGCGGCTGAGCTACTTCGATTTCGACGCCTACCAGGCGATCGTCTACGACAAGGCGGCCCTGGCCCTGTTCATGCTGCAGGACCTCCTCGGCCGGGACGTCTTCGAGGCCGGGCTCCGCTCGTTCTTCGAGCGCCACAAGTTCCGGGCCGCCCGGACGGGCGAGTTCATCACGGCCATGGAGGCCGCGTCCGGGCGCGACCTGAAGGCCTTCTTCCAGGGCTGGTTCGACGCCTGGGAGCTGCCGGACGTCCGCACGTCCTGGACGGAAACGAGCGTGCCGGAGGGCGTGCGCATCGACCTCCGCGTGACGCAGGTGAAGGGGCGTTTCGTCTTCCCGCTGTGGGTCGAATGGAGCCGCCAGGGCCAGACCGGCCGGATGCTCGTCGTCGTCGACGAGGCGAGCGAAACGGCCTCGCTGACCCTGCCGGGGCCTCCCGACCGGATCCGCGTCAATCCGGACAAGGCGGTGCCGGGGAAGTTCGACTAACGCGGCACGCTCGAGGCGTCGATCCCCAGCCTCTTGATCATCTCGTTCAGCGTCGTGGCCTTGACCCCGAGGAGCGCCGCGGCCTTGTTCTGGACCCCCTTGGTCTTCCGCAGCGCGGCCAGGATGACCTTCTTCTGGAAGGCCTGGGTCCGGTCGCGCAGGTCGAGGGACTCCTCCGCGGCGAGCACGGCCTCGTCGTCCACGGCCCCCCCCCGGCCCAGGAGGAAGGGCGGCAGGGCGGCCCGGGTGATGATCTTGTCGCGGGACAGGACGACGGCCCGCTCGATCAGGTTCTCGAGCTCGCGGACGTTGCCGGGCCAGCTGTGGGCGTCGAGGATCTCGAGGACGTCCTCGCTCACGCCCTCGATCTCCTTCTTGTTCTCGCGGGCGTAGGCCTCGATGAAGTGCCGGACGAGGAGCGGGATGTCCTCCTTGCGGTCGCGGAGCGGCGGGATCTCGATCTTGATGACGTTGAGGCGGTAGAAGAGGTCCTTGCGGAAGGCCTTCTGCTCGATCAGCTCCTCGATGTCGGTGTTGGTCGCCGCCAGGATCCGCGCGTCGACCTTGATCGTCTGCGTCCCGCCGAGCCGCATGAACTCCTTCTCCTGCAGGACCCGCAGGAGCTTGGCCTGGGTCTCGAGGTTGATCGAGGAGATCTCGTCGAAGAAGAGGGTGCCCTTATCGGCGGCCTCGAAGAGGCCCTTCTTCAGGGCCACGGCGCCGGTGAAGGCCCCCTTGACGTGCCCGAACAGGTGGCTCTCGAGGAGGTCCGGCGGCAGGGAGCCGCTGTTGACCGTGATGAAGGCGGCGTCGGCCCGGTTCGAGTTCGCGTGGATGGCCCGGGCCACCAGCTCCTTGCCGGTGCCGCTCTCGCCCTGGAGCAGGATCGTGCTGCGGGTCGGCGCGGTCGCCTTGATCATCTCGAAGACGGCCTTCATGACCTGGCTCTTGCCGATGATGTTGGCGAAGCCGAAGCGCTGGCGGAGCTCGTCCTTGAGGCGCACGTTCTCGTCCTGGAGGCGCTTGCGCTCAAGGGCCTTCTCCAGGACGACGAGGAGGTCGTCGTGCTTGAACGGCTTCTGGACGTAGTCGAGGGCGCCGATCTTCATGGCCGAGATGGCCGACTCGACCGAGCCGTAGGCGGTGATGATGATGACCGCCGCGGCGGGATCGATGCGCTTGATCCGGCGCAGGGTCTCGATGCCGTCCAGGCCGGGCATGAGCAGGTCGAGCAGGATGACGTCGAAGGATTGGGAGGGGAACTTCTCCAGCGCCTCCTCGCCCGAGCTCGAGATCTCGACCTCGTAGCCCTCCGACGTCAGGAGCTGGGCCAGGACGTCGTGGATGACGGGCTCGTCGTCGATGATGTGGATGATGCCTTTGCTCATGTCGCGGTCCTCGTCGCCGGGCCGGCCCCCTTCCGCGCGCCCTCGCGGCCGATCGGCAGGGTGATGATGAAGGTCGAGCCGCGGCCGACCTCGCTCTGGACGTCGATGCGGCCGTCGTGCTCCTTGACGATGGCGTAGCTGATGGACAGGCCGAGGCCGGTCCCCTTGCCGACGCCCTTGGTCGTGAAGAACGGGTCGAAGATGCGGGAGCGGTGCTCCGGCTTGATGCCCGTCCCGGTATCCGAGATCCGGACGATCTCCGTCCCCCCGTCGTGGGCGAGCGCGATGCGGAGGTCGCCGCCGTCCGGCATGGCGTCGAGGGCGTTGAGGATGATGTTGATGAACACCTGCTGGAGCCGCTCGCCCTGCGCGTAGATGGGGGGCACGGGGGCGAGGTCGAGGTGGAGCCGGATGTTCAAGGTCTTGAGCTTGTAGTCGATGAGGGACAGGATCTCCTCGAGGCTCTGCTTGAGGTCGACCCGCTGGAACGAGGCCTCGGACGGGCTGCGGGCGAAGGCCAGGAGGTTCTTGATGATCCGGGCCACCCGGTCGGTCTGGGCCTCGACCTTCCCCAGGATCTGGGCGTAGTGGCTGTCGGTCAGCCTCTTCTGGAGCATCTGGATATAGCTGGAGATGCCGGTCAGGGGGGTGTTGATCTCGTGGGCGACGCCGGCCGAGAGCAGGCCGATCGAGGCCAGCTTCTCCGAGGTCAGCAGCTGCTGCTGGAGGCGGATCTTGTCCGTGATGTCCTCGAAGACGATGATCGTCCCGTAGGCCTGCAGGGCGTTGTCGAGGAGCGGGGTGCGGGCGATGTCGAAGATCTTCTTGCCGCCCGCGCCCGTCTCCATGGTGATCTCGCTGAGGAGCCGGAAGTCCGTCTGGCCTTCCTCCGGGAAGAGGGCGCCGTAGGGGGTGGGGCCGAGGACGTCCTGGAGCCGGCGGCCGAGCGCCGCCTCTTTGCGGACGCCGATCTGCTCCTCGAGGACGCGGTTCCAGCCGATGACGAGCCCGGCCTCGTCGATGACGGAAACGCCGACGGTCAGGCTCTCGATGATGTTCTCGCTATAGTCCTTGAGCCGCTGCATCTCCATGGCCCGCACCGTCTCGCGGCCGTAGAGGTCGGCGTTCTCCAGGGCCAGGGCGGCCGGTCCCGAGATCGTCGTCAGCAGCTCCCAGTCCTCCCGGGAGAAGAACGAGCCGTCCTGCTTCTTGCCCATGGCCAGGCAGCCGACGACCTTGTCCTCGACCCGGAGCGGCAGGACGTGATAGAACCCGGCGGCGGCGAGCCGCTCCATGGCCGCCCGGGCCGGCTCGGATTCGGAGGCCGCCACGAAGCCGAGCCCGTCGCGCTCCCTCAGGGCCCCGGCCAGCCAGTCGTCGATGACCAGACGGCCGGCCGGCTCCGCGCCCTCGGCCCTGGTCTTGAGGACCCGGAGGACCCGGCGGTCGTTCTCGTCGGCCAGGAGCAGGGCCAGCTGCCCGACGTTGAGCGCGTTGGCGATGGCGTCGAGGAGCGACTGGGCCAGCTTGCCGAGGTCGCGCTCGCGGTTGAGGTCGCGGGTGATCGAGAGCAGCGTCCGGCGGTACTCGTAGCTCCGCTTGTAGATGGCCCGGTCGAGCAAGGTCTGGAACATCCTCTTGAGCGGCGTGAACAGCGTCGCGCCCAGGACGATGGCCAGGGCGCCGAGGACGATGGCGTTCAGCCGGTTCTCGGAGAAGAGGCGCGTCCGCGAGCTGACGACGAAGTAGAGAAAGGCGATGACGAAGAACGAGAAGGTCAGGGTGGCGGCCTTCTTGAGGAAGACCTCGATGTCGACCAGCCGGTAGCGCGAGATGGAATAGGAGAAGGCGAGGGGGATGAGGGCCTGGAGGAGGACCGTCAGCTCCGCCCCCGTGGACGGCCGGCCGCCGAGGAGGAACGGCACGATGTAGAAGACCGTCGAGGGCAGGACTCCGAAACCCAGGCCGTAGACGATGATGCGGAGCTGCTTGCGGAGGAGGATGTTCGGGGCCCGCCAGGTGCTGTGGACGAGGATGGCCAGCGTGACCAGGGCGAAGACGGCGAAATGGAGCAGCTCGAGTCGC